>Ga0208492_1000029_pt1 | contig 179953 bp, 179 predicted proteins | sample Subbioar_CSW14AB_FD_184820 | JGI IMG/M metagenome (GOLD analysis project Ga0208492, IMG submission 184820) | Serpentinite rock and fluid subsurface biosphere microbial communities from McLaughlin Reserve, California, USA - CR12Mar_CSW14AB (SPAdes) | ecosystem: Environmental > Terrestrial >...
CGATCTGCCGAAAAGGTCATCCAGGGCCGCGACTTCACCGCCATGGTGGAGACGGTCAACGCGGTTGACGCATGGCTCGGCAGCTTGCCCGGCCACGCCTACGCGAACGTCCGGCAGCCGCCCATCAGCACTTTGAATCTCGCCCACATGATCCCGCTTTCAGCGGTGTGGGCGGGGCCGGAACGGGACGAGCATTTCGGTGCGCCCCCTCTGCTTTATGCAAAGACCGAAGGCTCCACCCCGTTCCGGTTTTCCCTTCACGTCGGCGATGTCGGCCATACGCTCGTCGTCGGCCCCACAGGCGCGGGTAAGTCCGTCTTGCTCGCACTTATGGCGCTCCAGTTCCGGCGCTACGACCGCAGCCAAGTCTTCGCCTTCGATTTCGGCGGCAGCATCCGCGCCGCGTCGCTCGCAATGGGCGGCGACTGGCACGACCTGGGCGGCGGCCTGACCGAAGGTTCCGACGCTTCCGTATCGCTCCAGCCGCTCGCCCGCATTCACGACACCTATGAACGCGCCTGGGCCGCCGACTGGATCGTGGCCATCCTCATGCGCGAAGGCATGACGATCACGCCGGAGGTGAAGGAACATATCTGGACGGCGCTGACCTCGCTTGCCTCCGCGCCAATCGGGGAACGCACCATCACCGGCCTCGCGGTGCTGCTGCAATCCAACGACCTCAAACAAGCCCTTCGGCCGTATTGCGTCGGCGGTCCCTATGGCCGGCTGCTCGATGCCGAAGCCGAACATCTCGGCTCGGCCGACGTGCAGGCGTTCGAGATCGAGGGGCTTGTCGGCACGGGAGCCGCGCCCGCCGTTCTGGCCTACCTGTTTCACCGCATCGGCGACAGGTTGGACGGGCGGCCGACGCTGCTCATCATCGACGAGGGTTGGCTTGCGCTCGACGATGAAGGCTTTGCCGGCCAGCTCCGCGAGTGGCTTAAAACGCTGCGCAAGAAGAACGCCAGCGTCATCTTCGCCACGCAAAGCCTGTCCGACATCGACGGCAGCAACATTGCGCCCGCGATCATCGAGAGCTGCCCGACGCGGCTGCTTTTGCCGAACGAGCGGGCCATCGAGCCGCAGATCACCGCCATCTATCGGCGCTTCGGCCTCAATGACCGCCAGATAGAGTTGATCGCCCGCGCTACGCCGAAGCGGGACTACTACTGCCAGTCGCGGCGCGGCAATCGCCTGTTCGAGCTGGGCCTGTCCGAAATCGGCCTCGCGCTCTGCGCCGCATCCGCCAAATCCGATCAAACGCTCATTGCGCAGATCGTCGCCGAACACGGCCGCGACGGCTTTCTCGCGGCCTGGCTCACGACCCGCGATGTCGGCTGGGCCGTCGATCTTCTTCCGAACTTCCCGACGCTGATCCCCCAAACCGAAAAGGAGTCCCAACCATGACCATTCGTCTTTTCCGCTCGCGCGCCATCGTCATGGCCGCAACGATGCTCGCCGCACCGCTGGCCGTTTCGTCCATGCTGGCAACGCCGGCACATGCGCAATTCGGAAGGATCGTCTTCGACCCGTCGAACTATGCGCAAAACATCCTCACGGCCGCGCGCACGCTGGAGCAGATTAATCATCAGATCACCTCGCTCCAGAACGAAGCGACCATGTTGATGAACCAGGCGCGCAATCTGGCGAGCCTGCCGTTCTCGTCGCTCCAGCAGCTTCAACAGAACGTCCAGCGCACGCAGCAGCTTTTGAGCCAGGCGCAGAACATCGCCTTCGACGTGCAGCGCATCGACCAGGCGTTCCAGCAGCAATACGGCAACGTGTCGATGTCGGCGACGGATCAGCAGCTCGTCGCCAACGCTCGCACGCGCTGGCAGAACACCGTAGGCGGCTTGCAGGACGCCATGCGCGTTCAGGCCGGCGTCGTCGGCAACATCGACAGCAACCGCACGCAGATGTCGGAGCTGGTCGGCCAGAGCCAGAACGCGACCGGCGCGCTCCAGGCGACGCAAGCCGGCAACCAGCTTCTAGCCCTCCAGTCGCAGCAGCTTTCCGACCTTGTTGCGTTGCTCGCAGCCAACGGCCGGGCGGGCGCGCTGACCGAGGCCGAACGCGCAGCGGCAGCAGAACAGGGGCGCGAGCAGCGCCGCCGCTTCCTCACGCCCGGCAACGGCTACCAGCCCGGCAGCGCGCAAATGTTCAACAACGGCAATTGAGGGCGCGGCCATGGACGGCAAGATGCTGGCCCGGCTGGGCGCAATCGTATTCGTGGCCATCGCCATCACGGCGACAGCCATCGAAATGACCCGCAAGGAAGACGCGCCGGCATCACCGCCGCGTCTTCTCCAGCCCGAACGCGACCCGCTGCGCGAAGGGCAGCGCCGGTGCCAGCAGCTTGGCCAGCAGGCCGCCGACGACGCGGAATGCCTGCGTGTATGGGCCGAAACCCGTGACCGCTTTCTCGGCCGGACGCGCGCGCCGGCCGCACCGGAAGGGCGGTGACGCATGGGCGGCGCAGGCGTCATCGACAATTTTCTCGGCACCTTCACGCAATACATCGACTCTGGCTTCGGCCTATTGGGTGGCGAGGTGGCGTTCATCGCCACCACGCTCATCGTCATCGACGTGACGCTCGCGGCGCTGTTCTGGAGCTGGAGCGCGGACGACGACATTATTGCGCGGCTGGTGAAGAAGACGCTGTTCGTCGGCGTATTCGCCTATCTCATCGGCAACTGGAACAACCTCGCTAAGATCGTCTTCGACAGCTTTGCCGGCCTGGGCCTGAAAGCATCCGGCACGGGTTTCACCGCGCAGGATTTGATGCGGCCCGGCAAGGTGGCGCAAACCGGCCTCGACGCAGCGCGTCCGCTGCTCGACTCCATTTCCAACCTTATGGGCTGGGTCGCCTTCTTCGAGAACTTCATTCAGATCGCGTGCCTGCTGTTCGCCTGGGCGCTCGTCATCCTCGCCTTCTTCATCCTCGCCATCCAGCTTTTCGTGACGCTGATCGAGTTCAAATTGAGCACGCTGGCAGGCTTCGTGCTGATCCCATTCGGCCTGTTCGGCAAGACCGCCTTCATGGCGGAGCGCGTGCTTGGCAATGTGATTTCCAGCGGCATCAAAGTGTTGGTTCTGGCGGTGATCGTCGGCATCGGCTCGACCCTGTTCAGCCAGTTCACGCAAGGTTTCGGCGGTCAGACCCCGAGCATCGACGACGCCATGGCCATTGTGCTCGCGGCGCTGTCGCTTGTCGGCCTGGGCATATTCGGCCCCGGCATCGCGTCCGGCCTTGTCAGCGGAGGCCCGCAGCTCGGCGCGGGCGCAGCGGTCGGGACCGGCCTCGCCGTTGGGGGCGCGGCGCTGGCCGCAGGCGGTGCAGCCGGGCTTGCCGCAAAGGGAGGTGCTGCCGCCGTGCGCGGAGGCGCGACCGCAGCCGGCGCAGCATCCGCCGCTTATAGCCTTGGCTCGCTCGGCCAGTCCGGTGCGGCGGGCGTCGCATCCGGCCTGGGCGGCATCGCGCGAGCGGCAGGCAGCACAGCCACATCGCCGCTGCGCCGGGCGGCGGCAAGCATCAAATCCAGCTTTTCCGATGGCGTGAAAGCCGGGTTCGGCGCGACCGGCGGCACGTCCTCCATGGGATCGACCGGCAGCACGTCCGCATCCGCGCCGGCCGCTGGCACATCGCCCGGCTGGGCGCAGCGGATGCGCCAATCCGGCCACACAGGCCATGCCGTCCAGACGGCCGCGCACGCTGTCCGCTCTGGCGACAGCCACGCCTCTGGTTCTTCCGTCAACCTCTCTGAAAGCGACCGCACATGAGCATCTTCAAAAGACCCGCCGTGCATTACGGCAAGACCCCACAACCCGAAACGCCCTATCAGCGCGCCGCGCAGGTTTGGGACGAGCGCATTGGCTCGGCCCGCGTGCAGGCGAAGAACTGGCGCTACATGGCGTTCGGCAGCTTGATCCTTTCGGCCGGCTTCGCCGCCGCGCTTGTCTGGCAATCGGCGCGCGGGACCGTCGTGCCCTGGGTAGTCCAAGTTGATCGGCTCGGCCAGGCGCAGGCCGTCGCGCCGGCCACGGCCGACTATCGCCCGACCGATCCGCAAGTGGCATGGCACCTGGGGCGCTTTATCGAACAGGTCAGGAGCATCCCCGCCGATCCCATCATCGTCCGCCAGAACTGGCTACGCGCTTACGAGTGGACGACCGACAGGGGCGCGGCGGCGCTCAACGATTATGCCCGCGCCAACGACCCGTTCACCAAAGTCGGAAAGCAACAAGTCGCGGTCGAGGTGTCGAGCGTTATTCGCGCCTCGCCGGATTCCTTCCGCGTCGCCTGGACCGAACGTCACTACGAATCCGGCCAGCTATCAACAACCGAGCGATGGACCGCGATCCTGACCATCGCAATCCAGCCGCCGCGCGATACCGAACGGCTGCGCGCAAATCCGTTGGGAATCTACGTCAATGCAATTTCGTGGTCGCGGGAGATGAGCCAATGAGGACGATCATCCGCACTTCGGCGATTCCCGCCGTCCTGCTTTCCGCAACCATGCTTGCCGGCTGCGCGACCTACAAACCGCCGCAGATCAGCTACGATGCGAGCGTGCCGCCGCTACCTGCCGTGCCCGCGGCCGTCACCGACGACCGGCCGCGGCCGATCCATATCCCGCCCGCCTGGACCGTCGCACGCGGCGGCACCGCCGCCGGCACACCGACCGCGCGCGTCGAGAACGCCAATGCCGCCGCCCGCGTGCAGCCGCGCCGCGAGGGCTATTACAACTCCATCCAGATTTACCCGTGGAGCGACGGCGCGCTCTATCAGGTCTATGCCGCGCCCGGCCAGATCACGAACATCGCCCTGGAGCCAGGCGAAAGCCTGACCGGCGCGGGGCCGATAGCGGCCGGCGACACGGCACGCTGGATTATCGGCGATACGGAATCCGGTTCGGGCGTCACGCGCCGCGTCCATATCCTCGTGAAGCCAAGCCGGCCGGACATCACCACCAACCTTGTCGTGACGACCGACCGGCGCGTTTACATGCTCGAGCTGCGCTCGGGCGAGAAGCCCTATATGCCGGCCGTCGCTTGGGCCTATCCGCAGCAGCCGGCCGGACAGCGGCAGGCGGTGCCGGCCACGCCGGTCATCCCAGCCGTCGCCGCGCGCAACTATCGCTATGGACTGACGGGCGACAATCCAGCTTGGAAGCCCGTCGCCGTCTATGACGACGGCAGGCGCGTCTATGTCGAGTTTCCGCGCGGCATCGTTCAAGGCGAAATGCCGCCGATCTTCGTGCTCGGCGCGGACGGCGAGGCGCAGATCGTCAACAGCCGCATCCATCAACACATCCTGATCGTGGACCGCCTGTTCGGCGCGGCCGAGCTACGCCTTGGCAGCGGCAACCGCCAACAGACCGTCAGGATTGTCCGCACGGACGGGAGGCCATCGTCATGAGTGAGAATGACACCAATACCGCCGCGCCAATGCGGCTTCGCGCGGAAGCCCCGCGCGTCACCCGCCTGTCGCGCAAGGTGCTCGCCAGCGTGGCGGCCGTCGCCCTGGTCGGCGTCGGCGGCGCGCTGATCTACGCGCTCCAGACCCGCGACGGCGGCACGGGCGGCGAAGAACTGTTTTCGACCAACAACCGCCAGCCTGCCGATGGGCTTGCCGGCCTGCCGCGCGACTATACCGGCCCGGTCCTGGGGCCGCCGCTGCCGGGCGACCTCGGCAGACCCATCTTGGACGCGCAGAACAGGGGCCAGCCAGTCGTGCCGCCGACGATCACCACGCCGCCCGTGGATCGCGCCGAGGAACGCCGGCTAGCCGAGGAAGAAGCCGCGCGCGTCAGCCGCGTCTTTTTCCAGACCGAGGCGCGCACAGGAATCCCGGCCGCAACGCCGGGCGGCGCGACCACACCGGGACTTCCCGGCCTCGACCTTGCCGGCCTGACAGGGCAGCCCGGCCAGCAGACCGCGCAGGACAAGCAGCTTGCTTTCCTCAATGCGCCTGTCGATCGCCGCACCACGTCATCGGATCGCGTCATGGCTCCAGCCTCGCCCTTCGTGCTCCAGGCCGGGGCCGTGATCCCGGCTGCGCTCATTACCGGCATCCGTTCCGATCTTCCGGGGCAGATCACCGCCCAGGTGACGCAGCACATCTATGACAGCCCGACCGGCAGCCTGCTCCTGATCCCGCAGGGGACGCGGATCATCGGGCAGTATGACAATAGCGTTCAATTCGGCCAGCGCCGTGTGCTGCTCGTCTGGAATCGGCTGATCCTCCCCAATGGTCACTCTATCGTTCTGGAGCGCCAGCCGGGCGCGGATAGCCAGGGCTACGCCGGTCTTGAGGATGGCGTCGATTATCATTGGTGGGATTTGGCGAAGGCCGCCGGCTTGTCCACGCTGCTCGCGGTCGGCACGGAGCTGGCCGTCAGCGACGAGGACCGCCTTGTGCGCGCCATCCGCGACGGAGCGCAGGACACCATCAACGACGCCGGCCAGCAGATCATCCGCCGCCAGTTGCAGGTTGCGCCGACGCTCACGATCAGGCCGGGCTTCCACGTCCGCGTCATCGTCACCCGCGACCTTGTGCTCGAACCCTACAGGAATTGACCATGAGCAAGCTGAAACTCGGCACGTTGCCCGACGACAAGCCCGTTAAGGTGTCACGCGAATTGCCCGCGACACTCTTTCGAGATTTGCAACTTTATGGACGCTTGTTGGCAGGGGCAGGACAGCCGCCGATAGAGCCGGAAAAGCTAATTGTGCCGATGCTGGAACGCTTCCTCGCCACGGATCGAGAGTTTCAGAAGGCCCGCCGCGCGGCCAGCTAACCTAGTTAGCGGCACCCGACAGCAGGGGTGCCGCCAGCGCGTGAGCGCAAATGCGGCACGCTACAGGCCGCCGATCCCCCTCCATGCTTCGCCTAATTCCGGGGCTTCCAGCCACCCGGAATCCAGCAACGAACCACGGAGGATTCCATGTGTGCGAGACGCCGCCATACCCAAAGGGGCCGCCCACGACAGCCGGCTCCGCAGACGCTTCCCGATGACCTTTACGACTATGACGACGATCCCGCGCCGCGCATCAGCCCGCCGCGCGGAAGCCCGCCCGATGCCTTCGACGTGGAGAAGCTGCCCGTCATCGACGACTGGCCGGAGAAAGTGCCGATCACCGAGGCAGAGATTCAGGTGTTCGAGCGATGGTTTGCCGATGTCTTCGACGAGATGTTCGGCCCACTTCCACCCCTGGCAGGATTGACAAAGTTATCCTCATATGATAACAAAAAGCCATGAGCGAGGATCGTGATCCGAACCTCGACACGCTTCTGGACCTCGACGGCCAGGTGCTCGTTGTCGATCCCGAGGGCGGCCATTGGGTGAAGTTCATCGTCACCCGCGTTCCGGCATCGCCGGAGAAGCCGCACGGCCTCGATTACTCGCTCACGCTTCACGGGCCTTCGGGCGAACGGTTGGTCGGCTTCGACAACGCCCATCCAGTCGGCCGAGGCAGGCGCGGCGATCCGATGGACCATCGGCACCGCCTCCAGACAGTGAAGCCCTACGCCTACGAGGATGCGGCCACGCTGCTGGCCGACTTCTGGCAGGCGGTGGACGCGGTGTTGAAGGAGCGAGGCGTAACATGACCACATTGAAAGTCGGGATTGCCGGCTACGAAGAAATGAAGGCCCGCACCATGCGGATTGCCAAGGGCGAGGAAAAGCCCGCGCCCGGCGATCCGAAGGTGTGGTTCACATCAATGGAATCCTTCGCCAAGGTGCTGTCGGCGGGCAATCGCGAATTGCTGCGCGTCATCGACCAGCAAGCGCCGGGTTCGCTGGAGGAACTGGCCGAGATCACCGGCCGGGCCAAGTCCAACCTGTCCCGCACTCTGAAACGGATGGCCAGTTACGGCCTTGTCCGCATGGAGAAGGGCGAAGGCCGCAAGCTCACGCCCAGGGTCATCCACGACCGAGTAGAACTAGACTTGCCGCTGACCGAGCGCGCAGGGCCGCGCAAGGCGGCAGGAGGCCGGCAATGAACGTCCATAGTCCCACCGTCCACAATCCCAACGTCACGCTGCGCGCCGCCCTCTATCTGCGCGTCTCCACCACTCGGCAGGCCGAGCATGACGTGTCGATCCCCGACCAGAAGCGCCAGGGCGAAGCCTATTGCGAGGCGCGCGGCTATCAGCTTGTCGAAACATTCGTGGAGCCGGGCAACAGCGCGACCAACGACCGCCGCCCGGAGTTCCAGCGGATGATAGAGGCTGCCACCGCCAAGCCGGCATCGTTCGATGTCGTCGTGGTTCACAGCTTCTCACGCTTCTTCCGCGACGAATTTGAAATGGAGTTCTATTACCGCAAGCTGGCGAAGAACGGCGTGAAGCTGGTTTCGATCACGCAGGAGCTTGGCGATGATCCGATCCACGACATGATGCGGCGGATCATGTCGCTATTCGACGAATACCAGTCCAAGGAGAACGCCAAGCACGTCCTGCGCGCCTTGAAGGAGAACGCCCGGCAAGGCTTCTGGAACGGCTCGCTGCCGCCCATCGGCTACCGCGTCGTCGCGGCCGAGCAGCGCGGCGCGAAGGTCAAGAAGAAGCTGGAAATCGACCCGCTGCACGCCGAGACGATCCGGGTCATCTATCGCCTTGCGCTGGAGGGTGAAGGTTCATCCGGCCAGATGGGCGTGAAGGCCATCGTCAAATATCTCAATGGCAAGGGCATCTTCACGCGCGACGGCGGGCGCTGGGGCATCGGTCAGGTTCACCGCATCCTGACCCGGCGCACCTATATCGGCGAGCATCGGTTCAATCGCCGTTCCAACAAGGGAGAGGTGAAGCCCGAAGACGAGGTTATCACCGTTCAGGTGCCGGCGCTTATCGAGCGGGAGACGTTCGACGCGGTGCAGAAGCTTTTGCAGGCCCGTAATCCCAAGACCGAGTTGCCCGCGCGCGTCGTGATCGGGCCGACGCTGCTAACCGGCATCTGCTATTGCGGCAATTGCGGAGGCGCGATGACCATTCGCACCGGCAAGGGTGGCCGCTATCGCTACTATGCGTGCTCGATCAAGGCGCGTCAGGGCGAAACCGGCTGCAAGGGCCGCGCGATCCCGATGGATAAGCTCGACCGAATGGTGGTCGGGCATATCGAGGAACGCTTGCTCGATGCCGACCGGCTGGAGGACTTGCTTGGCACCGTGCTCGGCCGTCGCGACGATCAGGCCGAGCGTCGCCGGCACCACATCGCCGAACTGGAGCGGCGCGCGACCGAATCGGAATTGCGCCTCAAGCGCCTCTACGACGCCATCGAGGCGGGCGTCGCCGATCTTGACGACCCGGCGCTCAAGGAACGCATCGCCGGCCTCAAGGTCATCCGCGATCAGGCCAGGGCCGACGCCGACCGGGCGCAAGCCTTGCTCGACAGCCCCGGCCACAGCGCCATCACCCCGACCATGATCCGGGGATTTGCGCGTCGCGCACGCGAACGCATCCGGGGCAGCGAGGGCGGCTATCGGCGGGATCATCTGCGCTCACTGGCGCAGCGTGTCGAGGTCGCAGACGACGCAATTCGCATCATGGGATCGAAGACGGAGCTGCTAAGGACGCTTATTGCTGGCCAAGTGCGGCAATCGGCGGTGGCTGGCGTGCCCAGAGGGGTTCCAAAGTGGCGGAGAGGGTGGGATTCGAACCCACGGTACGCTTGCACGCACAACGGTTTTCGAGACCGCCCCGATCGACCACTCTGGCACCTCTCCGCGAGGGACCGGCTGAAGGTGCAAACCACGGCCGGGGGTCGAAAACGGCGCGGACCTTAACTGAACCCATCCCCGCCCGCAAGGCTCCCGCCGGCCTGCTCGGTCACGGCAAAGCTGAAGCCGGTTCAAATACTTAAATCCTGCTGCCCAGGCTCAATTTAAACCGTCTTGCCAGCGCCCCGGCCTTGCCCGAGACTGTCTGCGGTGCCACCCGAAGACCGCCGCCGGACCGCCCCAAGGCGTCGCTCCCGGGCGGACTCGGCAGCGTCGGCACCGGGAGGCTGCATGAGCATCGGGAACCACCGTCCGCTCGCCCAGACCGCGCCCATATGTGCGCCGGCCAAACGGGCCGTGCCGCGGGCGACGCCCGCAGGCAGCACAGGATTTTCAGCAACACTGCTCCGAAGGACAGGCCCCCGGTCGAACCCGGCCGGGCCCTGCAACGTTCGGCAGATGAGGACGATGTTGACGGATCTATAGCGACAGACCCGCCGCAAAGCGGGCATTTCAGGAGGAAGCACCATGACCGTTGCGCTTATTCTCAAGGACAAGACACCTGGCGTGATCAGCGTCAGGCCCGACGATGGCATCGAGACGGTATGTCAGAAACTGGCCGACAAGGGGATCGGCGCGGTGATGGTGCTGCGCAGCGACGGCGGCATCGCCGGGATTCTGTCTGAACGCGATATCGTGCGCGGTCTGGCCATGATCGGCACGGACCTGCTGCAGCAGAGCGCCGACACCATCATGACCCGCAATGTGATGGTCTGTTCCAGCCACGACACCGTCGAAGATGTCATGCATCTGATGACCAAGCGCCGCATCCGCCACCTGCCGGTGGTGGATAACGGCAAGCTGATCGGCATGATTTCCATCGGCGACGTGGTCAAGCGCCGCATTGCCGCTACCGAAATGGAAGCCGAGGCGCTGCGGCAGTATATCGCCACCGGCTAGCCGGCGACGAAGAGGGCTGGGCTTCAGTCCCTGTGGTCTTCTGCGCCGAGCTTGCGCAACAGGTCGGGCCGCGCGCGCAGCCAGGCTTCCAGCGGTTCCAGCGCGCGGAACAGCAATGGATTGAGCGAGATCGACAGCAGGGCGCCGGCCATGATGAGGTCGCGGCCCTCCGGCGGCAGCAGGCCGTAGGACACGCCAAGCCCGGCCAGGATGAAGGAGAATTCGCCGATCTGCGCCAGGCTGGCGGAAATCGTCAGTGCGGAGGTCAGCGGATGGCGGAAGGCCAGCACGATCAGGAAGGCCGCCACCGATTTTCCCAGCAGGATGATCAGCAGCACGGCCAGCACCGCCAGCGGGGCCTCGAAGATGATACTGGGCTGGAACAGCATGCCGACCGAGACGAAGAACATCACCGCGAAGGCATCCTGGAAGGGCAGCGAGCGCTGGGCGGCATCATGGCTGAACTCGGACTCGTTCATGATCACGCCCGCGAAGAAGGCGCCCAGCGCGAAGGACACATCGAACAGCACGGCCGCGCCGAAGGCGATGCCGAGCGCACAGGCCAGCACCGCCAGGGTAAACAACTCGCGCGAGCCGGTATCGGCAACATGCTGCAGCAGCCAGGGAATCACCCGGCGACCGACCACGAGCGCGAGCGCGGCAAACAGCGCCACCTTGGCCACCGTGATCAGCAGGCTATAGGCCAGGCTGTCGCCGCTGGCCTGCGGCCGGTCGGCCAGCAGATCGGCAAAGGCCGGCAGCAGCAGCAGGGCGGCGATCATCAGGATGTCTTCCACCAGCAGCCAGCCGACGGCGATGCGGCCATGATCGCTGTCGACCTCATTGCGGCTTTCCAGCGCGCGCAGCAGCACCACGGTGCTGGCGACAGACAGCGCCAGCCCGAAGACCAGCCCGCCGCCGATGCCCCAGCCGAAAAACTGCGCCACGGCAAATCCCAGCAGGGTGGCGACCGCCATCTGTGCGATGGCCCCGGGAATGGCGATCCAGCGCACCCGCATCAGGTCGGCGGGCGAGAAATGCAGGCCGACGCCGAACATGAGAAGGATGACACCGATCTCGGCGAGCTGTTGCGCCAGCACGGTGTCGGCGACGAAACCCGGCGTGTGCGGTCCGACGGCAATGCCGGCCAGCAGATAGCCGACCAGAGGCGAGAGGCGGAATTTCTGGGCGATCATGCCAAAGGCAAACGCGATCACGAAAGCCAGCGCCAGCATCGTGATAAGCGGTGCATCATGCGGCATGACGAAACAATCCTCTGACTGCGGGGCGCAGTTGCCCCATTTCTACACCCCGTTTTTTAGCGGCGAATGTCTTAGGGATTTATGAAACCGCAGGGTTGTGCGGCATGAAAAAAGGACGGGGTTTCCCACCGTCCTTTTTCCGTTGTCGTATTCAGGTTGCAGAAAGCGTCAGCCGAGATTCTTTTCGGCGAAGTCCCAGTTCAGCAGCTTGTCGATACAGGCATTCAGATGGTCGGGGCGCTTGTTCTGCCAGTCCAGGTAATAGGCATGCTCCCACACATCCAGCGTCAGCAGCGGCGTGACGCCGTTCATATGCAGCGGGTTCTCGGCATTGCCGGTCTTCTTGAACACCAGCTTGCCGCCTTCCAGGCAGAGCCAGGCCCAACCCGAGCCGAACTGGGTCACGCCGGTCTGGGCGAAGTCGGCCTTGAACTTGTCGTAGTCGCCGAAGCTGTCCTTGATCAGGTCGGCCATCCGGCCGCTCGGCTTGCCGCCGCCATTGGGCTTCAGACTGTCCCAGTAGAAATCGTGATTCCAGACTTGGGCTGCATTGTTGAACACAGCGGCCTTGTCGCTCTTGCCATGGGTCGCTTTGATGATCTCGACCAGGCTCTTGCCCTGCAGCGACGCATCCTCGCCCACCAGCTTGTTCAGCGTGTTGAGATAGGTGGTGTGATGCTTGCCATAATGGAAACCGATGGTCTGTGCGGTGATCACCGGGTCCAGGGCATCGTCGGCATAGGGCAGGGGCTTCATGGTGAAGGGGGCGGTCATCATCTACTCCTTGTTCTAGGCTGGCCGTATTTATGCCGGGCTCATATAGGGCGACGGCCGGGCCGATGACAATATGATGGGATTTTTACCGTCTTGCGGCCGAGTTCAGCCAGCACAACGGATCAACGTTCCGCTGCGCGAAAAGTTGCAGACATGGCGAAGGCAAAGCCTCGCCCGCACGCCGTTCAGGCGCGCGGCACTGCGGAGTCCGGAAATTTACAGAATGGTCGGATTGGGCGCGTCGCCGTAGACCGCCTTCGGGTCGAACATCTTTTCCTTCTCCTCGAAGGTGAGTTCGACAGTGTCGGCCGGCTTGCCGGTCGGCACCGAGCGGTAGAAGCAGGAACGATAGCCGACATGGCAGGAGGCATCGCCCGGGATCTTCACGCGCAGCCAGACGGCATCCTGGTCGTCATCGATGCGCATCTCGACCACCTTCTGCACCAGGCCCGAGGTGGCACCCTTGTGCCACAGCACCTTGCGGCTGCGGCTGTAGTAATGCGCCTCGCCGGTCTCGATGGTCTTTTCCAGGGCTTCGGCATTCATATAGCCGAGCATCAGGACCTCGCCGGTTTCGGCGGCGGTGGTGACGCAGGCGATCAGTCCGTCGGCATCGAATTTCGGCGCCAGATCATTGCCTTCTTCAACCTGTTCAATCGAAACACGCTTGGCGAACACGGGCTTTGCTCCTGCCGGGGGCTGAGAAATCGCGGCCCGGATTGTTCTGGAAAGATGGACCGTTATATATCGTCGGGTGGCCCCCGCTTCAAGGCAGTGCATCAAGGCCGCCCGAGGAGTAGCCTAAGCCCCATGCTGAACGCCCTCTACAACGAAAAAATCCTTAATTTTGCGGCACATATCGGCCAGACCGAGCGGCTGGCCAGCCCGGACGCGACCGTGACCCATCACAGCCCGCTCTGCGGCAGCCGGATCACGGTGGACCTCCAGCTGGATGCGGAGGGCCGGGTGGTGGCCTATGGCCAGCAGGTGCGGGCCTGTGCGCTCGGCCAGGCGGCCGCCAGTATCCTGGGCCATCATATCGTCGGACAGGACAGCGCCACGCTGCGCCAGCTGGTCGGGATGATGCGCAGCATGCTCAAGGAGAACGGCCCGCCGCCCGGCGCGGAGTTTGCCGGCGGGGCCTTCACGGATCTGGAAGTGCTGGTGCCGGTGCGCGACCATAAGGCGCGCCATAATGCCGTGCTGCTGCCCTTCGAGGCGGCGGTGAAGGCGATCGACCAGATCGAAGCCGCCCGAAAAGCGTAACGGAAAAGCTAAGCCGCCTTCAGTTCCGCCTTGGCCACAGTCTGGATCAGCGCGATCATGCCGTTCAGGCCATTGATGCGGTTCGACGTGATGTTTTCCCACACGCCAATTTTCTGCAGGAAGTCGGGCGGGGTATCGACGATCTCCTGCGGCTTGCGACCGGAATAGACCTTCAGCAGCAGGGCGATCAGCCCGGCGACGATCTCGGATTCGCTGCTGGCCTGGTAGTAGACGCGGCCCTCGCGTGCTTCGCCATGCAGCCAGGCGCGATTGATACAGCCTTTCACGCGCCAGTCATCGGTGCGCAACTCATCCGGATAGGGCGGCAGGGCACGGCCGAGGTCGATCAGGAAGCGGTAGCGATCCATCCAGTCATCGAACAGGCTGAAATCCTCGACGATTTCGTCCTGCACAGCCTTGATATCGGTCTCGCTCATGATGCGACCCGCCAGGTGGTTTCGCCGGCCTTGTCTTCCAGAACGATGCCGCGCGCCGCCAGTTCGTCGCGGATGCGGTCGGATTCCGCCCAGTCCTTGCGGGCACGGGCGGCCTTGCGGTCGGCGATCAGCGCCTCGATGGACGCAGTATCCACATCGGCGGCACCAGACCCCTGCATGGCGCCCTTCAGCCAGGCCGCTGCATCCTGCTGCAGCAGGCCGATCAGCCAACCAGCCGCCAGCAGTTCGCCCTTCAAACGCGCGCGCTCGGCGGCATCTGTGGCCTTGTTCGCCGCATTGGCGATCTGGTGCAGCTCCGCCAGCGCACGCGGCGTGTTCAGGTCGTCGGCCAGCGCGGCCATGAAGGCGGCGGGCGCCGCGGTTTCGGCGGCCTGCACATCTTTCAGCGAGTCGAGCGCGCGATAGAGGCGATCAAGCTGTGTCCGCGCATCCTTCACGGCGTTTTCGGTCCAGTCGAGCGGCTGGCGGTAATGCGCCGACAGCAGCACGAGACGCAGGGCCTCGCCCGGCGCCAGCTTCAGCAGGTCATTGACCAGCGTCACATTGCCGAGCGACTTCGACATCTTCTCGGCGTTGATGTTGACGAAGCCGTTATGCATCCAGGTGCGGCAGAACAGGGCGCCGTTGTTGGCGCAGGTGCTCTGCGCGATCTCGTTCTCATGATGCGGGAAGATCAGGTCGTGGCCGCCGCCATGGATATCGATCGGGCCTTTGCCGAACTGGCGCTCGATCATCGCCGAGCATTCGATATGCCAGCCAGGCCGCCCGCGGCCCCAGGGACTGTCCCAGCCGACGGTGTCGGCATCGGATGGCTTCCACAGGGTGAAGTCGGCCGGGTCACGTTTGTAGGCAGCGACATCGACACGGGCGCCGGCGATCATCTCGTCGCGGTCGCGGCGCGACAGCTGGCCATAGTCCTTGAAGGAAGGCACATGGAACAGCACCTGGCCGTCCTTCTCATAGGCATGGCCGTTGGCGATCAGCCGCTCGATCATCGAAATGATCGCGTCGATATGCTGTGTCACTTTGGGTTCGACGCCGGGTGGCAACACGCCCAGCGCGCCCATATCGCCGTGATAGACGGCCAGATACTTCTCGGTGATCGCGCTGATCGGTACGCCCTGGTCCTTGGCGGCCTTGTTGATCTTGTCGTCTACGTCGGTGACGTTGCGGGCATAGACCACCTGCGGGAAGCTTTTCTGCAGCAGGCGATACAGCGTGTCGAACACCACGGCCGGGCGGGCATTGCCGATATGGGCATAGTTGTAGACGGTGGGGCCGCAGACATACATCGTCACCCGCTGCGGATCGAGCGGCCGGAAGATTTCCTTCTGGCGGGTGAGGGTGTTGTAGAGCTGAATGTCCATTTCCGGGGCCCAGGTTGATGGCCCGGAATATAGGCAATAGTGGCGGAATCGCAACCGGCGGGTTGCCCCGCTGGTCCGAGATTGGTCGGCCGAAAGCCCGGAAAATCCGGCTTAGCGGAGGAAGTTGACCAGCGAAAGCTGAAGGCTGTCGCGGGTGATCACGTAGGAAGCTTCCAGCGTGGTCTGCAGGTTCTTGATGTTGACCGAAACCTCACCGATATCGACATTCTCGATGCTGCCGACACGCACCTTCAGCACGTCGAGCGCACGGTCGTGGCGTTCCATCACCTCGCCCAGCTGCTGCTGCTTGTAGCCGTTGCGCGAGGCAATCGACTTCAGCGAGGAGATCGCCTCATTGAGCTGGACGCGGGCCTGGTCGACCCGGGCCTGGTAATTGTCCGGATTGCCCGCGATATCCTGGGTGGAGTCGCGGAAGCGGATGATGGCATCGACCAGGATCTGGAAGCCGCCCTCGGCCGCCGACACGCCATAGCTCATCTGCTCGTTGTCGTCGGTATAAAGCCGCGTGCCGTCGATGTCGTAGAAATCGTCGTATGTTCCCGGCGCAGTGGCGGTCGGGTTGATGTAGAAGTCGTTCGCCGTGGGATACAGGCTGGTGCCCGGGAAAGCCGCGGGAACCGTGAAGGCCACGAACGGATTATAGTCGGTGCCCGGAACGGCGTTGGCCGGATAGACCGTGGGCATGTCCGAGATCGTGCCGTTGATCGGGTTCTGCGTGTAATTCGTACCTGCGAACAGATAGCGGTCGCCGTCCTTGGTCTGCAGCAGGCTGCCGATGCGGTCGAGCAGAAGATTGGCCTGGACGTCCGGCGCCGAGCTGGCGGCAAAGAACGGGTCGCGGTTCTTGATCATCGTATCCTGCGCCTCGACGGCGATATCGATGATCTCTTCGATGGTGATGGCGTAGAGGTTGGTGCGGTTCTGCGCCAGCTGTATTGCGCTCTTGTAATTGTTGACCGTGCCGATTTCGGATTTCAGGTTGCCGAGTTCCTGGGCGCGCTGCGATACGCCGATCAGGCCATCGGCATAACGGCCGTCGGCCAGCTGCTGGTTCTGCCGGGTAAGCTGCAGGTTGAGCAGCCGTACGTTGCGGGTCACATCGAGCTGGGTCGCGTATTGCGTGGTACCTACGAGTGCAACCATGGCTTACCTCCCGATGTTGACGAGGGTGTCGAACATCTGCGTGACCGTGTTCATCACATTGGCCAGCGCGGCGTAATTGTTCTGCAGAAGCTGCAGCTGCGCAAGCTCGTCATCGATATTGACGCCAGTAATGTTGCGGAACTTCTGGTCCAGCGTGTGCTGCAGGCGCTCCGAAGTGTCGCGCTGCAGCTCATTGTCTGCCGCGGCGCGCGCCTGATAGGACAGGATGCCGTTGGCAATGCCGAAGATGTTCACATTGGCGACCGCCAGGCCGTTCGGATCGGTGGCGCGGTTGACCTGCGCATTGGTCATCGTGGTGTTGCGCATGGCCTGCTGCACCGTGCCCGCCACGGAGGCATCCAGCGTGCTCGGGTCGAGCGTGATGCTGTTTTCCACGGTGATCAGGCCAGCTTCGTCCGGCGGGGTGCCGACGGGGGCGGTATAGTCGAAGAAAGAACCACCATAGGCGTTGTTCACCACCTCGACCAGATTGGCGGCGAACGTGTCCAGCTGGTTGAAGAACTTCGCCAGCGCGCCCACATTCGGATCGCTCGACGCCAACGCCGTGGCGGTGACATCGAGATAATCCAGCGAGGCGCGAACCGACCCGTTCAGGAAGCCGCCGGTGACATCGGTGCTGGAGCCCTGCAGATAGATGCCGGCCTGCGGATAGGTGGGGGGGTTGGCGGTTTCGATATATTCGAATTTCTGCGCCGTCGTGCCCACCAGCTGCACGCCGCCGGTGGTATAGACGAAGACCTCGCCGCGATCGTTATTGAGGGTGCGGATGCCGACCTTGTCCGACAGGCGCTTGATTTCGGCGTCGCGCAGATCCTCCAGATCGCCGACCGGCGTACCGGCCGCCGACAGCGAGGCGATCTTGCGGTTCAGTTCGGCGATCTTGCTCGTTGCGGTGTTGATCTCTTCGATATCGGTCTGGATATTCTGCTGCGCGCGGTTCTGCAGTTCCGACTGCTGGCCGTTCAGGCGCCGGATTTCGGTGGCCAGCTCGTTGCCGCGCTGCACGACCAGGCTTTTGAAGTCGTTGTTTTCCGGCGTAGCTTCCAGCTGCTTCCAGGCATCCTCGAAGCGGGTCATCATCGCCAGGATGGTCGGCTGGCCGCCAGTCGTGTTGGTGGCGTCCAGCGCCTCGGCCAGTTCCTTCGAATAGCCGAGCTGCATGTCCAGGCGGCCGTAATCGGCGTTGGAGCTGTAGAAGTCCTGCTGGATTTCCGGGGCGACCGCGCGGGTGACGCTGGAAATCAGGGCCGCCTGGGGCAGGCCTTCTGCCGCCGGCGTCGTCAGGGTCGCGATCTTGCGGGTGTAGTTTGGGTTCTGTGCGTTCGAGACATTGCCCGCCGCAACGCGCGTCTGGCTCTGCAGGGTCTGCAGGCCGATGACGGCAGTGTTGAGGGCGGCGCTCAAAGACATGACACAGAACCTTTCCGGGGTTGTGATGATGACTGCCGGGCGGGATGAGCGCCCGGCAGTCAGTTACGCTTAGCGGCGGATATTGATGGTTTCCTGGAGCAGTTCGTCGGCAGCGGTGATCAGCCTGGCATTGGCCGAGTAGGTACGCTGGGCGACGATCAGCTTGGAGAACTCTTCAGCAATATCGACGTTCGAGCCTTCGATGGCAGCCGAGACATAATCGCCAGCGCCACTTGCACCTGACTGCGACAGCACAGCGCCGCCAGAGCTTGGAGTTTCGACGAAAGCATTGCCTGCCACACGGTCCAGTTCAGTTGGATCTCGGAACTTGGCGACCGGGATCTGGTAGAACTGCTTGACGTTACCGTTGTCGAAGGTGACCGAGACGAAGCCGTCCTGGTCGATCGCAAGGTTCTTGAAGTTACCCTGCGGCACGCCGTTCTGCTGGAAGTTGTTCAGCGTCAGGGTGTCGCCGGCATACTGCGTGGTACCGATCGAGTTACCGTAGGACCCAAGGTCGAGACGGATCTGCTGGCCGCCCGAGCCATAATCGATGCTGAAGCTGATCGACGCATCGTCATTCACGTCGGTCGCTGCCGAACCTAGCAAGGCGCTGGCGCCCGCGCCAGACGGCGTGGTGCCGTCCGCGGCGCCGAGGCTGGCGATGGTGCCGGGCGAGATGTCCTGGCCGCCGATCGAGCCGCCGAAGACGACCGTGATCGGGCCGAAGGACACGGTCGAGGCGGTGGTGTCTGCGCCCGGAGCATTCAGCGCCAGTTCCCAGGCGTTGTTGCCGGTGCGGGTCCAGGTCAGGTTCAGCGTACGGGCGTTGCCCAGCGCGTCGAAGATCTGGATCGAGCTGGCGGGCAACGTGGCCGGCAGCGTGCCCGACGTGTCCAGCGCGTTGGACGGCAGGTTGGCAGCATAGTCGACCACGCTGGTCGCGACAGGCGCGTCGAGCAGGTTGGACACGCGGACTTCTTCGGTCGCCGAACTGTCGACCACGCCGGTGACCGGATCGATCGGCCAGCCACGCAGGAAGTAACCGGAGGAGTTCACCAGGAAGCCATCGCTGTTCTGGTTGAAGTCGCCGACGCGGGTGAAGTAGCTGGTGGTTTCGAAAGTCGGCAGGCCGGTGGTGCCGTCCGTACCGTTTTTCTTCGAGACCGGGATGAAGCCGCTGCCGACCAGGGCGATGGAGGTGGTGGAAGACACCTGCTGGATCGAGCCCTGGGTATTATTCGAGAAGAACGGCTGGTTGATCACGCCGCCGGGGGAATGCGTATTCGCCTGTGCGCTCGACTGCGTCACCAGCGTCTGGAACCGCGACTCCACCTTCTTGTAGCCGATGGTGCTCGCATTGGCGACGTTGTCCGAAATGAAGCCGATCGCCGCGGACTGACCATTCAGGCCGGTGATCGAGGTCTGCAAAGCGCCACTAATTGACATAACACCCCTCCATGGGCTGGAAACCGATTTGCCAGTGGAGGAGCAAGCACCGTGCCAGTTTGGGCTGGTCCGACTAATGCATTATTATTTCAGGGGAATTCACAATATTTCGGAACTGGGTTAACGCGGCAGCTTCTGCCGTATGGTCTGCTTGCCGGGTGGGGTCCGGCAGTTTTTGCCGGGCAGGACCGGCTGTCGGGGCCGCCTAGCCCCGGTTCAGACCCGGCACCCAGAGCACGTCGCCGGCGCCATCCTGGTTGGCATGGCGGGAGGCGACGAACAGGTGGTCCGACAGGCGGTTGATATAGCTGAGCGCTGCCGGATTGATCCGCTCGGCATCCTGCAGGGCGGTCACCAGCCGCTCGGCGCGACGCGCGATGGTGCGCGCCAGATGCAGATAGGCGGCAGCCGGACTGCCACCAGGCAGTATAAAAGATGTCAGCGCGCTTAAGTGGGCGTTCATGGCATCGATCTCGGCTTCCAGCCGGTCGACCTGGACCTGGTCGACCCGGAGCGCCGGGCGGCGGCGCGGATCGGCCTCCTCATCTTCCGGGGTGCAGAGATCGGCACCCAGGTCGAACAGGTCGTTCTGGATGCGCGACAGCATGGCATCGAGATCGGTGCCGGCAGTATGCAGCCGGGCCAGACCGATAGCCGCATTGGCCTCGTCGACCGCGCCATAGGCCTCCACCCGCAGGTCATGCTTGGGCACGCGCTCGCCGTTGCCCAGCGAGGTCATGCCCTTGTCGCCGCCACGGGTGTAGATCCGGTCGAGCTTAACCATACGACTGCCTCAGTTGCGGAAGGCGAAACTGGCAATGCCGATCAGGATGATCGCAATGAACTGCAACAGGATGCGCCAGCGCATCAGCTTGTTGGAATAGGAGCGGTTGAACTGCCCGCCCCGGAACAGCGCATAGAGGCCGACGCAGAGCACCAGGAAGGTGGCGACCGCAAAGGCCGGGATCAGAAATTGGATGACGTTCTGCATGCCCCCGAGGATATAGCGTCCGGGCGGACAGGTCCAAGTCCCGGGCGCGGGCAGGCCGATCGCGCGGCAATCGGTCGCGGACCGGTATATTAACAATGTCCCGGGCTGGTCCGCCCCGACGGGTGCGGCCCGCACCCTGGTGGGGCCTGACTCTGGCGGCATGCGGGCGCTGCCGCCACTATGGCGGGGTCGTTTACCAGGGACCCGAACATGACCGTCGTCGACCGCGCCGCCATTGCCGCCAATTACCCCAGGATTGCTCCTTATATACGTCGCACGCCGGTGATGGCGGTGGCGGGGGCGGATTTCGGCCTCGATCTGGCGCCGCTGCAACTCAAGCTGGAACTGCTGCAGCATTCCGGCTCGTTCAAGCCGCGTGGCGCCTTCACCGGGCTGCTGGCCAGCAAGGTGCCGGCTGCGGGCGTGGTGGCGGCCTCGGGTGGCAATCACGGCGCGGCCGTGGCCTATGCCGCCATGGTGCTGAAGCTGCCGGCCAGGATTTTCGTGCCCAGCATCGCTGCGCCGATGAAGATCGCCAAGATCAAAAGCTATGGTGCCGACCTTGTGGTGGGCGGCGACCGCTATGCCGATGCGCTGGCGGCCAGCGAGGAATGGCTGAAGCAGAGCGGCGCGCTGGCGATCCATGCCTATGACCAGCCGGAGACGCTGATCGGCCAGGGCAGCGTCGGGCTGGAACTGGAAGAACAGGTGCCGGAGATCGACACACTGCTGGTCGCCGTCGGCGGCGGCGGGCTGATCGGCGGCATTGCCGCCTGGTATGGCGGCAAGGTGAAGGTGGTCGCCGTAGAACCGGAAGCAGCGCCGACGCTGAACATGGCGCTCAGGGCGGGCAAGCCGGTCGAGGCGCCGGCAGGCGGCATCGCGGCGGATTCACTGGCGCCGAAGATGATCGGCAGCCTGATGTTCCCGATCGCGCAGCAGGGCGTGGCCGAGTCCGTGCTGGTGACGGATGAGGCCATCGTCAAAGCGCAGAAGGCGTTGTGGGAAAAGCTGCGGCTGGTGGCCGAACCCGGTGGCGCGGCGGCTTTGGCGGCTTTGCTGTCGAAACGCTATGTGCCGAAGCCGGGCGAAAAGGTTGCCGTGCTGGTCTGCGGCAGCAACCCGACCAGCACGGACTTCATGAACTGATCAGCCGTTCCGCGTTTCCAGCAGGCGGCGGGCGATCACCTGCGCCTGGATCTCGGCGGCGCCCTCGAAGATGTTGAGGATGCGCGCGTCGCAGAGCACGCGGCTGATCGGATATTCCTCGGCATAGCCGTTGCCGCCATGCACCTGCAGGGCGTTGTCGGCATTGGCCCAGGCGATACGGGCGGCCAGCAGCTTGGCCATGCCGGCTTCCAGGTCGCAGCGGCGGCCCTGGTCTTTCTCGCGCGCGGCGAAGTAGCAGAGCTGCCGCGCCATCATGGTTTCCACCGCCATCCAGGCGATCTTGCCATGCACGCGTGGGAAGCTGTAGATCGGCTTGCCGAACTGCACGCGCTCGTTGGCGTATTTCAGGCCAAGCTCCAGCGCGCATTGCGCGACACCCAGCGCACGCGCGCCGGTCTGGATGCGGGCGGACTCAAACGTCTCCATCAGCTGCTTGAAGCCCTGACCTTCGCGCTGGCCCAGCAGGTTTTCGGCCTTCACCTCGAAACCGTCGAAACCGATCTCGTATTCCTTCATGCCGCGATAACCCAGCACTTCGATCTCACCGCCGGTCATGCCTTCGGCCGGGAAGGGATTGGCGTCGTCGCCGCGCGGCTTCTCGGCCAGGAACATCGAAAGGCCCTTGTAGCTTTTCTCGTTCGGATCGGTGCGCGCCAGCAAGGTCATCAGATCGGTGCGCGCCGCATGGGTGATCCAGGTCTTGTTGCCGGTCACCTTGTAAACGTCGCCATCCTTGACCGCACGGGTCCGCAGGCTGCCGAGATCGGAGCCCGTATTCGGCTCGGTGAAGACGGCAGTCGGCAGTGTCTCGCCCGAGGCGAGCTTGGGCAGCCACTTTTTCTTCTGCTCTTCGGTGCCGCCGCGCAGGATCAGTTCGGCGGCGATCTCGGCGCGGGTACCGAGACTGCCGACGCCGATATAGCAGCGGCTGAGTTCTTCCGAGACCACGCACATCGCGGTCTTGCCCAGGCCGTGGCCGCCGTATTCTTCCGGGATGGTCAGGCCGAAGACGCCGAGTTCGGCCATCTCGTCGACCACGCTCATCGGGATGAATTCATCCTTGCGGTGCCAGTCATGCGCATAGGGGATGACCTTGTCCTCGCCGAAGCGGCGGAACTGCTCCCGCACCATGGTCATGGTTTCATCCAGGCCCAGCTCGCCGAAATCGCCGGTGTCGAGTCCGTCCTTGATCAGTTCGGCAATGCGGCCGCGCACGGGCGGCGTGTTGCCGCCAGCCATCAGCGCCTTCACGGCGGGCGTCAGCAGCGCCTGCTGCGCCTCGGACGCCACGCCCAGATCGGTCAGCCGGCAGATTTCCACCTGGCTCATGCTGATGCCGCCCTGCATCTGCGCCAGATACTCGCCGAAGCCGGCCTGCAGGATCAGTTGTTCGAGTTCCCGCAGCTTGCCGTCATCCTTCAGACGCTCGGCCCAGTGCAGGCTTTCCTTCAGCGTCGCGACGTAAGTCGCGAGCCAGGCCAGGCCATGCGCGGCGAACTGCTCGTCTTCCAGCTTCGTGCTGTCAATATTGCCATTGGCATCGCGCACCATGAGCGCGACCGCAGCCGTGGCATGACCGAGCAGCGTTTCGGCCGCCTCCAGCGCCTTGCCGCAGGTCGGCAGCAGATCGGCGATCACGAGCGTCTCAGGAGCGGGAGCAGGCTTCAGGGCGGCGGACATGGGGATCGTCCTTGAAAATCGAGAAAGAAATGTCGGCTGGCGAAGTTTCCCTCGCCAGCCGGTCAGCATCGAGAGGGATTATGCATTCCCTGCTTCGATCGCATCTTCAATAGTGCGCAGCCCGGGCACCTTGGCGCTGACCAGCACGGCCATGTTGCCGGGCTTGTGCTGGTTCTTCCACATCTTGGTATGGGCGCGCGGGATATCGGCCCAGCTGAACACTTCCGACATGCAGGGGTCGAGGCGGCGTTCGATCACCAGCTGGTTGGCCTGGCTGGCCTGCAGCAGGTTGGCGAAATGGCTGCCCTGGATGCGCTTCTGGCGCATCCACACGAAGCGCGCGTCGAAGGTGATGTTGAAGCCGGTGGTGCCGGCGCAGAACACCACCATGCCGCCGCGCTTCACCACGAAGCAGGAGACCGGGAAGGTCTGCTCGCCCGGATGCTCGAAGACGAAATCGACATCGTTGCCCTTGCCGGTGATGTCCCAGATCGCCTTGCCGAAGGCACGGCACTTCTTCATGTACTCGCCGTATTTCTCGGTATCCATCACCGGCGGCAGCTGGCCCCAGCAATCGAAGTCGTTACGGTTGATCACGCCCTTGGCGCCCAGGCTCATGACGAAATCGCGCTTCGATTCATCCGAGATGATGCCGATGGCATTGGCGCCGGAAATGGCGATCAGCTGGATCGCCATCGAGCCGAGGCCGCCGGCGGCGCCCCAGACCAGCACGTTGTGGCCCGGCCGCAGGATATGCGGGCGATGGCCGAACAGCATGCGATAGGCGGTGGCGAGCGTCAGCGTGTAGCAGGCGCTTTCTTCCCAGGTGAGATGCTTGGGGCGCGGCATCAGCTGGCGCGACTGCACGCGGGCGAACTGCGCGAAGCTGCCATCCGGAGTCTCGTAGCCCCAGATGCGCTGGGTCGGCGAATTCATCGGGTCGCCGCCGTTGCACTCTTCGTCGTCGCCGTCATCCTGGTTGCAGTGGACGATGACTTCATCGCCGACCTTCCAGCGCTTCACGCGGCGGCCGACCTTGTAGACGATGCCCGAGGCATCCGAACCGGCGATGTGATATTCGGCCTTATGCACGTCGAAGGGCGAGATCGGCACGCCGAGACCGGCCCAGACGCCGTTGTAGTTCACGCCCGCCGCCATCACGAGGATCAGCACCTCGTCAGCATCGATCTCGGGGGTCGGCAGCACTTCCAGCTGCATCGACTCTTCCGGCGGTCCATGGCGTTCGCGGCGGATCGCCCAGCCATACATCTGCTTCGGCACATGGCCGACCGGCGGAATCTCGCCGACCTCGTAGAGGTCCTTCAGCGCGCCCTGGCTCTGGGCTGCAGCCTGACCGCCCAGACCCTGAGCAGTGGGGGCTCCGTTGCTGGTCGCCAGCGTGACAACCGATCCACCCGCATTCGACATGACGAAACTCCCTCGTTGTTTCCCTGTTACGCTCACGGTTGTCACCCGAAGCGTCATTTCTGGTCTTGTTGGGCCGCACTGGCCGGGATTAGCCTTGTGCAGCGCCGCGAGACGGTACCTAGCAAGACCTTAGCCTATCTTTTTGCAGTGGCGAAAAAATGGCAAGATCGTTTTGCAATGCAGCACAAGTTATGATATTTCTCAAGGCCGACGCAACGAGAAACTAAATATCCTAACGTCAACTTGACTCGGAATAAAATTATGTCTGCGACTCGCCCGACGGACCCGACTCAGGCCGAAGCTCTTCGCACTCGCGAAAAGGGCTCGGATAATAACCGCGAAAAGCCCTGGTTGTTCCGGACCTATTCGGGCCATTCCTCGGCCACCGCGTCGAATGAGCTGTACCGCACGAACCTGGGCCGCGGACAGACCGGCCTGTCAGTGGCTTTCGACCTGCCGACCCAGACCGGCTACGACAGCGACCATGTGCTGGCGCGCGGCGAGGTGGGCAAGGTCGGCGTGCCGGTCAGCCATCTGGGCGACATGCGGGTGCTGTTCGACCAGATCCCGCTGGCGCAGATGAACACCTCGATGACCATCAACGCGCCCGCCGCCTGGCTGCTGGCGCTCTATATCGCCGTCGCCGAAGAGCAGGGCGCCAAGCGCGCCGACCTGAACGGCACGGTGCAGAACGACATCATCAAGGAATATCTGTCGCGCGGCACGTATATCTATCCGCCGGCCGCCTCGATGCGGCTGATCACCGACGTGATCGCCTTCACCTATCGCGAATTGCCGAAGTGGAATCCCACCAACGTCTGCAGCTATCACCTGCAGGAAGCCGGCGCCACACCGGTGCAGGAACTGGCCTATGCACTGGCCACCGCGATTGCGGTGCTGGATGCCGTGAAGGCCTCGGGCCAGGTGCCGCCGGAAGATTTCGCGCAGGCCTTCGGTCGCATCAGCTTCTTCGTCAATGCGGGGATTCGGTTCGTGACCGAAATCTGCAAGATGCGCGCCTTCGTCGATCTGTGGGAAGAAATCGGTCGCGAGCGTTATGGCGTCACCGACCCCAAGGCACTGATGTTCCGCTATGGCGTGCAGGTCAACTCGCTGGGCCTGACCGAGCCGCAGCCGGAAAACAACGTCTATCGCATCCTGCTCGAAATGCTGGCCGTGGTGCTGTCGAAGAAAGCCCGCGCCCGCGCCGTGCAGCTGCCGGCCTGGAACGAGGCGCTCGGCCTGCCGCGCCCCTGGGACCAGCAATGGTCGCTGCGCCTGCAGCAGATCGTCGCCTATGAAACCGACCTGCTGGAATATGGCGACCTGTTCGACGGTAACCCGGCCATCGATGCCAAGGTCAACGAGCTGAAAGAGGCGGCGCGCGCCGAGTTGAAGCGTATCGAGGAGATGGGTGGCGCCATTCAAGCGGTCGAGAGCGGCTATCTCAAGCAGGCACTGGTCGAGAGCAATACCGCCCGCGTGCGCGGCATCGAGACCGGCGGCATTACCGTCGTCGGCGTCAACAAGTTCACCGAAAGCGCGCCGTCGCCGCTGGTCGGCACCGAAGGCGGCGCCATCATGACGGTCGATCCGGCCGCCGAGGCCGAGCAGATCGAACGGCTCAAAGACTGGCGCGCCAAGCGCGACCAGACAGCGGTCGAGGCCGCGCTGAAGGATCTCGAAGCGGCGGCCCGCGACGGTCGCAACATCATGGAGCCCAGCATCACGGCGGCCAAAGCCGGTGTCACCACCGGCGAATGGGCGGCGTGCCTGCGTAAAGTCTTCGGCGAATATCGCGCGCCGACCGGCGTGTCGGCCGCCAGCGGCGCGCTCAGCAATGACGGCATGGACGATCTGCGCGAAGAGGTGAAGGCCGTCGCGAAACGCCTCGGCCGCCCGCTCAAGCTGCTGGTCGGCAAGCCGGGCCTCGATGGCCATTCCAACGGCGCGGAGCAGATCGCCGTGAAGGCACGCGATTGCGGCATGGAAGTGGTTTACGAAGGCATCCGCCTGACGCCGGAGCAGATCGTGGCCGCGGCGCTGGAAGAGGGCGTGCATCTCGTCGGGCTGTCGATCCTTTCGGGCAGCCATGTCGAACTCGCCACCGATGTGATCCACCGTATGCGCGCTGAAGGCATCGGGGATGTCCCCGTCGTGGTCGGCGGTATCATTCCGCCCGAGGATGAGGCGCGGCTGAAGGCGTCGGGCATCGCCGGAGTCTTCACACCGAAGGATTACAATCTGACCCAGATCATGCGCGCCATCGTCGCGCTGGTCGACCGCAGCTGGTCGAAAGCTGCATAATTCTTCCCGCATGTTCTGGGGTCTCACAGCGCTCTGGGCGGCCGGCCTGCTGCTCAGCAGCTTCGGGCCGTCCGATCGCCTGACCTGGGTGATGGAAGTTTTGCCGGCGGTGATCGCCTGGCCGATCCTGCTGTATCTGCGCCCGCGCTTCCGCTTCACCGATCTGGCGATGGCGCTGATCACACTGCATGGCCTGATCCTGATGCTGGGCGGTGCCTATACTTACGCCCGCGTGCCGATGGGGTTCTGGCTGCAGGACTGGCTTTCGCTGGAGCGCAACCCGTATGACCGGATCGGCCATCTGGCGCAGGGCTTCGTGCCTGCCATCATTGCGCGCGAAGTGCTGATCCGCGTCTTCCGCGTCGAGGGCCGCAAGCTGGTCGGCTTCCTGGTGGTCTGCATCTGCCTGGCGATCAGCGCGGTGTATGAACTGATCGAATGGGCCGCCGCGCTCAGTCTGGGGCAGGGCGCCGACGAATTCCTCGGCACCCAAGGCGACCAGTGGGACACCCAGTCCGACATGTTCATGGCCCTGATCGGCGCACTGGCGGCCCTGGCGTTGTCGCGCTGGCACGACCGGCGGATGCAGGCGCTCCAGCGCTGAACGAAGTCTTTTGCGTTCGGTCAAACATTCGCCGCTCTTGCCGGGTTAGACTGCCGGCATGACGGACCCAAATCCAACCGATATCGAGACTCTGTTTACGCCGCCCCTGCAGGTGGCGGAAACCCATGTCTCGCGCATCTTCCTGACCGGTGACCGGGCCTGGAAGCTGAAAAAGGCGCTCACGCTGCCCTATCTCGATTTCGCAACCCTGCAGCAGCGGCGCATCGCCTGCGACCGCGAGGTCGAACTGAACCGGCGCACGGCGCCTGAGCTTTATCTGGGCTGCCGCGCGGTCTATCGGAATGGCGACGGCCAGCTCGGTTTCACGCCGCGTGGCGAGCCGGTGGAATGGCTGATCGAGATGCGGCGCTTTCCATCCGATGCGACCTTCGACCATCTCGCTGCGGCCGGAAAACTGGATGCGAAACTGATCGAGACGCTGGCCGACACCATCGCGGCTTTTCATGCCAAAGCCGAAATGGTCGACGCCGGGGCGACAGACACCGTCACGCGCACGCTCGCATTCAATGATGCTGCCTTCGCGCGTCGTGCTCCGGACTGTCTGACTGACGCCGAACTGACAACATTCCGCACCGTGCTGCAGGCGGAGTTCGAGCGCCAGCGGCCGCTGCTGGCCAGGCGCAACGCGGCGGGCCGCATGCGGCACGGCCATGGTGACCTGCATCTGCGCAATATCGCATTGATCGACGGCCGGCCCGTCCTGTTCGACTGTCTGGAATTCGACGATGGCCTGGCCGAGATCGACACGCTGTACGACTTCGCCTTCCTGCTGATGGATCTGCTGCATCATGGCTGCACCGATCTCGCCAACCGCGCGCTGAACCGCTATCTCGAAGCCAGCGGCGACTACGAAGGTCTGCCGCTGCTGCCGCTGTATGTCGCTTTGCGCGCTGCTATCCGGTGTCATATCGCGGCGATGACGCTGGCGGAGAGCGATGCGGCGCGCCGCTATCTGGCGCTGGCGCAAGCTGCGCTGCAGTCGGATGGCGCGCGGCTCGTGGCGGTGGGCGGCTATTCCGGCACTGGAAAATCGACGGTGGCGCGCGATCTGGCGGCAGGGCTTGTCGGGTATCCCTGGGGTGCGGTGCTGCTGCGCAGCGACGTTTTGCGCAAGCAGCTGCAGGGCAGGGCGCTGACGGAACGCCTGCCGCAGGACAGCTACACCGCCGAGGCAAGCCGGCAGACCTATGCCGCCCTGCTGGAGGCCGCGGACCGCTTGCTGCGATCTGGCAGCAGCGTCGTGCTGGATGCCGTCTTTGGCCGGCCGGACGAGCGCATGGCGGCCGCCGCCGTTGCCAAAAGCTGCGGCGTAACGTTCAGCGGCCTCTGGCTTGAGGCGTCCCGCGAGGTGTTGGTGCGCCGCGTCGATGCGCGGCAGGGCGATGCCTCTGATGCCACCGCCGCCGTGGTCCATTGGCAGCTTGAGCATCTGCAGTCGCCCTCGGAGGTCGAGCACGGCTGGAACGCCGTCGATGCCGCCGGTGACCGGACTGCAACGCTGGCACGGGCACGGGCCGCACTGCCGGCCAGCTGAGTGCTGCATCTGGCGTCTGGCCGCCCGTCCTGCTATCAGGATTTCCCGACATGTGGAGACAGATGTGCTGTTGCGCCTATCCCGCCTGATCCGGCCGCGTTCGTTCCCGGGCCGCATCGCGACCAGCCTGGTGGCCGGCTTCGGCCTGCCGGTGCTGCTCTATGGTATCCTGCTGGTGCGCACCCATGGCTACGAGCCGATGGGCCTGTGCAAGCCGGTGCCCGCCGCACAGGGCCACATCCCGATCGACATGAGCCGCGGCAGCGGCATTCCCACCACCTGCGGCGTGGACTGGGGCTTTGTCGGCACGAATATCCTGCTGCCCGGCCTCGGCTTTGCCGTGGTCGCCTATCTTCTGATGGCACTGCTGGCCCGCATCGAACGTTAATCTCGGTCGGCCGCGAAATCTGCGCGCCCGGCGGATTGCGAGGGCGATGTGGCAACTTCCACGGCGAAACAGCAGATGCGCGGCGATGGTCGCGAACCCGACGCGGTGGCGCTGTCCTATCACGGCGCCGCCGACCTGCCGCATGTGCATGTCGACAGCTACAATCTCGAACTGCGCGATGCCGAGGGCTTCATCGGCGACAAGGCCAGCGGCCGCGCCTTCCGCAAACTGCTGGAAGAGATTCGCAAGGACGCCAAAGGCGCCGCCGACATGGCCTCGACGCGCGACATGTCGAAATCCGAACTCGATGCCATTCTGACGGGTGACGACCTGGGCGCTGCCGCCATCGTCCAGGGTGCCATCGAGGAATTCGCGCAGAACCTGTCCAGTGTCGCGCAGCGTTTCCTGCGCCAGCAATCCTGGAAAGGCGTCGAGCGTATCGTGGTCGGCGGCGGGCTGCGGCGGAGCCGTGTGGGCGAAATCGCTATCCTGCGCGCCGCCATCCTGCTGCGGCAGGCCGATCTCGATGTCGAAATCTGGCCGCTCAGTCATCATCCCGATGAAGCCGGCTTGCTGGGCGGCCTGCAGCTGCTCGCGCCCGATGTCATGCTTGACCATGATGGCTTCATCGCCATCGATATCGGCGGCACCAATATCCGCTGCGGCATTGTCACCATCCGCCGCAAGGATCAGCTGGGCGATACGGCGAAAGTCGAGCGCCTGCTGCACTGGCGGCATCGCGACGAGAAGCTGGGTCGCGAAGCTGTGCTGGACCATCTCGGCGGCATGATGCGCGAATTGTCGGATCGCGCGGAGAAGAAGAAGCTGCGTCTGGCGCCGGTGATTGCCGTCGGTTGTCCTGGCGTGATCGCCGGCGATGGCTGGATCAAGCGCGGCGCACAGAATCTGCCGGGCAACTGGGAAGGCGAGGATTTCAACCTGACCGAAGCCCTGCACGAGCGCATGCCGCGCATCGGCGGGCGCAGCATCGGCGTGGCACTGCATAACGATGCCGTGGTGCAGGGGTTGAGCGAGGTGTTCCGGATGCGCGACGTGAAACGCTGGGCCGCGCTCACCATCGGGACCGGTCTGGGCAATGCCAGCTATACGAATGTGAAGGGCGAAGAATAGCGATTTACCCCATCGTCATCCCCGCGCCCGGCGGCTTTGCCGCCTTACATATACTGTCGCGCAAAGCGCGACGGGCGGGGATCCAGGGCGTGTAGGTAGATTTATCAGATGGCCCCTGGGTTCCCGCTTTCGCGGGAACGACGAGAGGTATCTGGCATCTCCGTCCGGAAGCGGGGCAGGGCATAGGGATGCTCCTGTTGTAGGAAGGCGATCACCTTCTCGCGAATCTCGCAGCGCAGATCGAAAGCCTGGCCGGCCGTGCCCGCACTGGCCAGGATGCGCACTTCCATCGTCGCCTGTTTGAAATCCGTCACCTGCACGGCGACCACGCGCCTGTCCCATTGCGGCGCGTCGGCGACAATCTGTTCCACCTTGGTGCGGATCGCCGCCACCGGCGCGGTATGGTCCAGATACATGAACACAGTGCCGATCAGGTTGGCATTTTCGCGTGTCCAGTTCTGGAACGGTTTTTCGATAAAATAGCTGAGCGGCAGGATCATGCGGCGCCAGTCCCACAGCCGCACCACCACATAGGTTGAGGTGATCTCTTCGACATTGCCCCATTCGCCTTCCACGATCAGGGCATCGTCGATGCGGATCGGCTGGGTGATGGCCAGCTGGATGCCGGCGATCAGGTTTTTCAGCACCGGCTGCAGCGCCAGACCCACGATCAGACCGGCGGCACCGGCCGACGCCAGCAGCGAGACGCCATATTGCCGGACGCTGTCGAAGGTCATCAGCGCGATGGAGGCGGTCACCACCACGATCAGCACATTGGCCACGCGCTGCAGCATTTTGGTCTGCGTCACATGCTTGCGCGCCAGCAGGTTGTCGGCGGCATCCAGCTTGAAGCGGCGCAGATGCACCACCATCCAGACATGGAAGGCGGTCAGCGCGATCCAGCCCAACAGGGCAATGAAACCGACCGACAGGATATTGCGAATGACCGGCGCCCAGCCCGGCGGCAGCGGCGCGATGCTGGCAGCCAGACTCACGCTGACGATCAGCAAGGCAAGCCGCGTCGGCCCTTCGGTGCGCGCCACCAGCGCCCGCCACAGCAGGTCCATCCGCGCCACCCAGTTGGTGACGAGACGAAACAGGACGCGATGCAGCATGATGGCGAGGAACGGCGCCGGCAGCAGAATGATCAGACTGATCGCCCAGTCGGGAATCCAGTACAACTGGGCAAGAAGGCGATCGTAGGTGTCGTGAAGAATTTGCATCCCGGTATAAAGGCCGCAGGGGCGGAATGGTTTCAGCCGCAGGGCAGGAATTTTCGCGGAAACCCGGCTTTCAGATACCGCTTCGTATCTCTTGAAATCCAGCGTCTCGCTTCCAATCTGTGTATGCAACTGGGGTCCGGGCCCCTCTGGCGGCCATACAGGCTGCGATGTCGGACTCTTCCACCTGATGAGCGATCACCGCTCGGATCTTGGGAGCTGTCCGTGTCCGTATATACGGCGTCGTATGTCTCTGCCTTTAACTCCATCCACGGTTCTTCTGACCAGCGTGTCGATAATGCACGTCGTCGCCTGAGAGCGCTGGCGCGGCTGCTCGACAGCGCGGTGCGCGTGCCGGGCACCGAGATTCGCGTCGGCCTGGATGCTGTGCTGAATCTCATACCCGGCATTGGCACGCTGACGGCCAAGGGACTGGCGGGATACCTGGTCTGGGAAGCGCGTCGGCTGGGTGCGCCGCCGGCACTGATCCTGCGGATGATCGGGAATGTCGCGGTCGACCTTTTGATCAGCGTCATCCCTGTGGTCGGCTGGTTTGGCGACGCCTTCTATCGCGCCAACCAGCGGAATATCGATTTGCTGGATCGATATCTCGACACCCTGCAACATGAGCCCGGCCTGTCGCGGGCGGAGCATCAGTCATGAACAAACTTATCTGGATCGTTGCCGGCTTCGCACTCCTGGTGTGGTCGGGTCTCGCCTGGCTTGGTCACGGCCTGCTGGAATGGGCCACCGCTTTTGCCAGCAGCAATGCCGACCAGTTGACGCTGGGATCGGAATTCTCTGGCCTGCTGGTCTGGCTGGCCGGTCTGCTGGACGGCGCCGGCGGTTTTATCATCGCGGTGATCTGGCTGGTTGTCAGCGCAGCGATTGTCGCCGTGGCGGCGATCCTGTCGCGGTTGCTGGGCCAACGCTCCAGCCCGCAAACGCCCGGCCAATATCTGCCATACAGCCGTCGCTGAGACTGGCGTACCCAAAAAAACCGCCCGGCCATTTCTGACCGGGCGGTTTGCATTTCAGCGATGCTGGCGGTGCTTACTCCGCCGCAGCCTTATCAATCGGCGCACCATTGCTGCCCGGCTTCCAGCGCAGCACCGGCGACCGCGCGGCGCGGGTTTCGTCCAGGCGACGGCGCGGGGTGAGCTGCGGCGCGGCCTGGAACATGGCGACATTCTCGCCGCCGGCAATCGCCTTTTCGGCCAGGCCGCGCAGCGTGTTGACGAAGGTGTCGACGCTGTCCTTGCTCTCGCTCTCGGTCGGCTCGATCAGCATGGCGCCATGCACGACGAGCGGGAAATACACCGTCATCGGATGGTAGCCCTCGTCGATCATCGCCTTGGCGAAATCCAGCGTGGTGACGCCGGTATCCTTCAGGAAGCGATCGTCGAACAGCGCCTCATGCATGCAGGGGCCCTCGAAGCTGGGGCTCATGATGTCCTTGAGGCTGGCCAGCACGTAATTGGCCGACAGCACGCTGTCTTCCGCCACCCGCTTCAGGCCGTCGGCGCCATGGCTCATCATGTAGGCGAGCGCACGGATGAACATGCCCATCTGGCCGTGGAAGCTCTTCATGCGACCGAAGCTTTTCGTGTCGCCGCTTTCCACCAGCGTGAGCCCATCCTTGCCGTGGACCACATAGGGCACCGGTACGAAGTCCTTCAGCGAGTCCGACAAAACAACAGGACCCGAGCCGGGGCCGCCGCCGCCATGCGGCGTCGAGAAGGTCTTGTGCAGGTTGATATGCATGCAGTCGATGCCGAGATCGCCCGGTCGCACCTTGCCAACGATGGCATTGAAGTTGGCGCCGTCGCAGTAGAAGAAGGCGCCGGCGGCATGCACCATGTCAGCGACTTTTTTGATGTCACGTTCGAACAGGCCGCAGGTATTCGGATTGGTCAGCATGATCGCCGCCACATCCGGGCCCAGCTTGGCCTGCAGAGCTTCCAGATCGACACGACCGTCGGCCGTGGCCGGGATCGGATCGACCGTATAGCCGCAGAGCGCCGCGGTGGCCGGGTTGGTGCCATGCGCAGACTCCGGTGCCAGAATGCGCTTGCGCACATCGCCGCGCGCCTTCAGTGCTGCGCGGATCGCCATCAGGCCGCAGAGTTCGCCATGCGCACCGGCAGCAGGCGACATCGCCACTGCCGGCATGCCGGTCAGCGTCTTGAGCCAGCCGGCCAGCGTGTCGATGACCTGCAGCGCACCCTGGACGGTCGAGACCGGCTGCAGCGGATGCACGTCGCCGAGGCCCGGCAGCCGCGCCATCTTCTCGTTGAGGCGCGGATTGTGCTTCATCGTGCAGGAGCCGAGCGGATACAGGCCGGCATCGATGGAGTAGTTCTTCTGGCTCAGGCGTACGAAATGGCGGATCACCTGCGGTTCGCTCAGGCCCGGCAGGCCGATCTTGCCAGCGCGACGCAGCCCGCCGAGACGGTCCTTTACCTTGGGAGCATCGGGCAGATCGACCCCGGTGCGGCCATCCTGGCCCATCTCGAAGAGCAGCGCTTCTTCCATCTGCAGGCCGCGATTGCCGGTCAGCGTTCCGGTCGCGGCGCTGTTGGCAGCGGCATGCGGCGTGGTGGGGCGTCCCTGGCGGTTCATCACAGCACCTCCTTCAGGGCGGCGACAAGTTTGTCCATGTCGCCTTCGGTATTGGTTTCAGTGACAGCGATCAGCAGCACATTCTCCAGCGACTTGTCGCCAGGGAAGAGCCGCGAGGCCGGCACGCCGCCGAGAATCTTCTTCTCGACCAGTTTCTCAACGACGCCGGCTGCCGGCTTGGGCAGCGTGATGGCGAATTCGTTGTAGAAGGCCTGCGGCACCACGGCGACGCCCTTCATCTCGGCCAGCTTTTCGGCCAGCTGCACGGCTTTGCCGTGGTTGATCTCGGCCAGCCTGGTCAGCCCGGCTTCGCCCAGCAGGCTCATATGGATGGTGAAGGCGAGCGCGCAGAGGCCCGAATTGGTGCAGATATTCGAGGTCGCCTTTTCGCGGCGGATATGCTGCTCGCGGGCCGAGAGCGTCAGCACGAAGCCGCGGCGGCCCTCCTGATCGACGGTCTCGCCGCACAGGCGCCCCGGCATCTGGCGCACGTATTTTTCGCGCGTTGCGAAAAGCCCTACATAGGGCCCGCCGAAGCTGAGCGGTACGCCGATGCTCTGGCCTTCCGCCACCACGATGTCCGCACCCATCGCACCCGGCGGCGTGATCAGGCCGAGCGAGGTGATCTCGGTGACAGCGACCACCAGCAGGGCGCCTTTGGCCTGGCAGGCTTTGGCCAGCGAGGTGAGGTCGCGCAGATGGCCGAACACATTCGGGTTCTGCACCACCACGCAGGCGGTCTGGTCATCGATCAGCGTCGAGAGGTCCTCGTTACCGGCGAGATCGACCGGGGCCGCCACATGCGGCTGGTCGGTCTGGTCCATGAGAGTCGCGACCGTGTCGCGGTAATGCGGATGCAGGCCGCCGGACAGCACCGCCTTGCTGCGCTTGGTGATGCGCTGCGCCATCAGCACGGCTTCGGCCGCAGACGTCGCGCCGTCATACATCGACGCATTCGCCACTTCCATGCCGGTGATCATGCTCACCTGGGTCTGGAATTCGAACAGATACTGCAGCGTGCCCTGGCTGATCTCGGGCTGATACGGCGTGTAGGAGGTGAGGAATTCCGAACGCTGGATCAGGTGATCGACGGCGGCCGGAATATGGTGGCGATAGGCGCCGGCGCCGAGGAAGAACGGCACGTCCATTGGCGAGACATTCTTCTTCGCCATGGCGGCAAACGCGCGCTCTACTTCCAGCTCGCCCTGGTGCGGCGGCAGATCGAGGCGGGGATTCAGCGCGCCGGCAGGCACGTCCTTGAACAGCGCGTCGATGCTGGAAACCCCGATGGTCTCCAGCATGTCGCGGCGGTCGGCTTCGGTCAGACCGAGATAGCGCATGTGCGCTCCTTAAGCGTTAGAGGGTCTTGAGATAGGCGTCGTAGGCGGCCTGATCCATCAGGGCGTCCAGCTCGGCCTTGTTGCTCAGCTTGAGCTTGACGAACCAGCCATCGGTCTGCGCGGCGCGATTGACCAGCGAGGGATCGTCGACGATGGCCTGGTTGGTCTCCACCACCTCGCCACCGGCCGGCGCGTAGACTTCGCTCGCGGCCTTCACCGATTCCACCACGGCGACTTCGGCGCCGGCGTCGACTGTCTTGCCCTTGGCCGGCAGGTCAACGAAGACCACGTCGCCGAGCTGGCTCTGCGCGTAGTCGGAAATGCCTACGGTGGCGACGTCGCCCTCGAGACGGATCCATTCATGGTCCTTGCTGTAACGGGTGGTCATGGATCGTCTCTCCTGTTATTTCGCGTAGCGTTTGGTGATGAAGGGAAGCTTGCAGGTCTTCGCCGGCAATGCCTTGCCGCGCACCATCAGGCTGAGCGGCGTGTCCGGCGCGGCGTACTTTGTCGCGACGTAACCAATGGCAATCGGTGCATCGACGCTGGGGCCGAAACCGCCAGAGGTGACGACGCCGATCTTCTCGCCGGTTTCGCTGTTCAGGATCTCGGTGCCTTCGCGGGCCGGGGCGCGGCCCTCGGGCTGGATGCCGGTCAGCTTGCGTGCGGGGCCGTCTTTCAGCTGCTGCTGCACGATGGCGGCACCGGGGAAGCCGCCTTCCTCGCGGCGACGCTTGGAGATCGTCCAGTTCAGGCCAGCCTCAACGGGCGTGGTGGTCAGATCGAGTTCATGGCCGTAGAGCGCGAGCCCGGCTTCGAGGCGCAGGCTGTCGCGCGCGCCCAGCCCAATGGGCTTTACCTCCGGCTGGCTCAGCAGCCAGCGCGCAAATTCTTCGGCCTGGTCGTTTGCCACCGAAATCTCGAAACCGTCCTCGCCGGTGTAACCCGAGCGCGTGACGAAAGCTTCGTATTTGCCGAGCGCCAGCGTGGCGCCCATGCCGAAGCTCATCGCCTGCACCACGCTGTTGAGCCGACCCAGCACCTCGACGGCAGCCGGACCCTGTAGGGCCAGCAGCGCATGGCTTTCGAGATATTCAATCTCGACGCCCTTGAGATTGGCGCGGGCATGCGCGAGGTCGTTGTCCTTGCAGCCGGCATTGAAGACGATGAACAGGTCGCGGTCACGCTTGTTGACCATGAAGTCATCAAGAATCCCGGCCTGGTCGTTGGTGAAGACCGTGTAGCGCATCTTGCCGACATCGAGCGCCTGGATATCGCCGGGCACCAAGGTCTCCAGTGCCTTGGCCACATCGGCGCCGGTCATCTTCACCTGGCCCATATGCGAGACATCGAACAGACCCGCGGCTGCGCGGGTATGCTTGTGCTCGGTCAGGATGCCGGTCGGATACTGCACCGGCATGTCATAGCCGGCGAAGGGCACCATGCGTGCGCCCAGCTCTTTATGCAGCGCATGAAGAGGGGTGACTTTGAGAGTTTCGGCTGTATCGCCCAAGCGAGGTTCCCTTGCAGACAGAATCAGAGTCGAACCGGCGGATGGTTTCGCCGTTCGCCCCCTCTGTCCGGGAACCTGAGAGATTCGGAAGAGGCCGTTCTCGTTAAGAGTGGCTCTTCCTTACTCCTTCGGTGGGGGCGGGGTTGGACTCCCGCTCCGCTTTCCAGAGCATCGCCAGTCTGGTCGGTCCTTTGGCCTGAGAGTTTCCGGGGCGGTTGCTCCTTCGGCGCGCGAAACCCGTGAAGAACGGGTTTCGCGTCTCTCCCGCCAGACTGCTAGCGACGCTGCGAGAATAGGCAGCGCCATATATTAGTCAATGAGTTTCCCCGTGACCTAAGGGAAGCCGGAAAAGTCCACGATTGACAACGCCTTAGGGCGGTTTAGGGTTATCCACAGCAAAGTGATTTACCGGGTTGCCGTCGCGACTCGGTGACTCGATAAAAAATGGAGGAAACCGCGATGAACCCGTTCTTCGTCGAACAGATGGCGATGTATTCCGCCTATCACCGCGACGCGCGCAACCGCGCCACGCATTTCATCGGTATTCCGGCCATCGTCTTCTCGCTCTTCATCCCTTTGAGCTGGGTGCCGCTGCTCACCCTGTGGGGTGGCGAAGCCGTTGTCACGCTGGCCACGCTGCTCTGGTTCGCCAGCGGCATCTTCTATCTCTGGCTCGACCGTCGCATCGGCGGGTGGATGGTGCTGGTCGGCTTCGTGCTGCTGATGCTGGCCGAGAAGGTGGCAGCGCAGGGCAGCATGACCGGCTGGATCGCCTTCGCGGCCTTTTTCGTCGGCGGCTGGGTCTTCCAGCTGGTCGGCCATGCCTTCGAAGGTCGCCGCCCGGCGCTGGCGGATAACCTGCTGCAGGCGCTGATCGGCCCGATGTTCCTGGTCGCTGAAACCGTGTTTGCGCTGGGCCAGCAGAAGGACCTGCATGACGCGGTCGAAGCGCGCTGGAAGAATTACTCGGTCGGTGCGATGCGCGAGCGTGGCGTCGCCGCATAGAAAAGTCGTGGATGGCCGGGACAAGCCCGGCCATGACAATTGAAAAAGACATACGACAGAGAAACAGTGTCATGCCCGGACTTGATCCGGGCATCCACCTCTTAAAAGGCTTTGTTCATGACGCAGCGCTGGAAGAACCGGCCCGAAGGGTCGAACTGGGGCGAGTTCGGCGCCGATGACCGCATCGGTCGCGTCAACTGGATCACGGCCGAGAAGGTGAAGCAGGGCGTCGCCGAAGTGCGCGAGGGCCGCAGCTTCTGCCTGTCGCTCCCGCTCGAATATCCCGGCGGCAACCTGCTCAATCCGCGTCGCTTCCCGCCGCAGCTGTTTGCCGTGGTGCGCGAGGGCCGGCCGAACATGGCGCTGCCGCTGTCGATCTACGATCCGAAAGTGACGGACGTGTCCAGCGACGATGCCGCGCTGTTGTACCTGCAGTATTCCACGCAATGGGACAGCTTCGCCCATATTGGCTCGATGTTCGATGCCGATGGCGACGGCCAGCCCGAGCGCGTCTTCTACAATGGCTGGCGCGGCGGCAGCGACATTCCCGATGTCGAGGATCGCCATGTCGGCGAGCCGCGGCTGGAGCGCTTCCCCTCGAAAGGCACCGAGCCGCTCGGGATCCATAATTTTGCCAAACATGGCCTGCAGGGCCGCGGTGTGCTGGTCAACCTGCATGACGACTGCGGCGATACCCGCAGCTGGGTCGGCTACGATCTGCTGATGAAGGCGATGGACAAGCAGAAAGTGGAAGTCGAGCAGGGCGACATGCTCTGTTTCTATACCGGCTTCGGCGATGTGCTGATGTCGATGGGCCGCAAGCCCGATCATCACCGGCTGGAAAATTCCTGCGCCGTGCTCGATGGCCGCGACGCGAAGCTGCGGAACTGGATCACCGACTCCAAGGTGAGCTGCCTGATCGCCGACAACTATGCCGTCGAGGGTCTGCCGGCCAAAGCGGTGGAGGGCAGCCATGCCATGCTGCCGCTGCACGAACACTGCCTGTTCAAGCTGGGCGTGCCGCTCGGCGAGCTGTGGTATCTCTCCGAACTCGCGGCTTATCTGAAAGAGCATAAGCGCAACCGCTTCCTGCTGACCGCGCCACCGCTTAGACTGACCGGCGCAGTCGGTTCGCCGGCCTCCCCCATCGCCACGGTGTAGACGCGTCGCGTCTTCGCCTGCAATACATTCAGGAGTTTCCATGAACGGCGCTGAAAGCCTCGTCCGCAGTCTCGTTGTCTCCGGCGTCGATACCTGCTTCGCCAATCCCGGCACCTCGGAAATGCATTTCGTCGCCGCACTCGATCATGTGCCCGGCATCCGCTGCGTGCTCGGCTTGCAGGAGAATGTCGTGACCGGCGCCGCCGACGGCTACTGGCGCATGCTGCACAAGCCGGCCGCGACACTGCTGCATCTCGGCCCCGGCCTCGCCAATGGCCTTTCGAACCTGCACAACGCACGCAAGGCCAATTCCGGCATCGTCAATGTGGTGGGCGAACATGCCACCTATCATCTGCAGTATGACGCGCCGCTGACCTCGGATATCGACGGCATCGCCCGTCCGGTCTCGCAATGGATTGGCCGCGCCAAGGCCGCGCATGACGTGGCCAAGCTCGGTGCTGAAGCCGTGACGGTGGCGCGCAGCGGGTCTGGCAAAATCGCCACCATGGTGCTGCCGGCCGACACTGCCTGGACCGAAGTGACCGGCCCGGCGCCGGCCATGGCGCCGCCGCCGCGCGCCAAGGTCGATGACAGTGCGATTGCCGCCGCTGCTGCCGCGCTGAAAAAGGCCGGCTCACGCGGCATGCTGGTGCTCGGCGGCCATGGCCTGCTGCGGCCCTGCCTGGAAGTGGCGGCCCGCATCGCGGCGGTCACCGGCTGCCAGCTCTCCAATCCCGGCGCCAGCGCGCGCATGGAACGCGGTGGCGACCTGCCGCGCGTCGGCCGCGTGCCCTATATCCTGTCGCAGGCGCTCGCCTATCTGAAAGATACCGACGAGATGGTGCTGGTCGGCTGTCGCCGCCCGGTCGCCTTCTTCGCCTATCCGGGCCAGCCGAGCCTGCTGACGCCGGATAGTTGCAACATCACGCCGGTCGCCGATGTCGACGACGATCTGCTCGACGCGCTGGAACGCCTGGCCGATATGCTGAAGGCGCCGAAGGGCAAGGTCGCGGGTCCGGCGCAGTTGCCGAAGCCGGCATTGCCCGAAGGTGGCGTCAGCGTGGAGAAGATCGCCGCCGCGATCACCGCCTTGCTGCCCGATCATGCCATCGTGCTGGATGAATCGCTCACCTCGGGGCGCGGTATTTTCGCTGCCACCGAAGCCGCAGGCCCGCATGACTGGCTGCAGAATATGGGCGGCTCGATCGGCTACAGCATGCCGATGGCCGTCGGCTGCGCCGTGGCCTGCCCGGACCGCAAAGTGGTGGTGCTGACCGGCGATGGCAGCGCCTTCTATACGCTGCAGGCGCTGTGGACCATGGCGCGCGAGCAGCTCAATATCACCGTCGTGGTGTTTGCCAACCGCACCTACAACATCCTGCGCGGCGAACTCACCAATGTCGGTGTTTCCAATCCCGGCCCGCGTGCGGTCGACATGCTGACGCTCGACCGTCCCGACCCGGACTGGGTGGCATTGGCCAAGGGGCATGGCATTTCCGGTGTCCGCGTCACCGAGATGGGTGATTTCAGCCGGGCGTTTGCCGCCGCGCTCGAAACCCGGGGACCACAACTCGTTGAGCTGGTTTTCTGAATTCGCCACAAGTTTTGGTAGGAGCGCCGGGCCAGAGTGCTAAACACTTGATAACACTCGGCTGTTAAACCCGATTCCGTTTGCAGCTTGGCCGGAAATTTGCCAATCATATCTCCGGTAGCCCTGAAGTGGCAGGCGGGTCAGGCCTGCTGCCGGTTCCGATCACCGAAGGGCAGCCGCAGTATCAGCCCCCACCGGGCATGCGCCGTCCTTTGTTACCGGGGACGGCGTTTCCAACCAGATTTCGAGGCGCCGCCGCAGAACAGCGACCCGCGCGACAACAGAAGGTGCAAGTCCATGTCCATGCCCGCGACCGTTTCGGCGCCCGCTCTGCCCGCCACCGCCGACAAGGCCGGTGCCGTTCTCGGCGGCAGCCAGGAAGTGCTCACCTTCACCATCGGCGACCAGAATTATGGCCTCGATCTGCTCAGCGTGCGCGAAATCCGCGCCTGGACCGATGTGACGCCGCTGCCCAACACGCCGCCCTTCGTGCGCGGCGTCATCAACCTGCGCGGCGCCGTGGTGCCGATCTTCGATCTGCGCGTCCGCCTCGGTGGCGGCGTGACCCAGGCCACCAGCGCCAATGTCGTCATCGTGGTCGAGATCGGCAGTGAGTCTGTCGGCCTGCTGGTCGATACGGTGTCGGATATCCTGGCGCTCGATGCCTCGGCGCTGCAGCCGGTGCCGGCCACGGCCGCCGATGAAGAACACACCTTCCTCAGCGCGCTGGCGACCCATGAAGACCGCATGGTCGCGCTGCTGGATGTGAACCGCCTGTTCAGCCGCGGCGTGCCATCGGTCTCTGCTGCCGCCTGAGCGGTCACAGCCTCCATTTCCTTTGCACAGAGGCGCCGAAAGGCGCCTCTGTTTTTTAGTGCAGTTCCGGAGTGTGCTTGAGCAGGATGTCTTCGGTCGGCGGCACGGTCTGGCGCTCGATCCAGCGATGCACGCGCGGGCCGTCGCCCTGATGCAGCTTGCGCAGCTGCTCCATCACTTCGGCATCCGCCTTGGTGCGCCGCGAATTGTGCCGGATATATTCCAGCCAGGTCGGCACGTGATAGGACTCGGTCCATAACTCGGTATCTTCGACATGGCGCAGCAATGCCCAGCGCTGCGCGCCATCACGCAGACGAATCTGGCGCCGCCGCGTCATCACGGCCAGGAATTCGTTCACGTCCTCCTGGCGGATGCGATATTCCACCATCACGAAAATCGGCCCGCTCTGCGGCTTGATGTCGAGTTTGGTTGCGGGCGCCTGGAACTGGCCGAGCGGATCGAGATCGACCGAAACGACGTTCTGTAATGTGAAGCGCAACCCTGCAACCGCGCAGACCAGGAGCCCGAGCCCGCCCACGACAAGTGCGGCCGACACGCCCTGGGCATCGGCCATCGCGCCCCACACCCAGCTGCCGATCGCCAGGCCGCCGAAATTGGTCATCTGGTACAGCGCAATGGCGCGACCGACGACCCAGCGCGGCGCCGAAAGCTGGACCGAGATATTGAACAGCGACAGCGTGACGACCCAGCAGGCACCGGCCGGAATCAGGGCTGCAAAGCTGAGATAGAGATTGGTGCTGAGGCCGAGCGTGACGGTCGCGGCCATGAAGATCAGGCAGGCCAGTCGCGTGATGGTTTCATCGGTCAGCATCCGGTGAATGCGGGCATTGAGCATGGCGCCCAGGATGGCGCCCACACCGAATGTGGACAGCAGGCCGCCATAGGTGAGCGGGCCACCGCCGAGAAGATCGCGTGCGACGATGGGCAGAAGCGCCAGCACAGCCACGGCGCAGAAACTGAACAGGACGGTGCGGAACAGCACCACCAGGATATGCGGCGACATCGCCACATAGCGCAGCCCGGCCGACATGGCGCTGAGGAAGTCTTCTCTGGGCAGATCGGACTTGGCCGTCTCAGGCTTCCATTTCGCCAGCACCCAGATGATCGGCAGGTAAGTAAAAGCATTGAAGATGAAGGACAGCGTGGCGCCGAGTGTGGCCACGATGGTGCCGCCAATGGCGGGACCGATGCTGCGGGTGGCGTTGAACCCCATATTGTTGAGCACGACGGCGGCCGAAATGGTGTCGCGCGGCACGGTGTCACGCACGCTGGCCTGCCAGGACGGGTTGTTGATCGCAGCACCGGTGCCGATCAGGAAGGTCAGCGCCAGCAGCATCCAGGGCGTGATCCAGTCGAAGTAGACGGCGGCAGCCAGGAGGAGGGACAGCGCCAGCATCGACGCCTGGGCGCTGAGCATGACGATGCGGCGGTCGAAATTGTCGGCCAGTGCGCCGGCAGCCAGGGCGAACAGCATGACCGGCAGCGCATTCATGCCCTGCACCAGCGCCACCAGGCTGGCCGATCCGCCGATGGTCATCATGACCCAGCTGGCGCCGATGGTCTGGACCAGCACGCCGATATTCGAGATCAGCGAGGCGGTCCAGAACAGCCGGAATGTCCGGTGCTGGAACGGGGCGAAAGTACCGACCGGCGAAGGGGCTGGGGTCATGGCTTGCTGTGCTGGCGCCAGGGCGGCGTGAAAGACGAAGCGGGTGGTCGGGCGGGCGCTGCGGCGCTGAATTCTGGTCTAGTGACTGAAATGTATAGGTGATTGTTCCCGATGGGGAGGCGCGGACGTGTCGTCCGCCGTGTTTTTCCACCGTCTGCAGGCCTCACCCATGCGGGCCGCAGTGCCCACGAGGCGTGACCGCAATATGCTCCGCATGGAATTCAATCCTTAACTGTGCAGGTGCAGCAAAAATCGGGCGCCCGTTAATCCCGCCCCAGGAGGTGCTTATGGGGGTGTGCGTTTATTAACCTCACATATCAATTATTTATGCGAATATAAGGCCAGGCAGTTCTAGCCGACGAATAAGAGGGGAAATCCATGTCGCTTGCATCAAATCTCAAGATCGGCCCCCGGGTACTCGCTGTCGTTGCGCTGCTGGCGATCGCCGCCGCCGCCATCGGTACAATGGGTGTCATTTCCCTCGACCGCTTCGAGCGCCAGACCAATGTGATGGAGAGCATCGCCAAGCAGACCCAGTATGGCGAGCGGCTCAATGCCCTGGTCTATGCGGTGGTGATGGATTCGCGCGGTGTCTACATGTCGGCCGATGCCGCCGCCGCCCGGCCGTTTTCGGCCGGCATCGTGCGCTTCACCGGCGAGATGGAAACCGTGCTCAAGGACTGGACGGCCCTGATCGGGCCGCAGGCCGGCAGCACCGACGAGGCGAAGCAGTTCATCGCCACGGTCAACCAGTTCATCCAGTTCCGTCGCGAACTGGCCCGTCTCGGCCTTGAAGGCAAGCCGGGCGAGGCGCGCGAATACGGCGACAACGACACCAACCGCGCCAACCGTCAGGCGGTCAATCGCCTGATCGACGGCGTCACCAAGCGCAATGCCGAACGGGTGATCGAGGTCAGCAGCGGTCTGACGGCCTATTACAACACGCAGCGCCCGCTGCTGATCATGATCACGGTGGCTGCGATTGCGGTGTCGGTGGCGCTGGCGCTGTATATCGTCATCGCCACCCTGACGCGGCCGATCAGCCGCATCACCGGCGTGATGAACACGCTGGCGACCGGTAATACCGGCGTGGCCGTCACCGGCAGCGAGCGTCGCGACGAGATCGGCGAGATGGCCAAGGCCGTGCAGGTCTTCAAGGACAGCATGATCGCCCGCGAAGCGGCCGAAAGCGAGATCGCGCAGCAGCGCGAACAGGCCGAGCAGCGCCGCATCGAACAGGCCGCGCGTGAAAAGGCGGCCGGCGATGAGATTGCCGCGCTGGTCAACAAGGTGGCCGATGGCGATTTGACCGGCCGCATCAATGAAAGCGGCAAGGATGGCTTCTTCCTCTCCACCAGCCAGGAGCTGAATCGTCTGGCGGCCACGCTGCAGACCATGGCCGGCGAACTCGCCGAGGTGATGGGCGCGATGGCGCAGGGCGACGTGACGCGCAGCGTGCGCGGCGAATATCACGGCGTGTTCGGCCAGTTGAAATCCAGTGCCAATGGCATGGCCGAACGCCTGCGCGACTTCGCCGGCCGTCTGACCCAGACGACGCAGTCGGTGAAGGCGGCATCGACCGAAATCTCCACCGGCAGTCAGGATCTGGCCAGCCGCACGGAATCGCAGGCCGCCTCTATCGAAGAAACGGCAGCGTCGATGCACGAGATCACCACCACGGTGAAACAGAATGCCGACAACGCGCAGGCCGCCAACCAGCTGGCGGTCGCGGCGCGCGACACCGCCGAGAAGGGCGGCAGCGTGGTCGCCGATGCCGTGAAGGCGGTGACGCAGATCGAGGAAAGCGCGCGCAAGATCTCCGATATCGTCGGGTTGATCGACGAGATCGCTTTCCAGACCAACCTGCTGGCGCTGAATGCTTCGGTCGAAGCCGCGCGTGCGGGCGAGGCGGGCAAGGGCTTTGCGGTGGTGGCGCAGGAAGTGCGTGCGCTGGCGCAGCGCTCCGCGAATGCGAGCAAGGACATCAAGGCGCTGATCACGGACTCCAATGCGCAGGTCAAGACAGGTGCCGCACTGGTGAACCAGACCGGCGGTTCGCTGACCGATATCGTCAATGCGATCAAAAAGGTGTCGGATATCGTCGCCGAAATCGCGGCGGCCTCGCGCGAACAGGCCACCGGCCTCGACCAGATCAACACCGCGGTCGGCAGCATGGATGAAATGACCCAGCGCAACGCGGCCCTGGTGGAAGAGACCACGGCGGCGGCCCAGAGCCTGAATACCCAGGCGGGGCAGCTGGCCGAACTGGTCGCCTTCTTCAAGGTGGCGGGTGGCATGCTGGTGGCGGCGACTCCGGCACCCCGGCCGGTGGCTGCAGCGCCCCGCAAACCGGCCGCCGCACCGGCTGCGCCGGCCCCGGCGCCGGCCGCCGCGTCTGCCGAAGACTGGCAGGAATTCTAAGGCTTTAGCGGGTCCGGCACGGGACTGATTTCAGGCGGGTTTTCCGGTTGACAGGCTGGGGACCCGCCGGTATGGTCCGCCCCACTTTTCCGCCGGGCCGGGTCAGACTGCGTCCGGCTTACTGTTTCTGAAGGTCAGGTATCATGAAGGTCGTGAATTCCCTCAAGTCGGCCAAGGGCCGTCATCGCGATTGCCGCGTCGTGCGCCGCAAGGGCCGCGTCTACGTGATCAACAAGACCAACCCGCGCTTCAAGGCGCGCCAGGGTTAATCAGACTGGGGTTAATACCCCTCCGGTTTGGTGTGATTTAAACGGCCCGGTTGCTCACGCAGCCGGGCCGTTTTCTTTTGTCCTGGCCGCCGTATCGGGCTGGAAATTTGTCTGACAACCTGACAAATTTGCCCGATGCCGAGTCACCCTCAATCCTCCGATTCTGACCTGCCGCGCGCCGGCCTGGGCGCCACCCTGGCCGCCCGGCTGGTCGCCTCGATTCGCGCCGGCGACTTCAAACCCGGCGACCGGCTGCCGACCGAGATGCAACTGGTCGAGCGTTTCTCGGTCAGCCGCGCCGTGGTGCGCGAGGCGATCGCCCGGCTCAAGACCGACGGTTTCGTCGAAAGCCGGCAGGGCTCGGGCGCCTTCGTTTCCGCCAAACCCGGCCTGGCCAATTTCCGCATCGCGAACCAGCTGGCTGCGGCCGATCTGGCGCATGTCTTTGAACTGCGCGGCGTGATCGAGGTCGGCATGGCGGAACTGGCGGCGCAGCGCCGCAGCAAGGCTGATATCGCCGCGCTGGACGCCGCTTTCATGCAGATGCAGCAGGCGCTGGAAGGCGGGCAGGACGGCGCCGACGCCGACGACGCCTTCCATGCCGCCATCGCCACCGCGGCGCATAATCCCTATCTGGCGCAGTTCGCCGCGTTTCTGGCGCAGCATTTCTCCGCCACGCGCGCTGTCACCTGGCAGCCCGAGGCGCGCGCGAGCGGCAGCACCCTGGCCGCGCAGGCCGAACATCTTGATCTCGTCAAAGCCATTCTGCGCGGCGATGCCGAAGCGGCAGGCTTCGCCGCCCGCCGCCATGTCGCCAATGCTGCCGCGCGCTATCAGGCCGCGCAAAAGAAAAAAGGATAGCGCACGCCATGCTGATGCCCGCACCCGAACAGGACATCATCGCCCAGCGGCTCGACCTGATCGCCGCTTTGCGCCGCATCGTGCCGGGCGAGGGCGTGATCGCCGACGAGACGTCCTTGCGCGCCTTTGAATGCGACGGGCTCACAGCCTATCGCCAGCTGCCGCTGGTCGCCGTGCTGCCCAGCAACGTGCAGCAGGTGTCAGAGGTGATGAAGCTGTGCAACGCGCGCGGCGTGAAGATCGTGCCGCGCGGCGCCGGCACGTCGCTCTCTGGCGGCGCGCTGCCGCTGGCCGATGGCGTGCTGCTGGGTCTTGGCAAGTTCAATAAGGTGCTGGATATCGACTGGGACAATCGTTGTGCGGTCGTGCAGCCCGGCGTCACCAATCTCGGCATCACCCGCGCCGTCGAGCATCGCGGCTTCTACTATGCGCCAGACCCGAGCAGCCAGATCGCCTGCACCATCGGCGGCAATGTGGCGGAGAATTCCGGCGGCGTGCATTGCCTGAAATACGGCCTGACCACCAACAACATCCTCGGCGTCGAAATGGTGCTGATGAACGGCGACATCGTGCGGCTCGGCGGCAAGCATCTTGATGCCGAGGGTTATGACCTGATGGGGCTGATTTGTGGCTCGGAAGGCCTGCTCGGCGTCATCACCGAAGTGACGGTGCGCATTCTGCCTAAGCCGACCACGCAGCGCGCCGTGCTGGCCGGTTTCCCGACATCGGAATCTGCCGGCAACTGCGTGGCGCGGATCATCGCCTCAGGGATCATCCCCGGTGGCATGGAAATGATGGATCGTCCAGCGATTCATGCGGCCGAAGACTTCGTGCATGCCGGTTATCCGCGCGATGTCGAGGCTTTGCTGATCATCGAACTGGACGGGCCGCCGGCGGAAGTCGACGACCTGCTGCTGCGCGTGAAGGAGATTGCCGAACGCTGCGGCTCGGTGTCGTTGCGCGTGTCGCAGAGCGAAGACGAGCGGCTGGCCTTCTGGGCCGGACGCAAGGCGGCCTTCCCCGCGGTCGGTCGCATCTCGCCGGACTATCTCTGCATGGATGGCACGATTCCGCGCAAAACTTTGCCGCTGGTGCTGACCCGCATGGGCCAGCTGTCGGAAAAACACGGGTTGCGCGTGGCGAATGTGTTTCATGCCGGCGACGGCAACCTGCATCCGCTCATTCTGTATGACGCCAACAATCCGGGCGAGCTGGAACGCGCCGAGGAATTCGGCGCCGATATCCTGCGGCTCTGCGTCGAGGTCGGCGGCGTGCTGACCGGCGAACATGGCGTCGGCGTGGAAAAGCGCGACCTGATGCCGGCGATGTTCAGTGAGGCCGACCTGGCGCAGCAGATGCGCGTCAAATGCGCCTTCGATCCCAACCATCGCCTCAATCCCGGCAAGGTCTTCCCCGTGCTGCATCGCTGCGCCGAACTCGGTCGCATGCATGTGCATAAGGGCCAGCTGGCCTTTCCGGACCTGCCGAGGTTTTGAAGTGATGCGACGTTCATACAAAGTCGTCGTCCTCGGACTTGATCCGAGGACCTCAGGCCGTACTGCCCGAGATGCTCGGGTCAAGCCCGAGCATGACGATATGGAAGAAGCGTGATGCCTGAAACCTTCATCCCCTCCGGCACCACCGATGTTGCCGATCTGGTCAAATGGGCCGCCGCCGAAGGCAAGCCGCTCAGCCTGCATGGTCATCGCAGCAAGGCTGGCCTCGGCCGCCCGGCGCAGACCGAATATGCGCTCGATATCAGCCGGCTTAGCGGCATCCTCGATTACGAAGCGGCCGAGCTGGTGCTCACCTTGCGGCCCGGCACGCTGGTCTCGGATGTCGAGAAGCTGCTCGGTGCCAGCCACCAGATGCTGGCCTTTGAGCCACCGGATTACGGCCCGCTCTGGGGCGGTCCGGCGTCGCGTGGCACCATCGGCGGCGCCATCGGCTGCAATCTTGCCGGTCCGCGCCGTTTCAAATCCGGCGCGATCCGCGATCATCTGCTCGGCTTTGCCGGCGTGTCAGGACGTGGTGAAATCTTCAAGGCCGGCGCGAAAGTCGTGAAGAATGTCACCGGCTACGACCTGCCGAAATTGGTCTGCGGCGCCTATGGCACGCTGGTGGCGCTGACCGAGGTGACCGTGAAAGTGCTGCCCGCGCCGGAAAAGACCCGCACCGTGCTGGTCTTCGGCCTCGATGATGCGCGCGCGATCCAGGCGCTGTCGGCCGCCGCCACCTCGCCGCATGAAGTGGCGGGCCTGGCCCATCTGCCGGCCGGCATCGCCGCACAGTCCGGCGTCGGCTATGTCGCCAAGGCGGGCGTTTCCGTCACCGCGATCCGCATCGAGGGCGCGGATGTGTCGGTGCGGGCGCGCTGCGAGGCGCTGCGCGACCTGCTCGGTGCTTTCGGCCAGTTGGAAGAACTGCATTCGATGAACTCGGCCTGGCTGTGGCGCGAAATCCGCGATGTGGCCGCTTTCGCGCTGCCGCAGGATCGCGTGCTGTGGCGACTGTCGGTGGCGCCCATGAATGGCCCGGGTGTCACTGCCGCCATCGCGGCGGCAGAGCCCGACGCACAGTTCTTCTACGACTGGGCCGGCGGCCTGGTCTGGCTGACCTTGCCGCCAGCGCAGGACGCCCATGCCGCGCTGGTGCGTGGTGCGGTGGCCGCGCAGGGCGGCGGCCATGCCACGCTGTTCCGCGCCGATGCCGCCACGCGCGCTGCCGTGCCGGTGTTCCAGCCGCAGCCGGAAGCCTTGGCTGCGCTATCTCGTCGCTTGAAAGAGAGCTTCGACCCGATGAATGTCCTCAATCCGGGCCGCATGGTGGCGGGAACCTAACATGCAAACCTCCTTCACTCTCGCCCAGCTCGCCGATCCCGGCATTGCCGCCTCGAACGAGATCCTGCGCAAATGCGTGCATTGCGGCTTCTGCACGGCGACCTGCCCGACCTATGTCCTGCTTGGGGATGAGCGCGATAGTCCGCGCGGTCGCATCTATCTGATCAATCAGATGCTGGAGGGCGGGCATGACGCCACGGAAGAAACCGTGCGCCATGTCGATCGCTGCCTGTCCTGCCTCAGTTGCATGACGACCTGCCCGAGCAGCGTGAACTACATGCATCTCGTCGATCATGCCCGCGCGCATATCGAAGAGACCTACAAACGCCCGCTGATGGACCGCCTGCTGCGCGGCGTGCTGGCGCGTGTGCTGCCCAATCCCGGCCTGTTCCGCTTCAGCCTGCGGCTGGCGAAGATCGGCAAGCTGTTTTCTTTCCTGCTGCCGAAGAAGCTGAAAGCCATGGTGGCGCTGGCGCCGACCGCGCTGCCGCCGGCGTCTCCGCTGGATCAGCCGCAGGTGTTCAAAGCCGAAGGCGCGCGGCGCATGCGCGTGGCGCTGATGACCGGCTGCGCCCAGCGCGTGCTCGACCCCGAAATCAACGCCGCCACCATCCGGCTTCTCACACGGCATGGCTGCGAAGTCGTCGTGGCGCAGGGTGCCGGCTGCTGTGGGGCGCTGACGCACCATATGGGCAAGGAAGCCGATGCCCATGCCAAGGCGAAAGCCAATATCGCCGCCTGGCATAGTGAACTGGAAGGCGAGGGACTGGATGCGGTGGTGATCAATGCCTCGGGCTGCGGCACCACGGTGAAGGACTATGGCTTCATGCTGCGCAGCGATGCGGCCTGGGCCGACAAAGCTGCGAAGATCGGCGCGCTGGCGAAAGACATCACCGAGGTGATGCGGGATCTGGGCCTGAAGCCTGTCGATGGCCTGCCGCCGCTGACGGTGGCCTATCACAGCGCCTGTTCGCTGCAGCATGGCCAGAAGATCACGGCTTTGCCGAAGCAGCTGCTCGGCCAGGCCGGCTTTACGGTGAAGGATGTGCCGGAAGCGCATCTGTGCTGCGGCTCGGCCGGGACTTACAACCTGCTGCAGCCGGAGCTTTCAGCGCAGTTGCGCGACCGCAAGGTGAAGAATATCGCCTCGACCAACGCCGATGCCGTGGCGGCCGGCAATATCGGCTGTCTGGTGCAGATTGCAGGCGGGATGGACAAGCCGGTGCTGCATACCGTGCAGCTGCTCGACTGGGCGACCGGCGGGCCGCGTCCGAGGGGTCTCCAGGCGAAACCCGCGCTTACTTCTTGACCGGCTGGGCGGCCTGCTCGGCGCGGGCGCGGCACTGCGTCTCGGCCACCATGCGCTGCTGTTCCGTCAGCTTCTGGCCGGCCTTCAGGCCGCTGCGGACTTCCTTCATGCAGGCTTCGATGGCGGCAGCATTGGACTGCGCCTGAACCGGCACGGCCAGAACCGGGGCCGTCATCAGCAAAGCAGCAAGAGCAAAAACGTGACCGCGCATGGCTTCGGATCCTGAAACAAGGGATGTAACGGCGTTCTTGTAAGGGATACCGGCCCGAAAAAGAAATAACTTTTCGATCACGACGCCGATGGGGCGGCGATATTCGCGTTCCGGCAAGGGTTTAGGCGTATTGGATCAGGCCGCGATCAACCGGCCGTAGGCGGACCGGAAGCTGCCGGGGCTGGCGCCGAACCGGGCGCGGAAACTGGCATTGAAGGTCGAGAGGTCGCCGAAGCCGGCATCGTAGGCGATGGCGCTGACCGGATCGCGGCTGCTGCAGAGCCGCTGCGCGGCCCGGCGCAGGCGCAGGCCGAGCAGATACTGATGCGGCGTCACGCCGGTGCTGCGGCGGAAGCTGCGCAGGAAATGATACTTGCTCATGCAGGCGACACTGGCGAGCCCGGCCAGATCGATTGCTTCGGCGGCATGGGCCTCGATATGGCGCAGCACGCGGCTGATGCGCCGGCTGTCGACGGCCGAGAGCATGGCCGAACGGGCATTACCGCCAGCGACGGCCTCCACCACGGTTTCCGCCATATCGATCACCAGCTCTTCGACAGCCATGTGATTGGATGTCGAGGTATTGGCAGCCAGGGCGGCGATCTGCGCCATCGGGCGGGTGAGCGAGTTCAGTGCCGGCAGCATCGCGGCACGGAACTGGAAGCCGCTGCTGCCCGCCATGCTGGCGGCGATCTCCCCGAACAGCGCCGGACTGAGATGCAGGCTGACGCAGCGGTCGCCGCTGCCGTGCTCATGGCCGCATTCGTAGCAGGCCCCAAGATTGCCGAGCATCACGGCGCCGGGATAGAGCAGGGCACGGCCATTGTCGCAGCGGTACTGGAAAGAACCCTCCAGCACGGCAGCCATGGCAAAGCTGGCATGGCGCTCCTCGAAAGGGCGATCCTGCGGGCCAGCGTGACAGGTGAATTCATTCAGCACCCAGTCGGCGTCGCGCGCGATCACGCGCGCAGCCGGCGTAGCATTGACCTGAGAGGTAGGGGCGGACATCAGGTGAGAATAGCAATTTTCCCCAAGCGCCGGAACCGGGCTTTGTCGCATGGTCTCGGTCCCGGCCAATGCTGCTGCCGGATTCTTGCCAAAGAAGAGTTTCAGGAGAGACGAATGCTCAATCATGTATCCATCGGGGTTCGCAACACGGCGAAAACCAAGGCGTTTTACGATGCCGTGCTGAAGCCGCTCGGCTATAGCTGCCTGAGCGAGGGCGAGGGGTCGCTCGGCTATGGCGACAAATCTGTGGTTCTATGGATCAGCCAGACCGATAAGCCCGTGCCGGCCGACATGGCTTCCGGGCTGCATTTCTGCTTCGATGCGCCGAGCCGCAAAAGCGTCGAGGCCTTCCATGCCGCGGCGCTGGCACAGGGCGGCAAGGATAACGGCCAGCCGGGCCTGCGCGCCGATTACGGCGACAACTATTTTGCCGCCTTTGCCATCGACCCGGACGGCTACCGGATCGAAGCCTATTGCGGCCAGGAAAGCTGATCTTGGCTGCCTAAGGAAAAGCGCGATGCCGAGCATCCATAAGGAATTCACCGTGGCGGCCGGCATCGACAGTGTCTGGGCGGCGTTCCGCGATACCGGCGCCGTCCACAGGCTGGCGCCGGGTTTCGTCACCGACTGCAAACTGGAAGCGGGCGGCGCCTCGCGCATCGTCACTTTCGGCAATGGCATCGTGGCGCGCGAGGTGATCGTCGATCGTGATGAAGCCGCGCATCGGCTGGCCTATTCGGCCAGCGGCGGCCGGCTGACGCATCACAATGCGTCTTTCACGGTGACAGAAGACGGGCCCGGCCGCTGCCGTATCACCTGGCGCGCCGACCTGCTGCCGGCCGAGATGAAGCCCGCCATCGAAAAGATGATGGAGCAGGGGGTGATCGCCATGGAGAAGCGGCTGGGCGGTCGTACGGTTTAGCGCAGGCGGGATCTGATCTCGGTGACCAGGGCATCGGTCACCGTCTGGCACATCTGCCAGACCTTCTCGAAGCCTTCGCCCTTGCCGTAATAGGGATCGGGCACGTCACGGCCGAATTGCGGCGCATAGGACAGATACAGTTTCACCCGTTCGCGGTATGGCGGCGGGCAGAGCCGCAGCAACTGGCGGTAATGCCCGTCATCCATGGCCAGCACCAGGTCGAAAGTCGCAAAGTCTTCGACCGTCACCTGCCGGGCGCGCAATTCGGCCAGGTCGACGCCGTAGCGTTTTGCGGTTTCCATGCTGCGGCGGTCGGGCGGGGCGCCGATATGATAGTCATGCGTGCCGGCGGAATCGACCAGCACCCGGCCGCTCAGCCCGGCCGCCTGCAGGGCATGGCGCAGCAGGCCGTCGGCGGTGGGCGAACGGCAGATGTTGCCGGTGCAGACCATCAGCACGGCATAGTCGGGTTTGGGGGTCGCCTCTGTGACCATGCCGTGAGGGAAGCATTCCAAAGGAGTGGGTGCAAGGCACTACCAAGCCGGCGTGGCTCATTCTAAAGTGGCGGTATGCCGACGCCGCCGCCCGACGACGAAACCGCCCTGCTGGATACCAATGCCGCCTTCTACCGGGCGTTCGCCGCGCGCGACGTGACGGCGATGGAAGAACTCTGGGCCAAGAAGGCGCCTGTGGTCTGCATCCATCCCGGCTGGCCGCCGCTGATGGGCCGCGAGGCGGTGCTGGAAGGCTGGCGCCGTATCCTGTCCAATCCGTCGCAGCCGGCTTTGCAGATGATGGGGCCGCGCGTCACGCTGTGGGGCGATGTGGCACTGGTGATCTGCTTCGAAAAGGTCGAGGACCAGTATCTGATCGCCTCGAATCTTTTCGTGCGCGAGGGCAAGGCCTGGCGCCTCAGTCATCACCAGGCCGGCCCGGTGGCGAGCCCGCCGGCGGGCGCGAATGACGACGACGAGCAGGATGCCGACGAGGATTTCGACGACGAGGACGATGACGACGACGATCTCGATCCGCCGTCGGGGACGATTCATTAGCCCACGATCGCGGCAATAAATACATCGTCATCCCCGCGAAAGCGGGGATCCAGAGCAACGGCACGACTGGGCTCCCGCCTTCGCGGGAGCGACGAGTTTAGGTGGGCTTGACGAGATGTGAGATCTTCGCCGCCGCGCCAGCTTCACGCGCCAGGCGGCTTTTCAGGAAGTCCAGCATCGGCCTGAGCGTCTCGGCGAGTTGCCAGGGCGGATTGATCACGATCAGCCCGCTGCCGTTCATCTGCCGGTCGTCTTTCGCCGGCCGCACCGTCAATTCGATGCATAAAGTCTCGACCTTGATCTGCCGCGCCAGCGCCGACTTCCATTGGTCGATGCTTTTCTGGTCCTTGATCGGATACCACACCATCAGTTGCCCGGTGGCCCAGCGCTCATGCGCCAGCAGCACGGCCTTGGTCAGGGTGTCGAACTCATCCTTCAGCTCGAAGGCCGGATCGATCAGCGCAAGTCCCCGACGCGGCGTCGGCGGCGTCAGCGCCTTCAGCGCCTCGAAACCGTTGCGGTGATGAATGGAGATCGCCGGATCGCGGCCGATGTTGTGTTTCAGCGTCTCGGCATCCTGCGGATGCAATTCGCAGAGTGAGACGCGGTCGCCGGCACGCACGCTGTCCTGCAGCAGCCAGGGCGAACCGGGATAGCGCCGCAGCCCGCTGCCGCCGGGTTTCAGCTCGGGATTGAGGCGCTTCAGCACATCCCAGTAGCGCGGCAGGATTTTGGCCGCATTCGGATCGGACAGCACCGCGCCGATGCCGAAGCGATATTCGCCGCTGCGCTGCGCCTCGTCGGCGGCCAGATCATAGAGCCCGATGCCGGCATGGGTGTCGATCAGATGCACCGGATTGGGCTTGCGGTGCAAAGCCTCCAGCAGTTCCAGCAGCACGACATGCTTGAGCACGTCGCCGAAATTGCCGGCATGAAAGGCGTGACGGTAGTTCATGCCGGCAGCTTTACGGGATCGGGGCGGTTCGCGGAAGGGCTAGGATGTCTTGGCCTTGAGCAGCGCCATCTCGATGGCGGTGGTGATCTTGGCATCGGTCGGCTTGACCGGGGTGGCGAAGCCCTGCACCAGCTTGCCGTCGGCGCCGATCAGGTATTTGTGGAAATTCCATTTCGGCAGCGCATCCTCGCCCAGTTCGGCGGCGATCCAGCGATAGAGCGGATGCGCGTTGGGGCCCTTCACCACCTGCTTTTCAGTGAGCGGGAAATCGATATTGAAATTCACCTCGCAGAATTCCTTGATCTGCGCCGCACTGCCCGGCTCCTGGCCGCCGAAATCGTTTGACGGCACGCCGAGCACGACCAGGCCGCGCGCGCGATACTGCTGCCAGACCTTTTCCAGGTCGGCATATTGCGGGGTGAAGCCGCATTGCGAGGCGGTGTTGACCAGCAGCACCACCTTGCCCTTGTACTGCTTCAGCGGCATCGGCGCGCCGTCGATCCCGGTCAGTTCGAAATCATGCGCGGTCATGCCGGTGGCTCCTGGCTTTTTGCTGATCTGCTGGGCCTGCACATTGCTGCCGAAGGGACCGAGCGCCACCAGGGCGGCGGCGATGACCGGCAGGCAGGCGATGGTGCCGACCAGCCGGCGCCGCAGCGACGGCATCTGCAGGGTGCTAACCGCTTGATTTTCTGTGTCCATATCGTGGCCGCTCCTGATTCAGCCTCCATTAACGCACCTCAGGCTTAACTATAGCGTTATCAACCCGTCTGGGCAGCAGCTTGTTGCAGGCCCTGGAGGCTTTTCGATGCCGACCCTGCTCACCTTTGCCGCGCTGTCGCTGATCGCGCTGGTCGCCGGTGTGTCGCTGACCCGGCTGGTGCCGGGCCTGGCGCAGCAGCATCCCGGCATCCTGGCGCTCGGTTTGCTGATGACCTTCTGGGCGGTACGCGAGGTATTGCTGCGCCGCCGGGTGCAGAAGCGCCTGCTGGCCGAAATCGAGGACCTGGCCGAAGAGGTGCTGCGCCTGCGCGACCAGGAAGCCGTACCGACCATGATGGATGTGCAGCCGGAAGCGATGACCGCCCGGCAGCCCGCCAATGAACCGCGTCTGACCGTGCCCGATCCGCTGCGTGCCGCCGTGCCGCAGGATGACGGCACGCTGCTGGATGCCGTGCGCGATGCGCTGAACAACAACCGCGTCGAGCTGCATGTGCAGCCGATCGTCACGCTGCCGCAGCGCCGCATCCGCTTCTTCGAACTGCTGGCCCGTCCGCGCGATGCCGAGGGCAAATCCTATCCGGCCGCCGCCTGCTTGCAGGCGCTGGATGCTGCCGGCCTGCGCGCCGAATTCGATGCGCTGATGCTGCTGCGTGGCGTGCAGATGGTGCGCAAGCTGGAACAGCGCGCCAAGGATGTCGGCTTCTTCCTCAACCTCTCGCCCGACATGCTGGCGCAGATCGAGACCTTCACGCCGCTTTACGACTTCCTCACCCGCGAACGCGAGCATGCCGCCAATATCGTGCTGGAATTCAGCTATGATGGCGTGCGCGAACTGGATCGCAATGGCCTGTATCGCCTCGGCCAGCTCTCGGCGCTGGGCTTCGCGCTGTCCTTCGACGGCATCGGCCGGCTCGATCTGGATTACGCCGCGATGGCCAAGCTTGGCGTGCGCTTCCTGAAATTCAACGCCGACTGCTTCAGTGATCCGGCGGTGGTGTCGCGCGCCTCGGTCGATCTCGCAGATCTGGCTGAGATCTGCCGTCGCCACGATCTGATGCCGGTGCTGGCCAAGGTGGAGAAGGAAAGCGAGCTGCTCAAACTCGCCGATCTGAATTTCGCCTTCGGTCAGGGCCTGCTGTTCGGCCCGCCGAAGATGGCCAAGGCAGCGTAATCCGGGCTGCGTAACAAGACCCTCACCCTCCCGCTGACGCGGGTCCCTCCCTCTCCCGCTTGCGGGAGAGGGTTGGGGTGAGGGCCTTATCTTTTCGCTTCTATCAGCGCATCCGCGAGCTGCACAAACCCCGCGCCGCCTTCACCTTCGGTGATAAAGGCAGGCTTCGCCGCGATGCGGTCGAGGAACGGCCGCACATTGGCCACGCCCACGCTGTAGGGGAAATAGCCGAACATCGGGGCGTCGTTCGGGCTGTCGCCGGCGAACACCACCTGGTCACGCACGCTGTCGAGATTCACGCCGTAACATTCGTCGAACAGCACGCGTGTCATCGAGAGCTTGTCCCAATGACCGAACCAGCCGTTGACATGAATCGAGCTGACTTTCGCGGTGGCGCCGGCCGCTTCGAACAGCGCGACGATTTTATCGATGCTGGCCTGCGGCAGCGGCGGCACGTCCTCGCAGAAATCGACCGCGAGATCGCATTCGCGATACTGCTGGTCGGAGGCCAGCGCCGTGCCTGGCACTTCGCGCAGGATGGTCTCACTCAGCGCCGCCAGCTTTTTGCGCGCCGCCGCGCGTTCGGCTTCGGTCTGGAAAAAACGGCGCGTCATCTTCTTCGCTGCCCGGTCGTAGCGCATGTAGAGCGCGCCATTCTCGCCAACGATGGCATCCACCGGCCAGAACCGCGCGATCAGGTCGCACCAGCCGGCCGGACGCCCGGTGATGGGGATGACCTTGAAACCGGCCGCCTCCAGCCGTTCCAGCGCCGCATAGGCCGCGGCCGGCAACCGGCCATGGGTGGTCAGCGTGTCGTCAATGTCGGTCAGGACGTAGCGGATTCCGCTGCGGTTTTGCGGCGTGAAGGCGCTGAGCGCGCGAATGTCGGTCATGGTCGGATATACAAATGTCTATGCTGCAACTGCGAACCGGCGGGTTGCCGGTCCGGCGAACGGACCGCTATAGTCGCCGCCATAAAAAACTCCGTCAACCGCTCGCCGATTCGCCAATGAAGGACGACCAGCCATGACCTATCAGGCCCTGCACGGCCATTACCTGGAGGACCTCCAGGTCGGCATGACGGCAGAGTTCAGCAAGACCGTGACCGAAGCCGATATCGTCGCCTTCGCCGAAGTCTCGGGCGACACCAATCCGGTGCATATGGATGAAGCCTTTGCCGCCGCGACGCCGTTCAAGGGCCGCATCGCCCATGGCATGCTGGGCGCCAGCCTGATCAGCACGGTGCTGGGCACCAAGCTGCCCGGCCCGGGCTGCATCTATGTCTCGCAGGACCTGCGCTTCAAGGCGCCGGTGCGCATCGGCGATACCGTCGTGGCCAAAGTGACGGTGAGCGAAATCATCCCAGAGAAGCGCCGCGTGACCTTTGCCTGCGAATGCCGGGTCGGCGATACTGTGGTGATCGACGGCGCCGCCACCATGATGGTCTCCCGCAAGGCCAGGTAACGGCGCCGGGCCTTCCCCGGAGTTTCACGACCAGCATGCGTCTTCTGCGTTCCAGCGCCAGTTTCCCGCCGGCCCTTCGTGGTGCCGTGGCGGCCATCGGCAATTTCGACGGCGTGCATCTGGGCCATCGCGCCCTGATCGCGGCTGTGCATGCCCAGGCCGATACGGCGGCAAAGCCCCGCGTGGTGATGACCTTCGAGCCGCATCCGCGCCGCTTCTTCGTGCCGTCATCGCCGCCCTTCCGGCTCGATGCGCTGGAGACCAAGGCGCGCCTCTTCGGCGATCTCGGCATCAATGCCGTGCTGGCGATGCCCTTCGATGTCACGCTGGCGGCACAGTCGCCGCAGGATTTCGTCGACCATATCCTGGCCCGCGACTTAGGCTTAAGTCATCTGGTGGTTGGCTACGATTTCACCTTCGGCAAGGCGCGCGCCGGTAATACCGATCTGCTGCGGGAGCTGGGTGCCAAACACAATATTGGCGTCACGGTCGTGACGCCGCAGGGTGACGGAGAGGTGTTTTCGTCGTCGCGTGTGCGGCGGTTGTTGGAGGCCGGCGAGCAGGCGCAGGCCAACCGCATTCTCGGCCGGCCCTGGGAAGTCGTCGGCGTGGTCGAACATGGCGACAAGCGCGGCCGCGAACTGGGCTACCCGACCGCCAATGTGGCGCTGAGTGATTTCCAGGTGCCGAAATTCGGCATCTATGCGGTGCGCTGCATACTGGACGGCGAGGTGCATGACGGTGTCGCCAGCCTCGGCATCCGACCGACTTTCGATCAGACCGACGTGAAGCTGGAAGTCTATCTGTTCGATTTCAGCGGCGATCTGTATGGGCGCTCGATGCGGGTCGAATTCCACGCCTTCCTGCGGCCGGAACTGAAATACGAAGGCCCCGAGCCGCTCAAGCGCCAGATCGCGGCGGATGTCGAGGCGGCGAAGGCGATTTTGAAGCAGCGGTAATGCTCGACCACGTTTCCATCACCGTGCCCGATATGGCTGCCGTTACCGGTTTCTACGATGCGGTGATGCAGGCGCTGGGCTACCCGCTGGTCTACGAGCAGCCGGATGCCCGGGGTTACGGTCTGCGCGCCGGATCGGATGCACCCGGGCGCAGTTATATCTCGGTCCTGCAGTCGGCCGCCATGCGGCCCGATCCGCGCCGGCACTGGTGCTTCAAGGCGGCCAGCCGTGAAGCCGTCGAGGCTTTCCATGTGGCGGCATTGGCGCAGGGCGGCCGCGACGATGGCCCGCCCGGCCTGCGGCCGCACTATCACGAAGGCTATTATGCCGCCTTTGTGATCGACCCCGCCGGCAACCGGATCGAAGCGGTGTTTCACGGCTGAAGAAGGCCGTCACCCCGCTTGGATTTCCCTCGCCCGCGATAGCGGGAGAGGGAGGGGCCCATCGCTTTGCGATGGGAGGGTGAGGGGCTTTCTTGCTACTCTACCGCTATGCCTGACCCTCGTGAACTACGCAGATCGATGACGGATGCCGAACGTCGGCTCTGGTTCTTGCTGCGAGCACGGCAACTGAATGGGCACAAATTCCGTCGCCAGCATCCGGTTGGTTCGTTTGTCCTGGATTTCGCCTGTCTCGAGCAGAAACTCGCTGTTGAGGTCGATGGCGGCCAGCATGCGGATAGCGAACAAGACCAGCGGCGCACAGCCTGGCTGGAAGCTCAGGGCTGGCGCGTGATCCGGTTCTGGAACAACGATGTGTTGTCAAATCCCGAGGGCGTTGCCGCACGGCTGGTGGAAGCGCTGAAATCATAAGACCCTCACCCCAACCCTCTCCCGCAAGCGGGAGAGGGAGCTTTAATTTCCCTCGCCCGCGATAGCGGGAGAGGGAGGGGCCCAGCCGGAGGCTGGGAGGGTGAGGGCCTTCCTTGGCCCGGACAGCCCCTTCTCGACAGTCCCCGGCCCAAATGCTAAATCATCGCCATGCTTGGGCAATTCGCCATATCTCCGGCCTTCGGGCGTCAGCGAATTAGCGGCCCGGTCCTTTTCTAAGGCCCGGGATTTCCTCGACTTTTTCTGCATCCCCCCGCGCCGGCACAAAGCCCGGGCGCGCCACCCGAGTTGAGCCATGACCACCGACTACCGCCCCACCGTTTTCCTGCCGACCACCGATTTCCCGATGAAGGCCGGCCTGCCGGCCAAGGAGCCGGAAATCCTCGCCCGCTGGGAGAAGATCGGCCTCTACGAAAAACTGCGCGCCGATTCAAAAGGCCGCGAGTTGTTCGTGCTGCATGACGGCCCGCCCTATGCCAATGGCAACCTGCATATCGGCCATGCGCTGAACAAGATCCTCAAGGACGTGATCAACCGTTCGCGGCAGATGATGGGCTTCGATGCCAATTACGTGCCGGGTTGGGACTGCCACGGCCTGCCGATCGAATGGAAGATCGAAGAGAAGTATCGCGCGGCCGGCAAGAACAAGGATGAAGTGCCGATCGACGAGTTCCGCAAGGAGTGCCGCGATTTCGCCGATCACTGGATCGGTGTGCAGCGCGAGGAATTCAAGCGGCTCGGTGTGATCGGCGACTGGAAGAACCCGTACACGACCATGAGCTTCGCGGCCGAAGCCCAGATCGTGCGCGAGATCCAGAAATTCCTGATGAATGGCGGGTTGTTCAAGGGCTCGAAGCCGGTGATGTGGTCGATTGTCGAACGCACCGCGCTGGCCGAAGCCGAGGTCGAGTATCACGAGCATACCTCGTCGACCATCTTCGTGAAATTCCCGGTGGTGAAGACCGCTGCGAAGGCCATCGAAGGTGCCAGCATCGTGATCTGGACCACCACGCCCTGGACCATGCCGGGCAACCGCGCCATCGCCGCCGCCAAGGACGCCGAATACGTGCGCCTGCGTGTCGATGCCGTGGGCGAAAAGACGCTGGCCAAGGTCGGCGATGAAGTGATCGTGGCGAAAGACCTGATCGAGAGCATCAGCAAGGCCTGCGCCATCGAGGCCAGCAGCGTGCTGGCCACGCTGAAGGGCAGCGATCTTTCCGGCACGATCTGCGCGCATCCGCTGCGCGGCAAGGGTTATGAATACGACGTACCGGTGCTGTTCGGCGATTTCGTCACCATGGATGCCGGCACCGGCTTTGTACATATCGCGCCGGGCCATGGCGCCGACGACTACAATCTCGGCACCGCGCATGGCATCGAAGTGCCGCATACGGTGGACGCCGATGGCAGCTACTTCCGCCATGTGCCGATCTTCGGCGGCGACAAGCCGGCCCGCGTGCTGGACGATGCCGGCAAAGAGGGCGATGCCAATGGCCGCGTGATCGCCACGCTGATCGAGACCAATGGCCTGCTCGGCAAGGGCCGCCTGCGCCACCAGTATCCGCATTCCTGGCGTTCCAAGGCGCCGCTGATCTTCCGCAACACGCCGCAGTGGTTCATCTCGATGACCACCAACGACCTGCGCAAGAAGGCGCTGGCCGCCATCGACGCCACCGAATTCTATCCGGCCGGCGGTCGCAATCGTTTGTACTCGATGATCGAACAGCGCCCCGACTGGGTGATCAGCCGTCAGCGCGCCTGGGGCGTGCCGATTGCGATCTTCGAGAACAAGGAAACCGGCGAGTTGCTGCGCGACGAGGAAGTGAATGAGCGTATCGTGGAAGCCTGCCTGAAGGGCGGCGCCGATGCCTGGTTCACCGCCCAGCCGGCCGACTTCCTCGGCAACAAGTACAATCCGTCCGACTGGAAGATGGTGACCGACATTCTCGATGTCTGGTTCGATTCCGGTTCGACCCACAGCTTCGTGCTGGAGCAGCGCCCGGATCTGAAGTGGCCGGCCTCGCTGTATCTCGAAGGCTCCGACCAGCATCGCGGCTGGTTCCATTCGTCGCTGCTGGAAAGCTGCGGCACGCGCGGTCGCGCCCCGTATGATGCCGTGCTGACGCATGGCTTCACGCTGGACGAGAAGGGCCGCAAGATGTCCAAGTCGCTCGGCAATACGACCGAGCCGCAGGACGTGATCAAGCAGTCGGGCGCCGACATCCTGCGCCTGTGGGTGGTGTCGTCGGATTACTCCGACGATCTCAGCGTCGGCAAGACCATCATCCAGGCGCAGTCGGATGCCTATCGCCGCTTGCGCAACACGCTGCGCTACCTGCTCGGCAATCTCGCCGGCTTCCAGGAGTCCGAGCGCCTGTCGCATGCGCAGATGCCGGAACTGGAGCGCTGGGTGCTGCATCGCCTGGCCGAACTGGGCACCATCGTGCGCGAAAGCTGCGAGCAGTATGATTTCCACCGCATGTATGTGGCGCTCTATAATTTCTGCGCCGTCGATCTCTCGGGCTTCTATTTCGACATCCGCAAGGACGCGCTGTATTGCGATGCGCCGGGCAGCATTCGTCGCCGCGCCGCACGCACCGTGCTGGATCACCTGTTCGACTGTCTGGTGAAATGGCTGGCGCCTTTCATCAGCTTCACCGCGGAAGAAGCCTGGCTGACGCGCTATCCATCCGAAGACGGCAGCGTGCATCGCGAACTCTTCCCGACCATTCCGGCCGAATGGCTGGATGCGGCGCTGGGTGCCAAATGGGAGCGGGTGCGTCGCGTGCGCCGGGCCGTCACCGGCGCGCTGGAAATCGAACGCGCCGAAAAGCGCATCGGCGCCAGCCTGCAGGCGGCCCCGACCGTTTATGTCACCGCCGAGGACAAGTCGGCACTTGAGGGCATCGATTTCGCCGAGATCTGCATCACCTCCGCCATCGATGTGCAGGTGGGCGACGGCCCGGCCGATGCCTTCCGCACCGACGATGCCAAGGGAATCGCTGTCGTGCCGCAGCAGGCGTCCGGCCTGAAATGCGAGCGCTGCTGGCAGGTGCTGGAAGAGGTCGGGCATGTGCCGGGCCATGACGACCTGTGCAAGCGTTGCGCGGAAGCTGTTTCTGGGGCTGTGTCCGGGGCGGTGAGCGCATGAGCCGTACGTTCAAGCTTGGATTGCTGATCGCATTCGGCATTTTCATCGCCGACCAGGTCACGAAACTCTACTTCCTTGACCTGATGCAGCAGAACCCGACTGGTATCGTGGTCACGCCATTCTTCAATCTGGTCATGGTGTGGAATTCCGGCGTCAGCTTCGGCATGTTCAGCGAAGACAGCGCCAGCCGCAGCTGGACGCTGATCGCGGTGTCTTTCGCTGTGACGGTCTGGCTGCTCTGGTGGCTGTGGCGCAATCACTCCGGACTCGTCGCGATTTCGCTCGGCATGATCATCGGCGGGGCGATGGGCAATGTGATCGACCGCTACCGCTTCGGTGCCGTGTTCGACTTCCTCGATTTCCACGCTTTCGGCTGGCACTGGCCGGCCTTCAACGTGGCCGACTGCGCCATTGTGGTGGGCGTGCTGCTGCTGTTGGCGGACGGTTTCCGGCCAAGGAAAACAGCTGATTAAGACGCTGCCAGCGGCCAGCCGCTACTTTTGGTAGTGAGTCTGCCGATTCATTGCGCCCGGCCACGAATGATGGCAGCATCACCCCTGAAGATGAGGCATGGGGCAAGAGGCAGATGCTTCGGTCGGGGCGGACCGGACGGCAAGGCCAGTCCGGGACAGGGGGGATAACAAGCAGCGGCCTGTTTTCTGCAGCGCCGCTGGCTGCCGCCAAATGCCGCATTGATGGCCGCGCATGACCATGCCCGCACCACGCTCTGCGCGGCACCGGTTGTCCGCACGCCAGGTCAAGGTCACGGTGATCGCGGCGCTGGTACTGGGTTTTGTCTCCAGCCTCTTCCAGCTCGTTCTCGATATCCGCAACGAAGTCACGCAGCGCGAAACCACCGTCGCCCAGGTGATGGATATGCTGAACGATGCGGCATCCCAGGCCGCTTACGCGCTGGACGAACAGCTGGCCGCGCGCGTCGTCAGCGGTCTGTTGCTGTACCAGCCGGTCTGGCGCGCCGAGATCTACGATAATTACGGCCGCCGCATGGCGATACAGGAGCGCGAGCAGGGTCGGCTGGAAGATGCCATGGATACCTCGCTGGTCACACGCATCCTTATCTTCGTCCTGCCGGAAACCGAAGAGACTCTGGTGCGCCCGCTCTACGGGCCGCGTGATCGTGACCTGGTCGGCGAGATGCGCGTGCATGTGGATGGCACATTGCTGGCGCGCAGCGTGATCAACCGTACCGGCGTGGTCATCGCCACCGGCCTGGTGCGCAACCTCGTGCTCGCCCTCATCCTGGCGGTGCTGTTCTATTTCACGCTGACCCGGCCGTTGCTCAATCTGGTGGCGCAGATCGACCGCGCCGACCCGCGCCGGCCGAAAGAGACCGCCATCAAGGCGCCCAGAGGGCATGAGCAGGACGAATTCGGCCTGTTGACCGACCGCGTCAATGCCATCCTCGGCGCTGGCGGCGAATATCTAGCCGAGGTGGAGCGCAACCGCGAAATGCTGCGCGCCGTGCTGGACGCGATTCCGGCGCTGATCAGTCTGAAAGACCGCGAAGGCCGCTATGTACTGGTCAACAGCCGGCTGGTCGATATTTTCGGCATGGAGCCGGATGCAATCATCGGCAGGCATCTGCATGAGCTGGCCTTGCCAGGCCTCAGCCCCATGCATCGCGAAGAATTCACGCGCTTCGGCGAAGAGAACGAGCAGGCGATGATCGCCAGCGGTACGCCGGTGCTGAATCTGGAACGCACCTATCATATTCGTGACGGCCTCAGCCTGACCATGCTGGAAAGCAAGGTGCCGTTGCCGGACGGCAGTGGCGGGATCAGCGGCACCATATCGATCGGTCTGGATATTTCCGAACGCAAGCTGGCAGAAAAGGCGCTGGACGAGGCGAATACCCGCTTGCGCGCGCAGGCCGAGGATCTGGAGCGGCTGGCCTCGTCCTATGCCCGCGAACGCGAGCATGCCATCGCCGCCAACCGGGCCAAGTCGGAATTCCTCGCCAATATGAGCCACGAGCTGCGCACGCCGCTCAACGCCATCATCGGCTTTGCCGAGGTGATCACATTGCGCATGTGGGGCGCCAATTCGGATCGCTATTTCGATTACGCCGAGGATATCGTGATGAGCGCGCGGCATCTGCTGCATGTCATCAACGACATTCTCGACATGTCGAAGATCGAGGCCGGGCGCTATGAACTCTCGCTTGAGGATGTCGACCTGCCCACCGTGGTCGGCGATTGCATCACCATCGTCAAGGGCAGGGCGCAGGATGCCGATCTCGACCTGATCGACGAATTCCCCACCGACCTGCCGCCGGTACGTATCGATGCGCGCGCGATCAAGCAGGTGCTGCTCAATCTGTTGTCCAATGCCATCAAGTTCACGCCGCAAGGCGGCGCCGTCTATGTCACCGGCGATCAGGACAGCGAGGGCCGGCTGACCATCCGGGTGCGCGATACCGGCGTTGGCATCCGCGCGGAAGACCTCACCCGCATCTTCGAACCCTTCTGGCAGGGCGACCCGAATATCCGTCGGCGCAGCGAGGGCACGGGCCTGGGGCTGGCGATCAGCCGGAAATTCGTCGAACTGCATGGCGGCAGCCTGACGATCGAAAGCAGCGAATCGGGCGGCACCACCGCCACCGTGCGGCTGCCCGGCCGCCGGTCGGCGATGGGCTGATCCGGCCGCGGAACATATGGGCGTGAACGGGTCGAACCAGCGGCGGAAAACCGGGCCGTTTGGGACCTGGACCGGCAGCGTGGCGCCCTTGTGCCCGCGCCATGCCCGAGGCTAAAATCCCCCGCCTCGTGTGAGTTGGCCTCGCGCCTCGCGTTCAAGAAGGGACTGTTTTCATGCGTCGACCGAAGCCTGCCGGCCGACATCTGCGGCTACGCACACTGCGCCTGCTGAGCCTGACCGCGCTCGCCGGCAGTCTGGCGCTCGCCGGCTGCGACAGCACGCGCGAGGCCCTCGGTATCACCAAGAAAAGCCCCGATGAATTCGTCGTCGTGACCAAGGCGCCGCTGGTGCTGCCGCCGGAATTCGGTCTGCGTCCGCCCGAGCCGGGCGCGGCACGGCCGCAGGAAGTGCCCGCGCGTGATCGCGCCGCCGCTGCTTTCGGCGGCGCCAGCACCGATGCCGCCGGCCAGATCACGCCGCTCAGCCGTGCCGGCAACGCGAATGCCGTGCCGCGTTCAGCCGGCGAGCAGGCCCTGCTGAGCCAGGCCCGCGCCAGCAACGTCGATCCCGATATCCGCCGCAAGGTGAATGACGAATTCACCCAGCTGGCCGAACGTGACAGCCGCTTCGTTGATCGCCTGATGTTCTGGCAGGGCTCGGAAGAGCCTGGGCTAGCGCTCGATCCGGCCAAGGAAGCCCAGCGCCTGCGCGAGAATGCCGCCACCGGCAAGCCGCTCAGCAGCGGGACCATTCCGACCATCAAGCGTCGCGAACGCGGCCCGCTTGAAGGTATTTTCTGACGGGGCTTCCCGCGCCGCGCGCCCGGCACAATATATGACCGGGGTCATGATGCCAGTCCGCCCAGCATTGCCGGGCCTGTGACGGAGAGAGAGCCGTGCCGAAACGCCTGATCGCCGTCCTGTCCGCTGCCGTCGCCAGCCTCGCCGTTTCATTCGTCGAGCCGGCGCGCGCTCAGATCTTCAATCCGACCCAGTTCATGCTCGGAAATGGCATGCAGGTGGTGCTGATCGAGGATCACCGTGCGCCCGTCGTGCATCACATGGTGTGGTATCGCGTCGGCGCCGCCGACGAGGCGCCCGGCGTCTCGGGTGTGGCGCATTACCTCGAACACCTGATGTTCAAGGGCACGCCGAATGTGCCGCCCGGCGAATTCTCCAAGATCGTGGCGCGCGAGGGCGGCCGCGACAACGCCTTCACCTCGTCTGACTATACCGGCTATTTCCAGACCATCGCGCGCGACCGGCTCGAACTGGTGATGAGCATGGAAGCGGATCGCATGAGCCAGCTCGCGCCAAAAGCGTCAGATGCCAAGCCCGAATTGCAGGTGGTGATGGAGGAGCGCTTAAGCCGCACCGACAACAACCCGGGCGCGCTGTTCGGCGAGCAGCTCGATGCCGCGCAGTATCTCAGCCACCCCTATGGCCGCCCGGTGATCGGCTGGCCGGCGGAAATCCTGCGCCTGACGCTGGATGATGCGATGGCTTTCTATCGCACCCATTATGCGCCGAACAACGCGATCCTGATCGTTGCCGGCGATGTGCGGCCCAACGAGCTGAAGGCTCTGGCCGAGAAATATTACGGTCTGATCCCGATGCGGCCGATTCCGCCGCGCATCCGGCCGCAGGAGCCGAACCAGCTGGCCGCGCGCCGCCTCAGCATGTCCGACGCGCGCGTGGCGCAGCCCTCGATGCGGCGCAGCTATCTGGCGCCCAGTCGTTCCGCCGGCGAGAAACAGCATGCCGTGCCGCTCGCCGTGCTGGCCGAAATCCTCAACGCCCCGACCGGTCGCCTGCATAACTCCCTGGTGAAGGGCGACGGGCCGGCGGTCTCTGCCGGCGCCTGGTATAGTTCGATGTCGCTCGACCAGGGCACTTTCGGCTTCAGCGCGTCGCCCAAGCAGGGCCGCAAGCTGGACGAGGTAGAGGCCGCATTGGACAAGGTCATCGCCGATCTGCTGGTCAGTGGCGTGACCGAAGGCGAAATGCGTCGCGCCCGCATCGGCATGCGGGCAGAGACGATTTATGCGCGCGACGGTCTGTCGGGCGCGGCGCGCATCTTCGGTGCCGCGCTCACCACCGGACTGACGGTTGAGGATGTTGAGGCCTGGCCCAGACTGGTCGATGCCGTGACCCGCGAACAGGTGCTGGCGGCGGCGCGCTACGTGCTTGATCTACGCCGCTCGGTCACCGGGCATCTGCTGCCGAAAGACCAGAGCTGAGGACATGCCGATGCGCAACTTCGTCATTGCCATTCTGCTGCTAGTCTGTTCCGCGCTGCCGGCTGCCGCAGGCCCGAAGATCGAGCGGATCAAGACACCGCTTGGCATCGAGGTCTGGTTCGTGCGCGAGCCCAGCATTCCGATCCTGTCGCTGCAGGCGACCTGGCGCGGCGGCTCCTCCAGCGATCCGGTCGGGCAGGAGGGGCTGGCCCAGCTGGCCACCGGACTGCTGAACGAAGGCGCCGGCGAGCTGTCGGCGGACGATTTCCAGCTCGCGCTGCAGGACTCCGCCATCGACATGGGCTTCAGCACCGAGCGCGACTACACCACGGCGACCATCCGCACGCTCAGCGTCAACCGTGCGCGCGCCTTCGATTTGCTGAAGCTGGCCTTGACCGCGCCGCGCTTCGACGATGAACCGGTGCAGCGCGTGAAGGCGCAGGCCCGCGTCGCCTACGAACGCAGCCGCACCAGCCCGAATGCGCTGGTGGGCGAGCGGTTTGCCCAGCTTGCCTATGGCGATCATCCCTATGGCCGCCGTTCCGCGCCGAGCACTGAAAGCCTCGAACGCATCGACCGCACCGCCCTGGCCGACTTCACGAAGGCGCTGCTGGCGCGCTCCAATCTGGTGATCGGTGCGGTCGGCGATGTGACGCCCGAAGACCTTGCCCGGCTGGTCGATACCAGCTTCGGTGCGCTGCCGATGCAGGCGTCGGTAGTGCTGCCGGCGCCGGTCGTGCCGAAAACCTCGCCGCAGCCCGTGGTCATCCCGTTCCCCAATCCGCAGAGCATCCTGCTGTTCGGCGCGCCCGGCATCGCTCGTGAGGATCCCGACTGGTATGCCGCCACCGTGATGAACCAGGTGCTGGGCGGCGGCGGCATGACGTCGCGGCTGTTCGAGGAAGTGCGTGAAAAGCGCGGGCTGGTCTATTCGGTTGGCACCCAGTTGGTGCCGTACAAGGCCGCGGCACTGGTCAGTGGTTCGCTTGCCACCTCGAATGCCCAGGTCGGTGATGCGCTGAAGCTGGTGCGCGCCGAACTGGCCCGGGTGGCGAAAGAGGGCGTCACCGATAGCGAGCTGGCGGCGGCGAAATCCTTCATGACGGGCTCTTTCCCTTTGCGACTGACATCAAACGCGGCCATTGCCGGCATGCTGGTGGCGATCCAGAATAGCGGCCTGCCGCCCGACTACATCGAAGCCTATCCCGGCCTGATCAATGCCGTGACGCAGGATGACATCCGCCGTGTCGCGCAGAGGCTGTTTGCGCGCGACGACTATCTCGTCGTCGTGGTCGGCCAGCCTGCCGGGCTTGAAGCGCCCAAGAAGCAGGGCGGCTGAGCGGATGGCCATTCGCCGCCTGCCCGAAACCCTGGTCAACCGCATCGCTGCCGGCGAGGTGGTCGAGCGCCCGGCTTCAGCCGTGAAGGAACTGGTGGAGAATGCCATCGATGCCGGCGCGCGCCGCATCGACATTGCCACGGTCTCGGGCGGTCGCACGCTGATCAGCGTCAGCGACGATGGCAAAGGCATGGCGCCGGACGACCTGCCGGTGGCGGTGGAGCGTCACGCCACCTCCAAGCTGCCGGGCGACGATCTGCTGAACATCCAGTGGCTCGGGTTTCGTGGCGAGGCGCTGCCGTCGATCGGCGCGGTGGCGCGGCTTGGGATCGTGACGCGCGAAAAGCAGAGCGACTCCGCCTGGCAGCTTGAGGTCGATGCCGGCAAGGTCGGTGCAGTGAAGCCGGCGGCGGCGGGGCCGGGCACGCGCATCGAGGTGCGCGACCTGTTCTATGCCGTGCCGGCGCGGCTGAAATTTCTCAAAACCGATCGTGCCGAAGATCTCGCGGTGCAGGAAATCGTCAGGCGGCTGGCCATGGCACATGCCGGTATCGCCTTCACGCTGCAGCAGGATGGACGCACCAGCTTTCGCGCCGACGCGGTGCCCGACAATCTGCTCGACGATCCGCAGAACACGCAAAGGCCCGATCTGCAAAGACTGGGGCGGCTGGAACAGATTCTCGGCCGTGACTTCGCCGACAACGCGGTGGAGATCAGGGCCGAACGCGAAGGCATCGCGCTGACCGGCTATGCCGGTTTGCCGACCTACAATCGCGGCAATGCCCAGCACCAGTATCTGTTCGTCAACGGAAGGCCGGTGCGCGACAAGCTGTTTGTGGGCGCGGTGAAGGGCGCCTATGCCGATTTCCTAAGCCATGACCGGCATCCGGTGGTGTCGCTGTTCCTGCAGGTGCCGGCCGAACAGGTCGATGTCAATGTGCATCCGGCCAAGGCAGAAGTGCGTTTCCGCGATCCCGGTCTGGTACGCGGTTTAATCGTGGGCGCATTGCGGCATGCGCTGGCAGAAGCCGGCCATCGCGCGTCGACGACGGTGGCGCAGGCCGCGCTTGGAGCGCTCCGACCGCAATCCTCCCCGACCATGCCATTACCCTTCCAATCGACATTCGGTGGCGGTGCGTCGCGCTGGCGCGGGTATGACAACCTGCGGCCCGCCTCTGTGCCGGGCATGGCCGAAGCTGCCGCGCTCTATAATGCGCCGCAAGGAGATTTCTCGGCTGACGTCTCCGGCGAAGTATCTGCCGGAGCCAACGGTCTCGCGCCTGCGGCCCGCAACGAAGATGCCGGCAACTCTCCGGTTCCGCTGCAGAGCTATCCGCTCGGCGCCGCGCGCGGCCAGCTGCATGAGACATATATCGTCGCGCAGACGGCGGATGGCATCGTCATCGTCGACCAGCATGCCGCGCATGAGCGACTGGTTTACGAGCGTATGAAGGTCAATCTCGAAGCAGGGAAGGTGCCGCGTCAGGCATTGCTGCTGCCTGAAGTGGTCGAACTGACCGAAGCCGAAGCGGGCCGGCTGGCAGCACGCGCAACTGAACTGGCCGAACTCGGCCTGATTCTGGAAGGTTTTGGCGCGGGTGCCGTGGTGGTGCGTGAAGTGCCCGCCTTGCTCGGCGATGTCGCCGTGCAGAATCTGGTGCGCGATCTGGCCGATGCCATTGCTGAATACGGCAATGTGCTGCCGTTGAGGGAAAAGCTCGAGGAAGTGTGCGGCACCATGGCCTGTCATGGCAGCGTGCGCGCCGGTCGGCGTCTCACGCTGGATGAAATGAATGCACTGTTACGCCAGATGGAGGCGACGCCGCATTCGGGCCAGTGCAATCACGGCCGTCCCACCTATGTCGAGCTCAAACTCGCTGATATTGAAAAACTCTTTGGCAGACGCTGATGTCATGTATGATGGTTTCATGTCTGTTCGGAAACGCGAGTCGATGGTTGCAGATGCAACTATAAATAACGTTTGACTTGTACCCAAAGTTGGGTATATAAAAACGTTAACATACTAAAACATAGCGATTTTACGTTTTCGCTGAAGCTACGATAACGAAGGCGTCCTGATCGTCAGGGCTTGGTGCTCAGAGAGAGTCCCGAAATATCCAGAAAGGAACTTAAGTCATGGCCAATTCCGTCAATACCAATGTCGGCGCCATTATCGCCCTGTCCTCGCTGCGCGCGGTCAACAAGGAAGTCGACATCACCTCCAAGCGCGTCCAGACCGGCTTCCGCGTTGCGGACGCTCAGGACGACGCCGCCGTTTTCGCAGTCGCCCAGGGTATCCGTGGCGACATCAAGGCCAAGGCCTCGGTCCAGTCCTCGCTGGCTGGCGGTGAAGGCCTCGCCCAGGTTACCAACGCCGCCCTGAAGGGCATCTCCGATGTCATCGGCGACATTCGCGCCAAGCTCGCCCTGCTCGGCAGCGGCTCGATCAGCGACGAACAGCGCGACATCTACAACGCGGACGTGACCCAGCTGGTTGAGACGATGACCTCGTACACCACGCAGGCGAACTTCAACGGCAAGAACCTGATCGCGACCACTGGCGCGAGCGCCTCGTTCGTGGCTGACACCGCGGGCGCGACCCTCGACCTGACTGCCGCGGACATCCAGACCGCCATCACCACCTTCGGCGCTGCGGCCACCATCACCAACGCTGATCCGGCCACCGAATTCGGCACCGCGAACACCGCTCTGACCACTCTGGAAACCGAAGTGAACAACGCCATGGCGTCGGTTGCCGCCGAAGGTCGTGCGCTGACCCTGCAGAAGAGCTTCACCGACGACCTGGTCGACGCCGCGAAGAAGGGCCTTGGCGCCCTCGTCGACGCCGACGTGGCCGCTGAAAGCGCCAACCTGCAGTCCCTGCAGGTCCGCCAGCAGCTCAACATCCAGGCGCTGTCGATCGCCAACCAGCAGCCGAACACCCTGCTCAGCCTGTTCCGTTAATCGGCACAGACTTAGGCCAAGGCTTAAAGAAGGGGGCAGCCGCAAGGCTGCCCCCTTTCTTTTTGGGCTTGCCGCTTTTTTCAGTTCCACATCCGGTCATGCCGGTGTGCATGTCCGAGCATCGTTTGCCGAGACACTCAATCTGGTATTCTCGACGCCGGATTCCGGCTGGCTTCAGCCGTGGTCCTGGAGATCGTGGAATGGGAATCCAGTATTACGGATGCCGGTATGCTTGACGGCCTGGTCGAAGACTTCCTGCAGGGCTTTTTGCGCGACGACGTTCGGCTGGAGGGCGGTCTGGCAACGCTCAGCCGGCAGCTCGGGGCTGAAAACGGGCAGCTGGTGATTCGCCAGGGCGACACTGGCACACCCCTGCTGCGCTATATCCATGGCGTTCCTGACGACTACCACCTGATCAACAGCTACGACAGCGAATACTGCGCCCAGGATCCTTTCCTGGCGCCGCTATGGATGCCCGAAAATCTCGACCGGCTGTTCTGGGCCGATCTGAACGAGCAGGACGGCGCCGACACGGCTGGGGCGGGGGCGGTTGCCTTCTTCGATGCCTACCGCAAGGCCGGCTGGCGCTACATGCTCTCCTGCGCCTTTTACAACAAGGACGGCCGGCTGGGCTATCTCCGCTTCCTGCGGGCGGCCAGCGCCGGGCCGTTCGACCGTGATCGTGCTGGTCCCCTGCCGTATTTCCTGCCCAAGCTGGCGACGGCTTATGGGCTACGCGAGACCTTCTCCCAGGTTTATGCCGCACTCGAGCCGCACCTGCTGCAGAGCAGTGATGAGGCTACCGGCATCGTTTATTTCGATGCCGAGCGGCGCAGCGTGCTGCTGAATGATCATGCACGGCGCATCTTCGCGAGCATGGACGGGCTATATCACAAGGCCGGCGCGGTGACGGCCGGCGGCTGGGAGGAGACCCAGGCGATCGGCAAGCTGATCACCACCGCCATCGCCACGGCGCGGGATCCGCACAGCCTGCCGTCGCGCAGCGAACTCACGATTGCCCGGCCGTCGGGACGCGCGCCATACCTGCTTCAGGCCGTGCCGGTGATCATCCGCAACCGCTTCACCGACGAGAATGGCATTGTCGCGGCTTTGCGGATCGTCGACCAGGAGGAGCAGGATCTGAGCGCGACGAGTCAGGCCTATCGGCTGACCGCGGCGGAAACCCGACTGGCCCAATATCTGATCTCGGGCATGCCACCGAAGGAAGTCGCAAGGCAGACGGGACTCAGCATTCACACCATCCGCACCCAGCAGCGCGGCCTCTATCGCAAGCTGGGTGTATCGCGGCATTACGATCTGCTGATGCGGCTGGCGCCCAACCGGATTAAATGATCTGCGTCTTCTGAGCCGAGCACAGTGTTAATCCGGCAGTGCAGTATACTGCCGCTGCGAGCCAGGCGAAATTTCATCTAAATCCATAGACCTGCCGCGCTGCGATCCATGGCCTCTCATGCGGCGCCATGGCAGAAAGATCGTCATATTCGTTTCTCGCCATTCGGGATGCCGGTCATGACCATCATCAAAACCATCGAGCAACTGGAAGCGCTATACGGTCAGCCGGGCGAAACCTCGCTCGCCAAAGAGATCGACTACATCGCGCCGGAATATCGCGCCTATATCGAGGCTTCGCCCTTCGTTACGGTGGCGACATCGGGTCCGGAGGGGCTGGACTGCTCGCCGCGCGGCGACAAGGCTGGTTTCGTGCGTATCCACGACGACCGCACGCTGATGCTGCCGGATCGGCGTGGCAACAACCGCGTCGACACGTTGCGCAACATCCTGTGCGATCCGCGCGTCGGCCTGCTGTTCGTCATTCCCGGGTCGGGCAACACGCTGCGCGTCAACGGCCGCGCCCATCTCGAGACCGATCCGATGCTGCTCGACAGCTTCCTCATGGAAGGCAAGGCGCCGCGCTCGGTGATGGTGATCGCCATCGACAGCGTCTATTTCCAGTGCGCCCGCGCCATCGTGCGCGCCGATCTGTGGAATCCGGCGCTGCATGTCGATCCCGCGACCTTGCCGACCGCCGGACAGATTCTGGCTGCACTCAGCAAAGGTCGCGTTGGCGGCGAGAGCTACGATCGCGAATGGCCGGACCGCGCCAAGGCTTCGATGTGGTGATGAGCGCGAGGTCCGCCGCACCCCCTCGGTAAGCGGACCTCGCATCAGCTGCCCTTAAGGGCGCTGCAGCAGTCTTGGCAGGCCGTCGGGCCGCAGATTGGTCAGCGACAGGGCTGCGGCGGCCAGCCTGGCCGAAACCTGACAGGCCTCCAGCGCGGCAGCCTCGGCTGCCAGGTCGCCCGCCGCCAGCGTCGGCTGGCTCGGACCGGCACTGCCGCTGGTATCGGCAGAAATGGTGGATTCCGGTGGCGGAATCTGGATCAACCTCGTGCTCTTGGTCATGGTATCCCCTTTCTGGGAATGAAATGGCTGTTTCAAGCCAAGGTAGAACAAAGCTTAACCGCGTCTGCAGGATTTGTCTTGTCCCTGCTGCTCGAAAGCCTTGCTCCACCGTCTCATCTTCCTCCGCCATTAGAACTAGAAGATCAATCGGCGATTGCGTTGCCGGGGGCTGCATGGGAGAACTTCCCCAAGGGAAGAATGAGAATGAAGACCAAAATTCCAAAGGCGTCGCTGACGCGCGGTATGGCGCCGGATGAGTGGCTGCAGCCGCTGTTCAGCCAAAGTATCGCTGCCTATCTGGATGCGCAGCCGGTCCGGAATCCTGCAGAATCAAGTCGCCCCCCGGAAGTGCATCAGTTTCACCTGGGGCAGGCGATCTTCCTGGACACGACGTTCGAAGCACAGCGTTTCCGCCGCGATCCGGCCTGGATGGCGCGCAACCAGGATGTCGACCACCTTGCGCTGCAGCTCTATCTTGATGGCGGCAACGAGGTCGTGAACGGCGCCCATCAATTCTCCCAAAAGGCGGGCAATGTTTTTGCCGTCAACCTCGCCTATGAAGTCTATGCGGAATCTCAGGATTCCCGGGTTCTGACCCTGATGCTCCCCCGCAGCTTACTGTCGGCCAACCTGCCGCAGCTGCTCGATGCGGCAGGCGGCCTCTTCGTCCAAAATTCGGCTAGTGCTCAGGTCTTCAGCGATCATCTGCGGTCGCTGCATCAAAATCTGACGACCGCCACCACGGTCGAGATTTCCGCGATCCTGCAGGGCACTTTCGGGTTGCTGGACTCGCTTGTCGGCCATGCCGACATCACGGCCAGCGCGGCACAGCAGGCCACGTTGCGCACCATGTGCAGCTTCATCGACAGGCATCTGCGCGGTCCAGACCTTGGCGTCGAAAGCCTGTGCAAGCAGTTTCGTTGTTCGCGCGCTACGCTGTATCGTCTGTTCAAACCGCTGGGGGGCGTGCGCGAGCATATCCAGCGCCGGCGCCTGATGGCCTGCTTCAAGGCGATCACCATGCAGAGCCATCGTCGCATTTTCGACATTGCGCTGGATTACGGTTTCGTCTCGCCGAGCCATTTCAGCAATCTGTTCCGCGACTATTTCGGCATGACCCCGCGCGAGGCGCGCGATGCCGGCAATCAGCCGCCGCAGGTCGTCACACGGATCGAAATGGTCAAGGCGCCGGTCGGCGTTACCGCCCGGGAGGAGGCCGAGATGATGTGGCAATGGGGGCGCACCCTGGCCCGGACCGGCAGCATTGTGACCGAGGGTGTCGCGGACTAGCCGGCGGTTTTATCCCGCAGCAGGAATGTCAGCCGTGCCGGTCCTTGCTGGCGTTCTTCCAGCAGTTTGAAACCGGGCGGCGCGACAAAACTGCCCTCCGAGCTGCCTTTCCGTGCATCGGTTTCCACGATCACCAGTGCATCGGGTTTCAGCCAGCCGTTCTGCGCCAGCGCGAGCAGCACCTGCGGCCCAAGTCCTGAACCATAGGGCGGATCCATCAGCACCAGATCGACAGGAGCCGGTGCCGGGCCCGGATGCAATGCATCATGGCCGCGCAGCGTGATGCGGCCAGCCATGTCGAGACTATTGGCGTTGCCCAGGATGGTGCGCCGTGCCGCCGGGTCGATCTCGAACAGATAGGCATGCTGCGCGCCGCGCGACAGCGCCTCGAAACTCAGCGCGCCCGAGCCGGCGAAGGGATCGAGTACGATTCCGCCATCGAGCCGCGTCTTGCCGCCCTCGGCCATCAGGCCGGGCGAGTGCAGCAGCATGTTGAACAGCGATTCACGCACGCGATCTATGGTCGGACGCGTGGTTTCGTCGGCCGGTGCCGCAATCGGCCGGCCGCGATGCGTGCCGCCTACAATGCGCATGGGGCGATCCTCATTTCACCTGTGGCGCTGCGGGCGGCTTGCCGGAGCCGATCTGCTCCTTGATCACCTTGCCGGGCACTTCCTTCACTTTACCGGGCTCGATGGCGCCGAGCTGGAAGGGGCCATAGGCGGTGCGGATCAGGCGGCTGACCTGGTGGCCGAGATGCTCCATCACGCGACGCACCTCGCGGTTCTTGCCTTCGCGCAGGCCGACGATCAGCCAGGTATTGTCGCCCTGGCTGCGCTCGACGCTGGCTGTAATGGGGCCGTAATTCACGCCATCAATCGTGATGCCCTGTTCCAGTTCGGCGAGATGCTGCTTATGCGGCAGGCCGTTCACGCGGACGCGGTAGCGCCGCAGCCAGCCTGTGCTGGGCAGTTCCAGCCGGCGCGCCAGTTCGCCATCGTTGGTCAGCAGCAGCAGGCCCTCGGAATTGAAATCGAGCCGACCGACCGAGATCACGCGCGGCAGGCCCGGCGGCAGGTTGTCGAACACCGTCGGCCGGCCCTGCGGGTCCCTGTGCGTGGTCATCAGGCCGCGCGGCTTGTGATAGAGCCAGAGCTGCGTCCTGGCCGCACCGGCCAGCGGCTTGCCGTTGACCAGAATGACGTCAGCATCGGTGACCACACAGGCTGGCGTATCCAGCTTCCTGCCGTTGACGACGACGCGACCCTCGGCGATCCAGCGTTCGGCATCGCGGCGCGAACACAGGCCGGCACGCGCCATGCGCTTGGCGATGCGCTCGCCCTTTTCGTTTTCTATGTCGCTCATGGTCTGCAGGCCGCGATGAAAGCGGCGAACAGCTTACGGTCGCCGTCGCTGATGAAGAATTCCGGGTGCCACTGCACGCCGAGGCAGAACTTATAGCCCGGATGCTCGATGCCCTCGATCACGCCGTCCGGCGCGATGGCGTCACAGACTGCGCCCGGCGCCACGGCATCCACCGCCTGGTGATGCGCCGAATTGACCGGCAGTTCCTCGGCTTCGACGATACGGCTGAGCAGCGTGTTGGCGCTCACCTTAACGGGATGGCCGGCCTGGTCGCGCGGATTGGGCTGTTCATGCGCCAGCGGGTCTTTCACACTGTCGGGGATATGCTGGATCAGGGTGCCGCCGAGCACCACGTTCAGCAGCTGCTGGCCGCCACAGATGCCAAAAACCGGCTTGTTGCGATCCAGCATGCCACGGGTGATCGCCCACTCGAACTGCGTGCGGGCAGTCTTCACCTTTACGGTGTCATGCTTCACCTCGGCGCCGAACAGGGCCGGGTCGACATCGAAATTGCCCCCGGTGACGATCAGGCCGTCGAGCAGGTCGAGATAGGCCGGCACGGCATCGGGCTCATGCGGCAGTACCAGCGGCAGGCCGCCGGACTGGGTGACGGCCGAGCAGTAATTCTGCCGCAGGGCGTACCAGGGGAATTTGGAATAGCCGCCGGGCTCCTCGGAATCGAGGGTGATGCCGATCAGGGGCGGACGGGCCGGAGAATGCTGGTTCATGAGCATCTTATAGGCCGGGCAGGCTAAAATGACGAGGGGCGCTTGACGCCGATGGGGGTGTCCAGCACCCTCCGCGCTATGGCCGAAGCCCCCCCAACCCCCACGCAAAAAACGCCTATGGATGCCGCGCTGGACGAAGCCCGGCTGGCGGCAGAGCGCGGCGAGGTGCCGGTGGGGGCCGTGATCGTGGACGGCAGCGGCACCATAGTGGCCCGGGCCGGGAACGAGACGCGGCTGCGCAACGATCCCACCGCCCATGCCGAGGTGCTGGTGATCCGCCAGGCCGCCGCGGCGCTGGGCGCCGAACGGCTAAGCGGTTGCGACCTTTACGTCACCCTGGAACCCTGCGCCATGTGCGCGGGCGCCATCAGCTTTGCCCGGCTGCGGCGGCTGTATTATGGCGCCGACGATCCCAAGGGCGGGGGCGTCGCCCATGGCGGGCGCTTCTTCGCGCAGCCGACCTGCCATCACCGTCCGGACGTCTATGCCGGGATCGGCGAGACGGAAGCGGCCGAATTGTTACGCGGGTTTTTCGCCGCAAAGCGATAGCGCGTCCCAATCAGCGCGATTGGTTCAATCCCTAGCCGAAGTCGTTGCGCGGGCCTAAAGTCGGTCCTGTATCCGCTATCGGTTAACTTGAAAACAAGGGATGAAACAATGGACTTCGAATTCTCTGACAAGGTCAAAGACCTGCAGGACCGCGTCGCCCGCTTCATGGACGACCATGTCTATCCGAATGAACATCGCTTCCACGAGGAAGTCGCCAAGGGCGACCGCTGGCAGCCGACTGCCGTGGTGGAAGAGCTGAAAGAGAAAGCCAAGGCGCAGGGCCTGTGGAACCTGTTCCTGCCGGAAAGCCATCGCGGCGCCGGCCTGAAGAATCACGAATATGCCACGCTGTGCGAAATCATGGGCCGCGTGCATTGGGCACCTGAAGTGTTCAACTGCTCGGCCCCCGATACCGGCAACATGGAAGTGCTGGAGCGTTACGGCACCGACGAACACAAGAAGGAATGGCTGGAACCGCTGCTGGCCGGCAAGATCCGTTCGGCTTTCGCGATGACCGAGCCGGCGGTTGCCTCGTCGGATGCCACCAACATCGAGTCTGAAATCCGCAAGGACGGCGACTCCTATGTAATCAATGGCCGCAAGTGGTGGACCTCGGGTATCGGCGATCCGCGCTGCAAAATCCTGATCTTCATGGGCAAGTCGGATGCGAAGAATCCGAACAAGTACCAGCAGCAGTCGATGATCCTGGTGCCGCGCGACACCCCGGGCGTCAAGGTGCTGCGCATGCTGCCGGTCTTCGGTTATGACGATGCGCCGCATGGCCATGGTGAAGTGACCTTCGAGAACGTGCGCGTGCCTGCCTCCAATATGCTGTTGGGCGAAGGCCGCGGTTTCGAGATCGCGCAGGGTCGCCTCGGTCCGGGCCGCATCCATCACTGCATGCGCCTGATCGGCCAGGCCGAGCGCGCGCTGGAGAAGATGTGCAAGCGTGCCAAGAGCCGCGTTGCCTTTGGCAAGCCGGTGGCCGACCAGACCGTGACGCTGGAGCGTATCGCCGATGCGCGCATCCTGATCGACCAGGCCCGCTTCCTGACGCTGCATGCGGCCTGGAAGATGGACACGGTCGGCAACAAGGCGGCGCGCAAGGAGATCGCCATGATCAAGGTGGCGGCGCCGGTGATGGCCTGCCAGGTGATCGACTGGGCCATGCAGGTGCATGGCGCGGCGGGCGTGTCGGAAGACTTCGGTTTGGCTGCGGCCTATGCGCAGGCACGCACGCTGCGCTTCGCCGATGGTCCGGATGAAGTGCATCGCAACCAGATCGGCCGTCTCGAACTCGACCGCTGGAACTGAGCCTTAGTAGATCAGAAAAGAGAAAGCCTCCCCATGACTGTTGAATCGTATTTCTCCGCCACCTATGGCGAGGCGCGGGACAAGTTCCGTGCCGCCGCGACGGAGGCGGGCGCCAAGCTCGTCTCCTTCGAGAACCCCAATGCCAAGGGGCCGAACGGCGAGACGCTGACCACTGATGTCGCGCTGCTCGGCCTGGAGAAGGCCGAGCGCGTCTATCTCACCATCTCGGGCACCCATGGCGCCGAAGGTTTCTGCGGTTCGGGCGCGCAGATCGGCCATTTCAAGGACAAGCTGTTCGACGCCATGCCGGCGAACAGCCTTGCGATCATGGTCCATGCGATCAATCCCTATGGGTTTGCGCATGTGCGCCGCGTAACCGAGGACAATGTCGATCTCAACCGCAACTTCCAGGACTTCTCCAAGCCGCTGCCGGTGAACAAGGCCTATGAGGAAGTGCATGACCTGCTGCTGCCGCCGGTCTGGGAAGGCCAGGGTCGCGCCGCGGCTGATCAGGCCATCCTGGAATATCAGCAGAAGCACGGCGCCTTCGCCTTCCAGGCGGCGATGTCGGGCGGCCAGTATGCGCGCCCTGACGGCTTGTTCTTCGGCGGTCAGAAGCCGACCTGGTCGAATACGACCTTCCGCCGCATCCTGAAGGAACTGGTGCCCGCCACGGCGCGCAAGCTGGTCAGTGTCGATTTCCATACCGGCCTCGGGCCGATGGGCTATGGCGAGCCGATTTATATCGGTCCGGATGATCCGGCGTTTTATCAGCGCGCCAAGACGGTGTTCGGTCCGGAAGTCACCAATCCGAATGACGGCAGCTCCAGCTCGGCGCGCGTCACTGGCACGGTGCCGGAAGCCTTCCTCGACCTGCCGAAGTCGATCGAGGTGACGGCGATTGCGATGGAATACGGCACGCAGCCCTGGCAGCTGGTGACGGAAGCGCTGCGCGGCGACCACTGGCTGCATGCGCGTGGCGGCGACGTCAACTCGCCGCTCGGCCAGCAGCTCAAGCGCAAGATCCGCGATGCCTTCTACACCGACACGCCGGCCTGGAAGGCGGCGATTGCCGGCCGCGCCGCCGATTTCGCCCTGCGTGCTTTCCGCGGCCTCGAATAAGCGGACCGTTCAGCACGGAAAAAGAGATGGCGGCAGGATTGCTCCTGCTGCCATTCTTTTTCCAGTGCGTGATTGCTAGTGACGTCGCTGGGAGAAGTTCGTCTTAGTGATGCAGTTCGGCCAGGCGGGTTTCGCGGCTGGTCTCGCTGCGCGGCATCGGGCTCTCGCCGAGCATCTTGGCTTCCAGCTCCTGACGGGCGCGGGCCAGACGGCTGCGGATCGTGCCGATCGGGCAACCGCAGACCTTGGCGGCTTCCTCGTAGGACAGGCCGCTGCCGACCACCAGCATCAGCGTCTCGCGCTGCGCCTTGTTCAGGGTATCGACCGCCTGCAGCAGTTCGCCCAGCACCATGGCGTCTTCCTGCGGCGCCTTGACGGCCATCAGGTTCTCGATCGCGCTGGCATCGCCAAACGTGGTCGCCTCACGGCGGCGGCGGCGCGCCTGGTCGATATGCTGGTGGCGCATGATGGTGAAGGCCCAGGCCTTGAAGTTGGTGCCCGGCTGGAACTGCTCGGATTTGGCCAGCACGCGCAGCACGGTTTCCTGGGTCAGATCCTCGGCCCAGTTCCGGTCACGCGTCAGCATGATCGAGAAAGCCTTGAGGGAGGGGAGGGTCTCCAGCAGCAGGCCGTGAATTGCGTCGGTCATGGGGAACATCCTCTTTTATTTTTGGTCTCGGTGACGTGTCCGTCGATGACCAGAGGATGGTCGGGATGGGCCTCAGCAGCCAGCGACAAGGCCGGGACATGCTGTGACAAAACCGCGATGGAATTTCGCGGTTTTCCATGAATTACTTAATGAAAATCAGTGCTTAGCCTTAGGGCTCGGGGATGTCACAGCGGCGGTTGTGTCGCTGCCGAGGTAATCCATGAGGCGCGGAAGGGCGCGATCCAGCCAGGAATTGAACTGCTGGGACTGCTGCGACTGCTCGGCCTGGCTGGGCGTGTGGTCTGGCTGGGCTGCGGTAAGCGGAAGGGCCTGGGCCTCCTGCGCGCCATTGCCGGCAACAGCAGACTCGGTTGCGAGGTCTGCAGCGCTTTCAGTCTCCACAAGATCTTTGTCGTTTTTAGACATATCCCACACCTGCAACGGTCTTTGCCCGTCACCATCCGCCGATCGCCGATATCATCCACCGGCATCGGCCTACATGCAATTCCGAATGACCGACGGGTTACAAGGTTCCAGTCCGGTCAAAAGGTCGCAGGCCGGCCACCGGAAAACCGAATCGCCATGGCGTGGCAACACAGCTTGGCTTTGGCGCTAAATATCACAGGAACACTTTGATTTTCCTGGCGTTTATTCATCACAGATGCCGACGAAGCGCAGATTTCCGCGCCGTTGTCGCCATTTAGATCACCCACAAACCAGGAGGACGACCCATGACTGACCGTCTCATTTCGGCCGACAAGGTGGAGGGCACCACCGTCTATAACCGCACCGGCGATAAGCTCGGTTCGATCAACAACGTCATGATCGACAAGACCTCGGGCAAGGTGGCCTATGCCGACATGTCCTTCGGCGGCTTTCTGGGCATCGGTGACCGCCATCATCCGCTGCCCTGGAGCATGCTGACCTACGACACCAACAAGGGTGGCTATGTCGTCAATCTCGACAAGAAGACTCTTGAAGGCGCGCCGACCTATGGCGAGAAGGACCGCGTGAACTGGGAAGACGAAGCCTGGGGTCGCAAGGTCCACGACTATTACGGCGTACCGCCCTTCTGGATGTAATCAGCATCCATGCGACGTGACTGACGGAAGGCGTCTCCCCCCGCGGGAGGCGCCTTCTTTTTTCAGTCGCTGTTGTCGATCAGGTTCCACGCCTGGTTGGACACCGAACGCACCAGCGCGCCATAGGCTTTCAGCGCCTGCGCTGCGGCCGGGCTGGCCGGCGTGCCATTGCTGCCGCGTTTGACAATGCCTTGCGCCATCACGGCGACGCGGAACAGCGCAAAGGCCAGATAGAAATTCCAGTGTGGAATATCGTCGCGGCCGGCATGGCGGCAATAGGCGCCGAGATAATCGGGTTCGCCAGGAATGCCGGTTTCGATGAAGTCGATGCCTTGCAGGCTGCCCATGCCGGGGATTGTTACGCGCCAAGGCATGCAGTTGATCGCCAGATCGGCCAGCGGATGGCCGATCAGCGCCAGATCCCAGTCATGCACCGCCACTACGCGCGGTTCGCTGGCATGGAAGACCAGGCTTTCGAGCCGGAAATTGCCGTGCATCAGGCTGGTAACATCCTCTGCCGGCAGATGCGCCGGCAGCCAGTCGAGCAGGCGCTCCATCGGCGCAATCTCGTCGGTGGCATTGGCGCGATACTGCTCGATGAGGGTCGCAATCTGCCGGGTCATGTAATCCAGCCCGCTGCCATTGGCCGGCAGGCCCGTCTGCGACGGTGCGAATGCATGCAGACGCGCCAGCGTTTCGGCCATCGCCTCATAATGCGCCTGGCGCTGCTTGGCATCCATGCCGGGCAGGTTGGGGTCGCGGAAATGCCGGCCGGGGACATAGTCCAGCACATAGAAGGGCGTGCCGATCACGCTGTCGTCGGCGCAGGCAAATTGCGGCTGGCCCACGGGCAGCCCGGCAGCATGCAAGGCCAGCAGGAGGCTGAAATCACGCTCGATCGACTCCGCCATGCTGCAGCCCTTCCTGGGCTGGCTGCGTTTGCGCAAGACGAAATTCCGCCCCGGGCTGTGCAGCATGAAAGCGGGGCTCGCGGCGGGCCCCTTGAACTGCTGCACGGTCAGCGGTGTTTTGAAGTCGGGCAGATGCGTGGCCAGATGCGCCGCCAGCCTTGCCTCGTCGAACCGGTGTTGCGGTTGTACGGGGGTCAGGTCGGCGGCCGCCATCGGCTAGGGCTTCCCCGTCATGCGCTCCACCACGGCCCAGGCCTGCTCGGCAATCGGCTTCGCGCGTTTACCGGATTCGATGGCGTGCTGGCTGGCGGCGGTGCCGTCCTTCACACGGCCCATGATGCCCTGCAGGATTCCTGCAATGCGGAACATGTTATAGGCCATGTAGAATTCGAGATGCGGAATGCCGTCGCGACCGGTGCGGCGGCAATAGGCGGCGATATAGTCTTTTTCGTTCGGGATGCCCAGATCGGCGAAGTCCACGCCGGCAAGGCCGCGGAAGGTTTCCGGCGCCAGGCGCCATGACATCAGGTGATAGGTGAAATCGCCGAGCGGATGGCCCAGCGTGGACAACTCCCAGTCCAGCACGGCGATCACGCGCGGCTCGGTCGGATGGAAGATCATGTTGTCCATGCGGTAATCGCCATGGACGATGCTGGTTTCCTCACCGGCCGGAATATTCGCCGGCAGCCAGTCGATCAGCTTGTCCATTGCCGGAATCTCTTCCGTCTCGGAAGCCTTGTACTGTTTGCTCCAGCGGCTGATCTGGCGGGCGAAATAGTCGCCGGGCTTGCCGTAATCGCCCAGGCCGATGGCGGTGTAATCCACTTTGTGAAGCGCTGCGATCGTGCGGTTCATGGCATCGAAGATGCCGGCGCGCTCCTCGCGGTTCATGCCCGGCAGGCGCTGGTCCCAGAAGATGCGGCCTTCCACGCAATCCATCACATAGAAAGCCGTGCCGATCACGCTGTCGTCTTCGCACAGGCCGTAAGTGCGGGCCACCGGCACATCGGTCTGGCCCAGCGCGGTGATGACGCGGTATTCGCGGTCGACCGCATGGGCCGAGGGCAGCAGCTTGCCCGGCGGCTTGCGACGCAGCACGTATTTCTTGTTCGGTGTCACCAGCATGAAGGTCGGATTGGACTGCCCGCCCTTGAACTGCTGCACGGTCAGCGGGCCGCTGTAATCTGCAACATTCTGCTTGAGCCAGCGTTCCAGCGCGGCTTCATCGAACTTGTGGCGCTCCTGAACCGGCATGGTGCCGACGAAGCGATCCTGATCGCTCATGCTACTGTTTCCTCGTTGTTGGGGCACGATAGCGACCTGCCCGCAGCTACGATAGCCACGCGACGGCACCTGGCGCAACCGCCTATCGGCGGTCCCGGCTTTCCGCAGTCCGATGCTGTGTTACTGCTTGTGTGCGATCAGTTTTTCTGTTCGCGCTCGATGGCGCGCCAGCCGATATCCTTACGGCAGAAGCCTTCCGGCCAGTGGATTCTATCCACAGCCGCATAGGCCCGCGCCTGCGCAGCGGCAATGGTCGCTCCGGTGCCGCAGACGCCCAGCACGCGGCCGCCATTGGCCAGAATTTCACCATCGGCGCCGGATTTGGTACCGGCATGGAACACAATCGTATCCGGCTCATTCGCAGCGGCATCAAGGCCTTCGATCCTAGTGCCCTTGCGCGGCTCGGCGGGATAGCCCTCTGCGGCCATCACGACGCAGAGCGCAGCTTCGTCCTTCCAGCGCAGGTCGAAATCCTTCAGCACGCCGTCGCGCGACGCCATCAGTGCCGGCAGCAGGTCGGACTTCAGGCGCAGCATCAGCGTCTGGCATTCCGGATCGCCGAAACGCGTGTTGTATTCCAGCAGCTTGGGGCCGTCCTTGGTCAGCATCAGGCCGGCGAACAGCACGCCCTTGAACGGCATGCCTTCGGCGATCATGCCATTCACCGTCGGCAGGATGATCTGTTCCATCACCTGCTGCTGCAGGGCAGGAGTGAAGACCGTGGCCGGCGAATAGGCGCCCATGCCGCCGGTATTCGGCCCGGTATCACCGTCGCCGACGCGCTTGTGATCCTGCGCCGAAGCCAGCGGCAGCGCATGCTTGCCATCGACCAGGACGAAGAAGCTGACTTCCTCGCCATCAAGGAATTCTTCGATCACTGCTTCGACGCCCTGTTCGGTGAACAGGCTCTTGCTGGCTTCCAGCGCCTCGTCCAGCGTCATCGCCACAGTCACGCCCTTGCCGGCGGCCAGACCATCGGCCTTCACCACGATGGGCGCGCCCTGCTTGCGGATGAAGGCCTCGGCCGAGGCGGCATCCCGGAAACGGCCATAGGCCGCCGTGGGGATGCCATATTTGGCGCAGAGGTCCTTCATGAAGCCCTTGGAGCCCTCCAGCTGGGCAGCAAGCTTGCTGGGGCCGAAACAGGCAAAGCCGTTGGCTTCCAGATGGTCGACCATGCCGATCACCAGCGGCGCCTCGGGGCCGACCACAACGAAATCGATATGCTCGTCACGGCAGAGCTTGAGCATGCCGTCCTTATCCAGGACATCGACGGGGGCGAGCTTGGCCACTTGGGCGATGCCCGGATTGCCGGGGGCGCAGACCAGCTTGTTGACCAGCGGCGAGGCGCTCAGCGCCCAGCACAGGGCGTGTTCGCGTCCGCCGGATCCGATGACGAGAAGGTTCATGGGGGCCCCTGGAACGTCGTGGCGACTGGAGGAATCGCGGCAATGTTTGTATCATGGCCGGAACAGACGCAAGGCTTCCCGGCAGGGCTTCTCAATGAGTGATTTCGAGCCTTCCCAGCCCGGCGCGGCCGGCGCCCCCACAGCGCCCGGAAACGTGCCGGAATACACGGTTACCGAGCTCTCGCTGCGCCTCAAACGCAGCATTGAGGATAATTTCGGCTGGGTGCGGGTCCGCGGTGAAATCTCCGGCTTCAAACGGGCAGCTTCGGGTCATCTTTACTTCTCGCTGAAGGATGCCGATTCGCTGCTGGATGGCGTCTGCTGGAAGGGCAGCGCCGCACGTCTCGGGGTGAAACCCGAAGACGGTATGGAAGTGATCTGCTCGGGTAAGCTGACCAGCTATCCCGGCCGCTCCAAATATCAGATGGTCGTCGAGCGGATGGAGCTGGCGGGGCTCGGTGCATTGATGGCGCTGCTGGAGCAGCGCAAGCAGAAGCTCGCCGCCGAAGGCCTGTTCGCGCCTGAGCGTAAACGTCCGCTGCCTTATCTGCCACGCGTAATCGGCGTGGTGACATCTCCCACGGGTGCCGTGATCCGCGACATCCTGCATCGCCTGGCAGACCGTTTCCCCACCCATGTGTTGGTCTGGCCGGTGCTGGTGCAGGGCGAGGGCGCTGCCGAGCAGGTCGCGAGGGCGATCCGCGGCTTCAATGCGCTACCTGAAAACGGGACAGTGCCGCGTCCCGATCTGCTGATCGTCGCGCGTGGCGGCGGCAGCCTGGAAGATCTGATGGCCTTCAACGAGGAAGCGGTGGTGCGCGCCGCCGCGGCTTCGGATATTCCGCTGATCTCGGCGGTGGGCCATGAAACCGATACCACGCTGATCGATTACGCCTCCGACCGTCGTGCGCCGACCCCGACGGCGGCGGCGGAAATGGCAGTCCCGGTGCGGCTTGATCTGGTCGCCGGTGTCGCCGGGCTGGACGAGCGCCTGCGCCGCAGCATCACCCGCATGGCGCAGGACAAGCGCCGACATCTCGACAGCCTCGGCCGTGGCCTGCGCGGTCCGCGTGAACAACTTGATATGGCGCGCCAGCGTTTCGACGATCTCTCTGATCGCCTGCGGCATGCACTCCGCGTCGGCGTGGCGGCGCAGCGCGCACGGATGGAAACGGCGATGGCACGGTTGCGGCCGGCCCTGCTGAAGCGCGAGGTGGCCGACTATGGCCGCCGCCTGAAGGATGCCGATGCGCGGCTGCTGCGCGCCATGCGCCAACGCCAGGCCGAAGCCACGCAGCGTCTGAGTCAGCCAGCCAAGCTGCTCGAAAGCCTGTCTTACCGGAATGTGCTGGCGCGCGGTTTTGCCGTGATTTACGGCGCAGACGGTCGGGCGCTGAACAGCGCAGAAGCCATGGCGCCGGGCGCCAATGTGGCCATCGAGATGCATGACGGTCGCCGGGATGCGCAGATCATCGGCGGCAGTTCCGCGCCGAAGAAGACAAGCCCTTCCACTGTCGCGAAACCATCCAAGCAGGAAAGCCTGTTCTGATGCAGACGCCACCGTTATCGCGCGATATCGAAGCCCGGCTGTATTACCGGCATGGCGCCTTCGATATCGTCTTCCCCGGTTCCTATGTCACCTGCGCGGTCACTGGCCGGCGCATTGCGCTGGAGCAACTGCGTTACTGGAGCGTGGACCGGCAGGAAGCCTATGCCGATGCGGTGGTGGCCACCCGCGGCCTGGTCAGCGATCCGGTGAAGCGCGCATGACGCGCTGGCTCGCGACGTTGGTGGCGCTGCTCGTCAGCGCCATCATCACGAGTCAGTCCTGGGCGAACGAACCGCCGCCGGGCCTGTCCTGGGCCGGCGATTTCAGCCAGGGCGGCCTCGTGACCGGCATGGCCCAGCCGGGTATCTCGCTCAAGCTCAATGGCCGCGATGTGCCGGTCGCCAAAGATGGCCGCTTCGTTTTCGGTTTCGGACGGGATGAAGCGGCGACCGCGACTTTCACACTCCATCATCGCGGCGGCCAGAGCGAGGCGATCCAGCTTGCCATCGCGCCGCAGACCTACGACATCCAGCGCATCGACGGCCTGCCACCGGCGCAGGTGACGCCGCCGCCGGCTGTGCTGGAGCGCATCAAGCGCGAGAATGCGATGATCGCCGCCGTGCGCCAGCGCAACACCGCGCGGCAGGATTTCATGCAGGGCTGGATCTGGCCTGCCAAGGGCCCGATCTCGGGTGTGTATGGCAGCCAGCGCATTCTCAATGGCGAGCCGCGGACACCGCATTACGGCATCGATATCGCCGCGCCGACCGGCAGTCCGGTGATCGCGCCAGCGGGCGGTGAGGTGGTGCTGGCCGAGAAGGATATCTACTTCACCGGCGGTACGATCATCATCGACCACGGCATGGGCATCAACTCGGCCTTCTCTCACCTGCATTCGCTCAATGTGAAAGTCGGGCAGCAGGTGAAGCAGGGCGAGCAGATCGGCACGGTTGGCTCGACCGGCCGCTCGACCGGGCCGCATCTCGACTGGCGGGTGAACTGGTTCGACGTGCGGCTCGACCCGCAGCGGCTGTTGCCGCAAAGGCCGTAGCTCAGCGCTTCCAGCGCTTATGTACCCAGAACCATTGCTCGGGGCTGCGGCGAATACGCTCTTCAAGTTTTCCGTTGATCATCCGCAAGGCACGGTCGGTATCGCTCTGGCGGTCGCCGGTATTTTCCAGCTGCATCGGTGCTTCGATGGTGACGCGGAACCGCGCAATTCCTCCAATGCGTTCGGCATAGATCGGCACGATCGGGCAGCCCGTGCGCAGCGCCAGTTCGGCAATGGCCGGCGCGGTCATGGCGTCATGACCGAAGAAGGGCACGGCGCGGCCGGTGTTGAGCTTCTGGTCCACCAGCATCGCCAGGCATTCATTGCGCTTGAGTGCTTTCAGCAATTCGCGTGCCGCCTGCATCCCCTTCGGCACATGCTGGCCGCCAACCGGTTTACGCAGATTCTGCAGGATCTCTTCGGTCAGCGGATTGTTGGCGGCACGATAGACCTGCACCAGCGGGATGCCGTAATGCATGCCTGCAATGCTCATCACTTCCCAGTTGCCGAAATGAGCCGAGAAGAAAATCGCCGGCTGCTTGCTATCACGGATGGCAACCAGATACTCGCCGCCCACCACTTCGATCTGCCCACCGCTTTCATGCGCGCCGATGCGGATATCACCCAGATGGGCATATTCGGCCAGCACGCGGCCGAGATTGTCCCACATGCCCTGCAGAATGTGCTCATGCTCGATGCTGCGTTCAGGCAATGCGAGTTTCAGGTTGGCTTTCGCAGTTCTGTGTACGCCCAGACGAGGGCCGATGCTGCGCGCGATCCAGCCGCCCAGCGCGGAGGCGCGATCCAGCGGCAGGGCGGCGAACAAAGCCAGCGCCAGCCGGGCGCCCCAGGCAGCAACGTATTCATGCGGCTCTGCACGCGGAAACAGCAGTTTTTTAAGCACCGGCTGTGGCCTTGTCGGTCAGTTTAGAGCGCAGATAATCGTCGACGCGCTGCGGGTCGGCGAAGGTCAGCGCCACGCGCAGCACATCGACCATCTGTCGCGCCTTGGCCGGCAGGCGGACCTGGTCCTTCGCGGTGGTCACCGGAATGGCATTCAGCTTGTGCGCGGTTTCGACAAGTCGCATCACGGTGTCGGGTGAATAGGGCGCATGGTCGGGGAAGGTGGCAGTCTGTACCACCGTGGCACCGATCTGTTGCAGGGATTTGAAAAACTTCTCTGGCCGGCCGATGCCGGCAAAGGCCAGCACGCTGCGGCCCCGCAGACGCACGGCGTCGGCCGCGTTGGGCTCCAGCGTGGCGGCGAAAACCGGGCGGCGGCCGAAGTCAGGCAGCGGCACGCTGCGCGGACCGATCACCACAACGGCATGGCAACGGCTCATACCCTCTTCGATGGACTCACGAAGCGGCCCGGCCGGCAGTTGCAGGCCGTTGCCGAAGCCGTAGCCGCCGTCGATCACCACCAGGCTGAGCCGGCGGGCCAGCGCATAGGTCTGGTGCGCATCATCGGCGATGATGCAGTCGGCGCCTGCCGCAACTGCGGCGCGGGCGGCGGCGGGACGGTTGCCGCCGATCCAGGTTGGCGCGGCAGCGGCCAGCAGCAGGGCCTCGTCGCCGACATCTGCGGCAGTGTGGCGTGCCAGATCGACCCGCACCGGCCCAGCCAGTTTGCCACCATAGCCGCGGCTGACGATCTGCGGGTGCCGGCCGAGTGCGATGAGGCGGTGGGCGATGGCAATGGCGGTCGGAGTCTTACCGGCACCACCGGCGACCAGGTTGCCGATTGAGATCACCGGCGCGCCGATCTCCTGCGCCGCGGTGATGCGCTGGTTCAGGCGATTGCCCAAGCCATAGAGTGCAGATAATGGCTGCAGCAGTCGGGGCAGCGGCGAGGTGCTGCCGGCCTCCCAGAACTTCGGCGCGGTCTTAGGCATCGCTCCCTGCGGCAGGCAGACGGTCGGCCGGCGCGATCGGGGCGTGGCCGCACAGCCGGTCCGCTTCGTCGCAGAGCCCGTTCATGATCGTTTCCAGCCGCAATGCGGCCTGCTCCGGGCTTTCGGTGGTGTCGCTGTGTACATCAATCGGCTCACCCCAGAGGTAAACGCCCCGGTTGAACGGCCAGGGCAGGATGAAGCGGTCCCACGAGTTTAGCACGCGGCGGCGTTTTACCGCATAGGTCACCGGCAGGATCGGCACTTTGGCCAGGCGGGCGGCGGCAATCACGCCAGTACTGGCCCGCATGCGCGGCCCGCGCGGACCATCGGGCGTGAAGCCAGCATATTCGTTGAGCTTGAGCTGACGCACCATCACCCGCAAGGCGCCGCTGCCGCCCTTGTCCTTCTTGCCGGCCTTGGCGGCGGAACCGCGGACCGTGCCGATACCGAAAGGGTCCATGGCGCGGGCGATCAACTCGCCGTCGCGATGTTGCGAGATCAGCATGTGCATCCGCCGGTCGCGGCGCCAGACCGGCGGGATCAGCAGTAGCCGGCCGTGCCAGAACGTCAGGATGAACGGCCGGTTTTCAGACCAGAAGGCTTCCGGATGTTCGGCGCCGCGAATGTCCCACCGCGTGGTGTTGCGCACCAAGCGGACATAGAAAGCGATGGCATCCGCCGCGAACCGCACGGCGGGTTTGCTTCGCTGGATGCGCTTCCACAGTCCGGACATGTTCAGGCAGACGCCTCTACTGCGAACTGTGTCGCGTATAGCCGCGCGTAAGCGCCGTTGCGCGCGAGCAGTTCGGCATGGCTACCCTGTTCGACCAGGCGGCCGTGATCCAGCACGAAGATCACATCGGCATCGATCACGGTGGAAAGACGATGCGCGATCACCAGCGTCGTGCGGCCGCGCATCAGTTCGCTCAAGGCAATCTGGATCAGGCGTTCGGATTCGGTATCCAGCGCGCTGGTCGCTTCATCCAGTAGCAGGATCGGTGCATCGCGCAGCATGGCGCGCGCGATGGCGATGCGCTGACGCTGGCCGCCCGATAGTTTCACGCCATTCTCGCCGACCATTGTATCGTAGCCCTGCGGCAGGGCCATGATGAAGTCATGCGCGGCAGCGTGACGCGCGGCATTCTCGATCTCGGCCTGGCTCGCCTCAGGGCGGCCATAGGCGATATTGGCGCGGATGGTGTCGTCGAAGAGGGTCAGTTCCTGACTGACCAGTGCAACACTGCGGCGCAGGGATGCCAGCGTCACATCGCGCACATCCTGGCCGTCGATCTTCACGCTGCCCTGGCTGGCGTCGTAGAAGCGGGGCACCAGGTTGAGCAGCGTCGATTTGCCGGCGCCGGAAGCCCCCACCAGTGCGGCCTTCTTGCCCGGCGGCACAACGAGGCTGATGCCATCCAGTGCCGTCTTGTCGGTGGCATAGCGGAAGCTGACGGCCTCAAGACGGATTTCGCCGCCATTCACCTGCAGCGGCCTGGCATCGCTGCGTTCCGTAATGGCCGGCTTGATGTCGAGAATGGTGAAGATGCGGTCGGCCGCAGCCAGGCCTTCCTGCATGGCAGTCTGCATGGTGGCCAGCGATTTGAGCGGCTGGTATGCGGTCAACGCCGCATAGATGAAGGCGGTCAATGTGCCGAGAGTCAGGGTCTCGCTGCTGCCGCCGATATAGATCACCACTGCCACGGCAATGCCGCCCAGCGCTTCGGTGGTCGGGCTGGCGGCGGCGCGGGCGCGTACCACCTTCATCAGGTGCCCAAGGCGCGTATCGACCGAGGCACGGGCGCGCTCGATTTCGCGTTGCTCCATGCCATAGGCCTTGACCATGCGCGCGCCTTCAAAGGTCTCGCTCAGGATCGTGGTCAGCTTGCCGGTTTCCTGCTGGCCCTTGGCGGAACTCTTACGCGTCTTGCGGCCCAGCCGGCGCGTGCTGAGGCCCACGAAAGGAAAGATCACGCAGACGATCAGCGCGAGCTGCCAGTTCATGCTGAACATCACGCCGGTCAGGAAGATCAGGCTGAGCGTATCCTTGACCATGCCGGTCAGCGCCTTGGTGACGGCTTCGCGCAGCAGCGTGGCATCGAACAGGAAGCTGGAGATCAGCCGGCCGGAATGCATGTCGTGCAGCCAGGCAAGATCGGCACGGATCAGATGGGCATAGAGCCGGATCTGGGTATCGGCGATCACCTTTTCGCCGAAGCCGGTCATCAGCGTGCTTTCGAAATAAGTCGCCACGCCCTTGATCACGACCACGATCACCACGGCGACCGGGATCATCATCGTCCAGTAAGGATCGCGCTCGGTGAAAACCTGATCGATGGCCGGTTTGAGCAGCCAGGCGGTGGCGGCCGTCATGGCGGCCACCACGATCATGGCGGCGAGCGCGACGGCCAGCGACCCGAGATGCGGTTTGACCTGTTCGGCCAGCAGGCGGCGCAGCAGCTTGCCGCTGCTGGCATGGGCCGGCTGGGGGCTATCGGAGGTGGCTGAGGTCACCGGAAATCCGTCTTAATCCAAGGCGTTAATGCCCGCGTGCTATAGCATGCGGGCGCCGCTGCGGCCAGCATGGCCGACGACGCAGACCGGATATGGCAGCCGGAAAGAGGCTTTACAACCGCTGTTTGGCGGCGACGGCCACGGCTTCCGGCGTGATGCCGAAATGCTTGTACAACTGCTCGTAGGGGCCCGAGGCGCCGAAGCTGTTCATGCCCACGAAACCGCCCTTGATGCCGAGATAGCGGTCCCAGCCCTGGCGCACGCCGGCTTCGACCGCGATTCGCACCGTGCCGGGGCCCAGGGTCTTTTCCTGATAGGCCTCGTCCTGGGCGTTGAACAGCTCGAAACTCGGCATCGAAACCACGCGGGTCGGGATGCCATCCTTCTGCAGCAGGTCACGTGCCGTCATCGCGATGGCGATTTCCGAGCCGGTGGCCAGCAGCGTCACCTTGGCGGCGCCACCTTCGGCAGCGGCCAGTTCATAGCCGCCCTTGGCGACCAGGTTCTCTTCCGTGTGCGTGGTGCGCACCGCCGGCAGGTCCTGACGGGTGAGCGCCAGCACGCTGGGGCGATGCGTCTGCTGCAGTGCGACCTGCCAGGCTTCGGCGGTTTCCACCGCATCGGCCGGGCGCAGCACCAGCAGATTGGGAATCGAGCGCAGCGCGGCCAGATGCTCGACCGGCTGATGTGTCGGGCCGTCTTCGCCCAGACCGATCGAGTCATGCGTCATCACATAGATCACGCGCTGTTCCATCAGGGCCGAGAGACGGATCGACGGACGGCAATAGTCGGTGAAGACCAGGAAGGTGCCGCCGTAAGGGATCAGGCCGCCATGCAGCGCGATACCATTCATCGCCGCCGCCATGCCATGCTCACGCACGCCGTAATAGACGTAGCGGCCGCTATAGTCGCCCGGCTTCACCGGGTTGAGACCGGCGGTCTTGGTGTTGTTCGAGCCGGTGAGATCCGCCGAGCCGCCGAGCGTTTCCGGCGTCACCGGATTGATCACTTCCAGCGCCATCTGCGACGACTTGCGCGTCGCCCATTTCGGCTTGTCGGCTGCAAGTTTCGCTTTGTACTCGGAGATGGTCTTGTCGAAATTCGCCGGCAGGTCGCCCTTGATGCGACGGTCCCATTCGGCGCGCTGTTCGGCCGGCAGGGCGGCATGCAATTTTTCCCAGGCGGCCGACTTGGCGGCGCCGGCAGCGCCAATGCCGCGCCAGGCATTCAGGATCGCATCGGGAATCTCGAAGGCGGCATGCGGCCAGCCGAGCTTCTCGCGTGTGCCCTTGATTTCCTCGGCGCCGAGCGGCGAACCATGCGTGGCCGAGGTGCCGGCCTTGGTCGGCGCGCCATAGCCGATCACGGTGCGGCAGGCGATCAGGCTCGGCTTGTCGCTCTTCTGCGCGGCGGCGATGGCGCCAGCCACGGCTTCCGCGTCATGGCCGTCGACGGCGATGGTGGCCCAGCCACTGGCCTCGAAGCGCTTGATCTGGTCGTCCGACACCGAAAGGCTGGTCGGGCCATCGATGGAAATCAGGTTGTCGTCCCACAGCACGATCAGCTTGTTCAGCTTCAGGTGGCCGGCCAGCGAGATTGCCTCATGGCTGATGCCTTCCATCAGGCAGCCGTCGCCAGCGATCACATAGGTGTAGTGGTCGACCAGCTTATCGTTGAACTGCGCGGCCATCGCGCGTTCAGCCAGCGCCATACCCACGGCGGTGGCGATGCCCTGGCCGAGCGGGCCGGTGGTGGTTTCAATGCCGCCGGCATGGCCGAATTCCGGGTGGCCGGCGGTGCGCGCGCCGATCTGGCGGAAGCGCTTCAGCTCGTCCAGCGTCATGTCCTGATAGCCGGTCAGGTACAGCAGTGAATAGATCAGCATTGAGCCGTGGCCGGCCGACAGGACGAAGCGGTCGCGGTCGGGCCAGGTCGGCTTCTTGGGGTCGAATTTCAGAAAGCGGCTGAACAGCACGGTGGCCACATCGGCCATGCCCATCGGCATGCCGGGATGGCCCGAATTGGCGGCCTGGACGGCATCCATGGACAGCGCGCGGATGGCGTTGGCCATCTCGGCATGGCTGACCGGGGCGGAATGGCGGGGGGCGGCGGCAGGCTGCAGCATGTATAGGGAATCCGGCGTCAGAGGCGGCGAAAGCGGCCGGACCTTGCCGGGCAAAGCCGGGCGCGTCAACCCATGCCCGGCTACCCCCTGCTAGATGTGGTGCAGATGCCTAGAATTCCTGCCAATCATCGTCGCCGGCCGCCTTGGCCGGGGCTGCCGGAGCGGGCCGGGCAGGGGCCGAGGACGAAGCCGGGGACGAAGCCGGGGGCGCAACCTTGGCCATGGCGGGACTCGCCGGTTTCCGGGTAGCCGTCGGTGCCGGTTTTGGTGGGGCTGGCCGGGCCGCCGGTGCCAGAGGTGCCTCCGCCGGAGCTGTGGCCATGGGCGCAGGCCGGGCGCTGCCGTCCAGCTTGAAGAAGCCGACCAGGTTGGCCAGTTCGTTGGCCTGCCCGGACAGGCTCTGGGCCGCCGCCGTGGTTTCTTCCACCAGCGCCGCGTTGCGCTGGGTCATTTCGTCCATGCTGCCGACCGCGGTGTTGATCTGGTCGAGACCGGTCGCCTGCTCGCGCGACGCGGCGGCGATTTCGGCAACGATATCCGACACCTTCTTGATGGCGGTGACGATCTCGGTCAGCGACTGGCCGGTCTGGTTGACCAGTGCGGCACCGGTTTTGACCTGCGCATTCGATTCCGTGATCAGCGCCTTGATGTCCTTGCTCGCATTCGCGGAGCGCTGCGCCAGCGCACGTACTTCCTGCGCCACCACGGCAAAGCCCTTGCCGGCCTCGCCGGCGCGCGCCGCTTCCACCGAGGCGTTCAGCGCGAGCAGGTTGGTCTGGAAGGCGATTTCGTCGATCAGGCCGACGATGTCGGAAATCTTTTGTGCGCTCTGCTCGATCTGCGTCACGGCACCGACCGCATCGCCGACCACGCTGCCGCCCTTCTCGGCGGTGTCGCGCGCCGCGACCGCCAGCTGGTTGGCAGCCTGCGCGTTGTCGGCATTCTGCTTCACCGTCGTGGTGATCTCGTGCATTGAGGCGGCAGTCTCTTCGATACTGGCGGCCTGCGATTCCGTGCGGCTGGCCAGATCCTGGCTGCCGGTGGAGATTTCATCGGACGCCACCTTCACCGACTGCGCCGTCTGGGTCAGGCGGCCGGCGAAGTCGCGCATGCGCTCCGACATACCGTTCACCGCGCCCTTGATCTCCCCGAACACGCCCTGGTATTCGCCGCGCACCGTCTTGGTCAGGTCGCCGCCGGCCATGGCGCTCATCGCGCCGGCCAGTTCGCCGGTCATGGTCTGCAGCGTGCCGGCCAGGCGATTCAGTTCCTGGCTGGTGGAGAGGAAGAAGCCCTCCTTGCCGCTTTCGCTGATGCGGCCGGTCAGGTCGCCCTGCGCCACCTTGTTGACCAGGGCGGCGATTTCGTCGCCGGCCGCCTGTTCGCGGGCTTCGCGTTCCAGGCGGCGGCTTTCCGATTCCTCGCGCTGCCGGGCGACATCGGTCTCCGCCTGCTCACGCGCGATCATGCTGTCCTTGAACACCTGCACGGCCTTGGCCATCTGGCCGACTTCGGCGCCGCGGTCGACGAAGGGAATCTCGACGCCGAGGTCGCGGTTGGCCAGGCGCTGCATCGCGTCGGTCATGCGATTGATCGGTCCGGTGACGCGCCACTGCACGATCAGGAAGCCGAAGATCGTGAAGGCGACGGCCACCACCAGGGTGCCGATGCTGAGCATCAGGCTGCGTTGCGTCTGCGTCGTCTGCGCATCGGCACGCTTGATCAGTTCGTCCAGCGCGGTATTGGCCACCGCATTCAGCATGTTCAGACTTTCGGTCACCGTCGGCTGATATTTTGCCTGTTCGATCGGCGACTTCTGGCCGGCGGCGAAAGCCTTCACGATCGTCTCGCGCTCGGTGCCGAGCGGACCGGTGAAGAAGCCTTTCGCGGTATTGACAACATCGCGCACCGGCGCCGGCGTGTCGCTGCGGGCGGCAATGACGGTCACGATGTCCCAGGCGGTGGCGACGCGGCCGGCATCATCGGCATGGGCCATGGATTCCACCACGCCCCAGGTCTGGCCGGCCGACATGGTGGTCAGGATGCGCAGCACCATCGAGCCCGCATAATTGCGGATCGTCCAGGCATTCTGCTTCACACTCAGCAACTGATCGACTTCGGGGTCCACCAGCTGCAGCGAAGCTTCGAGGAAGTCGGAGGCTTCCTGCACGGCGTTGAGGTAGTTCTGCGTAACGCGCGGCCAGTCCTGCATGACCTGCGCCTCGCGCTGGGCGCGCGGCTGCGCAATCATCTGCATCGCTTTCGGACGCATGGCGTCGACCGCATCATTGGCGGCTTTCAGCTTGGTCAGCAGCGGTGCGGCGCCCGGCAGGTCGGCGCTTACTGCCGACAGCATAGCATAGCCGGTGTTAAAGCCTTTCAGCGTGCCGTCGCGCTGAGCGGTGATGTTATCGATGCTGTCCTTGGAGGCAGGGGCTTCGGCGCGGAAGACGATCAGGATGTTGCCGCGCTCGAGCCGGTGCTGCTGCAGGCTCTGGAAGAAGGCTTGGCTGATCGGCGCCAGCTGCGCGACGCGTTTGGCGGCAGCATTGCGGTCCAGGTTATTGAGCAGGGCATTGATGCTGCCGGCCACCAGCATCAGGCCCAGAATCCCGATCACCAGCCCCAGCGTGGTGCGAATGGAAAGGTTCATGCTCAATCCCCTCAGAAAACGGCCAAACAGCCTACCCTTTGGAGGATCAACCTAGCGTGGAAGACAGACGCTTGCCTTGTGAAAAAAAGGCAAGGTTGCCGAATATTTACCTGTCTGTGGCGCGACCTGTTTGCAGTTGCAGCTATGTCGAGGCGATAGCAGTCTGCCCGCCCTGCTGGGCGGCGATCTGCTCCATTTGTGCCGCCGTCGCCTGGTTCACCAGCCGGTCGAGATCGAGGATCGAAACCATGCGCTCCTCGCGGGCGACCAGCGCGCTGAGGAACTGGTGGTCGTCCGCCATGCCGGTATTGGGAACGCCCTGCAGGTCACGCTGGTCAATCGACAGGATGTCGGACACGGAGTCGACCAGCAGTCCGAAAGTGCCATTCGCCGCCACCACCACGATCACCACATGCATGCGGGTCGGCGTGGTGCGGCCACCGCCGAAGCGGACGCGCAGGTCGTAGATCGGCACGATCGTGCCACGCAGGTTGATGATGCCGCGCACGAAGTCGGGTGTGTTCGGAAGGTTGGTCACTTCGGTCCAGGCGCGGATCTCGCGCACGCTCAGGATATCGACGCCGTATTGCTGAGCGTCGATGGCAAATGTCAGGTATTCGTTGCTGCTCACGGGGTCGGCTCCCTGCTGCGCACCGCGGCCCCGGTTGCCATTTCCCTGCATGGTCTGGATGCCGGCCATGGCCTGCGCATTTGGCTGCGTGCCGGTGGTTGCGGGTAGCTGCTCCATAAACGCCTCCTGTCGGCCCGTGTTCCTGGCCCAATCGGACCAATTGTGCATTTTTTAGCACAGTTTCCCCTTGTATCGCCGCGATTTATTCTTTGTTGTATCTTCGTCCGCTTAAGGATCGCCGGAGGAAACAAAAAATCATGAAACTGCCCGCCAACACGTTCAAACACGCGCTGAAGGCGCGGCGGCAGCAGATCGGACTGTGGTGTTCGCTTTGCAGCAATACGGCCGCGGAAATTCTGGCGACGGCCGGCTTCGACTGGATCGTGATCGATACCGAACACGCCCCCAACGAGGTGCCGATGGTGCTGCAGCAGCTGCAGGCCATGCAGGTGGATGCCAATACAGCCAGCCCGGTGGTGCGTCCGGCCTGGAACGACACGGTGATGATCAAGCGGTTTCTCGATATCGGCGCACCGAACCTGTTGCTGCCGTTCATTCAGAATGTCGAAGAGGCCAAGAAGGCCATCGCGGCGACCCGCTATCCGCCGAAGGGCGTGCGCGGCGTGGCGGGCAACACGCGGGCCAACCGCTATGGGCTGATCACCGACTACTATGAGGCGGTGGAAAACGAACTGGGTGTGCTGCTGCAGGCTGAAACCCGCGATGCCGTGAACAAGATTCCGGAGATGGCCGCGGTCGATGGCGTGGACGGCATCTTCATCGGCCCGGCCGACCTGTCGGCCAGCATCGGCCATCTGGGCAATGCCGCGCATCCCGAAGCGCAGGCCGAGATCATGCGGGCGCTGGAACTGTGCAAGGCCGCCAACATGCCGGCCGGTATCCTGGCGGTGAACGAGGATGACGCGCGGCGCTATCTCGATGCCGGCTTCACCTTCGTCGCCGTGGGCGTCGATCAGAGCCTGCTGACCAAGGCGACGCGCGACCTGGCCAAGCGGTTCCGCGGCCATATCGGCCGCAACTGAGGGAGCAGGTGGAATGAAAACCACGGCTGTTACCGCAGCGGATCTCGCAACATCGGTATTCGCAGTGCCGCCGCTGGCGCGCTATGCCGACCTGACCCTGAACGAGGATGCCAACCGCCAGCTGATCGGCTATCTGGAAGCTGGCGGCGTGCGCAGCCTGATGTATGGCGGCAACGCCAACTTCTACAACATCTCGGTCAGCGAATATGCCGAAGTGCTGGAGTTTCTGGTCGATGCCGTGGGTCCGGATACCTGGCTGATCCCGTCCTTCGGTCCGGATTACGGCAAGCTGATGGATCAGGCCCGCATCCTGCGCGGCTCGAAAGTACCGACCGCCATGGCGCTGCCGATGACCTTTCCGGCCACGTCGGACGGGATTGAAACCGGCCTGCGCCGCGCCGCCGTCACCATGGGCAAGCCGCTGCTGCTTTACATCAAGTCCGACAACTATATCGCGCCGGAGGCGGCCGGCCGACTGATGAAGGACGGCTCGGTCTGCGCCATCAAATACGGCACCGTGCGCGCCGACCCGGCGCAGGACGATTACCTGAAACAGCTGCTCGATCATGTCGATGCCAGGCTGGTGATCAGCGGCATCGGCGAGCGCCCCGCGATCACGCATCTGCGCCAGTTCGGTCTGGGGGGCTTCACCTCCGGCTCGGTCTGCGTTGCACCGCGCGGATCGATGGCGATCCTGAACGCCATCAAGCGCGCCGACTGGGCGACGGCCGAGCGGCTGCGCGAGGCTTTCCTGCCGCTGGAAGACCTGCGCGATGGCATCAGCCCGATCCGCACGCTGCATGACGCGGTCACGCTGGCTGGCATTGCCGATATGGGCCCGATGCTGCCGCTGCTGACCGGTCTGGGTGCGGCTGAGCGCCAGCGCGTGCAGCCGGCGGCGCAGGCGTTGCGCGCCTGGGACGAGGGGCTGGGTAAGGCGCAGGCTGCGGAATAGACCCTCACCCCAACCCTCTCCCGCAAGCGGGAGAGGGAGGGACCCGCAAAGCGGGAGGGTGAGGGTAGTGGTTACAATAAAAAGCCCCGGTCTCCCGGGGCTTTTTCTTTGGCTCTCATCAGCCTCAGCTACTGGTGGCTGACGCCTTTTTCTTTTCTTCCTCGACCAGTTCCTTTTTCGACAGTTTGCCGATCAGGGTCTTGGGCAGGGCTTCGCGGATATCCATCGCCACCGGCATCTCATGCTTGCCCAGCTTGTCCTTCAGGAACTCCTTCAACTCATCGAAGGTGAAGGGCTTGGCATCGGGCTTCAGCTTGATGAAGGCCTTGGCCGACTGGCCGCGATACTGGTCGGGGATGCCAATCACGGTGCATTCCTCCACGGCGGGATGCTCGTAGATCGCTTCCTCGATATTGCGCGGATAGACGTTGAAGCCGCCCGACAGGATCATGTCCTTCTTGCGGTCGACGATGAAGACATAACCTTCTTCGTCCAGGTAGCCCACATCGCCGGTATGGAAACGGCCGCCGGCAAAGGCTTCCGCCGTCGCTTCCGGCTTGTTCCAGTAGCCTTTCATCACATTCGGCCCGGTGATGCAGATTTCGCCGGTCTCGTTAACGCCTTTCAGCTTCAGCGGATCGTCGACATCGACGATCTCGATCATGATGCCAGGCAGCGGCAGGCCGCAGGAGCCGCGCTTGCGCTTGCCGCCGTAGATGGTCTGCGTGCCGGCCGGCGAGGTCTCGGTCATGCCCCAGCCTTCGATCATCTTGTGGCCGGTCACGCTTTCGAACTTGTCCTGCACTTCCACCGGCAGCGGCGCGCCGCCCGAGGCGCAGAATTTCAGTGCCGAGAGATCATAGTCCTTCAGATTCGGCAGATTGACGATGGCGGCATACATAGTGGGCACGCCGGGGAAGATACTGATCTTCTTCTTGTGCAGGTCTTCGATCACCGCCTTCAGCTCGAAGCGCGGATGCAGGAAGAACTGCGCGCCGATGGTCAGCATGCGCAGCAGTACCGCGCTCAGGCCGTAGATATGGAACATCGGCAGGACCATCAGCACGCGTTCCTTGCCGTCTTCCAGCTTCAGCGTGTCGTTCTTCTCGGTCCAGGCCCCGTACATATGCACCGTGGCGGTGATGTTGCCATGCGTCAGCATGGCGCCCTTGGGCTGACCGGTGGTGCCACCGGTATACTGCAGGATCGCCACTTCCTCGGCCGGGTCCTTCACCGGATGCGGCGTGTAGCGGCCATCGTTGGCGACCAGATCGGTGAAGCGGATATGCCGGTCGTCCTTCGGCACCTGGGCGATTTCCTTGCCCTTGGCCAGCGGGAACAGCAGGTTCTTGGGGAAGGGCAGCACATCCGGCAGGCGGCAGACCACCACCTTCTTCAGGCGGGTGCTGTCCAGCATCTTGCCGATATTCGGGTACAGCGCCTTGAGGTCGAGCGTGACCATGATGTCGGTCTGGCTGTCCTCGATCTTGTAGCGCAGCTCGCGCTCGGCATCGAGCGGGCTGTAATTCACCACCCGGCCGCCGGCCTTGAGGATGGCGAAGAAGCAGATCACGTAATGCGGCGTGTTGGGCAGGAACAGGCCGACATGCACGCCGGGACCCACGCCGAGCTGCTGGAAGCCCTTGGCGGCGCGATCTACCAGATCGGACACGGCGGCATAGGAATAACCCTTGCCCATGAAGTCGAGACAGGGATTGGGTGCGAAGCGGGCGACCGCGTCGTCCAAGATGCTCCAGATCGGCTTGGCCTGGAAATTCTGCGCCCAGGTCACGCCGGCCGGATAGGATTTTTCCCAAAACGGAGCGGTCATTCTTTATCCCCCTAGACTTCAAATCATTTAGCCGACCGGTGCCGGCCTTCTGCCAGCCATTCTAGGAACCGGGCGGGGTCAGCGCAACGTGGCGCAGCGTCAGGCCAATTCGGTTCATCCGGCAGGGCAATGGCGGAACTTGCCTGTGCATAAACCGGCCGCCGGGTTGCGCGGATTAGCGCCGGCTGGCACAATCCATGCCAGATTTTCATGCTTTCAGGTGAGGCCAGGATGGGCGCCAAGGACATGCGGGCGGAGCGCGACCGTTTCGTCGCCTTCGCCTTCTCCGCGGCGGACCTGATGCTCGAAGTGTCCGGCGACGGCCTGATCACCTTCGCCTCCGGTGCCGCAAGACTGATCGCCGGCTGCGAGGCCGAGGCGCTGGTCGGCCAGAAATTCGCCGAGCTGGTCGACGACGGCGACCGCCATTTCCTGATGAACCTGCTGGGCAGCCTGGCTGTGGGCGGTCGCATCGAGCCGGTCACGGTTCGCTTGCTGCAGGCCAATGGCACGGCTGGCGCGATCTGCGTGCTGGGCGGCTGCTGCCTGCCGCGCCAGGACGGGCGTTACTATCTCACGCTTTCCAATGTGCGCCTGCCGCAGGCCGAAACCGCGCTGGCCAACAAGCGCGATTACCAGACTGGCCTGCTGGCGGCGGAAGATTTCGAGACGCTGGCCGGCGACCGCCTGAAGCTGGCGCGCGAACTCGGCTCGGAAGTGAAGCTGACGCTGATCGAGATTGTCGGCCTGAAAGAACTGGTCGACAGCCTGCCACCGGACGAGAGCGAGAGCCTGATGGGCGATGTAGGCGCGCTGATCCGCGCCAAGTCGATCAGTGGCGACACGGCGGGTCTGATCGATACCGAGAAATACGGCATCCTGCATGCCAACAGCATCGACCAGGAAGCCGTGGCTGCGCAGGTGCGCGACCTGATCAAGCAGAGCGGCGTGCCGGCCGCTGCAGACGCCGCCAAGGGCGTCGGTGTGCGCGGCGCCACACTCGATCTGCACCAGAAGGCGATGAGCGATGAAGATGCCGCCAGCGCCATGGCTTTTGCCGTCGACCGCTTCGCCAGCGAAGGGGCGGCGGCTTTCGCATTGCATTCCACCGAAGAGAGTTTGAAAGCGCTGCTGCAGAAGACCGTGTCGCGCGTGCGCGCGCTGCGTTCGGCCGTCGCCAGCCGGCAGTTCGACCTGGTGTTTCAGCCGATCGTGCGGCTCGATACCCGCACGCTGCATCATTACGAGGCGTTGTCGCGTTTCGAGGACGGCGGCTCGCCGTTTGAGACCATCCGTCTGGCCGAAGGCGTGCATATGATCGGCGAATTCGACCTCGCCGTGGTGCATCGCGTGGTCGAGCTGCTGTCCGAACGCCGCAAGCAGGGCGACCGGATCGATGTGGCGGTGAATCTTTCCGGCCACAGTCTGGAAAGTGCGGTCTTCATGGCCGCGCTGCGTGAAATCCTCGCCGATGATCCGGGGCTGCGGAAGCAGCTGATTTTCGAGATCACGGAATCGACCCAGATCAGCAATCTGGTGCATGCCGCAAACGCCGTGCGGCAGCTGCGCGATGACGGCCATTCGGTCTGTCTTGATGATTTCGGCGCCGGGGCGGCGTCCTTCCCCTATCTGCAGGCGCTCGAAGTCGATTACGTCAAGATCGACGGCGCCTATGTGAAGGCGCTGCAGACTGCTGGCCAGATGCGCGACCAGGCGATCCTCAAGGGCATGGTCTGGCTCTGCAAGGAACTCGGCATCGGCACGGTGGCCGAAATGGTCGAGACCGAAGACCAGGCGCGGCTGCTGCTCGATTTCGGCATCGATTACGGCCAGGGCTATCTGTTCGGCTACCCGGAAGCCGTGCCGCAGATGGAGCCGCTACGCTTCGATGACCCGCCGGCAGACCGGCCCGGTTCTCAGCGCAAGCCGGGCGACTTCAAGCTGAAACGCAGCTAGGCGCGCAACTCGACCCGTCCGTGATCCAGCACCACCACGTCGCGCTCGACCAGGCGCGCGCGGAACGACACGATGTTGCCATCGCGCCAGATTTCGGTGTGGATCGTCTCGCCGGGAAATACGGGCGCGGTGAAGCGCGCATTGATATCGGCGATGCGCGAGGGATCGTGATCGCAGACTGCCTTGACCACGGCGCGCACGGCGATGCCATAAGTGCAGAGGCCATGCAGGATGGGGCGCGGGAAGCCGGCGGCCGCGGCAAAAGCCGGTTCGGCATGCAGCGGATTACGGTCGCCGCACAGCCGGTAGAACAGCGCCTGGTTCGGCTGCGTCTTCAAGGTCACGCCGGCATCCGGTTGGCGATCCGGAATCGCATGCGGTTTGGGGGGCAACTCTTCGGGTTTGCGCACCGGGCCGCCGAAGCCGCCGTCGCCGCGCGCGAATGTCGTCGATAGCAGCGTGACCAGCTTTTCGCCGCTGGCCGCATCCGTGATGGTGTTTTCCACCAGCATGATGGCGCCCTTGCCGGCGCCTTTGTCGAACACATCCTTGATGCGGACTTTGGCCTTCACGCGGCCGGCGGCCGGCAGCGGCTTGTGGACGGTGATGCGCTGCTCGCCATGCACCACCATCACGTAGTTGATGCCGGTGCGCGGCGTCCAGCTGTCGTCCCAGCAGATCACGGTCGAGAGGCTGGGCAGCGCCCTCAGGTTCTTCTCGAACACGAAGGGCAGTTCGTCGAGATCCATCGGGTCCTGGCCCATGCCGACGCCGAGTGCATAGAGCATGGTCTCGCGGTCGCTGTAGCTGACCTCGCGAACCGGAATGTCGAGCGCAAGCAGTTCGTCATAGACAATCGGCATGGTTCCTCCCTTAATTCTCGCCGGGATATTTTCTGCGACTCTAGCGGCGCAGACCGCCGGTCGCCAGCCTTGACGCAGCGTCAAGGCTTCAGTGGAGGAAAACATGGCTTACAAGACCTTCGATTTCACCGTCGCCGATCATGTCGCACAGATCGTGTTCAACCGGCCCGACAAGGCCAATGCGATGATCCTGCCCTTCTGGCAGGAAATGGTCGATGTCTTTGCCGAGATCGAGGACCGGCCCGAAATCCGCGCGGTGGTGATTTCCTCCACCGGCAAGCATTTCACCGGCGGGCTCGACCTCTCTGCCTTCGGCACCATCGCCGGCGACATGCTGACCGGCGATCGTGGCCGGGTCGGCGAGCAGTTCCGCCGCGCCGTGGCCGAGATGCAGGAAAGCTTCACGGTGATCGAAAAGTGCCGCGTGCCGGTGATCGCCGCTATCCAGGGCGGCTGCGTCGGTGGCGGCGTCGACCTGATCTCGGCCTGTGACATGCGCTACGGCACGACGGATGCCTGGTTCTGCATCCAGGAAATCAATATCGGCATGACCGCCGATGTCGGTACCCTGCAGCGCCTGCCACATCTGATGCCGTCAGGCCTGGTGCGTGAACTGGCCTATACCGGCCGCCGCATGACGGCGGATGAGGCGCTGCAATCGGGGCTGGTGAACCAGCTGTTCGACAGCCAGGTGGCGATGCTGGCCCATGCGCTCGATACCGCCCGCAGCATTGCGTCGAAGTCGCCGCTGGCCATCCACGGCACCAAGGAAATGCTGAACTACACCCGCGACCACAGCGTCGCCGATGCGCTGAACTACATGCAGGTCTGGCAGTCCGGCATGTTCCTGACCGCCGACCTGATGGAAGCGATCACGGCCCAGCAGCAGAAGCGCGAGCCCCAATTCGCCGATCTTCTGCCGGCCAAGAAGATCGTGCGGAAAGGGCGGCGCTGACTCCCGGCTAACAGCCCACCAGCAATAGAGATGACGCCCGCCGATATTTGAGTTCGGCGGAAGCTTCGTGCTAGTTTTGTTATCTATTCAAAAAATCGAAAATCGTCGGAAATGAATTATAGAGCAGATATTGATGGCTTACGGGCGGTGGCGGTACTGCCGGTTGTCTTGTTCCACGCTGACATATTCAACATATTTCAGGGCGGCTATCTGGGGGTCGACGTCTTTTTCGTCATTAGCGGCTATCTGATTACTTCGATAATCCTGTCTGACATCGCGGCAGCGAAGTTTTCCTTCGTGCAGTTCTACGAGCGTCGGATAAGGCGGATATTGCCAGCCCAGGTACTCGTCATCATATGTACCATTCCGTTCGCGTTGCTCTGGCTCCCGCCGGACATGCTACAGGAGTTCGTCCGGAGCGTTTCGCGGACGATGCAACTCCGGTCCAATTTGTTCTTCATGCAAGTGACGGGTTATTTCAATGACTCGAACCTGCTGAAGCCGCTGATACATATGTGGTCACTGTCGATCGAGGAGCAGTTCTATCTGCTGTTTCCTTTGTTGCTGGTTTTTATGTCGCGCTTTGCGCGCAGTTGGCTGTTACCGGTACTGATCGTTGGTACGATTTTGTCGCTCGGCATGGCGGAATGGGGGATCCGCAACTATCCGCGAGTGGCCTTCTACAGTTTGCCAACGCGGGCATGGGAATTGGCGATCGGCGCGATTCTGGCCCTTCTGGCAAGCCGATATGGCAGGCTACCTGCAAAGGGTCTGCTCGGGCTTCTCCCACTGGCTGGAATCATCCTGATTTTTGGGTCGATGGTGATGTTTGACAGTACCACCCGCCATCCGAGTCTGCTGACAATTTTGCCCGTGACAGGAACGGCGATGGTGATCTGGTTCGGCGGTGGTAACGACCCCTGCACAAGACTGCTGTCGTTCAAGCCTTTGGTAGGTGTGGGCCTGATTTCATATTCGCTATACCTGTGGCATCAGCCCGTCCTAGCGCTGGGCCGTGCCTATTCCATTGACCGTCTCGATGTTTTCATGACCCTAGCCCTGATCGGGCTTTCAGTCGGACTAGCTGTTCTCTCCTGGAAATACGTTGAGGTTCCGTGCCGCACGCGAACGAAGGTGCCAAGTTGGATGGTATGGAGCTTCGGCCCGGCCGTAGTCGTGTGTCTGCTGGTGTTCACGAAGGTTGAGATTCTTCGAGACGGTTTCCCGACCAGATTCCCGCAGACTGTCCTGGATGCCATGGCTGCCAAGCCGGGTTATTACAATGTTGCAGGAGATGATTGTTCAGCGCGGCAATGCGTAATCGGCGATCCAAGTGCCGCACCCTCTTATTTGATCATGGGGGACAGCCACGCCAGTATGCTGGCACGCAGCTTCGATGTTGCGCTCCGTGCGGAAGGGCAGGCCGCGATTATGTCGGCCGAGGGTGGAATCTTTCTGACCCGCGAAACGCGTCTTCAGGACGTCACTCCATTGGAACGTGCCGCCATACCATCCCGGGCAAAATTACTCGAAGATCCGAATATAAAGACAGTCATTCTCGCTGGCCGTTATACACTTAAATTTGACGGCCGTCCTTTTGATAACGGCGAGGGTGGCAAGGAATACCGGAGTGTGATCTCCCGCAGTGACGCGCAAAAGGTGGAGTTGCAGAGGCTCTGGCGGGATGATGTGGAGTTTTTGTTAGGGCTTGGAAAGCGTGTTGTATTGATCTATCCGGTTCCAGAAGTCGGATGGCACGTTCCAGTAACGACCTTTAAGCGGTTTATTCGTGGAAGCACCGAAGACATTACAACGTCTTATGAGCGCTACATGCAGCGCAACCACGACATTCTGGAGCTATTCGATGGTATTGGCGAACATTCGCGCCTGCTGCGACTACGACCTGATCGACTTCTGTGCGGCGCAACGAGTCCGGATCGGTGCGTTACGCGGCGCGATGGCGTAATTCTCTACGTAGATGACAACCATCTGTCTACGGCCGGGGCCGAACTACTGGTCACGCATATGATGCGTGAAATGAGCCGGTAGAACAAATAGTCTGTGGGATTGACCTGTTTTCGTTAACATTGGGTCTGTCTTCCAGGGTACCTGTCGCTGCGGAGCCGTCTCTCTAGCTGGCTCCTAGCACCTTCCAGATCCCTTCCGAGGTCAGCACCGGTTTTTCGCCGACCGTCGCCGTGCCGTGGATAAAGATCAGGCTGCGGGTCTGGCGCACGATATGGCCGCGCATCTCGACGAAATCGCCCGGCTTCACGGCGGCGATGAACTGGTTGTTCAGCGATACGGTGGCGCAGGCGGCGCGGTCCACCGCATCCCAGACCATCCAGCCCAGCACATGGTCAGCCAGCGTCATCAGCATGCCGCCATGCACCACGCCACGCGAATTGGTATGGCGCTCTTCCGCCAGCAGGGCGTAAGCCGAACCGTTCGCGCCATCTTTTTCGCGTTTCACCCAGATCGGGCCTACTTCCAGGGTAAAAGGCCCCTGGCCGGATCGCTGTTTCCAGCCTGCTGCCGCAGGATCAAACGTCATCGCACTGTCCTTCCGTTACGGCGCGACTTGAGCAAGCGAATCACCTGATTGCAAGGCCTTCCGCAGCGTCACCTGCTTGCCTGAATTCGCCGCTGGTCCTAACCTTGCCGCCGTCACAGGGAGAAACGCCATGGATCTCGAATTCACGGCCGAAGAACGCGCCTTCCGCGAAGAGGTGCGCGATTTCATTCGCAGCAGTCTGCCGCTCGCGCTGGCGGAGAAGACGCGGCAACGCATTCATCTCGACAAGGCTGACTTTGTCGCCTGGCACAAGATTCTGCATGCGCGCGGCTGGGGTGCGCCGAACTGGCCGAAGCAATATGGCGGTCCGGGCTGGACTCCGGTGCAGCGCTATATCTTCGACGAGGAATGCGCGTCGTCCGATGCGCCGCCGCTGGTGCCGTTCGGCATCAGCATGGTCGGCCCGGTGATCTACACCTTCGGCACTGAAGAGCAGAAGGCGAAATACCTGCCGCGCATCGTCAGCATGGAAGACTGGTGGTGCCAGGGCTATTCCGAACCGGGCTCGGGTTCCGATCTCGCGTCCTTGCGCACGCGAGCCGAAAGTGACGGCGACCATTACGTGGTGAACGGCCACAAGATGTGGACCACGCAGGCGCAGCACGCGAACATGATGTTCTGTCTCGTGCGCACCGATCCGGATGCCAAGCCGCAGGAGGGCATCTCCTTCCTGCTGCTCGACATGACCGATCCCGGCGTGAAAGTGCGGCCGATCATCTCGATCGACGAAGGCCACAGCGTCAACGAGGTGTTCCTCGACAATGTGCGCGTGCCCAAGGCCAATCTGATCGGCAAGGAAGGCAAGGGCTGGACCTATGCCAAGTTCCTGCTTGGCAACGAACGTACCGGCATCGCCGAAGTCGCGACCTCGAAACAGCGCCTCAAGCGGCTGAAGGAGATTGCCCGCGCTGAACAGGCCTGCGGCCGGCCGCTGCTGGAAGATGCCGATTTCCGCGCCAAGGTGGCAGCCGTCGAGATCGATCTGCTGGCGCTGGAATATACCAACCTGCGCATGCTGGCGGCCGAGAATGCCGGCAAGGGCGTTGGGCCCGAGGCCAGCATGCTGAAAATCCGCGGTTCGGAAATCCAGCAGAGTCTGAGCGAGCTGGCCGTCGAGGCGCTCGGTTATTATGCCGCGCCCTATGAGCACCGTCCGGATGGATCGAACCAGCCGCCGGTCGGGCCGGATTATGCGCAGGGCCGCATGGAAAGCTATCTCTACTATCGCGCCACCACGATCTACGGCGGCTCGAACGAAATTCAGCGCAACATCATCGCCAAGATGGTGTTGGGCCTCTGAACCCAGACGAAGATTAAGACAGGAAAGAACGTCCCATGGATTTCCAGTTGTCCGAAGAACAGACCCTGCTGGCCGACAGCGTCGAAAGCTGGCTGCAGGACAAATACGATTTCGACCGCTGGCGCAAGCTGGTGAAGACTGATCTCGGCTATGCGGAAGAAAACTGGAAGACCATGGCCGAACTGGGCTGGCTCGCCATCCCGCTGCCGGAAGCAGCCGGCGGCCTGGGCGGCGGCGCCGTCGATGCCGCGCTGCTGGCCGAGCGTTTCGGCCGTCATATGGTGGCCGAGCCGTATGTCTCCACCGTGATCCTCGGCGCCGGCCTGATCCAGGCGGCGAGTGACGCCAAGCAGAAGGATGAGTGGCTGCCGGCGATTGCCGAGGGCAAGGCGAAATGGGCCTTCGCCCATGCCGAACACGGTTCGCGTTTCTCGCTCAACGAAACCCGCGCCAAGGCCACCAAGACCGCCGATGGCTGGACGCTGAGCGGCAAGAAGATCGTGGTCTGGGACGCCGCCAGTGCCGACCGCCTGATCGTGCTGGCGCGCTCCGCTGGCGGCGATACCGATGCGAAGGGCCTCGGTCTTTTCGTGGTCGATGCGTCGGGCGCCGGCGTCGCGCGGCATGACTACCGCACGGTCGACAATCGCCGTGCGTCGGATATCCAGCTCGATCATGCGCCGGTCCTGGCCGTGCTGGGCGATCCGGCCGATGCGCTGCCGGCTGTGGAAGCCGTGATCGACCAAGCGATTGCCTTCATGGCCTCGGAAGCCGTCGGCGCCATGGCGGCGCTGCATGAGACCACGCTGGCTTACGCGAAGACCCGCAAGCAGTTCGGCCGCGCCATCGGTGAGTTCCAGGTGATCCAGCATCGCCTGGTCGACATGATGATGCAGGTGGAAAGCGCGCGCTCGCTGGCGCTGCTTGCCGCGCTCAAGGCTTCTGCCGAGCCGAAGGAGCGCGCCAGGGCGGCTGCGGCCGCGAAAGTCCAGCTCGGCCGCTCCGGGCGGTTCGTTGGCCAGCAGGCGGTGCAGATCCATGGCGGCATGGGCATGACCGACGAGCTGAATGTCGGCCATTACATGAAACGGCTGATGATGCTCGACACCACCTTCGGCAATGCCGATTTCCACCAGCGGCGCTTTGCTGCCCTCAGCGACTAGGCATTCAGACGGGAGGGCCCGGCATGGAAAAGATGATCGTCAAAGACGTCAGCCAGTATTTCAATGCCGAACTCGCCCGCAAATACCGCTCCACGGCGGGCAGCCAGGACCCGGTCGATGCCGCGCTGATCGACGGCCTGATGGCGCAGGTCGAACGCGACGGCTATGTGATCCTGCAGAATCTGTTCACGGCCGGGGAAGCGGCAGACATGCGCGCCGCACTGGAGCCGCATTTCCACCCGCATCTCGGCCGCAACAGTTTCGAAGGCTTCGGCACCCGGCGGCTCTATGCCGTGGTCGAGAAGACGCTGGCCTGCAATCCGCTGGCCGAGCATCCGCTGATCCTGGCGCTGCTGGATCGCCTGCTCGAGCCGAACTACCTGCTGTCGCAGCTGCAGGCCATCGACATCCAGCCGGGTGAGGCGGCGCAACCGCTGCACCATGACGATGCCTTCTATCGCGTGGCCCGGCCCCGCGCGGCACTCGGCGCGGCCACCATCATGGCGATTGACGATTTCACCTTCGAGAATGGCGCCACGTTACTGATCCCCGGCAGCCACAAATGGGACGGGCGTATGCCGGCAGAGGCAGACATAGCCCGCGCCGTGCCGGCCGTGATGCCGAGCGGCTCGGTGCTGTTCTTTGTCGGCACGCTGTGGCATGGCGGCGGCGCCAATGTGACGGGCCGCAGCCGGCTGTGCGTCACCGCGCAGTATTGCGCGCCGTGGTGCCGCCAGCAGGAGAATTTCAGCCTGTCGGTCTCGCGCGAACGCGTGAAGCAGTGCAGCGAGCATATGCGCCGCCTGCTGGGCTACAGCATCCATCCGCCCTTCATGGGCTTCGTGAACGGCCTGCACCCCAAGCGGCTGCTGGAAGACTGATCAGCCCGCCAGCAATTCGCGGATCGCCATCGACTTGAAGGCTTCGACCGCCGCATCGCCGTCCTTTTCTGGCAGCGCGATGGCGGCGCGCATGGTCGAACCGCTGAGATGCATCACCAGGAAGGCGGTGGTGCGCAGCCGCGCCGGATCGGCTTTAGGGTGCAGGCGCATCAGCACCTCGGCCAGCACCGCGGCATTCAGGCGATTGTCCTCGAAATCGAGATCCTGCAAGCCGCGATCGGCCTGCGCGCCCGACCAGATGTCGCGGATCACCGGTTCGGAGCGATAGAACTGGTAATAGACGTCCAGCAAGGCGCCGAAGATGCGCTTCAGGTCGGCCTTGGTTTTCACCTTGCCGAGTTCGGCGGCGATCAGCAGGCGGCAGCTCGCATTGTAGCGGTCGTTCAGTTCGCGCAGGATCGCCGCCTTGTCGGGGAAATACTGATACAGCGAGCCAATCGAGATGCCGGCCTGTGCGGCGACATCGCCCATGCGCATCGCTTCGCTGCCGCTTTTTGCAATCAGGGCAGCCGCCACGGACAGAATCTTCTCCACGCGGTCGCGGGCGCGCTGCTGACTGGGCGCACGGCCGGGCGCGGCCGGCTGGCCTTCGAGGGCAGCCGGGACGGCGGGGGCAGATCGTGTGACGGCGGTTACGGAGCGGCGCATGGCGGTTTGACGCGGCCAATAATATGAGGATTCATCACGTTTGTAAATATGAGATTTCCTCATATTTCTAGAAAAGAGGCTCCGCTATGACCCATTCAACTGAAGAAAACACCCCGATCCTGATCACCGGCGGCACCGGCAAGACCGGTCGCCGCATCGCCGAACGGCTGGCCGCGGCCGGCCAGGCCATCCGCATCGGCTCGCGCCGGAATGCGCCGGCCTTTGACTGGGAAGATGCCGCCGGCTGGGAGGCCGCCCTGCTGGGCGTGCGCGCCGTCTATATCTCTTACTATCCCGATCTGCTGGCGCCCGAGGCGCTGGGTCGTGTCGAGGCTTTCGCGCGTCTGGCCGTTGCCGGGGGCGCGCAGCGCCTGGTGCTGCTGTCAGGCCGCAACGAACCGGCGGCGCAGGACGCCGAGCAGGTGGTGACGCGGGTGGCGCAGCAGGCCGGTGCCGACTGGACGATCCTGCGCTGCGCCTGGTTCGCGCAGAATTTCAGTGAGAGCCTGCTGCTCGATCCGGTGCGACATGGCGAGGTGGTGCTGCCAGCTGGGGAGGTTCCCGAGCCTTTCATTGATGCCGACGACATTGCCGATGTGGCGGTGGCGGCGCTCACCCAGCCGGGCCATGCCGACCAGCTCTATGAACTGACCGGGCCGCGCCTGCTGACCATGGCGCAGGCCACCGCCGAGATCGCCCGCGCGCTGGGGCGCGAAATTCCCTATCGCCAGGTGTCGGTGGAGGATTTCCTGGCGTTGATGGGCCAGCAGGGCCTGCCGCCGGAACTGGCCGGAGTGCTGGCCGAACTCTTCACCACTGTGCTGGATGGCCGCAGTGCCTATCTCTGCGATGGCGTGCAGCGCGCACTGGGCCGTCCGCCGCGCGATTTCGCCGACTATGCCCGCGCCACGGCGGCGACCGGCGTCTGGAACCAGCCGGTGATGGCCTGACGCAAAAAAGCCCGGCGGACCGATCCGCCGGGCTTTCCGTGCATTGCAGTGGTTTAGTACTGAACCATCGTCTTGAAGCCGCCATAAGCCATGCGCTTGACCTCGAAGGGCATCTTCTTCGGGTCCGGGCACATCGCCGCCATGCGCGGATCCTTCATGATCTTGGCATTCACCTTGTCGCGCTGCGCCTTGGACTTGTAGATGATGAAGGAGAAAACCGGCACTTCACCCTTCTTCAGCTTCATCTGCTTGGGGAAGGGCAGGCCGAAGGCGGGGTTCATGTCGTCGCCGGCGCATTCGTAATAACCGACAGCGCCAAATTCCTGCCAGATCTTGCCGGCCTTCTTCGCCATCTTCATATAGGCCGCCAGATTCTTCTTCGGCACCGGAATCAGAAAGCCATCCACATAACTCATCGCGTTTCTTCCTTCTCTCTCAGTTAATCTTTGCAGCAGTCGGGCGTGGCCTGGGGCTGGGCATCGTATTTATCGTGATGGCGCAGCCAGAAGTCCTTGCTCTGTGGCCAGCCGGAAGGAGAGTCCTCCCATCCCTCCTGACGGCCATAGGGCGTCAGGTCGAGAATGTTGTAGGTGTTGAGTAATCCATCCAGGCCGCGGCCGAATGTGGAATAGCTGTGATAAATCCTGCTGCCATCGCGCAGGAACACGCTCAGGCCCGGCAGTTCGCCCTTCACATGCTCCAGTTGGCCCTTGGCTCTGAGTGTTTCCGCATCCTGGTAATTGTATTCCGGTGGCGCGATGGCGGGATCGATGGTGACGCCGAAATCGGTATTGAAATCGCTGCCAAACGACGACACCCAGGGCATGGTCCAGCCCATGCGTTGCTTGAATGGAGTGATCTTGGCGAGCGGCGCGCGCGACACCATGGTAAAGGCCGTGTCACGGGCATGGATATGCGACAGATGCGGGATGTTGTCGGCGACATGCGAGCAGCCGGGGCAGCCTTCGCTATAGGGATGCGTCTGGCCCGGCGGCGGATCGTCGGGATCGAACATGAAGTGATAGATCACCAGCTGGCTGCGGTCTTCAAAAAGGTCGAGCAGGCGTTTGCGACCCTGCGGCGTCTCGAAGACGTAATCCTTGTCGATGGCGACAACGGGCAGCCGGCGGCGCTCGGCATTCAGCGCGTCGCGCGCGCGAGTCAGCTCCTTTTCCTTCAGCAGCAGGGCGCGGCGGGCTTCGAGCCACGCATCGCGCGACACCACCGGCGGCAATGCCGCAACGGATGGCTTGGTCATGTCGTTCATGGCCGTCTCCTACGATCTTTATCTTGACAGATATGTTGATATCAACATAATGCCGGCATGTCAAAGGCACCTGCAAACACTGCTGCCAACCCACTGCCATATGCGACCACCCTCATGGTGCGCGACACCTGCCTGTGCCTGCATGTGCAACGCGCGGCGCGGGCTGTGGCGCGGCGGTTTGACGAAGCTTTGCGGCCGCTGGATCTCACCAACGGGCAGTTCTCGCTGCTGATGTCGCTGAACCGGCCAGAGCCGGCGCCGATGCGGCAGGTCGCCCATCTACTGGCGATGGACCGCACGACTCTCACGGCCAATCTCAAGCCGCTGGAACGGCGCGGGCTGCTGAAAATCGAGATCGATCCTGATGATCGCCGAAGCAAATTCCTGACGCTCACCCGTGCCGGGCGCGACCTGATGGTGATGGCAATGCCGATCTGGACCGAAACCCATGCCGTGCTGGATCGCATGGTGACGAACACGGGCCTGGACGAACTGCGCGCCGATTTGCGCGCACTCTCCTGACACTGGCTGTCTTTAGCCCGCAGTAATTTCAGACATCACAACACCCCAGAGGAGGAGCGTAGTATGCAGATCAATCCCTATCTGATGTTCAGCGGCCAATGCGAAGAGGCGTTTCGCTATTACGAAAAGCATCTCGGCGGCAAGATCGTCGCCATGATGAAATACAGCGATGCGCCGCCAATGCCGGAAGGCCAGGCGCCGCCGGACACCGGCTGCGCGCCCGACATGACCGGTGCAGAAAACCTTATCATGCATGCCTGCATGGAAGTGGGCGGTGTGTCGCTGATGGCGTCTGATGCGCCGCCGAACATGCCGCAGGAAAAGATGCAGGGCATCTCGGTGACGCTGAACCTGACCAGCGAAGCGGAAGCACGCCGCATCTTCGAGGCGCTGTCACAGGGCGGCACTGTCACCAGCCCGCTGATGCAGACCTTCTGGGCCAAGGCTTTCGGCACCGTCACCGACCGTTTCGGCACGCCCTGGATGATCAACTGCATGGACGAGATGGAGATGAAGGCCGCTTCGTAATCGACGGCGTCCCTGGTAAAAGGAAAAAGCCCGGCGGGTTTCCCAGCCGGGCTTTTTTATGGAAACCGGTCCACGAAGGATCAGGCGGCGTTGATCGCCTTGACCGCTTCGACGGCGCTCTCCGGATTCCAATTGGTATAGGCAGCAGCGCAATGCGAGGCGCAGTAGGGTTTGCCCGGCAGCGCGACATGCGTACAGAAATCGAATTCAGAACTCTTCGGGTCGCCGATCGGCCACTTGCAGCGCGGGCCGGTCGACGGCGTCAGCGCGGCGAGCATCGCTGCGGTCAGTTGAGCCTGCGAAGCCGGGCTGTGGCTCACAGGGGTGGCTGCGTCTTCGCGCACCTGCACGGGGGCTCGAACGGGGGCGGGTGCTGCAGCCGTATGTCCGCCCCCACCGCTGGAGCTGCCACCATGGTTCGCGGCCGGACGCGGCTGGGCCGGCTTTTCGCTGCGCATGATGGGCGAGGCGCGCTTGGCCAGGCCGATGCGGTGGGCCTTGCCCACCACGGCATTGCGGGTCATGCCCAGCTGCTTGCCGATCTGGGTGATCGACTGGCCGGATTCCCAGTATTGCACCAGGAGTTTAACCTTTTCGTCAGTCCATACCATATCTAGCCCCCTTAATCGGCGTTGGCCGCTAGATGGAGTAAAGGCTCCAAAATTGAGATTTGGTCAACCGGACTCTGTCCATTATCCACAAGAATCTATGGAAATGCTGCTGCTAAGCCCTTAGCTCAGCGGGGCCGACTCGGAGTTATCCACAAGTGCCTGTGCCGAATACCACGACAAATAACCCTCAAGGGCAGCTTGGCCATGACTGGTCCGTCGCCCTGCCAGACCCCGAGGCCTTCCGCCGGGCCTATGCCCGGGATGGCTATGCCGTGATCCGGGGCCTGTTTTCCCCCGCCGAGGTGGCCGGGATCGCCGCCGCCTTCGACCGGCTGCAGGCCGAAGGCCTCAGGCTGGGGCGCAGCTTCCGCCATGGCAATCTGCTGTTCCGGCTCGGCGACGACCCGCATCTGGGCCGCATCCTGCGCATGGTGCAATGGCCGTCCTGGCGCGATGCCGTGCTGGATCGTGTGCGACTGGACCTGCGTTTTGCCGCCGTGCTGAAGCCACTGATCGGCGACGATCTCAAGCAGATCATCAACCAGATGCACTGGAAGCCGCCGGGCGCGGCGAAAGTGGAATTCGCCTATCACCAGGACAGCCGCTTCCGGCGCCCGGCCGCGGCCTTCCGCGATCTGGCACATTCCTATGTGCAGACCGGCCTGGCTATTGATGCGCATACGCGCGCCAGCGGCGCGATGAAGGTGATTCCGGGCAGCCATCTGATGGGCGATCTCGGGCTTGGCGCCGATGGGCCGATCCTCGACCAGACCATGCAGGACGAGACGTTGCGCGCGGTCGGCCTTGATCCGGCCGATGCGGTGGATCTCGAACTGGCGCCCGGCGATCTGGCTTTGTGGTCGCCGTATCTGGTGCATGGTTCGGGTGTCAACGTCACGCTGGCGGACCGTCGGCTTTACATTAACGGTTACGTGCGCAGTGTGGATTGCGATCGTGGCGAGGTGGCTTTCGCACATGGCCGGCCACAGCCGCTCGGACCACAGCCGGCGCTGGTGCATTTTGACGCGCTGCATGAAAAGCCCGAACCGCATTTCATTGATGGCTAGTACAGCCCCTAGACAATTGATTAGGCGCGCCGAGTTTGTCACGGTATCGGCATGACAAATCCCAGCGGCAGCTTTTCCTTCGACCTTGTCATTTTCGGCGCCACCGGCGACCTGTCGCTGCGCAAGCTCATTCCCGCGCTGTATCACCGTGACGTAGCCGGCCAGCTCAACGACGATGCGCGGCTGTTCGCGGTCTCCCGTGGCGAGATGAGCGATGCGGAGTATCGCGGGGTGGCCGCCGCCGCGCTCAAGCAATTCGTCGCCGCCGAGGAGTTCGACGCCGCACGTGCCGAACGTTTCCTGCAACGCTTCCGCTATCTCACGCTGGATGCCCAGAAAAGCGATGACTATCGCGGCCTGAAAGCGGCGCTGGATGGCGGTGACGACCGCATCGTCGTCTTCTACCTCGCCATGGCGCCGCGTTTCTTCGGTCCGATCTGCACGCAGCTGGCCAAGGCCGGGCTCAACCGGTCCGAAGCCCGCGTCGTGCTGGAAAAGCCGATCGGCCATGATCTGGCTTCGGCGCGTGCCATCAATGAAGCTGTCGCCGCCGCCTTCCCGGAGAACCGCGTCTTCCGCATCGATCATTATCTCGGCAAGGAGACGGTGCAGAATCTGATGGCTTTGCGCTTTGCCAATGCGCTGTTCGAGCCGATCTGGCATCGCGGCGTGGTCGATCATGTGCAGGTGACGGTGGCAGAAAAGATCGGCGTCGAGGGCCGGGCGGATTATTACGATCATGCCGGCGCGCTGCGCGACATGGTGCAGAACCACCTGCTGCAGCTGCTCTGCCTGGTGGCGATGGAGCCGCCGAATGAATTCACCGCCGACGCGGTGCGCGACGAGAAGCTGAAGGTGCTGGAGGCGCTGCGCCCGATCACCGACCGCGAAGTGCGCGAAAAAACGGTGCGCGGTCAGTATGCGCGCGGCAGTGTCGATGGTGCTGCTGCGGCGGCGTATCTCGACGAACTGGGCCATGACAGCAACACCGAGACCTTCGCGGTGGTTAAGGCCGAGGTCGAGACCTGGCGCTGGGCCGGCGTGCCCTTTTACTTACGCACCGGCAAGCGCCTGCCGATGCGACATTCGGAAATCGTGGTGCAGTTCCGGCCGGTGCCGCATCTGATCTTCCCGGCCGCTGCGCGCGATGTGGTGCCGAACCGGCTGGTGATCCGGCTGCAGCCCGATGAAGGCATCGCGCTGCATATGATGAGTAAGGTGCCGGGCCCTGGCGGTATGCGGCTGCGCACCGCGCCGCTCAATCTCAGCTTTGCCGAAGCCTTCCGCGGCCGTCAGCCTGATGCCTATGAACGGCTGTTGATGGATGTGGTGCGCGGCAATCCCATGCTGTTCATGCGCAGCGACGAGGTGGAAGCCGCCTGGCGCTGGGCCGAGCCGATCCTGGCCGCCTGGGCAGCGCAGGACGAAGCGCCAAAGCCGTATAACGCCGGCAGCTGGGGGCCATCTGCAGCCATCGGCCTGATCGAGCGCGACGGCCGCAACTGGCACGAAGATATGCGATGACGAAAGTTTGGCGTTGATGGCCGCGCTGCTCGATACGCTGCGGGATCGCCTTGGTTCGCATTTAAGCGCGGCCGACGAACCGGCCGGTCGCGTGCGCCTGCAGACCCTGGTTCTGCTGCGCTGGATCGCGATCATCGGCCAGTTGCTGGCGATCCTGTTCGTGCATTTCGGCCTGAACTTCAAACTGCCGCTGTTGTCCGCGCTCGGTGTCGTCGGCATCTCGGCCCTGCTCAACATCATACTGTTCGTGGTCTATCCGACGGCCAAGCGGCTGAGCGAGCAGGGCGCGGCGCTCTACCTTGCCTTCGATCTGGTGCAGCTTTGCATCCTGCTGTTTCTCACCGGCGGCATCGACAATCCCTTCACGGTGCTGATCCTGGTGCCGGTCACCGTTTCGGCCACCATCCTTTCGCTGCGTTCGACAGTCATGCTCGGCCTGCTGGCCTTCGCGCTGACCGTGGTGCTCACGATCCATCATTTCCCGCTGCCCTGGAGCAATCCGGAGGACGTGCTGCAGCCGGAACTGCTGCAGTGGGGCAATCTGATCGCACTGGTCCTCGGCACGCTGTTTCTTGCCGCCTATGCCTGGCAGGTGGCCGAGGAAGCCCGGCGCATGTCTGATGCATTGGCTGCCACGCAGATGGCCCTGGCGCGCGAGCAGCAGGTTTCGGCGCTCGGCGGTCTTGCCGCGGCCGCCGCGCATGAACTGGGCTCGCCGCTGGGCACCATTGCCGTGGTGGTGAAGGAAATCGGCCGCGACCTGCCGGCGGATCATGCGCTGTCGGAGGATATCGCGCTGCTGCAGAGCCAGGTGGAACGCTGCCGTGAGATTCTGGCGCGCCTGTCGCGCCGGCCCTCGGCCACCTCCGACCCCGAAGCCTTCGCCGACCTTGGCATCGCCAACATGATGGAAATGGTGGCGCAGCCCTGGCGGCGTGACGGGATTGCCTTTGCCGTGCGGCTGATCGGCACCGGCACGCCGCCGCTGCTGCCGCGCCGGCCGGAAATCCTGCATGGCCTTGGTAACCTGATGCAGAACGCGATGGAATTCGCCCGCAGCAGTGTCGATGTCGAGGTCGACTGGGACGACCGGCTGATCCGCCTGCGCATCCTCGATGACGGGCCGGGCCTGAATGTCGACATTCTGTCCGCGCTCGGCGAGCCTTACGTGACCAGCCGCCCTGACAGCGGCGGCATGGGACTGGGCGTCTTCATCGCCATGAACCTGCTGCGCCGCAGCGGGGCCTCGGTGGCTTTCGCCAACCGGCCGATGGGCGGCGGTACCCAGGTGCAGGTGAACTGGCCGCGCCAGCTCGGGCGCTAGGCTGGACCGGGGGCGCAGGGGTTGCACTGCTGCTCCGCTGCGGTACATTGCCCTGCATGACCGATATGTCCCTGCTGATCGTGGATGACGATGAACCGCTGCGCCTGCGCCTGGCGCGCGCCATGGAAAAACGTGGTTACGTGGTGCAGACCGCAGAGTCGGTGGCCATTGGCATCCAGATGGCCCGCGCCAAGCCGCCGGCCTATGCCGTGGTCGATCTCAAACTGACGGATGGCAATGGTCTTGATGTCGTCACGGCCATTCGCCAGGTGCGGCAAGATGCCCGCGTGGTGATGCTGACCGGCTACGGAAACATTGCCACCGCCGTCGCCGCCGTGAAGGCGGGTGCCGCCGACTATCTGCCCAAGCCGGCCGATGCCGATGATGTGGATCGTGCGCTGCGGGTTGGCAATGCCGCGCATCCGGCCCCGCCCGACGAGCCGATGTCGGCCGAGCGCGTGCGCTGGGAGCATATCCAGCGCGTCTTCGAACTCTGCGACCGCAATGTGTCGGAGACGGCGCGCCGGCTGAAGATGCATCGCCGCACCCTGCAGCGCATCCTCGCCAAGCGCTCGCCGCAATAATCCATGCTGATCGAGGAGGCCCGGCTGCCGCCCGGACTCCGCGTCTACGCCATCGGCGATATCCATGGCCGCGCCGATCTGCTGGATCGGCTGCATGACCAGATCGAAGCCGATCTCAGAACTGCCCCAGAGAAAACCGTCATTGTGTATCTGGGCGATTATGTAGATCGCGGCGCGGATTCGCATGGCGTGATCGAACGCCTGACGCGCTCACGTTTCTCGAATGTCGAAACCATCGCGCTGCTCGGCAACCATGAAGACATGCTGCTGCAGTTCATGGATGCGCCCTATGGCGCGTCGCTCTGGCTCAGCAACGGCGGCGATGCCACGCTGGCGAGCTACAAGGTGAAGGTGCCGGCGTCTTTCGACGACCTGCTGTTCACCCAGCGCGCCCTGCTCGGCGCCATGCCGCGCCATCACAAGCAGTTTCTTAGCAGCCTGCCGGAGCAGGTGCAGTATGGCGACTATCTGTTCGTCCATGCTGGCATCAAGCCGGGCCTGCCGCTGGATCGGCAAAGCCGTGAACAGATGATCTGGATTCGCGACGTCTTCCTCAACTCCGAGGTCGACCATGGCCTGATCGTGGTGCATGGCCATACCATCGTGCATGAGGTGGAATGGCGGTCGAACCGCATCGGCGTTGATACCGGCGCCTATACCACCGGCCGGCTGACCGCCCTGGTGCTGGAAGGCGCCGGCCGGCGCCTGCTGCAGACCTGAAAATCCCTTTAAAGGCTGGCGTTTAACCCCTTGCCGGTGTATCGAAAAGCCATGTCCGACGTCACTGCCGATGCCGCCGATTTCACTGCCGCCCGCGTGCTGGTGGTGGGCGATGTGATGCTCGACCGCTTCGTTTATGGCGGTGTTGACCGCATCTCGCCCGAGGCGCCGATTCCAGTGATGCGGATCGAGCGCGAGATCGTCATGCCCGGTGGCGCCGGCAATGTGGCACGTAATCTGGCAGCCCTTGGCGCCAAGGTGGCGCTGCTCGGCCTGGCCGGCGAGGACGTTGCCGCCGACCAGCTCAACGAGGTGCTGGCGGGCGAGCCCGGCATCGAAGCGCATCTCATCATCGATGAAACCTGGCATACCATCGAAAAGACCCGCTTCATTGGCAGTCGCCAGCAGCTGCTGCGCGTCGACCGCGAAAGTCCGGCGCAACCCTCCGACGAGGCCGTCGACGCCCTGATCAAGACCGCGCTGGATGCGCTGACTGAGAATGCCGTACTGGTGCTGTCGGATTATGCCAAGGGTGCCGTCGGCGACCGCGTGCTGGCCAAACTTGTTAAAGCCGCCGCCAAGGCCGGCAAGCCGATCATTGTCGACCCCAAGGGCAGCGACTATCGCCGCTACAAGGGCGCCACGCTGGTGACGCCGAACCGCGCCGAGGCCGCGCTGGCCACCGGCGAAAGCTGCAATGATGACGATAGCGCCGTGGCGGCTGCGCGCAAGCTGGTGAACGATGCCGGCATCGCCAATGTGCTGGTCACGCGTGGTGGCGCCGGCATGACGCTCGTTCAGGGCAAGGATAGCGCGCCGCTGCATCTCAAGGCCGAAGCCCGCGAAGTGTTCGATGTGTCCGGCGCCGGCGATACCGTGGTGGCGACGATTGCCGCGGCACTGGCTGTTGGCCGTCCGCTGCCGCAGGCCGCGCGTCTTGCCAATGCCGCCGCCGGTATTGTCGTCGGCAAGATCGGCACGGCGGTCGTGCATCCCGAGGAATTGCGGCTGGCGCTGCATATGCCCGATCCGCATGGCATCGCGGCCAAGGTGGCGACGGCGCCGCAGGCCGCCGAGCGTGTGGCGCTATGGCGCAGCCGCGGTGAGCGCATCGGTTTCACCAACGGCGTGTTCGACCTGCTGCATCCCGGCCATCTCGCGCTGCTCTCGGAGGTGCGCGCGCAATGTGACCGGCTGGTGGTGGCGATCAATGCCGACTCTTCCGTGCGCAAACTGAAGGGGCCTACGCGGCCGGTGCAGGATGAGCGCCATCGCGCGCAGATCCTGGCCGCACTGGGTCTGGTCGATCTCGTTGTGATCTTTGCCGAGGATACGCCGGAGCCTTTGCTCGACCTGCTCAAGCCCGATCTTCTGGTCAAGGGCGGCGACTACACGGTCGATCAGGTGGTGGGCGCCGAGATCGTGCGCGCCTATGGCGGCGAGGTGAAGGTCTCGCGGCTGGTCGCCGGGCAGAGCACCACGGCGACCATCAAGAAATTGCAAAGCTGAGCGCGCGATGACGCGACCTGATGTCGACGTCGCGATCCTCGGCGGCGGCATTGCCGGCCTCTGGCTGCTGGCGCGGCTGAAACGCGCCGGCTATTCCGTGCTGCTGATCGAGCGTGAGGCACTGGGTGCCGGACAGACGCTGGCCTCGCAGGGCATCATTCATGGCGGCCTGAAATACGCCATCGACCTGAAACTCAAGCAGGACAGCGCGGCGCTGGCCGACATGCCGGCGCGCTGGCGCGCTACTCTGAACGGCAGCGGCGAGATCGATCTGCGCGGCGCCAAACTGTCGGCCGAAAACCATCTGTTCTGGGCGCGGCGCACACTGGCCAGCCGCGTTGCCGGCTTTTTCGGCAGCAAGCTGGTGCGCGGCCGTGTCGAAGCGCTTGATCCGGCCGACTGGCCGCTGGCGTTGCGCGACCCCGACACGATCGGCGCGGTCTATGCGCTGGATGAATGCGTGTTTGATACCTCGTCGCTGCTGACGGCGTTGGCGCAGTTGCATCCCGGCTGCATCAAGGCAGGCGAGGCGCAGGTCGAGGATCGCGGCGATCATGTCACCCTCGATGTCGCTGGCCGCAGCATCACCGCCAGCCATCTGATTTCCACCGCGGGTGCTGGAAATGAGGCATTGCTGCCGCAGCTTGGGCTGCCGGCGAAAGCCGCGCAGCGTCGGCCATTGCATCAGGTGCTGGTCGGGAATGCACCGGCGCCGCTCTGGGCGCATTGCTTTGACACCAGCGACAAGCCGCGCGTCACCATCACCACGCATCGACAGAAAGACGGCATGCTGGTCTGGAATATCGGCGGGCTGATTGCCGAAAACGGCGTGCAGCAGAGCGAAGCCGAACTGATCGCCACGGCGCGCACGGAATTTGCCACACTGCTGCCGAAGCTGGATTTCAGCCGCAGCCGTTTCGCCGGCTTCCGCGTCGACCGCGCCGAAGGGGCGACCGAAAGCGGCCACAAGCCCGATGGTCCTATCCTGCAGCGCAGGGGCCGCATCACGCTGGCCTGGCCGACCAAGCTGGCGCTGGCGCCGCAACTGGCCGATCTCGTGCTGGCCGATCTGCCGCCAGCATCTGGCGCGGCGCAGCCCGACTGGCTCGACTGGGCCGCGCCGGCCATCGCGCCCGCGCCCTGGGAGACTGTCGCATGGAAATGAGGGTGCTGGGCAGCACGGGCATCCGCGTCAGCCTGCTCGGGCTCGGCACGGTGAAGCTCGGCCGCAATCAAGGCGTGAAATACCCGCAGGGCTTCGAACTGCCCGACGACAAGGCTGTCGTGGCCCTGCTGGAGACCGCGCGCGAGCTGGGTATCAACCTGCTCGATACCGCGCCGGCCTATGGCCTGAGCGAGCCGCGGCTCGGGCAGTTGAGACCCGGCAAACGCGAGGACTGGGTGATTGCCACCAAGGCCGGCGAATATTTTGAAAACGGCGCCTCGCGGCATGATTTCTCTCCGGCCGCGATCCGCAGGTCGGTGGAAAGCAGCCTGCGCCTGCTGCGCACCGATTACCTGGATGCCGTGCTGCTGCATTCTGATGGGCTTGACGAGGCCGGCGACCGTTTCCTGCCCGCCGCCGAGGAACTCAGCAAACTGAAGCAGCAGGGCCTGATCCGCGCCACCGGCTTTTCAGGCAAGACCCTAACGGGCGGCGACCGCCTGCTGCCGCATGTCGATATTCTGATGGCGACCTGGAATCCGGGCTACACGGAAGAGGCGCCGCTGATCGCGCGGGCGGCGGCACAGGGCAGGGGCGTGCTGATCAAGAAGGCGCTGGCCAGCGGCCATGCCGCCGATCCGGCCGCCGCGCTGAAGGCAGCCGCGACTTTGCCCGGCACATGCAGTATCGTGGTCGGCACCCTGTCGCCGGCCAACCTGCGCGCCAATGTGGCAGCCCTGCAGCAACGCGGTAACGAGCGGAGCGAAGCGTGAGCGAACATCCTGATCAGCAGTCCGCGGAACAGCCCGACCAGCAGACCTTGCAGGAAATGCGGGTGGCCGCAGAACAGGAATTCCTCGCCTTCGGCTGGCAGGCCACCGACGTGCAACTGCCCGGCGCGGCGCCCGATGCGCCGGCGCGCGCCGGTTTCAGCCATGGCGATTTTGCCGTGATGCATGCCAATCCGGGCTGGATGGTGGTGGCCCTGCCGGCCAAGCTGGTGCTGGGCACCCTGCCTTCGGCCTCGGCGGTGCGGCGCTTCGTGGCGAAATGCGTCAGCTTCCCGGCCCAGCCGAACGGCGCCATCATCGGCGCGGCGCGGCAGGCGATGCTGCAGGCGGTGGAGGAGGAACTCAGCATGGCGCGGCAGGCGGCCGACATGCTGGAAGCGAAGATCGACGATCTGCTGAGCAGCATCGACGACATCCACGCCAAGTCGATCCTGTTTTCGCGCGACGACGACTAGTCGTTACGAGCGGCCGCTGCTGGGGGCGCGCAGCGGCACTTCCTGCATCGAGCGGACATAGACGCCGACCACCTGCGGGCCCTGCAGGGCGCGGTTGATCTGATAGACCAGCCGGCGCTTCAGTCCCTCGATATCGTTGTCGTAAATCCGGCCGTCGCGGCCGAGCGGTTCGCGGTTCAGTTCCAGAATCACCGCGTTGTAGACGCGCGGCATCAGGTCATCCACCTTGCGCGCGGTCTCGACGGTGCCGCAATCCACCGTCAGCGTCATGATCACCTTGGAGCCCGACGGACCGGAAATCGGCGCCGTGACGGCATCGACCACGAGCAGCGGCGAATTGACCGGCGGCTTCTCGATCGGCGTATCGCTCTTTTTCTTTTCCTTCTTCTCCTGCGCCCAGACTCTTGCGGGCAGCAGGCTGCCGACCGCCAGCGTCAGCAGCAGGCGGCGACGGTCGAGATGGTTAATGGCGTTCCCGCGTCGCATGGAAACGGATCTTATCCCATTTTTTCTCGATATAGGAGAGTTCCCATGAATTGCGCGCCATGAAGACCGGGTTGCCTTCGCGGTCATCGGCGATCACGCCGCGATTCTGCTCGACGAACTTGTCCAGATCGCGCGGATTTTCGGCATCCACCCAGCGCGCGGTCTCAAAGGGCGCCTGCTCGAACCCGACTTCCAGGCTGTATTCCTCGGCGAGGCGTGCCGCCAGCACATCGAGCTGCAGCGGGCCGACCAGGCCGACGATCCAGTCGGCGCCGATCCGGGGACGGAAGACCTGCGTCACGCCTTCCTCGGCCAGATCCTCCAGCGCGCGCTGCAGATGCTTGGCCTTCATCGGATCGGACAGGCGCACACGGCGCAGGATTTCCGGCGCGAAGTTGGGAATGCCGGTGAAGCGCAGGTCTTCGCTCTCGGTCAGCGTGTCGCCGACGCGCAGCACGCCATGATTGGGAATGCCGATGATGTCGCCGGGCCAGGCTTCGTCGGCCAGCGAACGGTCCTGCGCGAAGAATAGCGTCGGGTTGCTCACCGTGATCGACTTGCCGGTACTGATCTGCTTCAGCTTCATGCCGCGCTTGAAATGTCCCGAGCACAGACGCAGGAAGGCCACGCGGTCGCGGTGGTTCTTGTCCATATTGGCCTGGACCTTGAACACGAAACCGGTCACGCCCTTGTCGGTCGGCTGCACCACGCGCTTGTCGGTCGGTTGCGGCCGTGGCGGCGGAGCGAATTCGCCCAGACCCTTGAGCAGTTCGTCGACGCCGAAATTCTTCAGCGCCGAGCCGAAATACACCGGCGTCATATGGCCCTGGCGATAGCTCTCGATATCGAAGGGCGGGCAGGCGCCTTCGATCAGCGCAATATCTTCCTGCAGCTTGGCAAGCTGGGCTGCCGGGATCATCTCGGCGGCGCGCGGATCGTCCAGGCCCTTGTCCAGGATGATCACTTCGGGTTCGAGATTCTTGTTTTCCTTGCCGACCAGCAGCAGGCGCTTGCCGATCAGGTCGTAGCAGCCCTTGAACTCGTAGCCCATGCCGATCGGCCAGTTCGCCGGCACGCATTCCAGCGCCAGCGTGGAGGCGACTTCATCGAGCAGCGCGAAAGGATCCTGCGATTCACGGTCGATCTTGTTCACAAACGTCGTGATCGGCACGTCGCGCAGGCGGCAGACCTCGAACAGCTTGCGGGTCTGGGTTTCGATGCCCTTGGCGGCATCGAGCACCATGACGGCGCTGTCGACGGCAGTCAGCGTACGATAGGTGTCTTCGCTGAAGTCTTCGTGGCCCGGCGTGTCGAGCAGGTTGAAGGTCCAGTTCCGATATTCGAAATTCATCACCGAGGTCGAGACCGAGATGCCGCGCTGCTGCTCGATCTTCATGAAATCCGAGCGCGCGCGGCGGCTTTCGCCACGCGCCTTCACGGCGCCGGCCAGATGGATCGCGCCGCCGAACAGCAGCAGCTTTTCGGTCAGCGTGGTCTTGCCGGCGTCGGGATGCGCGATGATGGCAAATGTACGCCGGGCGCCAATGGGATCATCGGCGCCCGGATATGCGACGGCAGATTCAGACATCGGACTCTTGCACTACCTCTGACTCTGGACGGGAGCTTCTCAGCCCTTCCATCCCTTGCCGGCTTCGGCACGCTGGACCAGCAGCTTGGCCGGCTCCCAGAACTTGCCGTGGGTCTTGTGGAAACCGCGGATCGTGGCGAGCACCTTGTCGAGACCGATCTGTTCAGCCCAGAACATCGGCCCGCCCCGATAGACCGGGAAGCCATAGCCGAAAAGGTAAACGATGTCGATATCGCTGGACCGGATGGCAATGCCTTCCTCCAGGATTTTGGCGCCCTCATTGACCAGCGGATACATGCAGCGCTGGACGATTTCCTCGTCGGAAATCTCCCGCCGTTCAATGCCTTGCGCCTTCGCCTCCGCCAGGATGATGTCCTGCACCACCGGATCGGGGCGGGCGTCGCGGCCTTCATACTTGTAGAAGCCGGCGCCGGTTTTCTGGCCGAAGCGGCCAAGCTCGCAGAGCCGGTCGGCCACCCTGGAATAGCGCTCGTCCTTGGGGCGCAGATGCGCCTTGCCCTTGCGGATGCGCCAGCCCACATCCAGGCCGGCGAGATCGGACATCCTGAACGGACCCATCGCCAGGCCGAACTCCTCCAGCGCGTGGTCGATCTGTTCAGGGCTGCAGCCTTCCTCCAGCAGGAAGTTCGCCTCGCGCAGATAGCCATGCAGCATGCGGTTGCCGATGAAGCCATCGCAGTTGCCGGCCAGCACCGACACTTTCTTCAGCTGCTTGCCCAGCGCCATCACGGTGGCGATGGTTTCGGGCGAGGATTTCGCGCCGCGCACATTCTCCAGCAGCTTCATCACATTCGCCGGGCTGAAGAAATGCGTGCCGATCACATCCTGCGGCCGTTTGGTGCTGGCTGCGATCTCATCGATATCCAGTGTCGAGGTATTGGTGGCCAGCACCGCGCCGGGCTTCATCACCTTGTCGAGCTTGCCGAAGACGTCCTTCTTGACGCCCATTTCCTCGAACACGGCTTCCACCACGATATCGGCGTCTCCAATATCCTCGAAATGCTGGGTGGCGGAGATGAGCTTCATCGCCCGATCCATCGCCTCCTGCTTCATGCTGCCGCGGGCAACAGACGTCGCGTAGTTCTTCTCGATCACGCCCAGGCCGCGCGACAGCGCTTCCTGCGACACATCCAGCAGCTTCACCGGAATGCCGGCATTGGCGAAATTCATCGCAATGCCGCCGCCCATCGTGCCGGCGCCCAGCACGGCGGCCGACTTGATCGGCTTCGGCTTCACATCTTCGGGCAGGCCGGGGATCTTGGTGGCCTCGCGTTCGGAGAAGAAGGCGTGGATCTGCGCGGCGCGCTGCGGGCTGGCCATGCATTCGAAGAAGAATTCACGCTCCTTCAGCAGGCCTTCGTCCATCGGCAGCTTGGTGGCAAGCTCCACCGCGTCGATGCAACGCCACGGACCGAGAAAGCCCCTGGCCTTTTTCTCGATGCTCTTGCGGTAATCGGCGAAGAGCGCGGGATCGACATTGCTGACCTTGTCATTCATGTCGCGCACCAGGCGCAGCGGACGCTGCTCGGCCACCACCGTCTTGGCATAGGCCAGCGCGCCCTCCAGCAGGTCGCCACTGACGATCTCGTCGATGGCACCCAGTTCGGCGGCTTTTTTATTCGGGATCGGATTGCCCGACACGATCATGTCGAGTGCCACTTTCGGCCCGACCACGCGCGGCAGGCGCTGCGTGCCACCGGAGCCCGGCAGCAGGCCAAGCTTCACTTCGGGCAGGCCGACCTGGCCGCTTTCGACGCCGACACGCCAGTGGCAGGTCAGCGCCACTTCAAAGCCGCCGCCCAGAGCAGTGCCATGCAGGGCCGCCACCACCGGCTTGGTCATGGCCTCGATGCGCTTCAGTACATCGGGCAGATAGGGCTGCAGCGGGGTTTTGCCGAACTCCTTGATATCGGCGCCGGCAATGAAGGTGCGTCCACCGCCGATGATCACTGCTGCGTGAACACTCGCATCGGCATCGGCCCTGTCGAGGCCGGCGATGATGCCGGCGCGCACGGCCTGGCTCAGCGCGTTGACCGGCGGGTTTTCAATAGTGAGGACGGCAATGCCGTCGCGAACGGCATATGTGACGGCGACTGGTTCGGACACGTTTCTCTCTCCGCTTGGACTTATAGTTTGTCGGACAATCGGTTATAGCCGAGGCGATTTGCGCGGGCAAAAGCCTTGGCCTGCCGCTACGTCAGCGCTAAGTGTCTGGTATGGCCTCCTTTTTGGAATATCGCGCGCAGGATTGGGATAATCGCCGCTTCTGGGTGGCGGTTGGCCTGTCGCTATTGCTGCATGCGCTGGTCGCCATCCTGCTGCTGATTGAACCCTGGACCTGGCGGATTCAGCCCGAACCGCCGCCGGTGCTGGCCGAATTCGTGATGCCCGAAGCGCCGAAGCCGGCTCCGCCACCGGCACCGGCGCCTCAGGCTGCGCCACCTCCGCCAGCGCCAGCGCCGCAGCAGCCGGCGCAATCGATTGAGCCGCTGAAGGATGTGCCGCCGCCTTCGGTGCCCCAGTTGCAGGACGCCCCGGTCACGCAGGTGCCATCGCGCGCGCCGCCCAGCGCCGGTCAGCGTGCGCGCCCGCAGGCCAGCGACCGTCCGCAGCCCGCGCCGCTGCTGGGCCAGTCAGGACCGACCACCACGCCGGCACCGCCGCAGCAGGCACAGCGCTCGCCGCCCTCGCAGCAGACCACCGGCAATCGCCAGCGTGGCGCGCCGGGTACTGCCGCTGGCGAAGCCGGCGAGATGACGCAGTCGGAAAGCGATTTCTTCCTCAGCCAGATCTACCGCGCCTGGGTGCTGGATTTCGACTCGCCGCGCTTTGCCGATATCCGCATTTTCGGCCGCTATCGCGTGCTGCCCGATGGCATGCTGGCACCGCCATTCGGCAAGGACGATCCCTGGGATATGCGGAAGATGGTGGAGAACTGGGATCGCATCGCCAACGATCCGCGGCCGGAAGCCGCCGCTTTTCGCACGGCGGTGGAAACCTTCTTGCGCGCCATGCGCTTGGCCCAGCCGTTAAAGATGCCGCCGAATGCGGAAGGCTATCCGAAGGTGCTGGAGCTTAATTTCCGCGTCGGTGATTTGTAGGCGTTACTGCGACGCCTGCAGCTTCTGCTGATAACGGCCCCAACTGGCGCGCACTTCGTCCAGCACCGGCGCCGCCACGGGATGCGACTTGATGCGCTGCCAGTAGGCCTTTAGCGCCGGACGCTTTTCCAGCAGGTTCTGGCCGATCAGGCCGGGCAGCACTTCATCGACGTAGAACAGCATGGGCGCCAGCGTGCAGTCGGCCTGGCTGAAGCGGGCTTCAGCGGCGCAGCCGTCTTTCGCCACATAGATGTCGAGGAATTTCAGCCCGCGCGCAAAGGCTGGCGCCAGAGCTTCGATGGCCGCGCGGTTGCCCGGCTCGGTGAACAGCAGCACGAAGAAATCATGCAGCGCCGGCGCAAGGTACAAATCCGACAGCCGCACCATCAGGGTGACGCGGGCGCGCGCCTCCGGCGTGTCGAGATACAGCGATGGGCCGGGCAGGGTGGCATCGAGATAGCCGCAGATCACTTCCGATTCCGGCAGCAAGGTGCCGTCATCCAGCAGCAGGGCGGGAATCTTGCCGATGGGCGCGAGAGTCTTGTAATCGGCGCCGGGCTTCAGCATTTCGATGGGCGCGGCATTTTTCGCACGCAGCAGCATGCGCACGCGCGCGGCAAAGGGCGATCCATCGTTGTTGTAGAGTTTCATTGGCGATGCTTCCTCAGGTCTTCCCAGGCCGCGAGTTTGGCGCGCGGGCTGCCGGGCAGGGCGGCGGCGATTTCCGCAGCTTCGATGCGTTTCCAGCAGGCCCAGTCCATCACATGGACACCACGGCTGCTCAGCCAGGCATCCAGCGCGGCCGAGCCTTGCTTGGCCGGCGCGGCATCGTTGGCGTAATCGGCCAGCAGCAGGTCGGCGACGGTTTTGGCTTCGGCGCGATTGGTCGGGATGGTGCCCGAAGGACCGCGCTTGGCCCAGCCCACCACATAGAGGCCGGGCTCGATGCGCCCCTCTTGATTGGCGATCACGCCGCGGGCGTCGCTCTGCGGCAGGTCGCCATCGGCGGCAGTGCGGTACCCGATGGCACTGATCACCGTGCCCACTTCCAGCGTCGGCCCGTTCTTGATCTTCAGGCCTTCGACGCGCTCGCTGCCGACGATGGCGTCCGGCGTCGCGTTGAACAGGAAATGCAGCCTGATCGGTTTCTCGTCGGTGCGATCGGCGAATTCATGCAGGATGGAAAGATTCTTCTCCTTCACCCGCGCTTCGATCGCGTCGAGACCGGCCGGCAGTGCCTCCGGCAGATCGCTTTTCTTCACCACGGGGCGCACGCGCTCCATCTTGCCCAGCTCGGCCAGTTCGGCGCTGGTGAAACTCGCTTCGATGGGGCCACGACGGCCGAGGATGTAGAGGTCGGTAAAATTTGCGGCGGCGATTTTGTCGGCGGCATGCGCGGTCAGGTCGCTGGTCGCCATCTCGGCTCTGGTCTTGCCCAGCACGCGCACGATATCGATGGCGACATTGCCCATGCCGATCACCGCGGCGCCGGGCCGGTCGAGCAGCGGGTCGAGATCGCGAAAATCCGGATGGCCGTTATACCAGCCGACGAAGGCCATCGAGCCATAGCGGCCCGGCAGGTCTTCGCCCGGCAGGCCGAGCGGCCGGTCGGCATGGGCGCCCAGCGCCAGCACCACGGCATCGTAATGCTGGCGCAGGTTGGCCAGCGGCAGGTCGCGACCGACCTGGACATGGCCAAGGAAGCGCAAGGCCCCGCCGGCGAACAGGCGGTCGAACTGCCGCGTCACCGCTTTGGTGCCCTGATGGTCGGGGGCGACGCCGAATCGCACCAGGCCATAGGGCGTGGGCAGGCGGTCGAACACGTCGATTTTCAGGTCCGGGCGCTGGCGGAGCAGGGCATCGGCGCAAAACAGTCCGGAAGGACCGCTGCCGACTATGGCGATATGGTGCAGCACGGCTTCGTTTCGGCTATGATTGGACAAATTGTCGCCGCAACCTTAGTGCAGCCTGCCTTGGTTATGCAAACCTGCCGCCCCGATTTCCGCACGGCCCCATTCCACATGGCCAGTCGCGCCTGCCATGACTGAAGCGTCGGAACCTCCAAGTTTTCGCGTGCTGAATCCGCAGGGCCGCTCGCCTGCGGTGCTGATCTGCGACCATGCCAGCCGCGCCGTGCCGCCGGCGCTCAACAATCTCGGCCTGCCGGATGACGAACTGCTGCGGCATATCGGCTGGGACCCGGGCACGGCGGCGATTGCCGAACAGCTGGCGCACCGGCTCGATGCCCCGGCGGTGTTCTCGGGCGTGTCGCGGCTGGTGGTCGACTGCAACCGCCGGCCCGACGATCCGACCCTGATCTGCGAAGTGAGCGACGGCACGATTGTGCCGGGCAACCGCGACCTGTCCGACGAAGAACGCGAACGCCGGCTGGCGCGCTATTTCCGGCCTTATCACGCGGCAGTCTCCGATACGCTGGAAGCGGCGCGCCAGCGCAGCGCGCAGCCGGCCTTGCTGTCGATTCACAGCTTCACGCCGAAGCTGCGCGCCAAGGATGAAGCCCGGCCCTGGCATATCGGCGTGGTCTGGGATCGCGACGGAAGGCTGGCGCTGCCTCTGCTGCAGGCCCTGCGCGACGAAGGCGATCTGATCGTCGGCGACAACCTGCCCTATAGCGGCAAGGATCATTCGGGCTATTCGATCTTCGAGCACGGCCAGAATCGCGGCCTGCATCATGTGATGATCGAAGTGCGGCAGGACTTGGTCTCGCATGATGCCGGCGTGGAGGAATGGGTCGAACGGCTGGAGCGCTGTTTCCGTCGCATGCTGGTGGACGCCGGTTTGCTGGCGCCAGCCGCGACGGCTGCGTAACGAGTTTTGTCAGGGGGACGCGTGGCCGAAGATTTCACCATCGGCATTGAGGAAGAGCATCTGCTGGTGGATCGCGCCACCGGGGCGCTGGCGGTCGATCCGCCGCCGGCCCTGCTGGAGGAATGCGACCGGCTCGCCGTCGGCCAGATCAATCCCGAATTCCTGAAATGCCAGATCGAGATCGTGACCGGCGTCTGTCGTGACATGACGGAGGCGCGCGCCGATCTGGTGCGGCTGCGCTCCGCCATCGCGGATGTGGCCGGCAAGCACAATCTCGCGCCGATAGCCGCCTCGACGCATCCCTTTGCCAAGTGGAGCGAGCAGAAGCATACCGACCGCGAACGCTATGACCGCCTGGCCAAGGATCTGGCCGGCGTGGCGCGGCGGCTGATCATCTGCGGCCTGCATGTGCATGTCGGCATTGCCGATGAGGACCTGCGCATCGACCTGATGAATCAGGTCAGTTATTTCCTGCCGCATCTGCTGGCGCTCAGCACCTCGTCGCCCTTCTGGCAGGGCGAGGAAAGCGGGCTGCATTCGTATCGCCTGTCGGTGTTCGACAGCCTGCCCCGTACCGGGCTGCCCGAGCGGCTGGAGACCTGGGGCGAGTACCAGCGGCTGGTCAACCGCCTGATGCAGGCCGGCCTGATCGAAGACGCGACCAAGCTCTGGTGGGACATTCGGCCCTCGGCGCGCTATCCCACCTTGGAACTGCGCATCACGGATGTGTGTACGCGGGTGGATGACAGCATCACGGTGGCGGCTTTGTTCCGCTGCCTGCTGGCGGCGCTGCTGCGGCTGAAACAGAAGAACCAGCGCTGGCGCATTTATGCCAATACGCTGATCGACGAGAACCGCTGGCTGGCGCAACGCTATGGCGCGGAAGGGCGGCTGGTCGATTTCGGCAAGGGCCAGGCGGTGCCTTACGCGGCCCTGGTCGAGGAACTGATCGAACTGGTCCGCGAAGAAGCCGTGCAACTGGGCTGCCTGGCCGAAGTTGAGCGGGCGAGGGGCATCCTGTCGCGCGGCACATCGGCCCAGCGGCAGTTGCAAGTCTACCGCGCCGCCCTAGAGTCAGGGGCAGACAAGCCCGCGGCTTTGCGCGCCGTGGTCGACTGGCTGATCGCCGAGACGGTGAACTTCCAGATACCGGCATAAGGAGAGCCCAGCATGGCCGACAAGATCGACGACAAGACGCAAACCGAACTCGAGGCCGCAGCCTTCCGCCGGCTGGTCGAGCATCTGCGCACGCGCACCGATGTGCAGAATATCGACCTGATGAATCTGGCCGGCTTCTGCCGCAACTGCCTGTCGAACTGGTACCAGGACGCCGCCAAGACCAAGGGCATCGAGATCGATAAAATGGCCGCACGCGAAGAGATCTACGGCATGCCCTATCCCGAATGGCAGGCGAAATACCAGAAGGAGGCTTCGCCTGAGCAGCAGAAGGCCTTCGCCGAGTCGCAGAAAAACCACAAACACTAGGGAAAACGTTTATCTGTCCACAGGTGGCGCATTCCTGTGGATAAGTGACGGGCAGGCGTAGGCGGCAGTTTCGTGGCGGCTATAATCCGCGCCAACCCCAGCCCATTCCCTTGCAGAGGCAGTCATGGCCAAGAAACTCAATTCCGGCAACTTCTCGACCGAGCAGCTCAACCAGCTCGTCGCCCGCATCGAGCGGCTGGAAGAAGAGAAGAAGGCGCTCGCCGACGACATCAAGGAAGTCTACGCCGAAGCCAAGGCACACGGCTTTGATATCAAGATCCTTCGCCAGGTGATCCGCCTGCGCAAGCTGGACAAGGCCGATCTGGCCGAGCAGGAAACCCTGCTTCAGGTCTACATGCAGGCACTCGGCATGGATACCGACCACAGCGCGGCGGCAGAGTAAGCATGCGCAGCGGCCAGTCCGGCATACTCGCAGGTCTGGCCGCTGCCTTTCTGCTGTGCGGGGCGGCTGACGCGCAACCGCAGCGTCCTGTCACCGATGACGCACAGGCCTGCGTCACCATCGCCAATCTCACCGAATACAACTGGCCGATCGGCATCCGCCGCGAGGGCCGGGTCAATTCCACCGTGATCGCCAAGCCGCGCGAAGTGAACCGCTATTGCGCGCCGGACCGGCTCGGACCCAACGAGTATATTCGCGTGCAGCTGAAATCCAGCTGGTTCCCGCTGGGCGAATGCGAGTTGAAAAACCGTGGCACGATGGAAATCTACCGCGAGAAAAGCACCGAGACCGACAGCGGCGAAGTCACCCGGGTGAAATGCTACGGGGAGCGGTAGTAAGACGTGGATGCCCGGCACAAGGCCGGGCATGACGATCTTTGTGTCAGTGCCTCTGTAAAAAACGTCATGGCCGGGCTTGTCCCGGCCATCCACGCCTTCACCTGTATTGAGGCTTCAGGTCACGGCCGCAGCAGCGCCCATTGCCAGACCGGGCCATCGTCAGGGTCATCCACCGCTTCCACCAGATCGAAGCCGCGCTTGCGCAGGATCGTCGTCGCGGCGTTTTCCTCCGGCAGGGTATGCGCCAGCACGGCTTTCACTTCATATTCATTGAAAGCGATCTTCAGCAGCTCGCGCGCCATTACGCTGGCGACTCCCTGACCTTCGTAGCCCGGGAAGGTGAAATAGGCGATTTCGATCAGGCCCTGCACCGGCGGTGACTTGAAGCTGCAGATGCCGAGCAGGGCGTTGTCGGCCTCGCGCAGCGCGAAATAGCTCAGCCAGGGCTCGGTGGCGCCGGTCTGGGCGTAGAGGTCGAGCGTCGCCGTCGCCAGTTCGGCGGCAAGCTCCGCCACCTCGGCATGGTTCGGATGCTCGGCCAGCACCGCCGCCGGATGGGCGGCCAGGCTTTCCAGATAGGGCGTGTAGAGCGGCTTGAGCGTCAGCATCACGCGGTTCTGGCCGATCCGCAGTCTGAACGCAAGGAGTCAGCGGCTGTTCAGCCAGTCCAGCAGGGTCGGTAGCACCACCTGCGGTTTGCGCACCCAGCGGAAATGGTCGATGCCGTCGATGCCCATGGCCCTGGGGTCGAGATGCTGCCGCGTCACGGCCGCCTTGGGGAAGCGCCGCACGATGTCGTTCATCGCATGTTTGGGCGCGAAGAAATCGCCCTGCAGCGAAATCGCCAGAACCGGCAAGGTCAGCGTCGCCAGCACGGTATCATGGTCGGTGCGCGCGGGCTTGCCGAAGTAAAAACGGCCGGTGCGCGCCTGCCTTCCCCAGTCGGCGATCACGCTGCGCGCCTCGCGGCCGGCGAATTTGAATGTTGCGCCCGGAAAATGCCCGAGCAGTTTTGAGACCAGCACGGCCGCCTGGCTGTAAGGCCAGAAGGGCAGCGGCCAGAGCTTCCAGTGTACCGAACTCACCGCCGTCAGGATCAGGCCGTCCAGCTGCTCAGGGTGGTGGGCGGCATAGATCGCGCTGACCTGGCCGCCGAGCGAATGGCCGTAAAGGTAAAACGGCGCACCGGGAAAGCGCGCCTTCACGGCGGCAATCGCCTGCGGCCAGTCCTCGGTCAGTAATTCGTGATAGCCGAAATCGTAATCGCGCCCCGGTTTGCGGCCACCGGTTTCCTCATGGCCGCGCAGTTCGGCGACGGCGACGTTGTAGCCAGCGTCGCACAGGGCGGTGGCCAGGGGCGTGTAATAGCCGGCCTTCACGCCCATCGCCGGCTGGATCAGGATCGCAGCTGCGGCGGGATCGGTGGCGGCATAGACCTGCAATGCGAAGCTGGTGCCTTCGTTTCTCTGCAGGCGGATTGTTTCAGGAGTCGTCATGGCGCGATCAAGCCATGATGCGCGGCCGTCCGCAATTACCAATCAGGTCGTAACGTAGCGTCATGCCGTGGCGTTACGGCCACAAAAAGTCATGGCCGGGCTTGACCCGGCCATCTCATGCAGAACTGCGAGAGATCCTCGGCCAGGAACGTTTCTTGGGCCCGAGGATGACGAGATAAAATGATCTACTCCGCCGCCGTCGCCAGCGGCGCCGAAGGATTGCGCAAGGTCGCCAGCAGTTTGGCTTCCTTGGCCTTGGCATCCTTCAGGTGCTTCACCTTCACATGGCCGTAGCCGCGGATGTCTTCCGGGATTTTTGCCAGCTGCACGGCGAGCGCATGAGTCTCCGGCGTCATCTTCGCGCAAAGCTCTTCGACCAGCGCAAAGTAGTCCTCGATCAGCTGGCGCTCGGTCTTGCGCTCTTCGGTATAGCCGAAGACATCCAGCTTCGTGCCGCGCAACGATTTGAACTTCGCCAGCAGCTGGAAGGCCTTGAACATCCAGGGGCCGAACTGCTTCTTCTTCGCAATGCCGGTTTCCGGATCGGGCGGATTGAGTAGCGGCGGCGCCAGATGGAAGCTGAGCGTGAAATCGCCCTCGAACTGCGTGTTCAGCTTCTTGAGGAATTCGCCGTCAGTATAAAGCCGCGCGACCTCATACTCATCCTTGTAGGCCATCAGCTTGTAGGCGTAGCGCGCAACCGCTTCGGTGAAGCCGGTCAGGCCCTTGGCCTTCTGCTCGGCGGTGCGTGCCCGTTCCACCAGCGCCTTGTAGCGTTCGGCATAGGCCTGGTTCTGGTAGGCGACCAGACGCGGCACGCGGTCGGCCAGCAGTTCGTCGGTGGTCTTGGCAAATGCCTTCGGCTCGAAGGTCGCAACCGACGGCCGGGCGATGTCTTCCACCGCCTTGGCATCCTGCGCGTATAAGCGGCCCCAGTTCAGCGCCGTCTTGTTGCTCTCAATCGCCGTACCGTTCAGCTCAATGGCCTGCAGCAGGGCATCGAGCGAGACCGGAATCAGGCCGCGCTGCACGGCATAGCCCAGCATGAACATGTTGGTGGCGATGGCATCGCCCATCAAAGCCGTCGCGATACGCGTGGCCTCGACGAATTCCGACAGGTTGTCGCCGGCCGAATTGCGGATCGCCTGCGCCATCTGCACATCGTCCAGCTGCAGGTTCGGGTTGAGCTGGAACGCAGCCGTCGGGGTCAGATGCGTGTTGATCAGGGCGCGCGTATGGCCCTTCTGCATCTTCTCCAGTGCGGCATCGCCCGCGGCCACCACCATGTCGCAGCCGAGCACCAGATTGGCGCCGCCGGCCGCCACGCGCACGGCATGGATGTCGTCCGGGTTCATGGCAATACGCACATGGCTCAGCACGGCGCCGTTCTTCTGCGCCAGGCCGGTGAAGTCGAGCACGGAAGTGCCGTAGCCCTGGATATGCGCGGCCATGCCGAGGATTTGCCCGATGGTGACGACGCCAGTGCCGCCAATACCGGTGATCAGGATATTGTAGGGCTGATCCAGCGGCGCGATCTCGGGAGTCTTCAGGCTGGCGAACAGCCCGTCGGTCTTGTCGGCCGGATTCTGCTGAATCTTCACCTTGGCGCGTTTCACCTTGCCGCCCTGCACCGAGACGAAGCTAGGGCAGAAGCCGTTCACGCAGGAGAAGTCCTTGTTGCAGGACGACTGGTTGATCTTGCGCTTGCGGCCCAGTTCGGTTTCCTGCGGCTCGACCGAGACGCAGTTGGATTTTACCGAACAGTCGCCACAGCCTTCGCAGACCGCTTCGTTGATGAAGATGCGGCGATCCGGATCGGGGAAGGTGCCGCGCTTGCGGCGGCGGCGCTTCTCGGCTGCGCAGGTCTGGTCGTAGATCAGCACGGTGCAGCCAGGGATTTCGCGCAGTTCCTTCTGCACGGCATCCAGGTCGTCGCGATGATGGAAGGTGGTGCCCGGCGCCCATTCGGTGCCGACCGGATATTTGTCCGGCTCGTCGCTGACCAGCGCGATGCGGCGCACGCCTTCGCCATAGACCTGCAGCGAAATCTGCTGCGGGGTCAGCTGGCCGTCATGCGGCTGGCCGCCGGTCATGGCGACCGCGTCGTTGAACAGGATTTTGTAGGTGATGTTGACCTTGGCGGCGATGCTGGCGCGCAACGCCAGCAGGCCGGAATGGAAATAGGTGCCATCGCCCAGATTGGCGAAGATGTGATTGTCTTCGGTGAAGGGGGCCTGGCCGATCCAGGGCGTGCCTTCGCCGCCCATCTGCGTGAAGGTCGCGGTCGAACGGTCCATCCACAGCGACATGAAATGGCAGCCGATGCCGGCCACCGCGCGGCTGCCTTCCGGCACGCGGGTGGAGGTGTTGTGCGGGCAGCCCGAGCAGAAATACGGCGTGCGCTGCGTCTTGCCGATACTGCTAGCCGCGGCCTCGCGCTCCTTCTGTTCGATAAAGGCGATGCGCTCCTCGATGCGCGGATTGGTGCCGTAGCGCTTGAGCCAGGTGTACAGCGCCTTGGCGACGATTGCCGGAGATATCTCCCCGGCCGACGGGAGCAGCCAGTTGCCCTGCGCATCGAACTTGCCGACCACGCGGGGGCGCACGTCTTCACGCCAGTTATACAGCTGTTCCTTGAGTTGGTTCTCGATGACCGCGCGCTTTTCCTCGACGACGATCACTTCTTCCAGGCCTTCGGCGAAATGCCGTGCGCCTTCGCGCTCCAGCGGCCAGACCATGCCGACCTTGTAGAGACGGATGCCCATATCGGCGGCCATCTCCTCGGTGATGCCGAGGTCTTCCATCGCCTGGCGCACATCCAGATACGACTTACCGGTGGTGATAATGCCCAGCCGCGGACGCGGACTGTCGATGATGATCTTGTCGATCTTGTTGGCGCGCGCAAAGGCCAGCGCGGCATAGGCCTTATGGCGTTGCAGCCGGTCTTCCTGTTCCAGGATCGCATCGGGCCAGCGGATATTCAGCCCACCCGCCGGCATCTCGAAATCGGTGGGGTAGGCGATCTGCAGGCGCTCAGGGTCAATGGAGACGCTGGCCGAGCTTTCGACGGTTTCGGTCTGGCATTTGAAGCCGACCCAGATGCCGGCATAGCGCGACATTGCCCAGCCGAGCAGGCCGTAATCGATGAATTCCTGCACATTGGCCGGATGCAGCATCGGCATCATCGCGGCCATCATCATGTGCTCGGACTGGTGCGCCACGGTGGAGGAGGCGGCGCCATGGTCGTCGCCGCACAAAGCCAGCACGCCGCCATGCTTCGAGGTGCCGGCCGAATTGGCATGCTTGAACACGTCCATCGAACGGTCGACGCCCGGACCCTTGCCGTACCAGATCGAGAAGACGCCGTCGTATTTCGCCTTGGGGAACAGATTAAGCTGTTGGCTGCCCCAGATCGCGGTGGCGGCCAGATCCTCGTTCACGCCGGGCTGGAACTGGATGTGATTGTCTTTGAGATATTTGCGGGCTTTCCAGAGCTGCTGGTCGAACAGCCCGAGCGGCGAGCCGCGATAGCCGGAGATGAAGCAGGCGGTGTTGAGCCCGGCAGCGAGATCGCGCTTTCGCTGCAGCATCGGCAGGCGCACCAGCGCCTGCGTGCCGGTCAGGAAAACCCGACCACGTTCGAGGGTGTATTTATCGTCCAGCGTAACATTCGCCAGCATCCGGTGCTCCTCCCGCTACCGTAAGCGCCGTATCCGGCGCGCCTGCTGCCAATTAGGTCAGCATTGCTTACCTAATTATAGGGCGGTCGCTCCGCTCGGTCGAGGGAAAACCGCTTGGCCAGGAGCCGCTCCGGGGGCCGGTTGCTCTTTCAAGTGATTGTGGTAGTTAGCGCGATACAGTCAACGCAGCACAGCCCATTCTGGATCGAATTTCATGGCCATTTTGCTCACGGGCGCCGCCGGTTTTATCGGCTTTCACGTCGCACAGGTTTTGCTGCAGCGCGGCGAAGACGTGATCGGCCTGGATAATCTGAACGATTATTACGATCCGACGCTGAAGCGCGCACGACTTGAGCAGCTGCAGGCCCATAAAGGCTTTCACTTCTTCCAGATCGACATCGCCGAGCCTGATGCAGTGCGGGATGCGGCGAAAAATTTCGAGATCGACCGCGTCATTCATCTCGCCGCCCAGGCGGGTGTGCGCTATTCGCTGATCAACCCCTACGCCTATATCCGCGCCAACGTGCTCGGCCATACGGTGATGCTGGAATTCGCCCGCAGCCTGAAAAACTGCCGGCACTTTGTCTATGCCTCGTCCTCGTCGGTCTATGGCGGCAATACCAAGCTGCCCTTTGCCGTCGAAGACCGTGTCGATTCGCCGGTCTCGCTCTATGCCGCGACCAAGAAGGCCGACGAGCTGATCAGCCATGCCTATTCGCATCTGTTCGGCTTCCCGCAAACCGGCCTGCGTTTCTTCACGGTTTACGGCCCCTGGGGTCGGCCCGACATGGCGATGTTCATCTTCACCAAGGCGATCTACGAAGGCCGTCCGATCCAGGTGTTCAATCACGGCAACATGAAGCGTGATTTCACGTACATCGACGATATCGTGAATGGCGTGATCAAGACGCTGGACAATCCGCCGCCGCCGAACGAACAGGGCCGCCCGTATCGGCTGTACAACATCGGCAACAACCGGTCCGAGCCGCTGATGCGCATGATCGAACTGATCGAGAAGGCCGTCGGGCGCGAGGCCAAGAAGGAATTCCTGCCGCTGCAGGAAGGCGATGTGCCGGCCTCATTCGCGGATATCTCTGCCATTCAGCGCGATACCGGCTTTGCGCCGACCACGCCGATCGATGTCGGCATTCCGCGCTTTGTCGACTGGTATCGCCGCTACCACAACCTGGTCGGATAAGCCGTTGAGCGAAGTGCCGCAGATCAGCCCGGACAGCATCGATCCCAAAGTGGTCGAGGCGATGGTGCTGCAGGGCATTCCGCATTGCGCGGCGCTGGGCGTGCGGGTGATCGAGGTCAAGTCGAGCCATGTGACCCTGTCGCTGCCCTACAATGCCGATCTGGTCGGCGATCCGGTCAGCGGCATTCTGCATGGCGGCGCCGTCACCTCGCTGATCGACAGCGTGGCCGGAATGGCGGTGTTTGCCGCGCTGTTCGCCGCGCAGCAGAAGCTGCAGGCCATCGCCACGCTCGATCTTCGCATCGACTATCTGAAACCGGCACTGGCGCAGAAGGAACTCTACGCCACGGCCGAATGCTACAAGCTGACGCGCTCGATTGCCTTCGCGCGTGGCCGTGCCTATCACCCGGAAACGCCGGATGATCTGGTGGCCAACTGCGTCGGTACCTTCATGATCGGCTCCTCCGACAAGCCGCCGCTGCCCAAAGGTGCGAAAGTGCCGGGAACACAGCCATGAGCGTCGATTTCGAGAAGCTGATCGCCGAAGCGCGGGCGCAGCGCGATTTCTCGCCTTTCATCGCGGCCGTACCGTATTTCCGTTTCCTGGGGCTTCGTGTGAAGCCGGGTGACGGCGAGGGCGAGTTGATCTGCGTGCTGCCGGCCGATCCCAAGCTGATCGGCAATGCGCGGCTGCCGGCTTTGCATGGGGGCGTGGTCGGCGCGCTGCTGGAATCGGCCGCCATCGTGCAGCTGATCTGGTCGGCCGATGCCGACCGCATCCCGAAAATCATCGATCTTCAGGTCGATTACCTGCGCTCGGCCCGGCCGGTCGAAACCTTTGCCCGGGCGATTATCACCAAGCACGGTCGCCGCGTCGCCAACGTGCGGGCCGAAGCCTGGCAGGACGATCCGGCCCGGCCGGTCGCCGCCGCGCATGCGCATTTCCTGCTGACCTGATAAAGAGTTCCGGCGCATTTTTGCCCCATTTCCCGGCTTGATTGACGGGATTGTCACGTCTGGCGGTCTGGTCAAACCGGCCGGCTCTGCCCATATACTGGAGCAGTTATAAAAAGAGGAATTCTCCCCCCATGGCTTCTCCCGCCGTTTCCACTGTCAGCACTGCCCCGGCCAACGATCTTGGCGCACTGCCGGTCTGGGACCTGACCGATCTCTATCCCGGCCTGGAATCTACGGAGCTGAAGCGCGATCTCGCCAGCGTGGCCGAGCGTGCCGCCAAGCTGGAGCAGCAGTGGAAAGGCAAGGTGGCGGGCGCGACTGGTGAACAGCTGGCCGGCATGATCGTCGAATACGAGAAACTGCAGGACCTGATCGGCCGGATGTATTCCTATGCCTCGCTGGCCTATGCCGGCGACATGGCCGATCCGAAGATCGCCGGCTTCTACCAGGACATGCAGGAGAAGCTGAACGACATCGGCACCAAGCTGCTGTTCTTCACGCTCGAGATCAATCGCATCGAGGATGTCGATATCGAGAAGAAATACATGGAATCGGCCAAGCTGGCGCATTACCGCCCCTGGCTGCGCGACCTGCGGCTGTTCCGCGACCATCAGCTGGAGGATGAACTCGAGCGGCTGCTTCACGAAAAGGCCGTCGCCGGCCGCGCGGCCTGGAACCGCCTGTTCGACGAAACCATGGCGGGCCTGCGCTTTGCCTGGGGCAAGGAGCAGCTGACCGCCGAGCAGGTGCTGCACAAGCTGTCGGACAAGGACGCCAAGACGCGCAAGCTGGCGGCCAAAACACTGGCGAAGGTCTTCAAGCAGAATATCCGGCTGTTTGCCCTGATCACCAACACGCTGATCAAGGACAAGGAGGTGGAAGACCGCTGGCGTAAATACCCTACGCCGGAGGCCTATCGCCATCTCTCCAACTGCGTCGAACCCGAAGTGGTCGATGCGCTGACCGATGCCGTGACGGCAGCCTATCCGAAACTCTCGCATCGCTACTACAAGCTGAAGGCGAAGTGGATGGGCACCAAGAAGCTGAACTGGTGGGATCGCAATGCGCCGCTGCCGGAAGACAGCGACCGCATGATCGGCTGGGACGAGGCGCGCGACACCGTGCTCAAGGCCTATGGCCGCTTCTCGCCGGAGTTGGCTGATCTGGGCAAAAAGTTCTTCGACAATGCATGGATCGATGCCCCGGCGCGGCCGGGCAAGGCCTCGGGTGCTTTCGCGCACCCCACCGTGCCGAGTGCGCATCCGTATCTGCTGCTCAACTACCAGGGCCGCACGCGCGACGTGATGACTCTGGCCCACGAACTCGGCCATGGCGTGCATCAGCTGCTGGCCGCCGAGCAGGGGCCTCTCATGTCGGATACGCCGCTGACTCTGGCGGAGACGGCATCCGTGTTTGGCGAGCAGCTCACTTTCCGCGCGCTGCTCGATGCCGCCGGGCCGGAACGCCGCAAGATCATGCTGGCCTCCAAGGTCGAGGACATGATCAACACCGTGGTGCGCCAGACGGCTTTCTTCAAGTTCGAGCGCAATCTCCACGCGGCGCGGCGCGAGGGCGAGCTGACGCCCGACCGCATCGGCGAAATCTGGATGGGCGTGCAGGGCGAGAGCCTCGGTCCCGCGCTGAAGCTGGACCAGGATTACAGCAGCTTCTGGTGCTATATCCCGCATTTCGTGCATTCGCCGTTTTATGTCTACGCCTATGCCTTCGGCGACTGCCTGGTGAATGCGCTCTATGCGCGCTACCAGGATGCCGAGCAGGGTTTCCAGGAGAAGTATTTCACCATGCTGCGCGCCGGCGGCACGCTGCGGCACAAGGAACTGCTCGAACCTTTCGGTCTCGACGCTTCCGATCCGGCCTTCTGGTCGAAGGGGCTTGGCGTGATCGAAGGCTTCATCGACGAACTCGAACAGCTCTCATAACCATGGCAGAACACGACACGCCGCTCGGCCGCGTCCGCCGTTACGCCAAAGTGGGCGCCTCCGTCGGAGGTCTGGCGGCGCGGCTTGGTGCCGAGCGTGTGTTGGGCGTCAAGATGGATCGCGCCCAGCATGCCGCCGATCTGCGTGCCGCGCTCGGCGGGCTGAAAGGCCCGCTGATGAAGGTGGCGCAGATCATGTCCACCATCCCGGACGCGCTGCCCAAGGAGTATGTGCAGGAACTGGCGCAGTTGCAGGCCAATGCGCCGGCCATGGGCCAGGCTTTCGTCAAACGCCGCCTGGTGGCCGAACTCGGACCGCAATGGCAGTCGAGATTCAGCAGTTTCGACCTGACCGCCTCGGCCGCCGCCAGCCTCGGACAGGTGCATCGCGCGACAGCGACAGACGGCACCCAGCTTGCCGTAAAGCTGCAATACCCCGACATGGCCTCGGCAGTAGAAGCCGACCTGCGGCAGCTCAAGCTGATTTTCGGCATCTATCGCCGTTACGACGCCGCCATCGACACGCGGCATATCCATGACGAGATCGCAGCCCGCCTGCGTGAGGAACTCGACTACGAACTCGAAAGCCGTCACATGCGCCTCTACGGCGCCATGTTGAAGGACGAGACCGGCGTGCATGTGCCCGAGGTGGTGGCCGACCTCACCACCAAACGCCTGCTGGCGATGACCTGGCTGGAGGGCCGCCGGCTGCTGGACTTCAAGGACGCGCCGCTCGAAACCCGCAATGCCATCGCGCTCAACCTGTTCCGCGCCTGGTATGTGCCGTTCTACCGCTGCGGCGTGATCCATGGCGACCCGCATCTGGGCAACTACACGGTCCGCGACGATTTCGGCATCAACCTGCTGGATTTCGGCTGTGTCCGCATCTTCCCGTCGAAATTCGTCGGCGGCGTGATCGACCTCTATCGCGCGATCTCGACCAACGACCGTGCGCTGGCCGTGCATGCCTACGAGACCTGGGGCTTCACGGGCCTGAGCAACGAGGTGATCGATACGCTCAATCTCTGGGCTGAATTCGTCTATGCGCCATTGCTGGAAGACCGGCCGCGCAGAATTCAGGAGATGGAATCTTCCGGAGTCTATGGCCGCGAAGTGGCCGAGAAGGTGCATCATCAGCTCAAGTCGCTGGGTGGCGTGACACCGCCGCGCGAATTCGTGTTTATGGATCGCGCCGCCATCGGCCTGGGCGGCGTGTTCCTGCATCTGAATGCCGAGATCAACTGGCACCGGCTGTTCCACGACCTGATCGAAGGCTTCGATGTCGTGGCGCTGGAAAAGCGCCAGAAAGCGGCGCTGAAAATCGCAGGGCTCCAGGCGACTTAAGTCTTTGCGTCCAGCACGCTGCGTAGTTTCTCGGCCAGGTCGGCACGCCGGTAGGGCTTGCTGAGGAATTCCACGCCGGGCGGGATTTCCTCGTTGCCCTGCACCGATCCTTTGGCGAAGCCCGAGGTCAGCACGACCTTGATGCCGGGACGTTGGCCACGTGCCAGCATGACCAGCTTGGCGCCGCTGATGCCGCCCGGCATCACCATGTCACTGAACACCAGATCGACAGTCGCCTCATGCTTCAGGATATTGAGGGCGACCTGGCCGTTATCGGCCTCCAGTGTCTGGTAGCCGAGCTGTTTGAGCTGCGTCACCACCACCTTGCGCACATCGGGATTGTCTTCCACCACCAGAATGCATTCACCGCCGCGCGGCTCGGGCCGCGACGCCGCGGCGATCTGGCTGGCCTCGGCGGCACTCTCGGGGGCGCGCGGCAGATAGAGCCGCACCGTCGTGCCATGGCCATGTTCGCTGTAGATCTTGATATGGCCGCGCGACTGCCGTGCGAAGCCATAGATCATGCTCAGACCCAGCCCGGTGCCGGCGCCGACCGGCTTGGTGGTGAAGAAAGGTTCGAAAGCCCGCGACAGCGTTTCGGCCGTCATTCCCTTGCCAGTATCCGAGACGGCGATCATCACGTAGTGGCCCGGCACCACCTCGGCATTGGCGCGACAATAATATTCGTCGAGCATCACATTCTCGGTCTCGATGGTGAGACGTCCGCCGGATGGCATGGCATCGCGCGCATTGATCGCAAGGTTCACCAGCGCCGCGTCGAACTGCGCCGGATCGGCAAAGGCATCGTCCAGGTTGGCGGCAAACCCCGCCCTGATCTCGATGGTCTCGCCCAGCGTGCGGCGCAGCAGGTCGATGGTTGCGGCGATGCGGGTGTTCGGGTCGAAACGTTCGGCTTTCAGCGACTGCCGCCGCGCAAAGGCCAGCAGTTGACGGGTAAGTTCGGCACCGCGCAATGCGGCATGCAGCGCATTCTCGGCATATTCCCTGGTTTTCCTGTCCGCTGCCGCATCGGCGACGATCATGTCGAGATTGCCGATCATGACCGCCAGCAGGTTGTTGAAATCATGCGCGATACCGCCGGTAAGCTGTCCGATGGCATCCAGACGCTGGGCTCGACGCAGCCGCTCTTCCTGCACGCTATGCTCGGTCATGTCGCGGCCGATGAAGAAATACTGCTCTTCCGGTTCCGACCATACGCCAGTCCAGACCAGCGGTACGGGATGGCCCTTCATATGGACATAGCGACACTGGAAATTGCGCATCTGGTTGCCGCGACGCGCCAGTCTCATCTCGTTGCGGGTGTTTTCCAGATCGTCGGCAAACAGGAAGTCGATGGCGTTGCGCCCGATCATGCTGGTATGGGGCCGGCCGAGGATGGATTGCGCGCTGGGGCTGACGCGGATCAGATTGCCCTTGCCGTCGACGACAAGAATAAGATCCAGCGATGTTTCAAACACTCGCTGGTTGATCGCGCTGTCGACAGTTTGCGGTCTGGTGCTGGCCTGATCGTCCATCTCGCCCGCTTCCGTAACGACGGACCTTTCGCCAGCAGGCATTGTCGACAATTTCTTCAAGCATTTAAACCGAAAATTGCAGAGGTTTGATGGCTCTGATGTGAGGTTTCCAGTGGAACTTTCCACATCCTGCCGTATTGCAGATAATCTGCTGTGAGGAATTCCTATGCCGCCCCAGACGCCGCCCAGCCAGACAGCCCCGGAGCAACCCATACAGGGAGCGCAGCCGGGCGCCGGTCACGAGCCGCCGGCCTTTGAATCCGATCTCGACCGCCATCGCGCCAGTGTCGATGAGGTCTATGGCTCGCATGGGGTGCAGCCCGATCCGGCGGAGGAAACCGCTTTCCGGCCCGGCTCCGGTCGCGGCAGCCGGGGGATGAGCCGGGTGGGCGACCGTCGCCGGCGCTGACTGGCAGGCTCAAGGCCGTATTGGCGGTTGCTGCCGCCGGATTTTACGGGGAAAATACGCCCAAACCTTGAGGCGGGCGCATGATCGGCAGTCTGTCGCTGTTTTCGCCGGGCTCGATCCAGAGTTACGGCGCATCTTCACCTGCAGTGGCCACGCCGCAGAGCCGGGCCAATGACGGCAGTGCTGCCTGTGCATCGCTCGATTGCGGTGAGCATGGCGCGCTCAACCGCGCCACGCTGCAGGCACAGTTTCCCGGACTGTCGCTCGCCGCTGCCGCGCAAGCGCAGCAGCAACAGCAGAGGGCACAGCAGCAGTCGGGCTTTGGCCCGCCGCGTCAAAACGGCACTGCCGGCGGCAGCGCTTCATCTGGCAGCACTTCATCCGCCACCACTTCGTCCGGCAGCGTCGCGACAGGCGGCGGTCGCCTTGCGAGTGCCACGCTGCTGACGGCACAGGAAGCCGGCCAGGGGCAGTCTTCGGGCGCTGCCGCCGCCAGCGACCTCAGCGAGGAGGAGCAGGCGCAGGTCGCCAAGCTCAAGCAGATCGACGCCAAGGTGCGGGCGCATGAACGTGCCCATGCCGCCGTCGGCGGTGCCCATGCCGGTGCGCCCAGCTACACCTACACGCGCGGACCCGACGGCCAGATGTATGCCACGGCCGGCGAGGTCGCCATCGACATCAGCGCCGAGAGCGATCCTGAAGCGACCCTGCAGAAGGCCACGCAGGTGGCCGCTGCGGCGCTGGCGCCGGCTGACCCCTCGGGTCAGGACCGTGCGGTGGCCGCGGCCGCTTCCCAACTGCGGCTCGAGGCCCTGGCCCAGATCCGCGAGGAAAAGCGCGTCGAGCAGGAGCAGCAGCAGGCCGAGGCCGCAGAAGCGAAGGCCGAGCGCGAGCAGACGCAGCAGGCCGGTGACGAGGCCCAGGCATCGACCCAGGCATCGACCCAGGCATCGCCCCTGGCATCGGCCCCGGGATCATCCCCTGTGCCAGGACAGGCCCGCGCGGCAGCCGCCTATCAGCAGATCGGCCGGCTGGTCGGCCTGGTCGCCTGACCGATTTGCCCGGATTTGACTGGTAAAACAGGCCCTTCCGCCGCGTCGGAAGGCGGCCTGGAGGGCCGGGCAGGGGTTGTGCCGGCTTCGGCCAGCAGCGTAATATCCCGGCCGATTCAAATCACCAAACCGACCTGAGGGTATTATGGCCGAAGAACACAAGATGGGCTCCATGGACATCAGCCAGCATAAGGGCGCCTGGGAAGCCTTCGTGAAGATGACGATCTGGGGCACCGTTTCCGTGGTGGTCCTGCTGGTGCTGATGGCGATCTTCGTCGTCTGATCCGGCCAGACGGCGCCTTATCGGCGCCGTCTTTGTTTTGGGCGCAGAGGATGCGCCGGGGGGAGTTGGCATGAAAATCGGAATACCGAAAGAACGCCGCGCCGGTGAAAAGCGCGTGGCTGCCTCGCCGGAAACGGTGAAGAAGTTCGTCGGCCTGGGCTGCACGGTCGTGATCGAGACCGGCGCCGGCACCGCCGCCGACATCCCCGATGATCAATACACCGCCATGGGCGCGCAGATCGCGCCCGATGCGAAGAGCACCGTTGGCGATGCCGACATGGTGCTGAAAGTGCAGCGGCCGATGACGGCTGCCGAAGGCAATGACGAACTGGCGCTGCTCAAGAAGGGTGCGGTTCTCGTCTCGGCTTTGCAGCCGCTGCAGCAGCGCGAGCAGGTGAAAGCCTATGCCGCCGCCGGCATCTCGGCCTATGCCATGGAACTGATGCCGCGCATCACCCGCGCGCAGTCGATGGACATCCTGTCCTCGCAGTCCAATCTCGCCGGCTACAAGTCGGTGCTCGATGCGGCCCAGCATTTCGGTCGCGCCTTCCCGATGATGATGACCTCGGCCGGCACGATTGCCCCGGCCCGTGTCTTTGTCATGGGCGTCGGCGTCGCCGGCCTGCAGGCGATTGCCACTGCCAAGCGCCTCGGCGCGGTTGTTTCCGCCACCGACGTTCGCCCGGCCACCAAGGAGCAGGTCGAAAGCCTTGGCGGCAAGTTCGTCTGGGTCGACGATGAAGAAGCCCGCGCCTCGCAGACCGCCGGCGGCTATGCCAAGGAAATGTCGGCCGAATACAAGGCCAAGCAGGCAGCGCTGATCGCCGAGACGGTGAAAAAGCAGGACATCATCATCACCACTGCGCTGATCCCCGGCCGTCCCGCGCCGGTGTTGGTCACCGAAGATATGGTGCGTTCGATGCGCCCTGGTTCGGTGATCATCGATCTTGCCGTGGAATCCGGCGGCAACTGCCCGTTGTCGAAGGTCGATGAAGTGGTGAATGTGAACGGCGTGAAGGTGGTGGGCTACAGCAACTATCCCAGCCGCGTGCCGGTCGATGCCTCCAATCTCTATGCCAAGAACCTGTGGAACTTCCTCTCGCCGCACTGGGACAAGGACGGCAAGACCTTCAAGTTCAACCAGGAAGACGAAACCGTGACCGGCACCTGCGTCGTGCGCGACGGCCAGGTGGTGCATCCGCAGCTGAAAGAGGGGAACTGATCATGGGTGAGATTTACTCCTTCTTCTCGCTGCTCACCGTTTTCGTGCTGGCCTGCTTCGTCGGCTACTACGTGGTCTGGAGCGTGACCCCGGCGCTGCACACGCCGCTGATGAGTGTCACCAACGCGATCTCCTCGGTCATCATCGTCGGCGCACTGATCGCCGCTGGTGCATCCCCGATGTTCGATGCCTCAAAGATTTTCGGCCTGATCGCCATCGCGCTCGCCGCCGTCAATATCTTCGGCGGCTTCCTTGTCACCCAGCGCATGCTGGCGATGTACAAGAAAAAAGAAAAGAAGTGAGGGCAGCATTATGTCGATCCAACTGACCGCGCTGCTCTATCTCGTCAGCTCCGTCCTTTTCATCCTTGCGCTGCGTGGGTTGTCATCGCCGGAAACCAGCCGCAAGGGCAACACCTACGGCATGGTCGGCATGGCTATTGCCGTACTGACCACCATTGCCAATCTCGGCGACCTGACCGGCTCCATCGTCTGGGTGCTGATCGCGCTGGTGATCGGCGGCGGTGTCGGCACGGTGCTGGCCCGCCGCATCCAGATGACGGCGATGCCGCAGCTGGTGGCCGCCATGCACAGCCTCGTCGGCCTGGCCGCCGTGCTGGTGGCAGCTGCCGCCTTCTACAATCCGGCGCCCTACGGCATCCTCAATGCCGCCGGCCAGATCACGGTGGCAGCGCGGATCGAGATGGCGCTCGGTGTCGTCATCGGCATCATCACCTTCTCGGGCTCGCTGGTCGCCTTCGCCAAACTCCAGGGCCTGGTCTCGGGCAGCCCGGTGATCTTCAAGGGCCAGCATATCCTGAATGCCGCCATCGGCCTGGGCATCCTCGCCCTGACCGTCGCCTTCTGCATGGAGCCGAGCCGAGAACTCTTCTGGGCCGTCACCATCCTGGCGCTGATCGTCGGCTTCACCATCATCATCCCGATTGGCGGCGCCGACATGCCGGTCGTCGTCTCGATGCTGAACAGCTATTCGGGCTGGGCGGCGGCCGGTATCGGCTTCACGCTGCAGAACCCGGCGCTGATCGTCACCGGTGCGCTGGTCGGCTCCTCGGGCGCGATCCTGTCCTACATCATGTGCAAGGGCATGAACCGCTCGCTGTTCAACGTCATCCTCGGCGGCTTCGGTGGCGACACCTCGGCCGCAGCCGGTGGCGAGAAGGTCGACCGCGCCTACAAGAAGGGCTCGGCCGACGACGCAGCCTTCATCATGAAGAATGCCGGCAAGGTCATCATCGTGCCGGGCTACGGCATGGCGGTGTCGCAGGCCCAGCATGCCCTGCGCGAAATGGGCGACAAGCTGAAGGAAGAGGGCGTGGAAGTGAAATACGCCATCCATCCGGTGGCGGGCCGCATGCCGGGCCATATGAACGTGCTGCTGGCCGAAGCCAATGTGTCATATGACGAAGTGTTCGAACTGGAGGAGATCAACTCCGAATTCCAGACTGCCGACGTCGCCTTCGTCATCGGCGCCAACGACGTGACCAATCCGGCCGCGCGCGACGACCCGAAAAGCCCGATCTTCGGCATGCCGATTCTCGACGTCGACAAGGCCAAGACCGTGCTGTTCGTGAAGCGCTCGATGGCCTCGGGTTACGCGGGTATCGACAACGAGCTGTTCTACAAAGACAACACGATGATGTTATTGGCCGACGCCAAGAAGATGGTCGAGGACATTGTGAAGGGGTTATAGCCCCTCCAAACATTTGTCTCTGCATGAGGAAATTGTACTCATGCATTCCAGAGCGGCCCGGACCTTCCTCCGGGCCGTTTCTTGTTTGGAACGGCTATAAAACATATTGCTTTGCACACATATGAATCGTGCTAAACAGGCGCCCGCTTCGAGACCCCCCCGCCTGCCATGCCGACCGCCTCTTACAGCCAGCGCCAGCCGCTTTCATCCCGTGACCCCCTGGTCTGGGATCCCGCCGCTATGGCTGCGGAGGCGCGGGGCGAGATCGTCGACCTCGCGCATCGCGATCTGGAAAATGCCAACTTTGAAGGCCGCGCCATGGCGCGCGCCAAGCTGGCCGGCAGCAACCTGCGCGCCGCGCGGTTCGGCCGTGCCGACCTGGCCGAGGCCGACCTGTTCGGCGCCGATCTGGCGCGTGCCGACCTGCAGCAGGCCAACCTGACCCGCGCCATCCTGCGCGGCACCAACCTGCGCGGCGCCAATCTCAACAACGCGATCCTGGTGGATGCCGATTTTCGCGGCGGCGTGATGATGCGGCCCAATGCCGAACAGCATGCCCAGCCGCGCGCCGGCAGCGAGATGTCCGATCTCAGCAACTGCCTGCTGGATTACGCCACCGCCTCGCGCGCGCAGTTCTCCGGCGTCGATCTCAGCGGTGCCTCGCTGATCGGCGCAGATTTATCTGGCGCGAATTTCTTCGGCAGCAGCCTGCGTGGCGCCGATCTGTCTTACGCCAACCTGAGCGGCGCGAATCTGAGCGACTCCCGCCTGATCGGCACGCGGCTGACCGGTGCAAACCTGAGCGGTGCGCAGATCGTCAACGCCACGGTGGAGAATGTGTCGGCCTTCGGTGCCGATTTCTCCGGTGCGACCTTGCGCGGTGTCGATACGGCGGGTTTCAGCACGGCTGCGCCGCCGCTGGTGACGGTGGCCGATTTCACCACCGACCTGCTCGGCGCCATCGCCCAGCATCGCGCCTGGATGCAGTCGGACGGCGTCGCCGGCCGCCAGCTCAGTCTGGCCGGTCAGCGGCTGCCGTATCACGATTTCTCTGGCCTTGAGCTGGATGGCGCCGATTTCGCCGGCTGCGACCTGCGCGGCTGCAGCTTCGCGCGCGCCAGCCTGCTGCTCGCCAGCTTTGCCCGTGCCAACCTGACCGGTGCCAGCTTCCAGGCGGCGCGGATCGCCGGCGTGCGCTTCAACGAGGCCGACTTGCGCTGGGCCGACCTGCAACAGGCCGTGCCGGGCCGGCTGCCGATCTATCTCGGCAACGGGCGGTTCAGCGGCCGGCATCTCGCGACTGACTTCACGTCAGCCAAGCTCGATGCCGCGAAGCTGGATGGCTTCGACCTCGCCGCCTGCCGGCGCTAATTCTGTCTGAGATCGCCATGCTGCAGCCCGCAGTAATAGGGCTCGCCCTGTTCGGCAAAGGCATTCAGTTTCGCATTGTAGCAGCGATGCTCGAAACCATGCTTGTCGGTGATGGTCATCAGCGCCGGCACATGGCGGCCGTCGTCCGCATTGCGCGGGCCGGTCAGGTAAAAGGCCACGCGGTCGATGCGATAGCCCAGCACGCTTAAACTTTTCAGCGCCGCCAGACGCTCGCTCACCGCCAGCAGGAAAGTCTCGGCATTGGCGCGGTTCTGGCCGAGCCCGAGCGGGCGCTGGAAATCGCCAACTAACATCTGATCGGGCAGCGCCGAACTGATCAGGCGTGCGACCTGAATGGTGACATCGCCGACGATGAAGGCGCCGGCATTGCTGCCGTCCTTGCGCGGCTGGTGATAGACGAAATGGCTGCCGATGCTCAAGACAAGCCGCAGCACCGGCACGGCCTCGGCATGCGTCGAGGTGCGTTTCAGCGCCGAGAAGACGATCTGGAAAATCGCCACGGCGCAGAAAAAGTCGATATCGGCGCGCAGGCCCGAGCGTTCGTTCCAGACATAGAAGCCGTCGCCGGTGGTCGTGCGGTCGAAGGTCACCGCCAGCCCCTGCGCCCGCGCCATTTCTTCGGCGAGGTTGAGCGAGAATTCCAGCGTGGTGAGCTGCGCGGCCTGCACTTCGGGTGCCGCCTTGGAAAAGCCGACGATGTCGAGCAGCAGGACGGCGCGGTGCAGCACCTTGCGCACGGTGAACAGGCGGAAAACACGCTCGACCAGGGCGGGCGGGATGTCGCCGGCCGCATCGCCGATGCGCTGCTCCAGCCGCAGCTCGACCGGCTGCACATCCAGCAGGCGGGCGGCATCGTCCAGCGCCGCGCCCTCCATCAGGGTTCCCTCGCTGAATACGGGGAGATGCCGGCCATGGTCGGCGAATAACCGCACCTTGGGCAGGGTGATCACCTCGATGCCGTTCCGGCTAGGCCGCCAGCCGACCAGGGCATTGCTGCCAAAGCGCCATAAATCGAAAAAGATCGCGTGCAGGCGCTGCTGCAACACGGCTTCATCGTGTGAAATTTGGCGATTTTCGGCGGTCATGGGGCAGGGCGCGATTTTCGGGCGCCAGGTTGGGTCGGGGCTGTGTACCCCTGGCTATTGCGGGAATCAACCGCAAAACCGCAACTTTGGCGTCGCATCCCGGGAACTTTCCGGCGGGTTTTGCGTTTTCGATGGTCGACTTATGCCAGGGCGGGGGAGGAGTTTGGTTTCTCGGCCTTGCAGGAATGGCAAAACTCCCTATCTTGGAGGGGTCATTCTACTACGGACTACCGGCCTGTTACCCCTTCGTTCGAGCTTTCGTTTCGGATGGGCGTCCAGACCTTCTAGCCCTGGACAAGTCTGATGCGCCGCACATGAGTGCGTCGCCGCTACATCTGAGACGAAGGAATACCCACATGGCCACTGGCACTGTGAAATGGTTTAACGGCACCAAGGGTTACGGCTTTATCCAGCCGGAAGCAGGCGGCGCGGACGTGTTCGTGCATATCTCGGCGGTTGAGCGCGCTGGCCTCAGCAGCCTCAACGAAGGCCAGAAGGTCGCGTACGAAATTCAGAACGACCCGAAGCGCGGTAAGAGCTCGGCCGTCAATCTGAAGGCCATGTAAGGCTTCCTAGCCGAAACAGCCTTGGGGGCGTCCGGCAACGGGCGCCCCTTTCGTTTTTACCGAGATACGACAGGCAGGAGGACGCCATGGCGTTCAAGCCGAATTACGGCCAGCAGCGTGCTGACCGCAACCGCGCCAAGGAACAGAAGAAGCAGGAAAAGCTGCAGCGCCGCCAGGAAGAGGCCGAGCGCCGCAAGGCGGCCGGATTGCCGCCCGAAGACGAGGCAACGTCCGCAGACGACGACAAGCCTGATCAGGGCTGAGCTGTTTACCTCCCCGGAGTTCGCCGTCATGGCCAAGAAAAAGTTCAATCCCAATTCCGCCTTCGCGGTCTTCAACGTCACCTACCAGGATGGCGCCCAGACCTCGAATCGCAAGGTGCCGATCGACAAGTTCGGCCAGTTCGATGACGAAGAGGATGTGGCCCGCGCCTTCATCGAGGCGCAGGACCGCGAGATCGCCGACAAGTCCGGCCGCCCGCGCGGCCCGATCAAAAACATCGAACGCGTGGGCTGATTAAGCCCGCTTCAGTTTTTCCAGCATCACATGCAGCGCCTGCAGGAAGGCCGAGCGGTCCTTCTGTGAAAACGCCCTGGGCCCGCCGCCGAAGCTTTCGGTCGGATTGGCCGCGCGCAGGTCGCTCATCAGGTTGCGCGCTGCCAGGTCCATGCCGATCGAGGCTTCGCTGAATTCGCGGCCCGTCGGGCTGAGCACCCGGGCCCCGGTCTTCACGCAGCGCGCCGCCAGCGGCACGTCGGAGGTGATCACCACATCGCCGGTGGTGGCGGTCTCGGCGATCCAGTCGTCGGCCTTGTCCAGGCCCTCGGCGACCACCTGCAGCCGCAGCCAGTCGAGCCCGCGCGGGATGTTCAGCCAGCTATTCGCCACCACGACCACGGCCACCCCATGGCGCTCGGCCACGCGGTAGACCTCGTCCTTGACCGGACAGGCATCGGCATCGATGTAGATGGTGGTCATGCACTCTCATCTTGTCACCCCGGCCAAGCGAAGCGCGAGCCGGGGTCCCATTACATTTAAAAAATGGGATGCCGGCCAGGAGTATTTTCTTGGGCCCGGCATGACGGTTTAGGAAGAGGTTGGTAGAATAAACCCATGAGCAAGGCCTTCACCAAAGAGACCGACGCGCCCGAGGTCGAGGACGATCTCGACGACGCCGCGCCGCCGATCCCGGCGGGCGCGAAGAACTACATCACCCCGGCCGGCCTGCGCCGGCTGCAGGACGAGCTGCGCCAGCTGAAAAGCGTCGAGCGGCCCAAGGTGGTCGAGATCGTGTCCTGGGCGGCCGGCAACGGCGACCGTTCTGAGAATGGCGACTATCTCTACGGCAAGAAGCGCCTGCGCGAGATCGACCGCCGCGTCCGCTTCCTGCTCAAACGCCTGGAGATCGCCGAACCGGTCGATCCGAAGCTGCAGAAAAACCGCACGCAGGTCTTCTTCGGCGCCACCGTCACCTATGAGCATAATGGCACCGAACGCACGGTGCGCATTGTCGGCATCGACGAGGCGCGGCTGGAACACGGCGAGGTAAGCTGGATTTCGCCCATCGCGCGCGCGCTGATGAAGGCGCGCGAAGGCGATGTGGTGGAACTACGCACGCCGCACGGCCCGGAACAGATCGAAGTGATCGACATCGCCTATCGCGACGACGACGGTGAAGTCGAGCGGAAAGCCTGAACATGAAACTCGATGAGCTGATCGGCAATGTCGCCGCCTATGTCAATGACGCCATCATCATCACCGAAGCCGCCCCGCTGGACGAGGCGGCAGGTGGTCCGCGGATCGTCTACGTCAATCCTGCCTTCACCGCGATGAGCGGCTACGCGGCCAGCGAAGTCATGGGCCGCACCCCGCGCCTGTTGCAGGGGCCGGAGACCAGCCCCATCACCCGCGCCGAGATCCGCACCGCCCTGGAACGTGGCGAGGGAATCAGCACCGATATCCTGAATTATCGAAAGGACGGCACGCCCTACTGGATTGAGACCAGCATCCGCCCCGTACCCGGAGCCGACGGCCGGCCGGCGTTTTTCGTCGCCGTGCAGCGCGATGTCAGCGAACGGCGCGAATTGCAGGATTCTCTCGAGCTTGCCCGCCGCGATGCCGCCGTCGCCAGTCGCGCGAAATCGAATTTCCTGTCGCATATGAGCCACGAACTGCGCACGCCGCTGAACGCCATCATCGGTTTTGCCGAGATGATCAACCGCGAGGTGCTGGGGCCCGTGGGCAATCCACGTTATGCCGAATACGCCGCCGATATCCATCTGTCCGGTGAATTCCTGCTCAATGTGGTGAACGACATTCTCGACTTTGCCAAGATCGAGGCCGGTCGTATCGAGATGAACGAAACCGAGATCGATTTCGGGTCGATGCTCGATGAGGTGTCCCGCATCACCGCCGGTCTGGCGCTCCGCCTGGACGTCGAGCTGACGGTGGACGGCGCAGCAGGTTTCCGGCTGCAGGGCGATCCCCGGCTGCTGCAGCAGGTTTTCATCAACCTGATTTCCAACGCGCTGCGCTTCACGCCCAAGGGCGGTCGCGTCGCTGTATCGGTGCTGCTGCTCGCCGACGGGCGGCTTGCCTGCGTCGTGACCGACAACGGTTCCGGCATGCCGCATAACAAGACGCTGGACGTGCTCGAGCCCTTCGTCACGCTGAAGGGCGACAGGGGCACCGCACAGAGCACCGGACTCGGATTGCCGATCTGCAAGGCCTTCGTCGAGTTTCATGGCGGCCTGCTGTTCATCAATAGCGAGCTTGGCGCCGGCACCAGCGTCTATGTCACGCTGCCGGCCGAGCGTATTCTGGCGCGACCGCCGCGCGTCGAAGCTGCAGAGGCTGGTGCGCTCACTGCCCTGGAAACCACCCTGCCTGATGATGTCGAGAGCCTGTCGAATGCCGACCTCGACCGCCTGCCGATTGGCGTGCTGCTGTTGCGACGCGACGGCACGGTGCTGCGCTACAATGCCACCGAAAGCCGCTTTTCCGGGCTGCTGCCGGAGGAAGTGCTGGGACGCAACTTCTTCACCGAGGTGGCACCCTGCACCAGCTTTTCCGAACTCCGCAGCGGCTTCGAGAGCGGCCTGACAGCCGGCACGCTGAACGCCGTGCTGTATCACACCTTCCGCTTCCCCAACCGTGACATGCGCGTTCTGGTCCAGATGCGCGTGGCCAGGGATCCGGATTGCGGATGGCTTTTCGTGCGGTGGCTGTGATGCTGCCGGAGATGGAGCAGAACACATGATGAAGGCCATTCCGGTCAAGGTGGCGGAGATCTACGTGCCATCGAAATTCAAGGGTTTGCTGGATGCGGCGAAAGTTTCGGCGCTGGCCGACGAGATCGTCGGCGATGGCGGGCTGAAAGTGCCGATCCAGGTGCGCCGCGACGAGGCGCAGAAACGCTACGTGCTGGTCGCCGGTCTGCACCGGCTGGAAGCGATGCGCGCGCTCGGCGAGGCCGAGATCAGCTGCTACATCGTGGCGGCGCGGAAGTTTTGACTATGGCACCGGTTCTATTCTTCGTCATGCCGGGCTTGACCCGGCATCCCATTTTTTAAATGTAATGGGACCCCGGCTCTCCGCTGCGCTACGGCCGGGGTGACGGAAAATGCGATAATCCATGATCACCCCTCCCTATGACGCGATCATCCTCGGCGCCGGCGGCGCCGGGCTGTTCTGCGCCGGCATCGCCGCGCAGCGCGGCCGCCGCGTGCTGGTGCTGGATCATGCGAGCGCGCCCGGCGAGAAAATCCGCATCTCGGGCGGTGGACGCTGCAACTTCACCAACCTGCATGCCACGGCGGCCGATTTCCTGTCCGACAATCCGCATTTCGCCAAATCGGCGCTGAAACGCTACACCCAGCACGACTTCCTCGCGCTGATCGAGAAGCACAAGATTGCCTGGCATGAGAAGACGCTCGGCCAGTTATTCTGCGACGGCTCCTCGCGCCAGATCGTGCAACTGCTGCTGAATGAAGCGCATGACGCAACGATTCAGCTCTCCACCGCGATCACTGCCATCGCCAAAACCGAGAGCGGCTTCCGCGTCAGCACCGGCCGCGGCGATTTTGAAGCTGCGAAACTGGTGCTCGCCACCGGCGGGCCCAGTATTCCGAAAATGGGCGCGACGGGTTTCGCCTATGAGGTGGCGCGGCAGTTCGGCCTCCACGTGATCGCACCGCAGCCGGCGCTGGTGCCGCTCACCTTCTCGGGCGTCGATCTCGCGCGCTGGGACGGCATGGCCGGCGTCGCCGTGCCCGACGCGATTGTCAGCATCGGCAAGCGCCAATTCCGCGAGGCCGTGCTGTTCACCCATCGGGGCCTGAGCGGCCCGGCGATCCTGCAGATTTCCTCCTACTGGGAGCAGGGCGCACGCCAGCAGCCCATCACGCTCGATCTCTGTCCCGGCCTCGATCTCTTCGCCGCGCTGAAAGCCGCGCGTACAGCCACGCCGAAGCAGGAACTGGCGACGCAGCTGGAGCGCCACCTGCCGGCGCGGCTGGCGAAGCGGCTGGTCGAACTCACCAACACGCCCGGCCGCATCGCCGATTTGAGCGATGCCAAACTGCGCGGCGTGGCGGCCGCCGTGAAAGCGTGGCCACTCACGCCGGCCGGCAGCGAAGGCTATGCCAAGGCCGAGGTCACGCTCGGCGGCATCGACACGGGGGCGCTGTCGTCGCAAAGCATGGAAGCCAAGACCGTGCCGGGGCTGCATGTGATCGGCGAAGCGGTGGATGTCACCGGCCATCTCGGCGGCTTCAATTTCCAATGGGCATGGAGTTCGGGTTTCGCCTGCGGGCAGGCGCTGTGACGGGCGCTATAGAGGCCATCCAGCTGCCAGCCACAGTCTGGTCACAGCCTATCGCCTTAATCCGCGCCACCGCTTCCGCCGCCATTGATGACGCCGAAATGCTTCGACTTCTGACCGCGCCCGGCCAGGTCGAAGCCGTCCGTGGTCAGGCCGCGGCGCAGCAATTCGCGCACCGCCGCCGCGCGGCTCGGCATCTGGCGCTTGAAACGCCAATCGTCCAGCGCGCTTAGCTCTTCCTGGGTCAGCATGATCTGGAGCCTTTCGGCCCGGGCCTGGCTGTCATTCATGGTCGGTCTCGTCGTCGTTTCGATATGAGTAAATGACGCTTTATGAGTAACGCTCAAAGCGCAGTCTGGTTCCGCTTGAGTCAGTTGAGCGGATGGCTCAACTGGCGCGGATGGCTAAGTTTAAGTCTTTAAAATCATTATGATTTCTGGACTCGCGCGCTAGAATCAGGGGGGCAAGGAGATGGCCATGCCCCGCGCCCTCATCGACCACGACAGTTTCCTCAAGCTGCAGCCCGCCGCGCAGGACAACCTGCTGCGCCAGGCGCTGCTGCTCTGGCTCACCGGCCTCGAACTGGCCGGGCGCGATCCCGACGCCTGGGAAGCCGAGGCCTTCACATCTGCCATCGAGCTTCTGGCGATGCAGGCGCCGCGCACGGCCTATCGCGACGTCGAGCGCATGCTGCTGCCGCCCAGCGAACGGCCGGCCAGTGAAGCACCGCCCAGTGAAGAACGACAGGGGCCTGCGCCGCAGACCACCAGCATCCTGCGCATCGACATCTCGGAGGCCGCACCTGCATCGTCGCCGCCGCGCGAGACGCCGGATCGCAGCATGCTGCGCCGCCGCCTGCTGCAGTTCAACGCGATCCAGCTGTCGCTGGACCGCACCGACACCCAACCCGATCCGGTCGCGCATTTGCGCCGCGAGGTCGCAGCGACGGCCGACGGCGATGAAGCCGGCGATTGAGACCTGAGCCGTCATCCTCGACCCCACACGTCATCCTCGCCCCAGCACGTCATCCTCGGGCCAGCGCGTCATCGGCGCCCAGCACGTCATCCTCGGGCTTGACCCGAGGATCTCCCGCAGGACGGCGAAAGGTCCTCGGCTCAAGGCCGAGGACGACGTAGTAGACTCGTCATGCCCGCGCAGGCGGGCATCCAGCAATTTGAACGACTGGGCTCCCGCCTTCGCGGGAGCGACGATATTTGGAAAAGCTGTCATGGCCGGGCTTGACCCGGCCATCCACGTCTTTTCTATGTTCGGTTACTTCGCCGCCTCAGCCGCGCGCTGCTTGGCCAGCTCGGCATCCAGGCTGCCGGGCACCAGTTCCGGCACGATCTGCCGGCTCTCGAAAATCTCCACGCTGCCGAAGATTCCTCCGTCAGCGAAATAGGGATCGCGCGCCATATGCGCGCCCAGCGCCGCGCGGTCCGGCAGGTCCAGCACCATTAGGCTGCCGACCACCTTGCCGGCGTCATCCAGCATCGGCCCGCCATAGAGGAACACCTCGCGACAGGTGGCGACGAACTCCAGATGCGCGCCACGATGCCGGGCGCGCAGGGGGCTGTTCGGTTTGTCTTTGGCGTAGATGATGAAGGGCATGGGTGACGTTACTTCTATATGGAGAAATTGAACGCTAGCGCTGTGCGCTGCAGCCACTCGACAAGTGCAGGCGACGGTTCCTTGGGCTTTTGCTTTCTAATGTGCTTTACGTTCTTCTTTATATCGTAAAAGGATATTTTTTTGATTTTTAGCACAGAAAAATATCTATCGAGGCTCACAAAGTTGGCTGGATTCCCTGCCAACCATCCTTTCAAGTCTGCTTCATATGCTAACAACCACATATTAGACCACAGGCCCTGAGGCGTCATGGATTGCTGCCATGTGACGGTATTCAGCACCCCATCAATAAGTCCCATTTGGCGCAAGTCTAAAGCTAGGAGTGCGCAAGCAGAACTTTCGAGCACGCTTACCGAGTTTGCCGACGACTGAGAGATTTTTACCTGCAAGCCTTTGGCGAGGAAAAGAGCCCACGCCACTTCCGAGTGGTGTCCCATAGGGGAGTGCTTTGCAATTAAATCATTTATAAGTTTGGTGACGCGGTCCTTTTTTATTGGATAGTCTGCTGGTGGTTTGTGGGCGTTATAGCTAATTAAAATCTGAACGACTGTCGGAATGACGGTGGGATTTGCTCTGGCAGATTTAAGCAAATAGTTTTCGAACGATGGCCAGCTTTGGCGTGTGACAGAGAATTGACGTGCGCGCTTGACAGCGTAGTCGAGCACATTTTGATCAGGATACTCTTTAGAATACATAAAGGCTTTTGCGAAATAGTGATCAATAGAGGCGATTTCCGATGGGCCACGTGCTAAGCGCATGCGCCTGAGCTCTGAGGGCCATACATTGTCTGTCGTCAGCGGTCCGCTGACCGTTTGAGTTTTCTCCGCGTTTAACTCTAATTCGAAATCGCGACATGCAGATGCAAGGATTGCAGTTGCACTTTCAGCCTCGCCGCTCGTGTTAAAGCCAATATACCAGTCGTCAACGTGTCGGAACGCACTCTCCGGATCGAGATTTAATTTCTGTTGTACAATTTCATCAATCGAAACAGCGATAATCTCTGAAATAATTCGTGATGTATCTGGGCCAACTGGAATTCCTATTGTTTGATTGTCCTGGCCTTTGCGAACCGCAACATCAAGGCGATTTCCTAGGGTGGGCTTGTAAATGGCGTGATTGTTTAAATTTGCTTTACACCATGACTTTGTATGTAACGACCATGCGATGGCATGGGTATAAAGCGTGCCATAGAAGCGAGAGATATCTGAAATAAGCGCATGATCGTAGTTGGCTGAGATTTCATCACGTCTCAATGACAATAGGTGAAAATCTGGTGGCGATACCGCTCGATCTTTGTCATTTTCGATAGTCGGAATTTCAATGGTATGCTTAGACTTGCGTAGGTGTTTGTGAATGAGCTTCCATTCATCTGAAATCAGTTTGCTTAGATGAAGTTGTGCCACAGGGTTGATAATTGCCAGATTGCGGCGAGACTTTTTTATTCTAGGTATACTAAATGTTTCATGCATTGACTTCGGGTAGTCTTGGTTGATTGCCTGCCAAGACGCAAAGACATGTTCGCGGAAGCGAGCGAGATCGCTTGTGTGAAACGGCGGTGGAAGTTCTTCGGGAAAGTACCCCTGCTGCAATAAAGATTTGAACCTTGCCGACTTGCTCATCCATTCCCCCCTTCAACCCTAACGCCATTTTAGAGCAAGTTCTAAAGCAGTTACTATCGATGTGCTGTTTTACTTAGGTTCGATTTTTCTGCATAATTACGTATTCTATGAAAAGGAAACGCCCGGCCATGTCGGCCCAAGATCAAAAACCGGTCACCGAAGGTGCGGCCTTCGATTACATCATTGTCGGCGGGGGAACGGCCGGTTTGCTGCTCGCCAACCGGCTGTCGCGCGACCCGAACAACAAGGTCCTGGTGATCGAGGCCGGCGGGCGCGACAACTGGATCTGGCATCACATTCCCATCGGCTATCTTTTCGCGATCGGAAATCCGCGCGCCGACTGGTGCTACAAGACCGAGCCGGTGCCGGGGCTGAACAACCGTTCCATCGGCTATGCGCGCGGCAAGGTGATCGGCGGCTGCACGGCGATCAACGCGATGGTCTACATGCGCGGCCAGGTGCAGGATTACGACACCTGGGCGCAGATGGGCCTCAGCGGCTGGGGCTGGGACGATGTGCTGCCGTATTTCCTCAAACATGAGGATCACGAAAACGGCAAATCGGACATGCATGGCTCTGGTGGCGAGTGGCGCGTGGAAAACGCGCGCGTGCGCTGGCCGCTGATCGAGGCGGTGGCCGAGGCCGGCACGCAGATCGGCATTCCGCGCGTCGCTGATTTCAATCTCGGCACCAACGAAGGATCAGGTTACTTCCAGGTCAACCAGAAGAAGGGCCTGCGCTGGTCGGCGGCCTCGGCCTTCCTCAAGCCGGTGATCGCGCAGCGCAGCAATATCACCCTGCTGCTGAAGGCTCATGTTGAGAAAATCGAATTCGACACCGCGACCGGCAGCGGCCGTCCACGCGCCAGATCGGTGATGGTGTCGGACGAGACCGGGCGTCGGCGCTTCACCGCGCGCAATGAGATCATCCTGTCGGCCGGCGCGATCAACTCGCCGCAGATTCTGCAGCTCAGCGGCATCGGTCCGGCCGCGTTGCTCAAGGAACACGGCATCGACGTGGTGCATGACTTGCCCGGCGTGGGCGAAAACCTGCAGGACCATCTGCAGCTGCGCATGATCTACAAGGTGAAGGGACTGAAAACCATCAACGAGACGGGCTGGTTCGGCAAAGGCCTGATGGGGCTGGATTACATGCTGCGCCGGCGCGGCCCGCTCACCATGGCGCCCAGCACGTTTGGCATGTTCACCAAATCCTCGGCGGACCATGCGACGCCGAATATCGAATACCATATCCAGCCGCTGTCGCTCGATGCCTTCGGCTCGCCGCTGCATGCCTTCCCGGCCTTTACGGCGTCGGTCTGCAACCTGCGGCCGACCAGCCGCGGCCATGTCCGCATCACGTCGCGTGATCCGCGCCAGGCGCCGGCGATCCAGCCGAACTATCTCAGCACCGAAGACGATATCCGCGTGGCGGTGGACTCACTCAAACTGACGCGCCGCCTGGTGGCCGCGCCGGCGCTGGCGAAATACCATCCGGAGGAATACCTGCCGGGCCCGCAGGTACAGAGCGAAGACGAGATGCGTGTGGCGGCCGGCCAGATCGGCGCGACGATCTTCCATCCGGTGGCGACGGCGAAAATGGGCGTGGACTCCGATCCGATGGCGGTGCTGGACGGGCGGCTGAAAGTGCGCGGCGTCGATGGGTTGCGCGTGATCGACGCCTCGGCGATGCCGCTGATCACCTCGGGCAATACCGCCTCGCCGACGCTGATGATCGCCGAGAAGGGCGCAGAGTTTATTTTTCAGGATAACAGGTAAAGACGTGGATGCCCGGCTCAAGGCCGGGCATGACGGGAGCAGATGGGGCTTGCCCCCCATCGTCATGGCCGGGCTTGACCCGGCCATCCACGATTAAAGAAGTTGATCGTGGAGATCAGTCCAATCTGGATTGCTGCGTAGAATCAGCTGCACTTTCCAGCTGCGTGACCAGTGTTTCATCAGCTTCTCGCGCTGGATCGCATCGCGGATATCGTCGTGGTGCTCGAAATACACCAGCCGCTTGAGCGCATGGCGCTTGGTGAAACCATCGACCACCCCTTCGCGATGTTCCCAGATGCGGCGCGGCAGGTCGCTGGTGACGCCGATATAGAGCGTCCCGTTCGGCCTGTTGGTGAGGATGTAAATCCAGCCGCCTGACATGGCGTCAGGCTAGCGCGACTTCTGCAATATCAGCAAGAAAGGCGTGGATGGCCGGGTCAAGCCCGGCCATGACGTGAAGAGGCTGATGCATGCGCGTGTAGGCGAAGATGCGGCGCTCTCACGCCGTCAAAAAATGCGCGACGTTGAGAATCTTCGCCACGCCGCCATGGTCCGCCATCGCGTCGCCAAAGGGCAGCAGCAGGCGGCGATAGCGGCGGTAGTCGCGGTTCATCCAGAATAGCGAACGCTCGACATGATGCGGCCGGCCGCTGCGCGTGACGAAATCGTATTCCGGCTGGATGCGCGCATTCTCGGTGCCGTGAAACTCTTCCATCCACTGGCCGGTGAATTCATGGCCATGAATCTCCACCATCGCGGTGCCGGCAAGGCGGCAGCGATAGCGAAAGCCGCTGCCATCGGGCTGGTGCAGCACCGCCCACAGCACCACATGCGGCAGCAGGTCGGGGATGACACAGGGATCGATCCCGGTGCGGTCGGGCAGCAGCAGGCCCTGTGCCCCGGTCTGTCGCGGCAGGCTTTGCCACCAGTCATAGGCGCGCAGCAGCGGGGCATCGCGCAGCCGCGACATATCGGCGCCGGCGACGATCGTGTCAGCCGTGACGGGTGCAGGCGGGGCAAGAGGTGTGTCGGTCAGGGTCATCGGCTGGCCTGCGGAAACTGATGCTGCATCATGCCGCAGGGCGCCGCGGCCGGCGCATTATTTCACGGTAAGCACATGGCGGGGCCGACCCTCACCCGTCACCCCGGGCTTGACCCGGGGTCCCATTTTTTCACGCCCCGATGAAGCTCACCACGTTGAACAGCAGCGCCACGCGATCCGGGTCGGCCCGCAGCACAGGGTTCTCGCTGCGCTGCGCCGCCACGCGATGCGTGAAGGGCAGCATCAGGCGCCGATAGCGGTAATAGGGTTTGTCGGCCCAGCTCATGCGGTGTTCGGTGCAGAGCGGCCGGCGCAGGCGCACCACGGCGTCGTATTCGGCCTGCATCACGGCGCTCTCATCGCCAAACTGCTCATGCAGCCATTGGCCGCGCGCCTCGCGGCCGTAGAAATCGTTCAGCATCGTGCCGGCCAGGCGGCAGCGATACAGCAGGCGCCCTGGTGCCTTGGCGGTCGCCTCCGCGGGCGGCAGCACGTCCCACAGGATCGCATGCGGCAGCAGGTCGGGGATCTGGGTCGGGTCGAGGCGGATGCGGTCGGGGATCTGTGACGGGCCCTCCCGCAGGCCCTGCCACCAGGCCAGCGCCCGCGGCAGGCAGGAATCGGCCAGATTGGGATCGGCGAGATTGGGATCAGCGAGATTGGGATCAGAGAGGCGCGAGAGATCGGCGGCCTGGCGCAGATGCGCGGGCAGGTCATCTGGCAGGACAGCAGCAGGGTCTGCCGTCTTCAGCCGCGCGTCGCCGGTCATGCGGGATCGCTTCCTCCAGTTTCAACAGCGATCCTGCGGGAAAACCGCGCCATCCGAAAGTGGTTTCTTCCCTCGCGGGAGGAAGTTGCTGGACCATTCCCGTTGACGCCGGCCTTGAAATCCAGCCGCCCCCGTTCTATATACGTTCTGGTTGAGTGATGGGCCGGCTGATCAGGCAGAGCGCGAAATAGACCTGACTCAGCCTCCAATAGGCCTGACTCGCATGCCACTGGACCTGACTCAGCCCGAAACAGGCCTGACTCAGCACCTGCTGGACCTGACTCGACGCCGAATCAAAACGGCGGCCAGCCAAGAAAGTCTTTTGGCCGGCCGCCGCTGTGAAATACCTAAAAGAGATTAAAGAGGCTTAGCGGATCCCCGCCTATCTGATTCCGGCGGCCCGGACGATGCCTTCGGTGATCATCTTGGCGGCTTCGTCGGGGCCGACCCAGCCGGCCGACTTCACGAACTTGCCCTTTTCCAGGTCCTTGTAGTGGACGAAGAAATGCTCGATCTGCTCGATCAGGCTGGCCGGCAGGTCCTGGTAGCTGGCGACGTTGGTGTAGAAGGGGTGCAGCTTGTCGACCGGAACGGCGATGATCTTCTCGTCGCCGCCGGCTTCGTCTTCCATCTTCAGCGCGCCGATCGGGCGCGAACGGATCACGGCGCCGGCCACCACCGGCACATGGCTCACCACCATGATGTCGCAGGGGTCGCCGTCGCCGCCCAGCGTATGCGGGATGAAGCCGTAATTGGCCGGGTAGAACATGGCGGTGTGCAGGAAGCGGTCGACGAACAGCGCGCCGGAATCCTTGTCCAGCTCGTATTTCACCGGCACGCCGCCGGCCGGGATCTCGATCACGGCATTGATGTCGTAGGGCGGGCTTTTACCCACCCCGATGCGGGCGATATCCATTTGGGCGGTCCTTTGGACTCGTGAGATGCAAAAAGGCGGGCTCCTTTTCGCAAATGCAGCAAAAAACGCAACCGCTTGATCCCTAATATTTTCGTAGCATGCGCCGGCAAAGTCTTTAATTCAAAAGAAACTGCCGGTGACTAATATGGGGCCGGAGTCAGCGGGGTGAGGATGCATCGGGAACGCAACGTCAAGATTGTCGCCACGCTGGGCCCGGCCTCCAGTACACCGGACCGCATCCGCGCACTGGTCGAGGCCGGCGCCGATGTCTTCCGCCTCAATTTCAGCCATGGCAGCCACGACGACCACCTGGCCCGCATCCATGCCGTGCGCGCGCTGGAACAGCAGACCGGCCGGCCGATCGGACTGCTGGCCGATCTGCAGGGACCCAAGCTGCGCATCGGCGCCTTCCGGGATGGCGCCGTCGACCTGATCGCGGGCCAGAATTTCCGCCTCGACATGGAAGGCACGCCGGGCGATGCCAGTGGCGTGTCGCTGCCGCATCCCGAGGTACTCTCCAGCCTCAAGCCCGATACCGACCTGCTGCTGGATGACGGCAAGATTCGCCTGCGCGTGAAAGACGTCCATTCCGGCTGGGCGATGACCGAGGTGATGGTCGGCGGCCGGCTGTCGGATCGCAAGGGCGTCAACCTGCCCGATACCGTCGTGCCGCTGTCGGCGCTGACGCCCAAGGACCGCGCCGATCTCGCCTTTGCATTGGCGCATGGCGTCGACTGGATCGCGCTCAGCTTCGTGCAGCGGCCGGATGATTTGCGCGAGGCGCGCGGGCTGATCCAGGGCCGCGCGGCTTTGCTGGCCAAGATCGAGAAACCTTCCGCGATCGACAGCCTCGACGAGATCGTGGAACTCAGCGACGCGCTGATGGTGGCGCGCGGCGATCTCGGCGTCGAACTGCCGCTGCAGACCGTGCCGGGATTGCAGAAACGCATCGTCCGCGCCGCGCGGCGCGCCGGCAAGCCGGTCGTGGTCGCCACCCAGATGCTGGAAAGCATGATCAAGGCGCCGGTGCCGACCCGCGCCGAAGTCTCCGATGTCGCGACCGCCGTGTATGACGGCGCCGATGCCATCATGCTGTCGGCGGAGTCTGCTTCTGGCGACTATCCGATCGAATCCGTGCGCACCATGGACCAGATCGCGCGCCAGGTGGAACGCGATCCGCTCTATCGCGGCATCATGGATGCCGAACACAACAATCCGGAAAGCACGGCGTCGGATGCGATCACCGCAGCCGCGCGCCAGGTGGCGGAAACCATCAATGCCGCCGCCATCGTCACCTATACGATGTCGGGCTCGACGGCTTTGCGCGCGGCCCGTGAGCGCCCGCGCGCGCCGATCCTCTGCCTCACGCCGCTGGTCGAAACGGCGCGGCGGCTGACGCTGGCCTGGGGCGTCAATACCGTGGTGGCGCCGGATGCGATCAACTTCGCCGACATGATCGCCAAGGCGACCGCGCTGGCGCGCGCCAGCGATCTGGCGAAACCGGGCGACAGTCTGGTGGTCACCGCCGGCGTGCCCTTCGGCTCGCCCGGCAACACCAACGTGCTGCGCATCGCGCGAGTGGATGCCGTATGAACCTGGCCGTGCTGTTTTCGCCGACCATCCTGCTGCTGATCGGTTCCAATATCCTGATGACCTTCGCCTGGTACTGGCACCTGAAATACCAGGAGCATGCCCTCTGGAAGGTGATCCTGATTTCCTGGGGCATCGCCTTTTTCGAATACTGTCTCGCCGTGCCGGCCAACCGCATCGGCTATACCACCGGCGGCTTCACGGCGGCGCAGCTCAAGATCACCCAGGAAGTGATCACGCTCGGCGTGTTTGCGCTCTTTGCGGTGTTTTATCTGGGCGAGGGGCTGCGCTGGAATTATCTGGCGGCCTTCGCCTGCCTGATCGGCGCGGTCTTCTTCATCTTCCAGAAGTAGGACGCGTCAGAGTTCCTTGGCGTCGATCCGGCGGCGCAGCTCTTTCAGCTTGTCGGCGCCGTCGTTCAGATGCGGATTGGCGGCCAGCGCGCGGCGATAGGCCTTCAGCGCTTCATCCAGGTTGTCGAGCCGCTCCATGATGGTGCCCAACCCGGCCAGCGCGCCGAAGTGGCGCGGCTCCAGTTTCAGCGTACGCTCGATATCCGCCACCGAACCGGCATAGTCGCCCGCCAGGAAACGCACGCTCGCACGCTTGTTGTAAGCCTCGGCATAATCGGGCTTCAGCTCGATCATGGTGGAGAAGATTTCCTGGGCGCGGGCGTAATCGCCTTTTTCCAGCACCGTGACGCCGCCCTGCATCAGGGCGTCCAGCGTGTCGGATTCAGATTTCGACCAGGCTTCCCAGATCTTGCGCTCAAGCTGGCGCGCCTCGATGGGGTTCTGGGTTTCCTGCAGTTTTTCGAACAGGCCATCGACGGCCGACTGTGCCCGTGCCGGTAAGGCAGGCAGCAGCAGGACAAGTGCCAGAGTCGCGAAAAGCCGCATAGGGCGATGGTAGGTCCGGCGTGGCGGCGCGGCAAGTCACGGAATCTTGTGCGGCCGGTGGAATAAACCCTCGGCCCGACGGTCTTCCTCTGCAGTGGCGGCCATGCCGGTCTGCTGCGAACCGGAAAAGGGGAGTTCCCAATGACTATCCGCAACCTGATGCTGTCCGCCCTGCTGGTGACGGGCCTTGCCGCCTGTGCCACCCAGGTCACCGCGCCCGCCGTCCCGGGCAATACCGCGCTGGGCCCGGTGCTGGTCGATGCCAAACGCATGACGCTCTACACCTTCGATCGCGACAATGCCGCGCCGGGCAAGTCGGTCTGCAACGGTCCCTGCGCCACCAACTGGCCGCCGCTGGTGGCCAATGCCGGCGACAGCCCCAAGGGCGACTGGACCATCATCATGCGCGATGACGGCAGCCGGCAGTGGGCCTACAAGGGCAAGCCGCTCTATGGCTGGGCCAAGGATACCAAGCCGGGCGATACCACCGGCGACGGCTTCCTGAACGGCGCCTGGCACGTCGCCAAGCCGTAAATCGCGGGATAAGGTCGGGCGGCAGCTATTCTGCCGTCCGCCTGTCTGAGCCGCCCATGCTGTTCCGCCGCCCGCCGCATCCGATCGAAGCCGAGATTCCCCGGCTGCGGCGCTTTGCGCTGGCGCTAACGCGCGACCGCGACACCGCCGATGACCTGGTGCAGGACGCCGTCGCCCGCGCGCTGGCGGCCTGGGCGACGCGGCGCGGCGACGATGCGGCCTTGCGGCCATGGCTGTTCACAATCCTGCACAATCGCTGGCGCAGCCGGCAGCAGCGCGAATGGGCCAGACCCGACCGCGTGGCGCTGGACGACACCACCGAGGACATCCAGGAGATCAGCGGCGGGCAGTGGGAAGCACTTGAAATGCGTGATCTGGAGTCTGCCCTGGCGAAACTGTCCGAAGAACAGCGCGCGGTGCTGCTGCTGGTCGGTGTGGAAGGATTGAGTTACGAGGAGGCCGCGCGCGTGCAGAATGTTCCGATCGGCACCGTGATGTCGCGGCTGGCACGAGCGCGGGATCGCCTGCGTAGTCTGATGGACGGCGAGCCGCCACAAGCCGGTGAAGGCAGTGGCCGCACGCATCTGAGGAGGGTGAAATGACCGGCAAGCCAGCAGCCATCACCGAGGCCGATCTGGTGGCCTATGTCGATGACCGGCTGCCGTCTGAGCGTCGCGCCGATGTTGAGGCGCATCTGGCGCGGCATGCCGAGGATGCCGCCCGCGTCGCCGCCTGGCAGCAGCAGGCCGATGATCTGCGCGTGCATTTCGACCGTGATCTGAATGAGCCTGTGCCGGCGGAAATGGCGGCGCTGTTTGCTGCGCAACACCCCTCCATGCTGGGGCCTGCATTGCGCATCGCTGCCGTGCTGGCGCTGGTGCTGCTCGGGGTCGGCGCCGGCTGGTATGGCCGTGGTGCCTTTGCGCCGGTGGACATCGTGGCGGCCCTGCCGCAGGAAGCGACCCGCGCGCATCTGGTCTATAGCCGCGAAGTGCTGCATCCGGTTGAGGTCACGGCCAAGGAAGAACAGCATCTGGTCACCTGGCTGTCGAAGCGGCTGGGTACGGCGCTGAAAGTGCCGAACCTGTCAGGGCAGGGCTTCGGCCTGGTCGGCGGTCGACTGCTGCCGGCGTCGAGCGGCAACCATACTGCCGCGCAGTTCATGTATGAAAATCGCCAGGGCCAGCGGCTGACGCTCTATGTGCGCACGGGTGAGGCGGGCGGCGACACATCGTTCCGCTTCACCGGCGAGGGTAACGCCGTGGCCTTCTACTGGGTGGAAGACGGCTTTGGCTATGCGCTGACCGGCGAGACCGGCCGTGAGGCTCTGATGCCGGCGGCGCGCGCCGTCTACGAACAGCTGACGCGCTAGTCGAAAATCGGCTTCAGCAATGCCGCGCCGAGCGGATGTTTGGGATCGGCGGCAGCGAATTTGATGGTGAAATGGTTGCCGTTCGCCATTTCCAGCAGGCTGGAATGGATGCCTGCAGCGCGGCAGGCCTGGTGAAAATCGATGCTCTGGTGGCGCCAGGCTTCCGGTTCGTCGGCGCCGTAGGCCACCAGCACCGGACCATCGATCTTCGGCGGGAAATTCGTGACGCTGTTGCGCGCCGCCATCGCGGCGTCGAGACGGATGCTCTCATTCACGCTGATCTGCAGCACGGGTTCCAGCGAATAGACGCCGCTGATCAGGCCGAGCGACGCCACCGGCGGCTGCTGGCCCAAATCTTTCGGCCAGGGCGCGGCCACCATCATGGCGGCGAGATGCGCGCCAGCCGAATGGCCGATCACATGCAGCTTGGCCGGATCAGCGCCCCAGTCGCTGGCTTTGCCGGCAACATGCGCCAGTGCCTCCTGCATCTCGCGTACAATGGCATCCAGCGTAACATTCGGGCAGAGGTCGTAATTCAGGTTCACAACGACGGCGCCGCGGTCGAGGTAAGGCGGCAGCGCAAAGGTCATGGTGTTCTTGTCCAGCCCGCGCCAGTAGCCGCCATGGATCACCACCACCAGCGGTGCGCCCGGCTTCTGGTCTTTCGGCTTGTGCAGGTCATAGGTCTGCAGCGGACCCGCGCCATAGCGCAGATCGTAGTCGCCGCCGATGGCTGCGCGGGTGGCCGCGGATTTCGCCACATAGGCGTCGAAATGCTGCTGGAAATCCGGCACGGAGGCGCGCGGATTATACTGGGCTTCGAGTTGGTCCTGGGAAAGCTTGCGCCACTCGAAACTCATATCCGCCTCACGCATTGTAGGTGCCTGCCACGCGGGCGCGCACTTTCAGCAGCGCCAGCACGGTGTCGATGGTCGGGGTTGCGATCTCCAGCTTGCGCGCCAGTTCGGCGATCACACCGAGCAGGCCGCCGATTTCCATCGGCCGGCCGGCTTCCAGATCCTGCAGCATCGAGGTCTTGTGCGGGCCGACCTTCTCGGCCATGCCCATGCGTTCCTCGACGCTGACCGGAAAATCGATGCCGAGCTTTTCGCCGACCAGCCGCGACTCGATCATCATGGCGCCCAGCACGGCGCGCGCATCTTCATCGCGCGACAGGCCCTGCAGCGTGCCATGGGTCAGCACGCTGACCGGATTGTAGGACAGGTTGCCCCACAGCTTGGTCCAGATTTCCTGGCGGATGTTGTCATGGACCGGCGCATCGATGCCGGCCGCGATCAACGCGGCGCTGATGCGCTGGATGCGCTCACTGCGGCTGTTGTCGGGTTCGCCGATCGGCAGGCGGTTGCCATTGCCGTGCTGGATCACACCGGGCGCGGAGATCGCGCCAGCCATCCACACGATGCTGCCGATGGCGCGCTGCGGTCCGATCAGGTCCCACTGCTTGCTGCCGGGGTCGACCGAGGCGATGCGGGTGCCGTCGAGCGGGCCGCCATGCTGGTGGAAATACCAGTAGGGCACGCCGTTCATCGCCGTGATCATGGCGGTATCAGCGCCGAACAGCGGCAGCATCTTTTCGGCCATGGCCGGCACGGCCGGCGCCTTCAGGCTGAGGATCACCAGATCCTGCGCGCCGGCTTCGGCCGGAGAATCCGTGCAAGCCGGATGCGTGACGAAGCTTTCGTCTTTGCTGTGGATGGTCAGCCCGTTGCTGCGGATGGCATCGCGGTGCGGGCCGCGGGCGATCAGCGTGACGTCATGGCCGCCACGGGCCAGCAGCCCGCCGATATAGCCGCCGATGGCGCCAGCCCCTACGACAGCGATCTTCACGCGCCGGTATCCACATTGGGACGATGCTGCGCCATCCAGTGCGCCAGCCGTTCGCGGTCGGTGGCGCTGACCCACAGGCCACATTTGGTGCGACGCCACAGCACGTCATCGGCCTCGCGCGCCCATTCATGGCGCATCAGGTAGTCGACTTCGCGCGAATACAGCCCGCCACCGAAGCTTTCGCCCAGATCGCTGGCCCATTGCGCATCGCCCAGGATGTCGTGCGCGGCCTTGCCATGACGGCGCGCCAGGCGCGCCAGCCAGGCCGGGTCGAGACCGGGATATTTGTGGCGCAGGTCGGCCACGAAAACATCAAAGGCCATGCCGAGATCGCCACCGGGTAGCGGCTTGCTGCCCGACCAGGGCTTGCCCATCTTCGGATAGAAGGGCGTCAGCTTCTGCAATGCATGCTCGGCCAGGCGGCGCGAAGTGGTGAGCTTGCCGCCATAGACCGACAGCAGCGGCGGCTCGCCGCTCTTGCCCTCAAGGTCGAGGACGTAGTCGCGTGTAATGGCAGACGGATCGCTGTCGCCGTCGTCATAGAGCGGGCGCACGCCGGCAAAGGACCAGACGATCTGTTCGCGCGTCACCGGCTGTTTGAAATACTCGCTGGCGGCGTCCAGCAGATAGGTGGTCTCTTCCTCGCTGATGCGCGGCGGACCTTCCCATTTTTCCAGCTGGATATCGGTAGTGCCGATCAGCGTGAAATCGCGCTCATACGGGATCGCGAAAATGATGCGGTTGTCAGCATTCTGGAAGATGTAGCAGTGATCGCCGTCGAACAGTTTCTTGGTGACGATATGGCTGCCCTTGATCAGGCGAACGCTGTTCTTCGGAGTCTGGCCAAACGCGCCGGTCAGCGTCTCGCGCACCCAGGGGCCGCCGGCATTGACGATGCCGCGCGCGGTGACGTCGCGGCTGACATTGGTCACCTGGTCGGTCAGCGTAACATGCCACAGGCCGCCTTCGCGGCGGGCGGCGGTAACGGCCGTGCGGGTGAAGATCCGGGCGCCCATGCGGCGGGCATCCATGGCATTCAGCACCACGAAGCGCGAATCATCGACCCAGCAGTCGGAATATTCGAAGCCCTGTTTGAACTCTTGCTTCAGCGGGCGACCACGGGCATCGCCCTGCGTGAAGTCGACGCTGACCGAGCCGGGCAGGGTGACGCGGCCGGCAAGATGATCATAGAGGAACAGGCCGATGCGGATCATCCAGGCCGGGCGCAGGCCGGGATGGTGCGGCAACACGAAGCGCAGCGGCCAGATGATATGCGGCGCCATCTTCATCAGCACTTCGCGCTCGCCCAGCGCTTCGCGCACCAGGCGGAATTCGTAATGCTCCAGATAGCGCAGGCCACCATGGATCAGCTTGGTGGCGGCTGAGGAGGTGGCGCCGGCAAGGTCGCCGCGTTCGGCAAGGATGATGCTGAGGCCGCGTCCGGCGGCATCGCGGGCGATGCCCGTGCCGTTGACGCCACCGCCGATGATCAACAGATCGGCCGGTTCAGTAGACATGGGAAAACCTGATAAAACCGTGGGAAGGCAGGTCAAGAGACTGGAAAGTGGCCTTTATACGGTCATGCTCACTTGCTGTGCAAGGTCGAGGTCCAGCCGGCCGCGCCGGCCGCCGCTGCGGTAGGCCTGGATGGCCTCCGCCCGCGCTTCGTCGGAGATCGGGGTTTCCTCGGTCTGGGCGATCTGCTGGGTATGCCAGGTATTGAGGCCGAAAGCCTCGCGCCAGGCCCGGCGGCGCTCCAGATGGGGCGGAATCTCAATGCTGCCGGCTTCGGCCGCCGGTTCGCCACGATCCGTGGCGCGGCGCATCAACTGGCTGATGGCCGCGCCGGCGGCATTCCGGGTTTTCTGCAGCAGGCCGGCTTTGGGCGCCGCGGCCTGGTCGCCGGTCTCGTCGGTGGTGCTGAAACGGGCGGTGGAGGAGGCGGACTGGCGTTTGCGCTGGGCGATTTCCGAGGCGGACTCGGACTGCTGGCCACCCACAGGTGTCAGTGCCGTGCCGATGCCGAAAATGTTGCTCATGCCGCCCCGTTAGGTCCGGGGCGGACTCAAGCAGGGATTCGGTAAATAGCGGGTTAACCCCGGAAAAGACTCACGATTTCACCGCCTGATCGAGGCGATAAACCTCGATTTCGCCGAGCCGGCCCTTCACGGCGATGCGGCCGATATGTGGCGGCTGCGGGTCGAGTCCGGCCGCGATGATCGTTTCGGCACTGGCCAGCGCGATGAACTGCTCGCCTGCCAGCTGGTGGCTATGGCCCAGTTGTTCCAGCCGCTGGGCAGTATTCACCGTATCGCCCACTACGGTGTAATTGATGCGGCCGGGTGCGCCGATATTGCCGGCCACCACCGGGCCGGAATGCAAGCCGATGCGCATGCGCAGGATCGGTTTTCCCAGCATCATGTGGCGGGCATTGTCGGCGGCCAGCGCCTTGCAGATGGCATCCACCGCGCGGCAGGCATGCGTGGCGTGATTCTCGTCACGCTTGATCGCACCCCAGACCGCCATCACCGCGTCGCCGATGAACTTGTCGACGATGCCGCCGTGGGCTTCGATACAGGCGGTCACCAGCGCGAAATGCTCGTTCAGGATATCGGCGGTTTCCTGCGCGCTCATCTGCTCCGACATGGCCGTGAAGCCGACCAGGTCGGTGAACATCACGGTAACGGCACGCTCCTTACTGGTGTTGATGGCATCTTCGCCTTCGCGCACCAGTCGGTTGACCAGCTTGCGCGGCACGTAGTTGCCGAACCAGCGCAGGGCGGCATTGGCGGCGTTGATCGCCTGGGCGGCATCGTCCAGTTCGCGCAGTCGGGTGCGCTCCAGCGGCGGCGTGTCGAAATCCAGGTTGCGCAGGCGGTTGGCGGCATTGCCGATCGCCAGCAGCGGGCGGCGGATCAGCAGACCGAGGCGCCAGGCCACCAGCAGCGACAGGATCAGGCTGATCACGCCAACGATCACCGACACGCGGATGCGATTGACTTCGGTTTCCACCTGGTCGAAGGGGAAATAACGACCGACGATCCAGGGCGTTTCGCCGTAACTGCTCAGTCGCCGATACACGAAAATCCAGCGGCGATCCTCGGCTTCGACGATATGCGCGCCATCGGTCCCCAGCATGGCGCGGGCCGCCAGCATGTCGATCTGTCCGCTCCAGATGTTCTGCAGCACCGGATCGTGGATGTCCTGCAGGCGCGGGACGGGCTTTTCCATCGACAGCTTGTAGTCGTGATTCAGCAGCGTGGGATGCGCCAGCACCATATCCTCGCCGTAGAGGATGAAGTTGACGGCCTCGCCATCTCGACTGTCGGTTTCCATCAGTCGCGTCAGCGTGCCGAGCGACACGACAGCCAGTGCCTCGCCGATGAAGGCGCCATCCAGCACCACGGGCGCATGCGCATTGATCAGAGCCTGGCCGATATCGGGATTCCAGATCAGCGCGCCCCAGCCGACGGGAGCGCGGTACTGATCGCTGCGGTCGGCGGTTTCGCGCAGGCGCCGCACGGCTTCGTCGCGTGCCGGGCGGTCGTAGTAATCCGCGATGGAATCGTGCAGCAGTTCGTAGCGCGTTCCGCCCGGACTGCGCTGCACGCGGGTCGCGATCAGGTCGTTGCGCAGCAGGCCGATGGCATCGAGTTGTGGCAGGGCATCCAGCGTGGCCGTCATGTAGTCGGTCAGGCGACCGATCTCGTTGATGCCGATCTGCCGGTTCTGCAGGCGCTGGCGCAGCGCCTCGACCTGTCGTGCCGCCGTATCGAGCTGCAGCTGGGTGCGTTC
>Ga0208492_1000031_pt1 | contig 176870 bp, 163 predicted proteins | sample Subbioar_CSW14AB_FD_184820 | JGI IMG/M metagenome (GOLD analysis project Ga0208492, IMG submission 184820) | Serpentinite rock and fluid subsurface biosphere microbial communities from McLaughlin Reserve, California, USA - CR12Mar_CSW14AB (SPAdes) | ecosystem: Environmental > Terrestrial >...
TACTACACCAGGACCACAACGGCTGGCACCTGTTGTTCCAGGAGCTGCTGGTATGGCATTGATGGTTCCGGTCACCTGTGTTCTCGGACCTTCACAACCGGCTGCACTTGTACAGCTTACCCAGAAACTGGTGGTTTGTGTAAGGTTGGGTGAGTATGTTCCTCCTGTTGCTACCTGGTTTCCACCCTGAGCAGCATCATACCACTTCAGCGTTCCACCTTCGCAACCACTGGCACTTAAGTTCACTACACCCGGACCGCAACGGCTGGCACTGGTTGTACCGGGAGCTGCTGGTATCGCATTGATGGTTATGGTAAATGGTACTCTTGCACTTTCGCAGACAGTATTACCCAACATTCTGTAGCATGTAGCATAATAAGTAGTTGTTGAGTTTACTGTAACACTTGTATTTGCTAACGGGCTTCCACCTTCTGCCTGTGTATAAATGCGAACAGAACTTTGAGGAGATGAGCAAGTTACTAATGAAGTAAGATTGCCTGTCCATGGTCCGCAATTAGAAGGAGATTGAACAGTTGGCGGGTCAGGAGTAATATTAAATTGACCTGCAACAAAATCATCCAGAGAAGCAGTTATTGATTGAGAGGATCTCGTCTCAAGCAAAAAACTGGCATTACAAAGACTTGGCAAATTCAAAGGACCAAGATCAACCTGGCCTTCATAAAAAGCATTTGTTTCATAATTGGCCGATCCATATGACCAACCATCCGGAACAGGCACTGCGCCGGTATTATTTTCTGCCACTGTACCAACGAGATTGGTTGTTCTTAAGTTACCATTGGTGTTGGGTACATTACCGTTACCGGAAGCATCCCATTGATAAATGGTAACTGTGGCATTTTTTCCACCACCGGTAAAATCAGCTAAAACCAAAATATCCCCATCTGCATGAGGGGGAGAAAAAATATTATTACCGTCAACGGTAACCGGGCCGGTACCATTCAAATATAGCCAAAAGCCTATTTGAGCATCACCATTATTAGATACCCTGTCGCCGGCAAAATACAGCACATTATTATTAATAATAGCTGCTGCATTGGCGATATCATTTTTCGCTTTTGTTTGGCTGATTGACCAAACTAACTGATTGGCCGGGAAAAAGTCCTTTGACCCTTCGGTAAACTGGTTGTCAACAACACCGTTACCATAAGGATCAAGAGTGTACTTTCGAAACAAAAATTGATTAAAATTTGCATTGTTCCAGTCTGTTGAATTACCATCAATGGTAATGACCTGTGCTTTTAGATCTGTAAAGCCAATACAGACCAACACAAACATCAATAGCAACTGATGCAACATTTTAACCCCTTTACGTTTCACTCCCGCCACTTCACGCTTTGATTGCATAAAAGTTTTGTTCATGTTTCATTTTTTTGAGTTAACAATAATTTGTTTTCCCTTTGACATGGATTACTAAAGCCGGATGAGGATTGTTAAAGACAGGACCCCGTTTCAGAAAATAGCATAAGCAAAAGACTGCAATGCAGTTAACTGATTCCTTCAAACTATTGGTTCAAAAAAGGTATTTCGCCGTGGATATACGGAAATAAAGGATAATGGTAGAAACATAAATGCTTCACCGGGTAGTAGGAAAATAATCTGGGATACTGATGGTAGCAGTTGTCAGGGGGGTGGAATGGTTCTGGGTATAGGAGTTGATATAAGTACAGCTTGGTTTACAATATTCTCTCAAAATGTGGAACAGCTAATGTAGAGTGCGCATGATAGTTTTGCAACTTTTTTTTAACTTTTTTTTGAAAGCACCCGTATTGGGGTATAAAAATCCCCGGGCTAACGGCCGGTGATAGCTTAACTTTTTAATCTTGATTATTGAATGATGATCTTTTGCCACCAGCTTTTCCCTTTTTGCGTTAGTTGCATGAAATAAACGCCGGGAGCGTATTGCTGCAATTCCAAAGGAACCTGCAACACGTCACTTACTGTTTTCTTCTCTATCATTTGCTGATCTATGATTCTTCCGCTATTATCAATGATCCTTAATTCGAACTTTCCTGTTAGTTTACCCAGAACCTGCAACAAGGCGATACTGTTAGCAGGATTTGGTCCTAACACAAGTTTCATTTCGTTGTTTTGAATGTTTCGGACAGAGGTGGTTGTTTCAACAAACACCATCGTATTGGTGGTATTGGTAACGATGGGCAGGTTGTAATCAAAATAAATACTGGCCCTGTTGCTGATGATTTCGTTAGCAGTCAAATTATTATTGGGTTTTATGCGGAAAGCAACATAACCAATACTTTTTGTAAGGTTGGTAGTACTGTCGGGCAGCTTCGTCACTCAATGCATATTACAAAAACAATCCCATTTTTTCTGCTCTTGATTATTATTTCAATATCAACAATAAACAAAAACCCCGACGCTTACGGTCGGGGTCTATTTCAAGAATCAATCTTTACTTCTTACGCATTCACCTTACCCTTCACCTTGGCAATCACTTCTTCAGCGATATTGTTTGGTGCCGGTGCATAGTGGCTGAACTCCATGGTTGAAGTAGCACGACCAGAAGATAATGAACGCAACTGTGTAACATAACCAAACATTTCACTCAATGGAACTTTGGCTTTAATTACCTGTGCATTACCTTTTGTATCCATGCCTTCCAGCATACCACGACGACGGTTCAGGTCACCTGTTACATCACCCATGTATTGATCAGGAGTCACTACTTCTACTTTCATGATCGGCTCCAGCAATGTTGGTTTTGCTTTGCGGCCTGCTTCACGGAAACCACTCTTCGCACACAATTCAAAACTCATGGCATCAGAATCCACATCATGGTAGCTACCATCAAATACACGAACCTTCATATCCACCATTGGATAGTTGGCCAGTACACCATTGGTCATCGCATTTTCAAAACCTTTGGTAATTGCAGGAACAAATTCCTTAGGAATAGATCCACCAAACAGGTCATTCACAAACTGGAATGATTTGCCCGGGTTTTCTGTTAACCATTCTGCATCAGCAGGGCCTATTTCAAATACGATATCAGCAAACTTACCACGACCACCTGACTGCTTCTTCAGTACTTCACGGTGTTCAACAGTTGCTTTGAATGCTTCTTTATATGCCACCATTGGCGCACCCTGGTTTACTTCTACTTTAAACTCACGCTTCATACGATCAACGATAATCTCCAGGTGAAGCTCACCCATACCGCTCAATACAGTTTGACCTGTTTCTTCGTCTGTGCGTACACGTAATGTAGGATCTTCTTCTACCAGCTTGGCAATGGCCATACCCATCTTATCTACGTCAGCTTGTGCTTTGGGCTCAACAGCTAAAGAGATTACAGGCTCAGGAATAAACATGTTTTCCAAAGTGATCGGATGATTTTCATCACACAAAGTATCACCTGTTTTAATTTCCTTAAAACCTACCGCAGCACCAATATCACCCGCTTCAATAAAATCAATCGGATTTTGCTTATTGGCAAACATCTTCATGATACGGCTGATACGCTCTTTCTTACCACTTCTTACATTTAATACATAAGAACCTGCATCGAGGTGACCGCTGTAACAACGGAAGAACGCCAAACGTCCTACAAAAGGATCCGTCATGATCTTAAATGCCAATGCAGCAAATGGTTCTTTAGCATCCGGCTTACGTGTTAACTCTTCACCACTATCAGGATCAGTTCCTTTGATAGCTTCAATATCAACAGGAGAAGGCAGGTAACGGCAAACAGCATCCAATGCAGTTTGTACACCTTTATTCTTGAACGAAGAACCGCACATCATAGGAACAATTGAAAGATCAATGGTTGCCTTACGTACAGCTTCATGAATTTCATCTTCAGTGATGCTGTCAGGATTATCAAAGAATTTCTCCATCAATTGATCATCGTATTCAGCAACTGCTTCTACTAATTGTGCTCTCCACTCTTTAGCTTCTTCCACCATATCAGCAGGAATATCAATTTCATCAAAAGTCATTCCCTCTGTTTCCATGTGCCAGATGATCCCTTTCATCTTGATCAGATCCACCACACCTTTAAAATTATCTTCAGCACCAATTGGTAATTGAAGAGGAACCGCTTTTGAACCCAGCATTTCACGCACCTGCTTCACCACGTTTAAGAAATCAGCACCGCTGCGGTCCATTTTATTGACGAAACCAATACGGGGAACGTTGTAACGGTTTGCCTGGCGCCATACAGTTTCAGATTGTGGTTCTACACCATCCACCGCACTGAACAAAGCGATCAAACCATCCAGTACACGCATACTACGTTCTACTTCTACAGTAAAATCCACGTGACCGGGTGTATCAATAATGTTGAAATTGTACTTCTTAGTTTCAGGAGTTGCTTTACCCAAAACAGTTGGGAAGTTCCATTGACAGCTTACTGCTGCTGATGTAATAGTGATACCTCTTTCTTTTTCCTGTTCCATCCAGTCGGTGGTAGCTGCACCATCATGCACCTCACCAATACGGTGGATCATACCGGTATAACGAAGGATACGTTCTGTAGTGGTAGTTTTTCCGGCATCAATGTGAGCCGCAATACCAAAGTTTCTCTGAAATTTTAAGTCTGCCATGACTATTTGATTTGAATGTTTATCGGTTTAAAATTTTGATTATATAGTTTGTTGTCGTCTTTTATAACTCTGTGCATCTGCAGTTGCGTCGCACACTTGATCGTTTGGGAAAACTATCAGCAAAAAGAAAAACATAATACGGTGTAGATACCGTTTGGCTGTGCTGATATGTGAAGATTTAGACTCTCATATTCGCCACTTGAAGTAAAGCCCTGAACCACTTTTACAAATGCCCACTTTTTAGCTTTTCTTAATGGCGGCGCAAAGGTAGGGATTTTCAGCTTTCAAAAAGAGGTGTGGAAAAGAAAAAGCAGCCTGCCCGGTTGCGGGCAGACTGCTATGAACAGTATTGAAAACCTGATACTTACAACGGCTTGCCTTCTGAAAGTTTTTGAACAGCCGCTTCCAATGCTTTTTTGTTGCCTTCGTCCGGTGCCTGGGCAAGGGCCAGCTTAGCGTGTTCCAATGCTTTTTTATAATTACCCAGGGCTGAGTAACCACGCATCAACCCTACCTGTGTAGGCCAGGCTCCTTTATGCCTGGCAAAATTCTTTTCAAAAATGGCCATGGCTTCTTTTGTTTTACCCTGGTTGAGCAACTGCCTGCCATAACCATGCATTTCGATGGCATTTGCATTTTCAAGGGCTGCAGTCATAATTGAATCGGCTTCTTTATTGCGGTTGAGTTTTGCCAGCAATCCAGCTTTTGTACTTAATGCCCTGAATGTTTTTACTCCACCCAAGGAAGGATCAACCGCTGTGTTGATCCAATGCAGAGCCTGCTCCCTGTTTACATTGTTTTGCAAACACCAGGCAGCTGCTGCTTCCAAACTTGGAGGATCAAAACCCATATCACCGCTTAACTGTGTTTGTATGGATACGAGTGTTGTTTTGATGAGATCAACTTTTACAGTGAATGGAATTTTCCAACGCTCCCACTCCAGCACCACATCCACAGATTCAGGTTTTTGATTGGCAAAAGTGTATGTGAGACGTTCTACTGAGGCAGGTGCATCTTTTTGTTGCTTGGTACCCACACGCATCACATCCAGTTTGCTGTTGTAGAAATAACTTCCCCAACCCTTTGTGTTTTGATTGAAGATGAGTGTGCAGGAATCAGGATACACAGCTATAAAGAAACCGTACTCACCTGCGGGCAATGCTGTACCATTAATAGTTACATCTGTTGAAAAAGAAATGGTAGTGCTTTCATCGGCACCTGCTCTCCATGGTGATGGTACATCAGACCCAAAACCCAACACTTCAAATCCATAAGGAGCGACATCAGTACCCCATATTTTCCCTTCACGGCCTTTTACACCGGGCGAGTTCCATTTGATTTCAATATCAGTTACTCCTACTCTTCTGCCGGTTTTTGATTTGTAGTTCACATCTCCATTGGGTATGCGAATGAGTTGAGCAGAAATAGTTGGACATATAGAAACAACTGCTGACAAAAGAATAAATAATGCAACAAAATTTTTAAATGCCATATATGATATTTAAGAACTAAAATTAGTTGTTAGCAGCATTAATTATACATCTTTCAGTCAAGGTATTTAACCGCCTGTCATGTTCGTCATCATTATTCCTATTTTAGTTTTAAAAAATCATGTTTCGGTCGATTGCGAATAAAAATTATAAAAAAAGGGCAGTTGAAACTGCCCTTTTGAATAGTTACTTAGAATATTAGTTATCCCGTTCAATCTCCCGATTCATCTCGATAATATCTACTGGCTGTGAATGATCACCCAGCAAATACTCTGTGAAATAATCAGCCATTTTCCAGAAGAAATACTCCGTCATATTTCCAAAACCATGACGCTGACCGGGTAATACCACCAACTCAAATCGTTTGTTGGCTTTGATCAATGCATTGGCCATACGTAACGTGTTTGCCGGATGCACATTGTTATCAATATCACCATGACTTAACATTAAATGGCCTTTGAGATTTTTTGCCAACTCTGAATTCTTTTCAATGGCATAGATAAAACTGGTATCGCCTTTATCACTTACCTGTTCTTTTACACCGTGATGCTTTTCACTCCACCAACGGTTGTAAATATTGTTTTCGTGGTTACCGGCACTGCTCACCGCCACTTTAAAAAATTCAGGATACACCAACATGGCAGCCGTACTCATAAATCCACCACCGCTATGACCATGTATTCCAACTTTGTTTACATCAATGTATGAATACCGGTAGCTCAGTTGCTCAATAGCAGCTTTCTTATCTGCCAATCCATAATCACGCAGGTTTCCATAACCATAGTTATGATACCATTTGCTTCTTGATGGATGTCCGCCTCTGTTACCAACAGTGATCACAACAAATCCAAGTTGAGCCAGTCTGTCAACTCTGTCCATACCACGACCAAATGCTTTATTTACTGCTTCCGTTTGCGGGCCTGGGTATACATAAGTGATGATGGGATATTTTTTGGTACTGTCAAAGTTGAATGGTTTGTACATGACGCCATACAAATCAGTGATACCATCAGCAGCTTTTACTTTAAATGGTTCCGGGAATTTATAGCCAGCTTCCATCAAACCGCTCATATCCGTTTTCTCCAATTCCATGATTACTCTTCCTGTATTGTCCTGCAACACAGAAACAGGCGCTGTATTGACTCTTGAGAAAGTATTTACAAAATACCGGCTGTTATCATCCATGCTGGAATTATTTTCAAACTCAGAACGAGTTAACAGTTTTAAACCGGTGCCATCAAAATTTACACGATACAGATTCAGGTAATAGGGATCCTGGTTGGGTTCTCTACCATTGGCAGTAAAATACAATACACGATTTTTTTCATCAATGCTTTCAATATCCTCACAATGGAAAGGTCCGCTGGTAATCTGGCTTTTCAGTTTTCCGTTTTCATCGTACAAATAAAAATGTGCCCAACCATCACGTTCGCTCCAATGGATCAGTTCTTTCCCTCCGTTGATCAATCCAAGTCTTCTTGTTTCCACATAGGTATTCATCCGCTCTTCAACCAGGGTTGTGGCTGTATCACCTGTAATATTTACCTGGCAAATATCAATGCGCTTCAAATCACGGCTGGTGATAGAAAGATAAAATTTATCATTAGTACCTAACCAAATGGATGCACGGTTTTCATCATCCCGTTGCTTTTGCAGCGGTGGTGCAGGCCACACTCCTACTTCCTGGTCTTTGAAGCGTGAAAGACGAATCTTCTTGTTGGTTTTTGTTTCAAAATTGAAGACATATAATTCACGAATGGGTGCTTCTTTTTCACCGGGCATTTGATATTTGTAAGTTTCCAATGTTGGGCGTGGATCGGCAATATTATTGATCACCCACAGGTCTTTTACTTTCCTGCTATCAGTACGTGTAATACTGAAATATTTTCCATCTGGAGACCAGAGAACAAAAGCAGGTTTGCGTTTATCCTTATTACGTTCCTTTTCAACATTGGTTTCGTTACCACCTCCACCATAGCTATAGTTTTCAACTCCATCAGTTGTAAGCTGGTGTTCAACAATGGTACTATCTTCTTCTTTAATTTGTGCCTTACGGTAATTGGCGCTATCCATCCAATACAGGTTATGCTTTTTGGAATAAATCACATAACGCTGATCCGGCGAAAAAGAGGCCCATGTTAAACGGTCTTTTGGCTTTTGATAATCCTTCAGCTCCGTTAATGCACCGGTAATAAGATTGTATTCAAAATAGAAGATCTTTTTTTCAGGTTTGGCTTCTGCTCTTGGAGCCCCGGGAGTCCTCTTCGTTGTATCTTTTTTTATTTCATCAATGGAGCTTTTTATTTCAAACTGAATGGTGTTTTCATCTTTTATGAATTTCAATTTTTCGATAGGCAAATGCTGTGCATCAAATGGATCTTTTACAATCCTTGTGATCTCCGCAGCAAGCTTTGCATTATCAAACAATTTTTGTTTAGTACCTCTTGCAGCATCCACAATGTACCAGTACTTACCTTCACGGGTTTCATAAACATACCAGAAACGGTCACTCAGTTTTAACCAATGCGGGTCCACATTGGTACTGAATAACATCTTACTGATCTTATCAGGAGAGAAACGGGCAGCCAAAGCATAATTACCTTTTTGCTGGGCACCGGCCGTCAATGACAAAAAAAGAATACAGGATAAAATGATTTTTCTCATACTTGAATAGTTTAGATGGTGGAACACGGAAAAGATATCCGTTAACGATTAAAGTTAAGCAGCGCATGAAAATAACATGAAGTTTGTGCACGAATTACACGAGTGGCAACGAAACGTGCTGAACACTGACAAAAATGAAAATCCCCCTCATTTGAGGGGGATTTCTTTTATATCGCAAGTCTGTTATTTATTACTTGAAGTGAGCAAAAGCTTTATTAGCTTCCGCCATACGGTGTGTATCTTCTTTCTTTTTGAAAGCTCCGCCTTCGCCTTTACTTGCCGCTACAATTTCATTGGCCAGTTTATCAGCCATGCTGCGACCATTACGCTCACGGCTGTAACGGATCAACCATTTCATACTTAATGAAAGTTTACGCTCAGCACGAACTTCAGTAGGAATCTGGAACGTAGCACCACCAATACGACGGCTGCGAACCTCAACAGCGGGAGTTACATTCACAATTGCCTTTTTCCAAACCTCGTAACCGTTCTCACCTGTTTGCTTGGCTACTTTTTCTACAGCATCGTAGAAAATGGTGAATGCTGTACTTTTTTTACCCTGCCACATCAGGTTATTTACAAAACGGCTAACCATTACATCGTTAAACTTTGGATCTGGCGCCAGCGCAATCTTTTTAGGTTTCGTCTTCCTCATTGTATTATTAAATTACTTGTAGAATTATTTTTTAGCTTTTTCTTTCTTGGTTCCGTATTTAGAACGGCTCTTCTTACGGTCTTTTACACCGGCAGTATCTAAAGAACCACGAACGATATGGTAACGAACACCCGGAAGATCTTTCACACGACCGCCACGTACCAATACGATTGAGTGCTCCTGGAGATTATGACCCTCACCCGGGATATATGCAATCACTTCTACTTTATTGGTTAAACGTACTTTCGCTACTTTACGAAGTGCTGAGTTTGGTTTTTTGGGCGTTGTAGTGTACACACGTGTACATACACCACGACGGAACGGGCAGCTATCCAATGCACGGGATTTACTTTTAGCCCTGATGATTTCTCTTCCTTTTCTTACTAATTGCTGAATTGTAGGCATTCGTGACCTTTTAATTTTTGGACGGCAAAGGTAGGTGCTTCACAGAAAATAACAAAAACTTTAGCCTTTTTTCTCTCTCATTTTTATGAAAAGGCAGCGAAAATATGTGGAAATAATCTTGATAAAGACACAATTTTTTCTGTAAAAGCTTAGTTTTACAAAAATATCTGAGAAACCAAATACCAAACTATGAAGGTTACCGCCTGCTGCTATAACTTATGTAATGCCCTGCGCAGAGGTTTCCTCATCATTTTCCTGCTACTTATTGGTTTTCTTTCATTTGCCCAGGCACCGGTAGCTGCATTTTCGGCCACCCCGGTTTCAGGTTGCTCGCCTCTGCTGGTAGCTTTTACTGACCAATCTACGGGAGCTGCCACCTGGCAATGGGATTTAGGAAATGGTGTTACCTCAAATCAACGGAACCCTTCTACCATATATACAAATCCGGGAACATACACAGTAACCTTAACGGTTACAAATACAAATGGAAGCCAAATCCTTACTAAAACCAATTATATAACGGTAAATGCCCCTCCAAGCCCTGATTTTTCGGTTGATAATGCTGCGGGGTGCTTCCCATTACGATCCCAATTTACCGACCTTTCGACCCCGGGTACCGGTACCATCAGTTCCTGGAACTGGGGGTTGGGAAATGGAGTTACATCAACTCAACAAAATCCACAATACACATATACAACCAGCGGTACTTACGCTGTAAGCCTTACTGTCACTAATTCAGCGGGCTGTTCAAAAACAATCGTAAAGCCTGCCTTTATCAATGTGTCACCCGGGGTAAAAGCTGATTTTTCCGTTTCCAGCCCCGTACAGTGTAAAGCCCCGGAAACTTTGAATTTCCAAAACCTGAGTACAGGACCAGGCACCCTTTCTTATCAGTGGACGTTTGGAGATGGTAATACTTCAACGGCTACCAACCCATCTAACAACTACGCTACAGCAGGCCCTTTTACGGTAAGGTTGATTACAACCAGCAGTTCAGGCTGCACAGATACACTTGTAAAAACAAATGCTGTACAGCTCAATAATATTCAAACCCAGATCACAGCGCCTTCTGCAGCTTGTATTAACGAAGCGGTTAGCTTTCAAAACTCAGGTAACACCACTCCTGCCTCATCGTTCTGGACCTTTGGTGATGCTACCACATCCACTGTTGCAAATCCATTAAAAGCTTACTCTGCAACCGGAACTTATACTGTAAAAGTGGTGAACCAATATGCTATCTGTACTGACTCGGCAACACATATTATAACCATCAACCCAAGACCAACGGCAGCTTTTACAAGTACTGACTCTATTTCCTGCAGGTCGCCACATACAGTGAATTTCCAGGATCAATCAACAGGTGCTATAAGCTGGAGTTGGAATTTTGGTGATGGTGGTACATCAACGCAACAAAATCCTTCACATACTTATACATCTCTGGGGAGTTTTACTGTACGATTAATTGTTACCAACAATCTTGGCTGCACTGACACCATTACCAAAACAAATTTTGTAAGACTTGAAAAACCGGTATTCAATCCTGTTATTTCGCCATCAGAAGGATGCAGAATGTTGAACGTGAACTTCACCGCCAATTCAACGGCGGTTGATTCCATTGCACAATGGTTTTGGGATTTTGGCAATGGTAACACCTCCACCAACCGTAATACATCTGCAGTATTTGATTCAGGTTCTTACAATATTAAATTAAGAGTTGTAACAGTACTAGGTTGTATTGACTCAGTCGTTATTACCAATGGCGTTCGTGTAGGAACACCACCAACAGCCAATTTCAGTGCCAGCCCTACCAATGTTTGCGCCTTCACACCTACTCAATTTACGGATCTTTCCACTGGTAATCCTGATGAATGGCTTTGGGATTTTGGAGATGGTACTACCTCCAATCTAAGAAACCCATCACACAGTTATCAAACAACCGGGGCTTTTACAGTAACACTCACGGCATTCAACAACCGATGCAGAAACAGCATTACCCGTACAACATATATCAATGTATTACCGCCCATTTCAGATTTTACGTATACTGTAAATTGTACCGTAAGCAAACAACAGGTGCAATTCACAGATCAATCAACAGGACCCGTTACATGGTTATGGAATTTTGGAGATGGCAATACTTCTACATTACAAAATCCGGTTCACAGCTATGCAACACTGGGAACATACACAGTAACACTTACAACAACCAATGGCTCCTGTTCTCACACAACTTCCCAAACTATTAATCTGGTAAATGCTGTTCCAAATTTTACAGCAGACAGAGTACAAGCATGTAAAAACACACAGGCTATTACATTTACAAGTACTTCTACAAGTTCAGCAAGCATTGTATCCTATACATGGGACTTTGGCGATGGCAACACTTCCACTTTACAAACGTCACAACATACTTATAGTAACTCAGGCAATTATACAGTAACACTTACTATCACTGATATTAACGGATGTGTGAATACTATAACGAGAACAAATTACATTCGTATTAATGGTCCAACGGCTGGCTTTACTGTCCCTGTGACACAGTATTGTGTTAACTCACCTGTTTCATTTACCAATACCAGTACAACAGATGGTGTAAACGCCATTACAAATATTCAATGGCAACCGGGCAATGGTGTAACACAAAACAGTTTAGCGAACCCTTTCATATATACCTATACTGTTGAAGGAGGTTATCTTGTAACCCAAACAGTAACAGATGCATCGGGTTGTTCTGATGTATTCACTATATTCCCCATTAATGTGTGGGATCCACGTGCTGATTTTTATGTGGATACACCTTCTTGCCCGGGTGCTGTTATTAGCTTCACCAATCAATCCTATGGAGGAAGCAGTGCAAAAACTTATTTGTGGAATTTTGGAGATGGCAACACATCTACAGCTGTGAATCCAACGCACTCCTATAGTGCCACAGGTGTGTATACTGTAACACTTACAGTGACGGAACCGATTGGTTGTACAAACAGTATTCAGAAAACGGTTCGTATAGACAGACCTGTTGCCTCTTTCACAGTGAACGACAGCATGAGTATTTGTCAGCCATTCGAAGCAAAATTTACAAGCACCAGCACTTTCTATACCAATCATATCTGGGAATTTGGTGATGGAACCCTTGATTATGGTACTGCTCACAATCATTTTTATGTTACTCCCGGTCAATACAGGGTAAAACTCACTGTTATTTCACGTGGCGGTTGCCAGGACAGTACTTTTAAGATCATCACATTGGGAAGAGATACTGGAATACTTAACTATGCCCCACTCACCAGTTGCGCCCCGTTAACTGTTTCTTTACAAACAAGAACAGATATTCCGCTTTCTTACACATGGGATTTTGGTGATGGTAATTTGATAACAACTACTGACAGCAACCAGGTGCACACGTATGCTGCAGGATTTTATGTGCCTAAAGTAATTATCCAGGATCGTTTGGGATGCTTTGCAATCATACAGGGAATTGATACGATCAAAGCATTTGGTTCAAACCCTGATTTTGATGCTGATCTTTATGTTCTTTGTGATAGTGGTACTGTTCAATTCTCTGATTCTACCACAACACCGGATATCATCACTGGTTATTTATGGAATTTCGGTGACGGCAACACTTCAATACTTCAACACCCATCCCATAGATACACAAGCCCGGGCCAATACACGGTTACGCTAACAGTGAATACGCAATCAGGTTGCGTAAACACTATACAAAAAACAGCATTTATAAAAGTAGTGCCTACACCACAAATAAGTATTAATGGATCGTTAAGCATTTGTGTACCTGCTACTTTTCAGTTTACAGGCAACTGGCTCAATCCGGATACCAGTGCCATGAGTTGGGCATGGACCATTGATGGCGAACAATTCAACACCAGAACAACACCGCAAATTTCAAGACCCGTTGCAGACACTTTACAACTGGAATTAATTGCAACCAATAGCAGTGGTTGTAAGGATACAGCTACACAAGTAGCCTACGCAAGACCACTACCACCTGTTTTTGCAGGAGCTGATACAACCATTTGCCTGGGAGATTTTGCAACATTGAATCCATCAGGTGCTAATAGTTATGTATGGTCGCCTGCTACGTATCTCAATTGCACCAATTGTACCAGCCCGCAAGCAACAGCTACCAATAACATTCAATATACTGTTACAGGTACATCAGCATTTGGATGTATCAACAGAGATAGCATGATCGTTCGTGTGAAAAGGCCATTTAATGTAACAGTTAACAGCGGAGATACTTTATGTGTGGGTGATGTTTATCAATTGACGGCATCAGGTGCAGAAAATTATTTATGGACACCGCCTGCAGGTCTCAGCAATCTTGTTATCAGCAATCCCAAAGCTTCGCCCATTACCACAACAACTTATCAAGTGCTGGGTTATGATAGTTTGAATTGCTTCCGGGATTCAGCAACTGTTTCATTGGTAGTTTATAATTATCCAACAATTGGGTTAAGAGATACAACCATTCGGGCCGGTGATACCATACAACTTGATCCAAGAGTTTCAAACGATGCCATCACCGCATTCTGGACTCCCAATTACAATCTTTCTTGCACCAACTGTTTCATTCCAAGTGCATGGCCGGATAAAACCACCAGCTACCGGTTAACGTTAAGCAATGAAGGAGGATGTACTACCACCAGGATGATCAAAGTAAATGTATTATGCGGCAGAGAAAATGTATTTGCACCCAATGCCTTTACACCTAACAATGATAACCTCAACGACCGGTTTTATTTTATGGGCAAAGGATTACAGAATGTGATTTCCTTACGCATTTACAACCGCTGGGGTAATCTTGTGTTTGCAAAAAATGATTTTGCAAGTAACAATAAATTTTTGGGCTGGGATGGAAAATTCAACGGGCGGGATGCGGAACCCGGCGTGTACAGCTATACTGCTCAAATTATTTGTGCGGATGGGGGAATTATTCCGGTGAACGGGACGGTGATATTGATTCGATAAAAAGAGAGGCGGTTCAATGAACCGCCTCTTCTCTATAAAAAAGATGATTGATTAAATTTTATACAACCACTCATACACATCCGCTTCTTTTCCTTCACGTATAGCAGTGAGCCTGCGCTTTACTTCTGAAGAAATAGTAAAGTTCTCTGCATCAAAGAACATTTGAAAGTCTTTGTAACGGAGTTCTTTGATCGTTGAAATAGTAGCGGCGGTACCTGTACCAAATACTTCTTTCAAAGTGCCGGCTTTGTATGCTTCTATTACTTCATCAATACTGATAGGTCTTTCTTCCACTTTCAAACCTTGCCCGGCCAACAACTTCATAACACTATCTCTTGTAACACCGGCGAGGATGGTTCCCTCTTTCAGATCGGGAGTAATTGCTGTATTGCCAATAATCACAAATCCATTCATCACACCAAACTCCTGTAAATATTTGTGTTCAATCGCATCAGTCCATAACACCTGGTCATATCCTTTCTTCTTAGCTTCAGCAGTAGCCATCATAGCACCTGCATAGTTACCGGCTGCTTTTGCATAACCAACACCGCCGGGCACGGCACGTACATAATATTCTTCTACATAAATTTTCATGGGTGCTGAATAGTAAGGACCGGTGGGGCTGAGAATGATCATGAACTTATAATTCTCACTGGGCCTCACGCCTATTACTTCATCCGTTGCAAACATGAACGGGCGAATGTATAATGAATGATCCTTTCTTGAAGGGATCCAGTTCTTATCCAACTCGATCAACTTACGCATGCCTTCAATAAAAATTTCTTCAGGCACTTGCGGCATTTGCATCCGTTCAGCAGAAATATTAAAGCGTTTGAAATTATCATGTGGACGAAAGATGAATGCATCACCATTTTCATGTTTAAAGGCTTTGATGCCTTCAAAGATGCTCTGCCCATAATGCCAGGCAGCATTGGAGGGAGCAACCAATAAAGGTTGATAAGGTTTGATCTCTACATTTTTCCACTCTCCATTCTCGTAATCGGCTTCCAGCATGTGGTCAGTAAAATATTTACCAAAGGGTATGTTTTCAAGATTCAGGTCGTTGATCTTACTTGTTTCAGCTTTCGTAATAGTAATCTCTGCTGTAGTCATCATACTTCTTTATTTTTGGCAAAGAAACGAAAATACTACCAACTGTTAATCAACTAATTTACAAACGGATGGATTTGAACGGGTTGCAATTCACGCAAGAACAACTGGCAGAACTTTATACTGATGCATTAGTAGTTACCGGCTCAGGAACGCCGTCTCCATCTTCCAAAAAAACATCAGCTCCTGCTAAACCAGGCATCAACTTCAAAGGCCAAAACAAAAAGGGTGTTCTGTGGCTGGTGCATGAACCGGCGCATGCTTTTTTAGATGATGATGATTTTGAATTTCTCTCGCAAATTGTTGGTGCCTGTAAAATGAATATGGATGATATTGCCCTGGTAAACCTTGCGCATGTTGAGCAATCTGTTACTGAGGTAGTAGAAGCTTTAAAACCTTCCATCGTATTACTCTGCGGTATCGAATACCAGCAATTGCCCTTTAAGCTGGATGAATACGTCCTCTACCCTCATGCCAACCGTAATTATTTTTTGGCGGATAGTTTGCAGGACTTACGAAACGATAAAGCAAAAAAAACGAAACTATGGCTGGCACTCAAAGCCATCTTCTCTTTATAACCATGCAACAACTCATACTTGCCACATCCAATCCCAATAAAGCAAAGGAGATACAATCTGTATTGCCGCAGGGGTTTCATGTAATCACCATGAAAGAAGCTGGTTTGGATATTGATATACCAGAACCTTTTTCAACACTCGAAGAAAATTCACACCATAAAGCACATACGATCTACTTACTCACAGGACAAGATTGTTTTGCAGAAGATACAGGACTGGAGGTAGATGCTTTACAAGGTGCTCCCGGGGTTATCAGTGCCCGTTATGCAGGAGAACCAAGAAACGATCAAAGAAACATGCAAAAACTGTTGAACGACCTGCACAATGCTGAAAACAGGAAAGCTCAATTCAGAACGGTAATGACATTGTTTTGGGATGGACGGTCTCACCAGTTTGAAGGAATTTGTAAAGGACATATCATAGATGCACCAAAAGGCAGCAGCGGCTTTGGTTACGACCCACTCTTTATTCCTGAAGGCAGTACCCATACCTTTGCCGAGATGAGCCTGGAGGAAAAGAATACCTTCAGCCATCGCAAAAAAGCGCTGGTACAGATGATCGATTTTTTAACCACCATAACAACCGACTAAAATTTGTATGCTGAGCAACCAAAATATTGAAGATACCGACTTGATAAGTGGCTGCCTTGCCGGCGACCGACGCTCTCAAAAGCAGTTGTACGATAAGTATTCGGCTAAAATGTATGCAGTGTGCCTGCGCTATATGGGCAATGCTGATGACGCACAGGATATACTCCAGGATGGATTTATTAAGGTATACAAGAATTTAGATAAGTTTCGTGGCGAAGGCAGTTTTGAAGGCTGGATGCGCCGTATTATGGCCAACACAGCTATTGAACAGCTAAGAAGGAAGAAATTGACTTTCTCGATGGCTGATAAAGCAGAGCAAATTGAACTGAAAGCACCCGGGGCCGTTGATAATTTAAGCGAAAAAGACCTTCTGAAAATTGTAAGTGAACTTTCGCCGGGTTACCGTACCGTGTTTAACATGTATGTAGTAGAAGGATTTGGACATAAAGATATTGCCGATGCCCTGGGTATTAGTGAAGGGACCAGTAAATCCCAATTAGCAAGAGCCAGGGTAATTTTGCAGGAAAAAGTAAAGAACCTAAAGTAGTAAGTAAGAAATATAAGATGACAGACCATCAATTACAGGAACAATTATTGAAAGCTGAAATCCTGGCACCTTCCAGTGTTTGGGAACAGATCAATCATGTACTTGATGAAGATGCAGGCGATGTTTCTTTCCAGAGCAAACTACAAGCATCAACCGTTGCTGTTCCTGAAAATGTATGGATCTCAATTGAACAGGAATTAAACTGGCAGCAACAGGATGAAACCATTGCTGTTTCATTAACTGCTCAGGAAATGCAGCCACCTGCTTTTATTTGGGAGAACTTAGAAACCTCACTTAATGAATCCACTGAGCAGCTTCTTGCTGAAAAATTATTACGTGCAGAAGAAGAAGCTCCTGTTGCTGTATGGCCATCTATCGAAGAGACTTTACACCCAACAGCAAAAGTGATTCCGATAGGTAAACGCATCTCCCCTGTTTTCCGTTATGCTGCTGCCGCTGTTGTTATTGGGTTGATCGCATGGGGTGCTTTTCTGTTGTTGAATCCGTCTTCACAAGATATTGCAGTTGTTCCATCATCACCAACTGTTGAAACTCCCGTAACCACCAACGATTCCAACACACAACCGTCAACTGCTACTGCATCTGTTGAACCGGCTAAAACCAAAGCAGATACCAACAGCAGTTTAATTGCATTTAATCCGCCCAAGAAAAGAATTATTCCTTTAAAGCAAACAGAAGAAGCGATGTCGCATGACAACAATCCAACAATTGCATCAACTGAATTTGCAGAAACCAATTATTTACTGGTTGTGGATGATAAAGGGGATTTAATCAGAGTTTCAAAAAAACTCAGCACCATGGATTGTGTTAAGAACAGTGACATACCTGTAGATGCCGTTACAGCTTTACAGGTGAAAGACTGTGAGAACAAGATCAAAAAACTGCAGCAACGCATGGCCACTTCTGTACTGGGTGGTGTACTGGACCCAAGTACGCTGAATAATGATACAGAGAAATAAATAAGTCCCCGTAATTTGCAATCAAATCAAACACATGAGCCGCATTAAACTGCAGATGCCGCAACAATTTTCTTTCAGCACTACCATCCCCATTCGTATCTCTGATATCAACTATGGCAATCATGTGGGTAATGATTCAGTACTCTCGTTGATCCATGAAGCAAGGGTTCAGTTTTTAGCAGCACATGGTTTTAGTGAATTGAATTGCGGTGGAGTTGGACTCATTATGAGTGATGCCGGAATTGAATTCAAAAAAGAAATTTTTTATGGCGATGTGATCACAGCTCATGTGGCAGCAGTTGATTTTTCATCCATCGGCTTTGACTTGTATTATAAGTTAGAAACAAATAACAAAGCAGCCGTGCTTGCGAAAACAGCAATGATTTGTTATGATTACGAAAAGAAGAAATTGGTTCAGGTGCCGGAGACCGTAAAAGAAAAATTATCAAAAGCCTGACTACTTCATTGCTTTGATCTCTTCCAGTAACTTTCCTGCATAACTGCTGTTCATCAGCGAAAGCTCATTGTACTTTTTCACCGCATCCGCTTTGCTGTTCAAACGAACAAAACAAAGCCCCAAATAATAAATGGTGGTTTCTGTTTTAGGTTTCAGGTGATTGGCATTATTCAAATGACCAATGGCAGTGGAGTATTGCTGGATAGAATAATAAGAATAACCGATCTCACTATGAGCTGTTGCATCACTGGAATCTGCAAGTATTGCCTTTTGCAATTGCGGAATGGCTTTATCAAACTGTTTGGTTTCGTTATAACACCAGCCAAGGTCTGACAACGCTTTTGAATGATTGGGCTTGAGTTCCGTTACTTTTAACAAGACGGGAATAGCTTCAGCACATTTACGTTCTTTCTTTAATGAAAGCGCCTTATTGTATAATTCATTCACATCAACCTGCGCCGATAAAGAAAAAGAGTTTATAAGAAATAAAACAATCGCAAGAATATGTTTCACATATATTGGTTGGTGGGGACACCAACCAAGGCCTTTTGTTTTAAAAAGTTGTTTCATTGTATTTCAATCCTCTTCAAATCTAAATAAGAAAGTTATAAGGTGTTTATTTATCATTTACTTCTATGTTCAGCTATTCCATACTGCCCAGGCTGCTTCCGCCTGCAACTCCAGCATCTCTTGGCCGTTCTTAATTACGGCACCTCTTTTCTCAGCTTCTGCTAAAAATCTTGTTTTAATGGGGTTATACACCAGGTCATAACACAAATGTTCCTCACCTATAGCTTCATATGGCAAGGATGGTTTACTCTCCACATTCGGTTGCATACCCAAGGGTGTAGTGTTAATGATAAGTGGATAACGCCTGATGATCTCTTCGGTTAACTCATTATAACTCAAGATACCATCCCCGCTTCTTCTTGAAACATAACTGTATGCAATGCCCGTCTTTTTCAATACCCATACCACTGCTTTGGCTGCACCGCCGGTACCCAATACCAAAGCACGGGTATGATTCGGTTTCAATAAAGGCTTCAACGAATTCTCAAAACCTGTCACATCCGTGTTATAAGCTGTGAGTTTATCATTTTGTACTTTAATACAGTTGCAGGCACCAATTTCTTTAACTGCATCAGACAACTCTGTTAAATAAGGCAACACTTTTTCCTTGTAGGGAATGGTAACATTCAATCCTGCCAGGTTGGAGTGCGCCGCTATCAGATCAGGGAATAATTCTATTTGTTCCAAAGGAAAGAGTTCGTATACACAATCACTGATCCCTTCCCGTTGAAACTTTTGTGTGAAATAGTTTTTAGAGAAAGAATGAGTAAGCGGATAACCAATCAGTCCAAACAATTTTGTCATTTGGCAGTTTCCTTTTTATCAAGGAACAAATGAAAGGTATCACCACGCAAACCAATACGCATGGCTTCCAGTGCAATTACCTCATGTGGTGCAATATTGCCGAGATTTACATTGCAACCGATCAATTCAATAAAATATAAAGCCTGTGCTTTTTGCGGAGCTTCCCAAATGATCTTTTCTTCAGGAATTTGTGTTAGAATTTCCTGCACCAAACCTTCACGCACTTCACCACTGCCACGGTAAATACCTACATTACCTGCTTCACGTGCTTCAGCAATCACATAACTGCTGCCGGCTTCCAGTTCTGCACGCATGAGTTCGATCCATTTGTAAGGAGGAATAATATGTGCTGCATCTTTACTGCCCACTTCACTCAATACGGTTCCATATTTGGTAAGCTTTTCAATATAGCCGCATTTCTCTGCATGAGGGATAGTGATGGAGCCATCACTTACTTCCATCCAGTCAATACCATAATCTTTACAAACGGAGATATAATCTTCAAACTGGTTGCGGATGAGAAAAGCTTCAAACAGAGTACCGCCAAAATATACCGGCAGGTTATACGTTTTATAAAGCTCAATTTTTTCCCGAAGATTAGGTGTTACAAAAGAGGTGCCGAAGCCCAACTTGATTACATCTACATGCGGATGTGAGGCGCTCAAGAAATTTTTGGCTTCTTCCAAACTCAGCCCTTTGTCCATTACCATGGTAATACCGTGTGTGCGGGGCCGGGTGTGGCGGTCAGGCATTTGTGTTAAATTAAAATTCATGTTTGCTGTTTTTTGAAACTGCGCAAAAATAGGAAACCGGGAGTGATATGCAATTCTCCCGGTTTCTGATAGATATCAGTATACAGTCTTTTAAATAGACTTTGACTTCTTATACCTGGCAATAATATCCACAACCTGCGGGTTTTGCAGAATCTTGGGCATGAGTTGGATAAGATTTTTAATCAACTTGGGAGCCTTACTCATCGCCAGTTCCAGGTGTGTAATGCCCTGCTTGGTTTTACCGGTAGCGAAACAAATAGCAGCCCGATAAAAGATGAAAATGGGTTTTCCGCCAGTGGCATCGTAAGCTGCCAATGCATATTCATCTGCAGTATCCAGCAGATCTGCCTGAAGCATACAGTCAAGCATAGAAGTCCAGCCTTTGGGGCTTTTGGGTCTTGCTTTGATCACATTGGCAAAGTATTCAATGGCCTGGGCATATTGCTTCAATTCAGTTAATGCCACACCCATGGTTAAATTATACTCGGGATTGAGACGGTTTGCTTTTAATGCATTTTGCAGATGTTTGATACCTGTTTCAAACTGCCCTTCATTAATGTAGGTGCAGGCAATTTTGTATTGAAAACGGGAATCCTCAGTTGTAAGATGCGACGCTTTACGGTAATGGAATCTTGCCTGTGCATATTGACCCATACGGTCAAAACAATATCCAATGGCTTCATGGATCACTTCTTCGGGGCGGCTTAATTCCAGCACTTTTTCCAGCATCTCTACCGCCTCTTTGTACTTACGCATACGTATGTAGGCATCACCCATATTACGATAAGCATAGTCAAACTTTTCATCAATGGCGATGCAGTACATATAGGCATCAATTGATTTTTCGTACAATTTCAATCCCTGGTAAGCAGCACCTAAATTGAACCAGGCCAACTCACTATAGGGATATTCATTGATGATGTTTTGATGCAGCTTGATGGATTCTTCATTGCGGCCGGTAAAATCTGTCCAGAAACAGATCTTGTACAACGCTTCTTCATTCATGGGCTCCTGTTCCAGCACCAGCTTTAAACATTCAAATACTTTATCAAATTCCTCGTAATCGTCATATACATCTGCCAGTTCAAAAAGTAGTTCTATCCGCTCATCTCCGCTAAACAGTTCCAGTGCATCTTCCAGCAATTGAATGGCTTTTTCCTGCTGATCAAGTGCCAGGTAAGCATCTGTTTTGAGGATGAAAAGATTGATGTCAAGGCTATCCAGCAACTCTGCTTTTTCCAGGATATTCAAAGCAGCTTTGTATTGACGGGTAGCCAGCAGCAAATCCGCCTTTTTTATGAGTAATAAAGAAGAGTAAGGGTAAATTTCTATGCCCAGTTCAGATGCCTGCAAGGCAGAGGTCATATCTTCTTTTTCATCGAAATAATTGATGAGCTTTTCAAAGCTTTCTTCTTCAATAAAAGAGTGAGATCTGCCGTTTTTAAGGTTGTCGAACTGGCGGAGTAATTCCCGCATTTCGTCGTTATCAGGGCGTGAGGGATTTTTCTGCATGTGGGTTGAGGTTTTCCTAAGTTAACCCCCTTTTCATAAAAATAACAATAGGCATGTAACATTTAGTTATACACATACGTTAATATTATGAGAATTATGTGACGGACGGTTTGCAGTACAGAATTATTAATTGTTAAATTTGTCATCATGCACAGAAAAACTTCTTTTATGAGAATAACCAAACGTATCGCTCTTATGAGTGTGCTGTGTTTTGTGCTGGCCAACATAGCATCATCTGCCACCTATAGTTCCGGTGGAGGCGATAAAAAACAAGACAACAAAACAACTTTATCTCTCAATTATAAAAAATCTCCGCTTACGCTGCAGAACGGTTTTCGTTTCCGTGGCGGATTATCATTCAATAACAACAGTGCTTCCAAATCAAACTGTGTGTTGAATTCAAATACAACCGTGCGTTTCCAGAAAGGAAACAATTTGTATGTACTTCCGTACAAATCCAAGCCTTTCTACAGCAAGCTAAAAACTCCTCAAAAGGAATTGAAATAATTAAAAAACCGCCATTAGGCGGTTTTTTAATGCTCGTATCAAATCGTATTACTAATTTTTTGTACGTAGTTTCTTTACTTCTTCATAAGTCATTTCACGGTAACCCGCTTTGGGCAAATCAAACAAGGCAGCAGTGATGGGATCAAAACTGATCTTATCTGCTTTATAAGTTACACGCATGGTTCCGATCTCGGCTTCGTATTCCAAGGGAAAGCCGGGTAAGCCATTGAACTGGGGACCGTAGTCTTTGTTCTGAAATACAAGATCAGTGGTGTAATAAACACGAAATGTGCTTTTACCATCATTTAAGGTGGCAATGGCCAGTTTACAGTTATAACCAAGGATCGTTTTTGTTTCATCTTTCAGCTCAAACTTGATCCCAACATATTTCTTATTGGCATCATCATACTCAGCCTTGTTCATTCGAATCAACACTTTATCATCACCATACTCGTTAATCGTTACACCAGTGCCTGATTTGGTATCACGAAGTGTAATGCCTGTTCCCAGAATGCTCTTGAGTTCACTGCGGGTCATTTGTCCTTTAATGAACACTTTTTGTGTAGCACCATCCAGCAGATCAGCCGCTTTTGCCTGGTTGGAGCCGGTTGACACGACCACGTTGTAAGTAACAGTACCCTCGTTGTACACTTTTTGAGCTGTAGCAGCTACACCAGTCATTAAAGCGATCAGGGTTACTATATTCCGTAAATGTTTCATGTTGCCTTTGTTCCTCAATTTGCTCTAAAGATATAAAAATAAGCAGGCGGGTTGCAATCAATTTCACAAAAAACCCAGACGCTGTGGTCTGGGTTTCTGCTTACTATGTTAAAATTATTTCTTTCCTGTTTTATTCTGCATGTCTTTCACCTTTTGAGCACTTTGCTGGTTGGCATTTTGAATTTGCTCCAGCTTTTCCTGCCACTTGCTTTTGGTGGGAGTTTTCTTTTTATTCTCCTGAATTTTAGCATGGATCTTATCTTCATTGATGATAAACTTCTGAATAGCGAATTGCAGACCCAATGTTACGATATTCGAAACAGTATAATACCATGTTAACGCACTTGGCAGGCTGTTAAAGATGAACAACAGCATGATGGGGAAAAAGTAGATCATGTACTTCATTACCGGGTTATCCTGCTGCGGTGTCATTTGCATGTTGTACACCGAGATAAGGAAACTGGTAAGTGTTGCTGTGATGGTAAACAAACTCACATGATCTCCATAAAACGGGATGCTGAATGGCAAATGAGCAATACTATCGTAAGCTGACAGATCTTTTGCCCACAGGAAATCTTCTCCACGCAATGCAATATTGGCATTAAAGAAACTATACAACGCAAAAAAGATAGGAATTTGCAGCAATGCAGGAATACAACCCCCCAATGGATTTACACCCGCCTGGCGGAAAAGTTTCATCTGTTCCATACTCATTGCCTGCTGATCGTTGCCGAACTTCTTTTTCAATTCTTCAATTTCAGGGCGAAGTACTTTCATTTTAGCACCACTCAAATAACTGGAGTAAGTAAGCGGTGAAATAATCAAGCGAATGAAAAATGTAAGCAACAGAATCACAATACCAATATTGCCAATGTATTTGCTGAAAAAATCAAACACAGGCATTACTACATACCTGTTAATGTATTTTACAAAAGCAAAAATGCCGTAACCTAACTGCACATGACCGCTTAAACCGTTTTTATATTTGTTGAGGATATGATAATCATTAGGGCCAAAATAGAGTTGTAAGGGAACTTTTGCTTCTGATGCCCCTGACAGGTTAAAACGCAAAGTGGTATTGGCCGTAAGGATCTGTTGTAATGAATCTTGTTCCTTAACCGGAACGGTCCACTTGGTTTCAGCAGAAGAAACACCGTTCACTGCCAGTAAACTGGTGTTGAAGAATTGTTGTTTTACACCGATCCATTTTGTTTTATCGCCAAACTTTTTGCTATCGCCGGTGCCCGCTGCAGAAAAATCATATTCCCCATCTTCATAATAACCAATATTACTTTGGCCCTGCTCATAACGGATATCACTTTCCTGCTGATGCGTAACAATATCCCAATTAAGATTGAGTAACCCTTGAGTTAACAACTGCCCCGCTCCTTTCAACTGCACATCCCAGTTCACCATGTAATCATTATCCTTGATGGTAAAAATATGTTCAATGGATTTACCGGTTGAATCAGCAGCCGTAAACCGGATCACCTGCGCATCGCCTTTCTTTTCAATGACTGATGCTGTAAAGTTTAACTGGGTAGTTGCTGCAGACTGATTATTTCCTGTATTTACTGAATAACTGATGCCATGACCAACACCACCAAGTACCACGGCTGTACTATCGTATTTTTTAAAGTTTTTCAGTTCTACATATTTTGGAAACCCTCCCTTGTTGGTAAACCCAATTTTCATGAGGCTGTTTTCAACAACAGTTACCTGTTCTGTAGCAGCACCACTAAACCCTCCGGCAGCCAGTTGATTGGCTGTTGTTTGCTGCTGCACTGTGTCATTTTTGGATTGGGCGGTGTCTACCGCTTTTTTCCTGGAAGCTTCAACTTTTGCTATGGAATCAGCTATACGTTGCTTTTCTTTCTGAAGAGCTGCACCTTGCCTGTTGGAGAAAAAGATATAACCAAACAAAAGCACCATCATCATCACAAAACCTATGATCGTATTCCGGTCAAAATTCATGTTGTAAAATTTGAGCGGCAAAGGTAGGGAATGGAGGCGAAGTACGAGGTAAGAAATAGGAAGTAAGAAGTAAAAGGCAAGATTGAAGATTTTAGATATATGATTACTGATTTACCTGTTTTAAAAGGCGAATAAATTGCAGCGGACTCATATTCAATTTTACGCAGTAAAAAGTTAGGGTTGTGCAGTGGGAAGCCCCGTCATCAGATGACTGCCCTACTTCTTTATTCAGGCGGGAATTTGGGGAGACTGCTTTCACGTTTCCTTTACAATAATTACATTTAAACTTCCGTTTTCAACCTTGTTCCAACCGTTCCTGTTCCGGCTTTAACCACGCCAAACTTTAAAACAATTGAAATGAGTGTACCAAATGCTCCCCTGTACGCACAGGATTCGTATGAGCCAACCCAAACTGATGAACTGCTCTGGTGGCTGGCCACGGCTGAAAAAGAATTGATCAAAGATTGTGTGGTGGACCGCAACCGCTATCGAATCATCGGTATGACCGTGTTAGCTACATGGATCTTTGCCACCCTTGCCTGGACCTATTTTTTCTCCACTGTTATTGATAATGTATTTCTGTATGTGGGAAGTGGCCTCTTCATGGGTTTTGTGATCCTCACTATTGACAGGGCGTTGATCAAAGGCATCAACCGTTTTAATAAAAATAAATTCATGCCGCTGCTCTTTCGTGGAGCACTGGCACTTACCATTGGAACGTTCATGGCACAACCTGCTATTTTATACATGTTTGACAAGGAGATCAAAATGCAGGTGAGCCTTGACAATGAAAAGCGAAAGCTTACCAAACGAACTGAACTGGATGCCTTGTATAAAAACCGTAAAGATGAGTTACTGAAAGAAAAAACATCTTTGCAAAAATCACTGGATGCCAAGTATGCTGATGTAAATACAGCAAGAGATAAGTTTATTGCTGAAACAGACGGCAGCGGCGGCAGTGGTAAAGTTGGTATTAAAGATATTGCCCTTGCCAAACGCAATGAATATCAAAAACTGGATGAAGAGTATAAAGGTCTTCAATCAACTGCACAGCAACGCATTGCTGCCATTGATGAAGAACTGAATGGTATGGAAGCTGCCATCAAAAAACAGGAAGCTGATTTCCTGCAATACCTGAACACAGGTTTCCTTACACGTATTGAGGCCATGAATAATTTGCTCAAAGAAAACGGGGCCTTACAGTTTCGTTATTATCTCATCCTTATCATTTTGATGTTGATAGAACTGATGCCTGTTATTGCTAAAACATTGTTACCTGTTGGTGTGTATGATGAGAAGGTTCGTCAACGGGAAACGTTGGAAAAATTAATGCTGGAAGAAAGTTTGGATTATGAAAAAGATATGAAACGTTTGTACAACAAACTATCTATGCAGCATGATACGGAAACCATGGAAGAGTTCTTCCGTATGAATAAAGAGGAACAAAAAAACAAACTCAATCACTTTGGTAAAGACTGGAAACGGAATGATGAAAATATGCAGGGTTTTTGGGCAAGGGTCAAGCAGCAGATGATCAGCAGACCGGAGAATTAACAAAAGCTGCAAGTGGTTATTGCTTCGTAAAAAATTGATACGCTTGTTCAATCAAATGCAAAGCTGTTTGTTCAATATCATCCTTTGAATAGAAGCGAATGAAATGAGCATACCTTGTTTTAGAAGGTTGTGCCACTTTATAAACGGGAAATTCTTCCAGCTTCTCATCCAGTATAAAAAAACTGTCTAAAAATGTCTTACCGGGCTTCATTACATAAAATGCTTTATGGTTGGGTGCATAAAGTGTAATTGATTTAGCAGAGGTTGTAACGGTAAACCGCAGGCGTTTCTTTAATTGCTGTACCAGGATTTTATAGGTTTCATGTACCTGCGGCTGAGAACGGGTAAATAAATCCTTCGTGTTCTTCTGTATACAAATATGGCTTTGATTGGTTTTGGCGAACTGCTTTTGGCAAAGCGGGCATTTCCAACTCATGATATTTACTTGAATAATGGAAGAATCACCCATCTAACCAACAATACCATCAATGCAAACAGGAACATAAAAATGGAAATGCGGTTAATACCATGCATGTACTTCATCCATTGTGTTTTAGGACTGGCGGGGTCTGGTTTCCTGATATAAAGGTACTCTGCAACCTGGCGTAATATTCCCATAACTTCTTTTTTCCTATTAACAGCAAAGCTAACAGAAAGTTCATTGCAATATGATTTCAATCATAAGCAATTCCTTTCCCCGATTCTACTTTCGATATTGCAAAATCTCATTTGTTTAAACATTAAAAAGCATTTTTATGAAGTATCGCTCTATACTGCCGGTGCTGGCTTTAGGCTTCTGCATGGCCTGCAACAATGCAGCAGACAAACAAACTACTGCAGCTGCCACTAGCACAACTGATGGCGGGCAATCAACGGTTGAGGATAATGAAAGCGCCAAAGACATTACAAAAATTGCAGCAGGAAGTAAAGATCACGCAACATTGGTGGCCGGTTTAAAAGCTGCTGAATACCTGGATGTAATTTCAAATGCTGGTCCTTTCACGGTCTTCGCACCCACCAATGCGGCCTTTGATAAACTTCCTGCAGGAACACTGGACGATCTGCTAAAACCGGAGAATAAAGATAAACTCCGCAGTATTTTAGAATACCATGTATATGTTGGCGTATTGAAAGATGCTTTAATGGGCGATGGCCTTACATATGGAATGGCCAGCGGACAAAACGCCACCATAGGCAATAAGGATGGCAAACTCACCATTAATGGGATAAACATCATTGCCACCATACCTGCCAGCAATGGCATTATCTATGTAACTGACGGCGTTCTCTTACCCCCTTCTAAATAATTCCCTTTGAGCAACCATACATAAAAACATCCGCCTGTTGGCGGATGTTTTGTTATAGCTATGAATTGATTGACTTAGTATACTGATTCTTCTCTTGACAAATTACCGATCTTGATCTGCATCACTGTAGCAATTGAAAGTGCCCTTTGTTTGACTAGGAATGCTTTTTCACCAGTGTACAATTCATCGACTGTTTCATTAAAAAGCGCAAGCCATCGTTCAAAATGAGTGGACAGCATAGGTGATTGATCATGAAGATGCTGATGCACCTGCATTGGGTTTCCTGTGTAAGCACCAGTATGAAAAATAATATTCTCCCAAAAATCATACATCACCGGTAAATGAGATTCCCAGTTTACTTTCACTACTTCTGTAAAGAAATGACTGATATGCCCGTCTTTTTTTACTTTTTCGTAGAAGACATTTACCAGTGCAATTACATCCTCCCTGTTTTCAATCTCTTTTTTCATACAGTTTCATTTTACAATGAGCATACTAAAATCACTTAACGCTTTTAGTGAATGTACCTGCCCTGCTTTAAAGTGAAACAAATCACCTTTCTTCAACAGGTATACTTGTTCTTCCAGTACAAATTCCACTTCCCCCTGCTCAACTACACAAAAGGCATCTTTTGGTGAAGTGTGAGGTTTTAACTCCTGCCCTTGGGGCAAATTGAGCAGCATTACCTGGATATGATCATCTTTATACAAAGCTGCTTTCTGGATCTTTTCATACAGTAAGTGATTCTTGATATTACCTATATACATTTTTATAAATCTTTCTTTTGAAATTGTTTAACAGAAAACCAAACAGGAACCATGGCCCACACCAGCAACACCAAAGCAGACAGCAACATCCCCATGCTGCTTCCAAAAAATTCATGGAATACAGCACCGGTATAACCCATAAGAGCAGAAATATCCAGTTTCAGCAACATGAGCACTCTTGATAAATCTACTGGATTCAGCATGGTCAATGCGATCATTGGTTTCTCCAATGGATAATCACTGAACTGAAAGAGCAACAGCATCACCACAGCGTCATAAATAAGTGTGAAGAAAAACCAGAGCAGAACAGATATACCAATTCCTTTGGCTTTGTCTCTTGTTTTTACCGAAGCCAGTAATGCGATACCCGTGAATATGATCGTTTGAAACAAACCTGAAACAAGCAGCATTAACCCGGTAACAGATGGTTCATACAGCAATACAGGCAAACCGGCCCCAACCAAATAAGCAATAGACAGACTTAAAGCCAGCCCGGAGTAAATACTCAGCCAGAGGGTTTTCCGTTTTAACGGTTGTGCCACCAATAACTCAATAAACTCTGATGAATTATAAATGTAAATAGTTGAAAATATGATGCTCACCAGCGGAATAAAGATCAATACAAGGTTCATCAAACTCAAAACACCTTTAGTAGGATTGACATCCATGTTGAACACCCCAAAAGAAATGATCAGCAGTACAATGGTATAAGCAAGTACAATTTTATTCCGCAGCAGATCAAGCATTACATATTTAATGATCGTTCTCATTTTTGTTTCATTATTTGAGCAATTGCATTCGCCAGTTTCAGCTGACCGGTATCTTCACGCAACTGATTCATTGTTTTATGAAATTGTAGTTTCCCTTCCTGCATATACACAATTTCACTCACCAGGTCATCCAGCTCGCTTAAGATATGCGATGTAATAAGGATCAACTTTCCTTTTTCCTTTTCATCCATGATCTTTTGCTTCAGGATTTCTGAGGCAAGGGGATCAAGTCCTGCAGTGGGTTCATCCAGTATCAGCACATCGGGATTAAACAGAAAGGCAAGAGATGCACTTACTTTTTGTCTTGTACCGCCGCTGAGTGTCCTCATTTTCTTGTTGGATATTTCATCCAGCTTAAATGCTTTGATAAGGTCTTCATCAAGATGTGTGCTGGACTTCCTTATATCTTTCATCATCGCTATCACCTGTGCAATTGTCATATTATCAGGATAGCGACCAATTTGCGGCATATAACCAATACGTTCCCTGTAACCCCAATTGTGCAGTATGTTATGCTGATCAAACGTAATAAAACCACTATCCGGTACTACCATACCCAATATGGTTTTAATAAGAGTGGTTTTGCCACTGCCATTAGGCCCTATCAATGCAATAGTTTGCCCTTTATTACAGGTAACACTCACATCATCCAGTGCCCTGAGTTTCCCAAATCGCTTTGTTACATTAGAAGCAATGATCATAATCAAAATTTTATTGGTTTCATTAAAGGACGATCATCCTTTAATTCAACAGGTGTTAATACGGGAACCATTTTCTCTGCCTTATCAATGAGCGTAGCAATAAAACTCCGGTACATCATCATGCTTGCAGGGTTACGTTCTGTGATCATGGCATATAAACTCACAGGATGGTACGGCACATCTCCTATTCCATTTCTGTTAAGATCATACCCTTCATATTTGTCCCAGTAATTATTTTCAAATTTGCTCAAGACCAGTTCGCCATTAGTGGCTACATCAAAAGAATTACCTGTGAAATTGTTTTGAGTGATCACATTATCCATACAGTTCGCCTGTATTTTTAACGCCCATCCGTTTCGGCTGAATTTATTTTTTGCCATCTGCAGCCGGCTGCTCCCTTCCATTAATATACCTACGCTGTTATTTTCAAATGTATTCCCGCTGATCACTCCATCACTGATGTCCTTTAATAAAATTCCATAGGCGGCACTACCCCAGTTATCAGCAAAAACATTGTAATGCATGTTGATATGATTGGAATACATGACCGCAACCCCTGCCCCATTATTTTTAAAAGTGTTACTTACGTATGTATCATTGTTGGAAAACATAAAGTGAATGCCGTAACGAACATTCTGATAACTGTAATTATTTTTTATAGAAGAGTTGGTTACAAATTCAAAATAAATGCCGTCACGATGACCGGTGATGGCATTGCCCTCGATCCGCATGCTGTCACTTTTCCAGCAATGAATCCCATTGGCTGAATTGATCTCATCCTTTGCGTCGCTCCGTAGTTGATTTCCTGCAATTGTACATGCTGTTGCATGCTGGGAATAGATACCAAAGAATGTAAACTCAAATTGATTGTTTCGTACCGTTACATAACGGCTTTCTGCAATACGCAACGCTGCAATATCCATATAACTGCTTCTGCCGGAATTACGGAACAATATACCTTCCACTACTGCTCCATTGGCTTTAATGGTAAGAATCTCATATTTCTTTTCACCATCCAGTACAGGAAGATTCACACCCTTCAACACTAATTTCTTATTCAATACAATTTGCCCTTCTTTATATACACCTGCAAAGATCAACACAGTATCACCCGCTATTGCTTTGTTAATAGCCTGCTTCACAGATAGAAACTGTTTGCCTTTGCCAACAGTGATCGTTTTACTGAACGATACCAGGCTTATAAAAAGAATCGCTATTGTAATTATGGATTTCATTGGGAAACAACTTCGTTCCAACTTACCTGCTGTGCCTTCCACTGCTGCTGAAAGGATTGCATGGAGGCCTCTGTTTCAAATGCTGCGATCGTACCGGCCATGGGTCCTTTGATCGCATCCCCCCGGATCAAAAAAGCAGTTTCAGCAGGAATGAGTTTTTCTTTTTGTGCATAGTCTACCAGAAACACTGCTGCTATTTGCGGTTGTTGAAGATCGCCGGATTTTAAAAATGACAGAATGCAATGGGTGTCATCAAACTTGTAAATTTTTCCTTTATCGGTTATAAGTTCAGCTCCAAAACTTCTATCGCTGATGATCATCTTACAGTAATGACACTGATCTTTCCCAAATGCAATTGGTTCAGCACTGGTATTACAACTTTGCAATAATAGCAAAAGAGGTAAACCAAGAATGGCAGCAGAAGAGACTTTCGCTGCACGTTTCCATTCAAGAACAGCAGTTATCACAAGGATCAATCCCACTGATAAAAAAATATACCCTCCCACATCCGGGAAACTATACGCTCCGAAGTTGAGCAGTTGTTTAAATCCTATAAGTGGTGGTTGGTAAGCCATACCGGGTACCACGATTGCTGCATTGGGATCCAGGTTATGTCCGTAATCATATTCCCACCTGTAGAAATCGATCATAGCTACAACGCCAAATGAAGCAAACAGGAACACCCACGTATAAAAAAACCAGCGACGTTTTACCAAAGCACTCAACAAACCGAACAAAGCAAAAATTGCAATGAGATATGGAAGAATCGTAAATTCAATAAAGTCCTCTGTATGAAGAGTACGCATTCCGATATAATGGTTCAAACCGTTCACAACTTCTACATTACCCCCGATTTTATGGGGATAAATTTTCAACACTAATCCTTCGGGATATTGGGGAGCTGTTAAGTCAATGCGCCAGAGCGGAAACAAAAGGGATACTCCGAGGGCTACAGCGCAAACAACGGATATGATTCGTGCTTTGGATGATATATTGCTCTTCATTCTTATGCTGTTTAATGGTTTATTAAGAAAGCCTGCCATCACCTGCGTAAAAGTCATGACAGGCATTTCTTTGATAATCATCTTAAACCATATTCACTTTCTAAAAAAGTTTTTCAACTACTGAATTTATTTTGACGTACTATCTGCTGCCGCCGCACCTTGTTTACCTACATGAAATGTAAGTGGCACATTACTGCCTGCAGGCGATACACGAACATAACCCTGCATTTCCTGATGCAAGGCGCTGCAGAAATCGGTACAGTAAATAGGATATACACCAACTTTTTCAGGCACCCATTTCAGTGTTGATGTTTCACCAGGCATGATCAATAATTCCGCATTCAAAGCACCTTTTACTGCAAAGCCATGCGGCACATCCCAATCCTGTTCCAGGTTGGTTACATGGAAGTACACTTCATCACCAACTTTCACACCTTCAATATTATCCGGTGCAAAGTGGGAACGGATAGAGGTCATGTACACATGTACTTTTTTTCCTTCACGCACCACCTTTGCCTCTTTCTCGCCTTTTGCAACATAAGGATGTTGATTTTCTTCAATCTTAAAAATTTTCAGACTCTTGTCTTTAATGAGCGATGCAGGCATTGAACCGGCATAGTGTGGTTCACCAATAGTTGGGAAGTCGAGGATCAACTCCATCTTATCGCCACTGATATCGTAGATCTGTGCACTTTGTGTTAACTCAGGACCTGTAGGCAGGTAACGGTCTTTTGTAATTTTGTTATACGCAACAACATATTTACCCCAGGGTTTACGAGTATCGCCACCGGGAACAGATAAGTGACCAATTGAATAGTATGTTGGCACACGATCCAATACTTTCAAACTCTTTACATTCCATTTTACAATTTCACTACTTACAAAGAAAGAGGTGTAAGCGTTACCATTGGCATCAAACTCTGTATGCAAAGGTCCGAGACCCGGCTTTTGCACTTCACCATGCAAGGCAGCTTCGTAGTTAATTACAGGAATACCGCCGAATTCGCCATCGTATTTTTTATCAGCAATTGCTTTTTGCATTTTTGTGAAAGAGAATACAGGAATAACTGCAGCCAATTTACCACTACCAACAATATATTCACCTGTAGGATCAGTATCACAACCGTGAGGCGATTTAGGACAAGGAATAAAGTAGCAAATATCTTTCAGAATTGCCGGATCCAGTACAGTTACTTCTGTTCTGATCTCGTGTTTTGCCGTATGTGTTTTTTCATCCCACTTGTTATGTGCATAACGAACCTGTTGCTTCACACCTTTACCGGCTTTCAGGTATTCTTCTGCTTTTTTCCAGTTAACAGCAAGAATAAAATCTTTATCACGCTGTGATGCATTTACTTCCAGCAATGTATTTGCCTGTTCGCTGTTATAGCAGCTAAAGAAGAACCAACCGTGGCTTGGTCCTTTACCTGCACGACTGAGGTCGAAGTTTACACCCGGTAGCAATAACTGAAATGCAATATCGAGATCGCCTTCTTTACCAATACTTATAAAACTGATGGTTCCCTTAAAGTTTTGTTTGTATGATGCAATAGGAACATCCTGGTTATCGCCTACAGGCACACTGAAACGTGTACCGGCTACGAGATACTCCGAGTTCTCAGTGATGAACGGAGAAGAGTGGTTACCTGCACTATTAGGCAGTTCCAGAATTTCTGCAGTACGGAATGTTTTGTTATCGATTCGTGCAACACGTGGCGTGTTGTTGGCATTACCAAAACTCCAGCGGCCATCAATTTCCCCATTGGTTTGTGAAAAAGAAATATGGTGCAGGTCATCCCAGGGAACAAAACCGTTTGAGGTCATTAACATGGGTTTTGTTTCCTCGCTGTAACCCCATCCTTTTTCGGGGTCAACAGAAAAAACAGGGATCACACGGAACAATCTGCCACTGGGTAAACCATATACACTCATTTGTCCGCTAAAACCACCGGACACAAAATTGTAAAATTCATCATACTTACCGGGTGCCACATAGGCTTTCGTTGCTGAGCCTGTTACAGCACCAGTAGCGCCTTTGGGTTTACATCCGGTCATTTGTATTGCTGCTGTGATAACGACAAGCAATAACGTCGTTTGAAAAAGTTTCATGTTCTATTTGATTAAGGGTTATATATAAGATGATTACTTAACACCGTCATTCTTACGCATAAATTCATATACATGACGTGCATCATCATCCGTTAAATTTTGATTGGGCATACGAACCAGGCAAATCTCCAGTTGGGCCATGGCTTCCGGATCCTTAGTGAGCATTTCATCAGGATTGGTAGCGAAATTCATGATCCATTCTGCTGTACGACGATGAGTTACGTCTTTCCAACCTGGACCAACAAGACGTTCATCCGTAAGTTTATGGCAGCTGGCGCATTTAGAGTCATACACTTTATTACCGGCTACAGCCATGGTGGCATCTAATTGTGGGCTCACATCAACTTTTGTAAAGCGTCCAACACCCCGTTTGGGATCGTAAGAGGGATTTTCACTTTCACTGGCAGCAGGTTGCTGACTCGTTGATTCTGTTTTAGAGGAGTTATTACTACCGCAGGCGTAAATAAAACCGGCAATAGCAAACAGCATAAGAGCTTTTTTCATGTTTTATAGTTTTAAAATGATTGAACACACAAGATTACTGATGTCATCACAGGGACTTTATGATTCAACGCATAAAGCATGATCTATTATTTTCCCGGTCAATCTTTCAAAAATCTAAAACGCAAGCTGCTATTCATTTCGCTGTAAGCTCATGACAATAATCATACCACAGAATGCTTTTTATCACAACCATCCAGGTGCACTCCGTTTAATTTGCCGACCGTGATCAGCTGCACTTATAGTATCATCAATACTGACCTCCTCCTGGCATGGGGCGCTACCTTCCATGAATATGAAAAAGGACATGTTTTGTTCTGTGAAGGCGATAAAGCACATTTTTATTACCAGGTTGTAGAAGGAAAAATAAAAATGTGTAACTGTAACGATGAGGGTAAAGAATTTATACAGGGCATTTTTGAAGAAGGCGAAAGTTTTGCTGAACCTCCTTTATTTGATGATGGCACTTATCCGGCAAGTGCTGTGGCAGATACAGATGTTACGATCATAAGATTGAGAAAAGAAAATTTTCTTCAACTGCTGAAAGATAACTTTGATATTCATTTTAATTTTACACAGCTACTTGCCAAAAGATTACGTTTTAAATCCATGATGAGTAAGGAGATCTCTTCTTATGGTCCACAGCATCGCATTATGAGTCTGCTCAAAGAATACAAAAAAAATAAAGGGTTTATAAATGGTTCCAGAATGAAAGTTGAACTCACTCGTCAGCAAATAGCTGATATGACGGGCTTACGTGTTGAAACGGTAATACGCTCCATCAGGGATCTTTATGATGAGGGCAAACTTGTAATTGAAAAAGGAAAAGTGTTTTGCTGACATGAAGAATATTACATTCTACAAAAAATGGGCATTGTTTGCATTGTTCAATTTTATTATACTGGCAGCTGCCGGAATTCTGCTCAGGTATAAAATTTTATTCCCTCTTCCATTTATTGAACAAAAACATTTGTTACACGGCCATTCTCATTTTGCTTTTGCAGGATGGGTGAGTCTTTCCCTGTATATCTTAACCATCTATTTATTACAATCCGGAGAGGAATTACTTAAAAAGATGGAATGGCTGCTTGTAGCTCAACAAATGGCCAGCTATGGAATGCTGTTTACCTTTCCTGTTACTGGCTACGCAACAGCTTCTATTAGCTTTTCAACAATGTCAATTCTCATCTCATGGGCATTTGCATGGCTGGCAATCAAAGAGTTGATAGAAAGGCAACAAAACACTTTAGAAAAAAAGTGGCTGATAGCAGGTCAGTTGTGCAATGTAATTTCCTCATTAGGAACCTTTACTCTCGCTTATTTAATGGTTACAAAGAACCTGCGGCAGGATTGGTATTTTGGCTCCGTTTATTTCTTTCTTCATTTTCAGTACAATGGATTTTTCCTGTTCACCATTGGAGCTTTATTCATTCATTACCTGTCAAATACCTTGAAATTCATTGATACCATTGCTGCAAACCGATTTTACTATTTACTATTGTTGTCACTAATTCCTGCATGGTTTCTTTCGCTGATGTGGATGCGTATCCCATCCTGGATGTATTACAGTGCAGTGGCAGCCGCCCTTATACAACTTGCAGCAATATGGTATTTTATAAAACTTTTGTATTCGCAAAGGCAACGTTTTCAAACCGAAACACATGCAACCGGTAAATGGTTCTGGTATGCATCAGGTCTTGCATTTATTGCAAAAATCATTCTGCAGGGATTATCAGCCATACCTCAACTAAATACTTATGCTTTTGGTGTTCGTCCTATTGTTATCGGTTTTTTACACCTTGTATTACTGGTATTTGTGAGTTTATTCCTTATTGGGTATTTCCTCGAAAAAGGAATGATTACCGTTACAGGCAGATCCGCAAAAATGGTAGCTTTTGTTTTATTAGCATCCGTGCTGCTCAATGAATTATTCTTATTGCTGCAGGGAATTACTGCTATGAGTTATAATACCATTCCCTACATGAATCATGCTTTATTGATCTGTGCATTGCTTATTTTCATTACCCTTTCCCTTTTATTACTATTTCAAAATAGAAAGTCCCGCCAGGAATAGCAGGACGACTTCATATGTATACTTAAAACTACTGACTACTTGTAAGAATAGGTGGCGGTAGCAACAACAGTTTGCTGACCCGGTTGTGTTTCCCTGATGGTTGCTTTTACAGGATACCCCTGCTCGTTATAAACATACGTTGTTTCAATGGTTTCGTTGGGCATTCCGTTTTCATCAAAATGCTCTTCCTTAATCACATTATTGGTTGTTGGCAATTGCCATAAAGTAAGCATGAGATCACTAATGCCTTTAAATGGATTTATTTTAGTATCGTATTGTTTGATGATCTGGCCCGCATATTCAAGATCGGTTGTTAATGGGTTATACATAGACACATCTGTTCTGCTCACATTTCCTGCAGGAGTAAACGCATAATCAAATTTCACGAAAGGGAATACTTCAATTCCATACACATAGGAAATTGAACCTGATTGCAGCACAGTACCATTATAAGTAAATTCAGTAATGGCTATTTTGTCAGCTCCTTCAAACACTTCAGTTTTTGAAAGTTTCCCGTTACTATAACTTACTTTAACAACGACACCGTTTGACGAAACAAGCTCATCAATCTTTTTATCGGCGTGGTATTTAACAGTATAGGTTACATTATCGCTGCTGGTAATAACATCATAATTGAGGAAAACTTTTTGTACATCACCGTTGGCATTGTACTCAAAACGGATGGATTCATCTGCTGTTTTATATTCGGCGATCTTACCGGTAAATGAAGGCGCAGGTTCCGGATCTTTTTTACACGAGGTAAATACAAAAAGAAAAATGGTTACAAGGAGAACTAAAGGTCTTGTGATAAAGTTTGTTCGTAACATAAAATTGATTTTAATAATTAATAAATTAGAATGGTAGTATGCGATGATATAATGTTGATTATAAACCGGCACTTACTTCTGTTTCAGGAACTTTACTGATTGCAGCCCGATGGAGTATCAAACGCTCTCCGGAGGCATCAGCTGTTAACTCAATCCATCCATTAAAACGTTGGTTATTGATGCCAAGGATTTGTACAGGCAAATAGTTTCTGTTTGCTGCCAGCCAGTTGCCTATCCAAAGAAAAGAACCGTTTTCTGAAATTATTTTTTCTATTAACGTTATTTCTGAAGCGTTGTACCAGTTATATACACCAAAGTTATTCAAGGGAATTCTTACATCTTTTCTGAACACAGGTGTTTGCTCATTATTGTTAACAGGTATAGATGTAAGAATTGATGTAATGATGTTAAACCGGAACTTATCTTCTTTATTTACAGGATCACCTACATGTGTTACGCCAAAGAAGACATCTGCTCTATCATCCTTGTTCAAATCGATCAAAACGCCCCTGGATTGATATTTTATTTCCACATCATTTAAAGGGGTATAGATCATTTCAGTCTTAGGCTCCGGCTGTGGCTGCTGCGATGGATTCTTTTTGCAGGATATGATCATCACTGCAAATAAAAAGAAGCTAAAGTGTAATAGGTGTCGCATAATTATATATTTATTGCAAATTGATTTTAAATAATTGTTTACTCAATGTTACAGATGCATGAATTGCTGCATTTACTGAATAGAATGTTGTCAACAATAATTTCTATTGAATTATTTTCATTGAGTTTTCATATTCCCTGTCTTTTTCTTTTTGCGGATTACCGGGATCCAGGATCCAGCTATTATCAACAACGAACTTATAGGTATGCTTACCCGGTTCTGCTTCAAGATCAATCACCCATTTGTTTCCAACACGCTGAAGTTGATCTGATTTGGGTGACCAGTTATTAAATGATCCTGCAATAAAAATTTCTTTAGCTTGCTCAAAGCCTTCCAGCTCAAAACGATATTTTTTATATACAGGCTCTGCTTTTTCAACCAGAGCTAATTGATCACGAAGAAAATATACCCATTGACTATCGGCTCCTTTCTTTTGAAGTAAATATTGCAAAGCCATTTTTTGTGCTTTGAACAAAGCCCTGTTACTTTTGATGATGGTATCAGGCGCCACACCCACTCCTTCCCAATTTGTTTTGGTAATGGGATTAACAGCACGACCCACAGGTACAAACATGGTGAAATGTGCATTCTCACGAATACTGCCGCCGGGGTTAGCACCACCACCTGTTGTTTCACCAACCAGTACCGCCCGTTTCAGATTTTTGAGATCATATGACAACTCTTCAGCACCTGAAAAAGTTTTACCACTGGTTAAAATGTAAATAGGTTTATCTAAATATTTTTTTCCGGGAACTACCTTGTGTGTCCAGCTTTGCACGATCCTGTTACCTTCTTTCCAATACAGATCATTCAAATGTGTTGCGTTCTTAAAAAAGTAACTGCATATAAAGGGGATGGCATCAGGCGACATTGAACCCTGGCTGTTGCGCAAATCAATGATCAACGCATCCGTATGAGAAATATAATTCATCAACGCAGCATAGGTATCGCCTGCATATTGCGGATCACAAAACCATTTAAAATCGATATATCCGATATTGCCCGGGAGCACTTTTACAGAAGTAATTCCATAATTCTCAGATAGCAGCCATTGTGCATACGCTTTTTCCTCTTCCGCAGGCAGTTCTAAAGGGCCTGTTGTTTGAGGAGGCAAAGGTTGGGCTGAATAGTTCATACTTAAATGGCGGTCTTTCCCTGCTCTCTGCAATTCAGCAGTCATCACTTGTGCAAACACTTCACCTGATGAAATGGTGTCGTACACTTTTTTCTGAAGTTGTAACCGTAAATAGTCAATAGTTTGTTTGGCTGTTTCAGGAAACACATAGTTCTCAGTAAGAACCTTCGCTATGCTGTCGATTGTGTCAGCTTTTTGCCGGGTAGTGAACTGGGCTTTTGCAAAAACAACAGAACATAAAAAGCCCGTAAGCAGGAATACTACTTTCTTCATGATAAGGTTTTTTGGATGAGCAAATCTATGCTGCCAAAGAACAGAAGCCAACCACATAAACATGTGTTTCATTTGAGTCTTGGCTTGCTGCTATACATTTCTATAATTTTCAAATCACTTTCAATAACCGATCATTGAATTATGCTGCCGCTGACATACCCGAATTGATCGACATCAATACATTTTTTATCTGAATCAAATGACGTTGTTCATGTGCAACAAAAAAACGAAATGTATCTCCGAGTTTTAAAGCAATGAATTTGCTGAGCGATGTAGGGATACGAATAGAATTTAAATCAGCGGTTTTCGCCAGTTGCAGCAAATTGAGCAAGTGATGCTGATGATTGATGAACTCATCCAGAACAAGCTTTGCATCCGGCTGCACTGATGGCAAGGCATTCTTTGGCGATTTCATTTTTTTGGAAATCGTATTATCTGCACCCGGCTTCATCAAATTGGTAAAATAATTGCCCAACCATCCCGGGGTAAATTTCACCTGCGGTTCCGTTTGGTGCAAATGCAGCTTTTGTTCAATTGCAAGAATGTAATGACGGGAATAAAAATTCAAATGTTCCAGAACCTGTGCGATGCTCCATTTATTGGCAACAGGTTTGCGGATAAGTGTAAGGCTGGATAAATGTTGCAATTGTTGAACTTGCAGTAAAATAGCACGAATATCAGCTTGAAGCTGTTCTAATAACATGTGACTGTTGATTGTGTTCATTGTTTATATTTTAGAACACAAAAATCATAAGCCTTGTGTGTATGATAGTTGGTAAATACCAAGATTTTCAAATCCTCACCATACCCATCAACTTACTGAAATTGGTTGCATCCATACCCAGGTAGGATGCAAGATATTTGTGCGGCACCAGATTGAGTATATGCGGGCTTCGTTTGAGAAGTGTTTTAAATTTTTCTTCATTGGAAAAACATTGCAGTTCAATATGACGTTCCAATGCCCCCTTTAAAGCAAAAGCTGTGGCTTTGAATAACAGTTGCTGAAGATTGGGAAAGGTTTTTAGATGTTGCTGTACATCTTCATAGCTAATACGCAGAAAACGACTGGCACTGATGGTTTCTAAAAAATATAAGGAAGGTGTTCGGGTTAAGAAACTATCGGCAACACCGCTGAATGAAGGAGGATAGGTAAAAACAATGGTGGCTTCTTTATTGTCATCGCCTAAATAAAAAGCCCGCTGTACACCTTCAGTTACAAAATACAGGTACTTTTCTGTTTCACCTGCGGCTGTGAGGATTGTTTTACGCTTAAAAGTAACCGCCTGCCAGTTGGATGTGAATCCGTCCAGTTCTGCTGCAGTTAATGGATATAATTGGCTGAGGAATGTTTTGAGTAATTCTGTCTCCATCAGCATAAAGATAATTCATTATTGCCGCATAATTTTTTTTCAACCTGATCAACTAATTGTTCTGTGGATTAGTGATGCAGTTGATGAGTAAATATTTTACTCCTTTTTCGCCAACGGGCAGTACGTATACATGAGCCCACATCAAATCGTTCATGGTAATAAGGTTTAATGGTGATGATAACGATTTCAATATAAATGTAACACCTGCTAACCCTTATTTCAATCACATAAGTATGTGAATTGCTGAAAAACCTGAATGAACCGCTGTGGATAATCGTAAGATTCGTTCCTATAAATCGCATCTACATTTCATCCGCTATTAACTACGATTCATACACGAACACCTTTTCTTTAGTTGTCCGCACTAATAATTTGCAATGAATTTTTATTATGAAACTAAAAACGCCTGAAAAGATTGCAGCAATAGTACTAACAGCTGTTATCAGCTACTCAGCCGCTACAAGAAACAATCATCCGTACCTGGTAGAAAATGGAGTCGTTCACAAAAGGATTTTAAGAGAGGACAGCACGGTCAGCATTATTGATATGCCCCGGGCAGATACAATAGAAAAAAAATAAATATTCTTATGATATAAAATAAACATTTACAACTTTAAACCTTATCATTATGCGTACATCCATTTTAACAGTTGCTGTAACCATTCTTTCAGTTACAGCGATCCTTATCGGTTGTGATAATACCGGTGATTACTCAAAGAAAGAAAGCGAACCCGTAAAGTTAGATTCTGCTTCCATGGTTCGACGTGGTGAATACCTGGTCACGGTTGGTGTTTGTGACGATTGTCATTCTCCAAAAACTATGGGTCCAAAAGGACCAGAGATCGATATGGAAAGAAGACTTTCAGGTTATCCTTCATCAAGACCGCTTCCCAAATTTGATACTGTGATGGCCAATAAAGGTATTACACAGTTCAATGAAGATTTTACTGCGTATGCAGGTCCATGGGGTGTTTCATTCAGCGCCAATCTTACGGGTGATGCAACAGGTGCAGGAAGCTGGCCTTTACAAAAATTCATTTACGCCATTCGTAATGGTAAATTTAAAGGTGATCCTAACGGTAGAGATTTATTACCTCCTATGCCTTGGTTCAACTTTAAGTTAATGACAGATGAAGACCTTGCATCGATTCATGCTTATCTAAAAACATTAAAGCCGGTTGAGAATGTACCACCTGCGCCAAAAAGCTTTAGTCAACTATAAATTTTTGTTCAATTGAAGCTAACCGGAAACACCTTTTATTCATACAGCAATTAGAAATACCTAAACGCATCATGCAGACATGATGCGTTTTTTTATTCAAAAACCCCAATCGTTTATCTTTATTGCAACACATCTTTACATGAAGAAAGTCATTTTATCTGGAGCAACAGGGAATCTTGGAAAAGAAATAGCAAAAGAAGCAGTTCACAGGGGTTATACTCTTACAGTTGTTATCCGGAACATAACAAATCATTGCTGTTTAACAACAGCACCAGTAACATTATTGTTGCCGACGTTAGTCAACCCGGTCAATTGACAGGAATCTGCAATAACCAGGATATTGTTATTTCAGCTTTGGGTAAAAGTGTTTCACTCAATGACAAAAGCAGACCCGGCTTCTTTGATATGGCCCGCAAAGGTAAATTAATAACAATGGGAAAAGGCGACAAGAAAACAAACCCAATTTATGAAGGTGACCTGGCAAAAGTTTGTCTTGATGCTATAAGCTCATCAAATAGTATCATTGAAGCAGGAGGCAAACATGTTTATACCCGCAGGCAGATCAATGAGATCATCCAGCAGCATGTTGCACCTTCCAAAAAAGTAAGAAGCATACCGATGAGGTTGGTAAAAGCTTTATTACCGATGCTTAAAATTTACAATAAGAATATGTTTGATAAAGCCGCATTCTTTGCTGCTGTTATGCAGGAAGACCTGCTGGCTCCTCTCATTGGAGAAATAAGCCTGGAAGAATATGTAAAAATGAAACTGGTGAAGTAGCTTATTTACCCATCCACTTTTTGAAATCTGTTACCTTTTCACGACTCACCAATGCTTCTTTATCAACAGCCGGCAGCAGTTGAAGAATCAAACGGTTGCCGAAGTAGTCATCAATCTTATCAATACTGGCTATGGAAACGTAGAAAGAGCGACTAATACGGAAATAACGTTCCGGGTCCAGCATCTCTTCCAGTTCATCCATGGTATAATCCACTACAAATTTTTTGTTATCAGCTGTTTTAAAGAAGTTTAAACGACCATCGCTGTAGAAATAAGCAATATCGCTTACTTCAATACTTACTAATTTCTGACCATTTTTTACCAGGAATCGTTTACGGTATTCTTTCGGCTGTAATTTCAACTGCAACTCTTTCACAAGACTGTCAATATTAATATCCGTTTTACCAATTGCTGAAGCATGATTTTTCCTGAATTTTTCGAGAGCTGACTGGAGTTCATCTTTTTGAATGGGTTTCAACAGGTAATCCACACTGTTCACTTTGAATGCTTTTAAAGCATACTCATCATAAGAAGTGGTAAAAATAACCGGGCTCTTTACTTCCGTAAGATTGAAGATTTCAAAACTCTGTCCGTCTGCCAATTCAATATCCATCAATATCAGATCCGGTTGCGGGTTTTGTTCCAGCCATTCTACACTGGCTTTAATACTGTCTGCAGTACCTACTACCTCAGCTGTTGCATCTACTCCTTCAAGTGTTTTCTGGAGTTTTTTTACCGCCAGTTCTTCATCTTCAATGATCAAAACTTTCATAGCTCTTAATTTGTGAGTTTACAGTTGATTTACAGGTGTAAGTTAGCTACTGAGTGTTAATATAGTGAGTGCTGGCAGGGCTAACCGTTACAAAAAAAGCATGAATTGTTGTTCCGGCTGATGAACTGTAAGGCCTATGCCTGCCGTAAGTCTTCTTTTTGAACTAAAGCGCCTTTCCAGATCAGCGGTAATACCACGGTAAAGTTCTTCTCATCCTCAATGATCTGGAAACCCGGCTGACGTAATAATTTATATTTAGCCCTGATATTTTCCAGCCCTACTCCATTGCTGGGTGCTTTGATGGTACGACGCTGCAGGTTGTTGTTCACCACCAGTTTATTACCGGCTGCCGTAAAAATATCGATTACCAGAGGTTTGTTTTTGGAAAGCGAATTGTGCTTCACCACATTTTCCACAAGCAACTGAAGTGTTAATGATGGTACAAGATAAGGATCATACCTTTTATCAATTTGAATATTCAGCTTTACTGCCTCTCCATGTCTTGTTTGGAGTAATTTATAATAAGATTTGATAAACCTGATCTCATTCTCCACCGTACTCACGCCTTCCTCATTACTTCGGAGTAAGTAGCGGTACACTTTACTCAGTTCATCTAAAAATTTTTCAGCCAATGCTTTATCAACCGAAATGAGTGAAGAAAGGGTATTAAAACAGTTGAACAAAAAATGCGGGTTCACCTGGTTTTTTAATGTGTCAAACTCCTGCGAAATGGATAATTGCTCCATTGTTTCTTTATCAGCCACACTTTCTTTGTACTTGCTGAAAATATAATCTGCTTCATAAAGTGTTTCAAAAATAATATTTACGCAAACGCCTATCAGCACTCCCAGGGGCAGGTGATCTTTCTGTAATTGATAACCTAGAATACCTAAAGAATCATAGAGCAGAAAGATGAAAGCAATACTTGGTGTCATGATAAATAACACAATAAGCGCCTTCATTAAAATACGTTGACGGCTTTGCTGCAGTGATGGATATTTTCGTTCTACCCAATCAGCATACAATACGTGGCAATACCATGAAACAATACCGATGGAGAACAATATTGGGAAGGAAATAAGCCATACATCAGCATCTTTCCACAACCTGTCTTCATACAAAACAAAGTTTAAAGCCATTGCAATGAGCGGCATTGAAAAAAGGAACGTGTACAATTCCAGCTTTGGAGGTTTGATCAACTTCATACTTCCACCTCCTCTTTTTCAAATAACGGTACGGAAATGGTTCTGAAATCTTTTTGTGTATCGTCTACTTTTAATGGAGCTCCCATTAATTCATATTTCTTTACAAGATTATCCAGCCCTGCTTCAAAATCCAGTACATCGGTCACAGATTTTAACTGAACATTGTTCTGTACTAGCAAATGACCGTTGTTACTGGAGGTAATGGTAATGTATAAAGGAGCATTGCGGCTCACAATGTTTTGCGTAAATGAATTTTCAATGATTACCTGTAACGTTAACGGAGCTATTAAACCTGTTAATTGTCTTTCGCTAACATCTGCATGCAACCTCAATGCATCGCCATAACGGGCATTCAATAAATGTTGATAAGATTTAACAAATTTCAGTTCTGTTTCCAGAGTTACCAACGTCTCTTCGTCTGTACGCAGCATATAACGATATACTTTGCTCATTTCATTTAAGAATACTTCTGCTTTTTCTTCATCTTCCTGGATCAAGCTGGAAAGAGAGTTCAGGCTGTTGAATAAAAAATGCGGATTCACCTGACTTTTTAACGCATTTAAACGGCTTTGCCTGTAGGCAGCATCCAGCTTTTCAGTTTCCTGCATATTTTCTTTCCAGTCATTATAACGTCTGATACCTTCCATAAAAAAGATGAGAAAGATATTAATGATGCCCAGTCCAAAATAATTCCAGAGGAAAATATGTTCATTATACCGGTACTTGAACCAATCGATCATTTCATAGGTTTGGAGTATGCCGTATAAGAATAAACTGGTAGTAAGTAAAAAAATGACGATGGTGATGAGGAGCCGTTTAAAGAGATCTTTTTCTTGTGGGAATGCTTTTTTAAAAAAAACAGCAATCCCTCCGCAGATAATAAAGTAAATGCAAAAATAGAAGACAGACAACAGAGTAAATGAAACAAAATGTATTACATCTGAAAAATATTGCTGTGGGAAGTTGATGATATTAAATAGAAATGAAAATGCCGGCACAACAATAGCCATCACCAGGTTATCTTTTCCGTTGTATTGCGGCAATTTCAGTTTCATTTTTACAAATTACAGTATATTTTATGTCAGTTTGTGTTCTAAAAGGTTTGCGTGCAGGATTCTATGAACAGGTTGTTAAAATCATCACATGAACTGCTACGCCTGCTGAAGCGGTATCCTGCATTCTACAACTGCATAACTTTTATGTACATGTACATCCAGTTTTGCCCTGATGGCTTCCAGTTTTTCACCCAGTTCCCGGTTATGAAGAAATTGATTGAGCTGTTCAATATCACAATTCTCATTATCACATTCAATCATAAAAAGCAGGAACCCTTTATCCTGTCCCATCTGGATACGAATATTATCAGCTTTAGCCAGCAATAATCCAATAATGCTTTCTTTAAAAAGTAAAAACGCCTCATGCCGTAACTGCATGGGAAGGTTCAGCAATTTTACCCGCTCGTCAATCAACAATTCAATATGTATGGCATGACGGTTCATTTGCGAATCAATAAACTCACGCATGCGCTCAATGGTTTTTTCCATACTGTCATTTTCAGGAGCAATGCTCCACAGCATGTCATCCATTGCAATGATCATGCTATGACTCTTACTATGGATTTGCTCAATGAACTCTTTTGACTTTTGTGGTTCTGTATCTGCCTTGAGTTTTGCAATTTCACTAAGAATATTAATATTATTGAGGGCAACATTAATATCCTCATGAAGTTTTCCTGCAATATTGCTGCGCATTTTATGAATGGCTTCCTTTCGTTTCATCCGCTCTCTGTCCAGCCACATTAAAAGCCCTGTTACAAGTAAGGCAATAACGCTGTAAAACCACCATTGCTTATAAAAAGGTGCAGCAATATGAATTTTAATCGAAGTAATTTCACCGGGAGTACCATCTTCTTTGAAACAGGCAGCTTTTAATATATAATTTCCCGGGGGGAGATAATTATATTCAACTACATTCATTTCCCCGGCAGTTCTCCAGTCTTTATCAATGTTTTCCAACCTGTATCGAATTGTATGAATATCCTGAAACTTTAATGTTGCCAGTAATACTTTGAATGAATTTTGTTCCGGTGAAAGCTCTATTGTTTCCAGTTTGAGCAATGAATCTACCAACTGACGCCTGTTCATGATCTCAAAACCTGCTACCTGCACTTTAGGTGGTGGGTATTTAACAACTGTAAACAGTTCAGGATTAAAAACGATAAAATCTTTATTGGTTCCAAAAGCAATATGACCATTCTTCAACATTACTGCAGCACCGGCATTAAAGTTATAATTATCAACTCCATCAGCTGCTGTATAAGAACTTAATTTTTGTAACACAGGATGAAAACTCATAATACCTCCGGCTGAAGTCATCCAGACATATCCATTTTTATCTTTAATTAAATTAGATATCTGGATATTGGGCAATCCATTATTTGCCGCATAATATTTAAAAGCTCCTGTTGTACGGTTAAGAATATTGATACCGTTGCCGGATATGTAGTAAACGCTGTCGTTATACTGTAATACATCAGAAGCACCATTGATCAACAGCGATTTTCCTTTGGAAGCTTTATTGGTGTAATGTGCCAGTATTTCACCGGTAGTAGTATTAAGACGGTACACCCCGTCAATATCAGTACAAACCCACAACTCATTATACGAATCAACATAGAGTCTGGATACAAGTCCCCTGAATTTATGTTTTAGAGTAAAACTGCTATCAGAAGCCTTCCATTGAATAACGGCACCTCTATGTGTTCCGAGCCAGATATTTCCATGCTTATCCTCTTTGATCTGCCGGATAGTATGCCCTTCAGTCGCAGGAATTTTTAAATGAATAAATTTCTTAGCGGCAGTAAGAATATAAACAGCCCCACCCTGCATAGCACACCAGATATCTCCATTTTTTCGCTCCAGCATATTCCAAACCATACCATAATTCGTTGCAAGGCCGGAAGAAGTATAACGGGTATAGGACGGCTTTAATGAATGATCAAAACTATAAATACCTCTTCCCCATGTGCTCACCAATAACTCACTGTTTGATGTTTGCAGAAAATGAGTAACATCTGCTTTATCTTCAGAGACAGAACCGGGTACACGCATTTTAACAGTAAGGAATTTCTGACTGCCGGGACTAAACCTGTACAAACCTTTATTACTACCCAACCATATACTCTTTTCTTTGTCTTCAAACATGTAACTAATCATATCATACAATAAACTGTATTGACCGGGCGTATTATTAGGTATAAGCAAAAAAGAATGTTCCTGAACGTTAAACCTTCCAAATACATTCTCCCCGGCCAGCCAAATACTACCATCCGTAGTTTCCATTACTCCGAAAGGAACATAATATTGATTGTTGATCGTTTTACCAATAATGGATGCCCATTCTTTACGTTCACCTGTTTTTATGTTGAACGACTGTACAGATAAACCCGGATTCTGCCAGGATATCATCCAAAAACGGTTATTCTTATCAAGAAACAAATTATTTACTGATGGTACATTTTCAAATGCTTTGATCACCGGATCATTTTCAACATTATGCCCACGATAAGATATTTGTTTTGATGAAGGATTGTATTTTACCAACCCCTGCATGGTGCCAATCCAGTAGTTCAGTTGTGCGTCCTGCAATAGATGTAATATGTGCCAGCCATTCGGCAAATCAAATGGATTGTTCTTTATTGCTGCAATACCTGATTCATCTGTATAGGTTACATAGCCCAGCTTATCATAAATAAGCATTACATCATTCTGCCGGTTGATATATATACCTGAAGGAATACCACCAAATGATGCAGGTACTTCACTTTTTACCGGATGGTAGGAAAAATCATCAGGATTGAGATAACCAAAATAAGAATCACCAATCAGTAACCAGATACGGTTCTTTTTATCAATGACCATAGAACGGATGGTGCCTTCCGGCAAACGCCTGCCCGGAAAAAAACTGATGAAACGGTGCCCGTCATAACGTTGTAACACCGTACTGGTGTTTATCCAGATAAACCCTTTTGCATCCTGCTGCACTGCACCCAGAGTTTCCTCATACAAACCATCTTTTACACCCAGGTGCTCAAATAGATAATTCGGCTGTTGTGCATATGAAACAGCAAGCACAAAAAAGCAAAGTATATTCAGAAGAGTATGCCGCAAGTGGTTGATTTGAGGTTTCTCCAAAAATAACAAAGAACCTGCGGAATAGCTACCGGTTCATACATCCCTTATAACAATTCATACTGGGATATGTACAATTGATGTATTTGAGTCCAATAAAAGTAGTATTGGGCAACTTAGATCAAGAAACTACAGGCGCACATGAACCAGTGCCTCTTCTATCATTAATTCCTGTAACAATTCATCATAAACAATCACCAGTTCATGATGAAAGACCTGAAAAAAGCTTTCATTGTAATTAATTTTATAGAGAATTATGACCACACAATTACCACTCACCATGTACAACCCAACAGTGGACCACCCATGCATGTACATTGGTTGCAGGACGAAGGCTTTACTGTTGTAAAAGGAAAATAGGTTACCAAATACAAGGCCAGCCTGAACAATCTGCATCTGAAGGTGATTCCATCGTTTTTAAAAGAGGTATCCCTCATCGTTTTTGGAATGCAGGTGATGAAGTATTGCATTGCAAGGCCTGGTTGCAACCCGCCAATACCATTTTGTTTTTCATTTCAGCAGTTTTTGAAGCTCAAAATAAAACAGGTACTAAGATAACCGAAGTGTTTGATGCTGCTTATTTGCTAACCCGGTATAAAAGCGAATATGATATGCTGGAAATTTCTTTATTTGTAAGAAGAGTCATTTTCCCTATCATTTATTTTACAGGTAAAGTATTGGGTAAGTACAAACATTTTAAGGACGCTCCGGAACCCATAAAAGCTTAATTCAAAATAAATAAAGGGCATGTATTTCTTACATGCCCTTTACTTATTTGTACTTTTTTAATTACTGTTTTAACCAATCGATATACCATGCAGCAAGACCTTTCCATTCTATTTCGCTGCTATAACCACTCATGATACCGATCTTATCACTTATTTCAACACCGGCAAGATTACCCCCCACTTTTACATCTACACCTAATGGAATGGGCGTTCCTGATATACCCACCTCGGCTGTACGCTTCACTCCAAAATCAGCAAATTGCAAATGATCATCAAAGGTTAAGAAGAATTGTGTTTTCAATTCTCCATTGATGACACCACCAATATCACCTTTAAGCCCGGGGCCAAGAAGGAATGTGGATTTATGTGATTTGAATTCATGTTCAAATCCACCCATCATAGCACTGCCGCCTTCAATAGCAAATTTGTTACAATCGGCTTTCAAAGTAACGCTGGCGATGGATACTTCCATATTCATCCACGAGGCACAATTGACATTCCATAAGCGGTTGCTTTCAATCAAACTGTCAATCGCTGACGCATTGTAGTTGCTTTTACAATGCGTAAGAAAATTTTGATCTCAGAAGAATAATAAAACAACCCGGTACTGAGATAATTAAAATAACCTGCCACAGCATTGTACACCATTTGGCGGTTGCCATCACTTGGCTCTAACTGTACAATAGCTACCAGTTGATTGATGTAAGCTTTCCAACGCAGTACTCCCACTCTGTATAATGGTTGTATCCTATCACCCAACTCTCCCAATAAAGCATCAGCTATGGGTCTCATTTGTTCTTCACAACATTTAATTGCGTAAGCTTCCTGCGTTTCAATACTGCTTCCTGCAGGAGCTTCTGGGCAAACCATTTTGTTGAGCTGTGTTCCCCTGCGTGTTATGATCTCCCTTATTGCTTCATGATCAGCATCAGAAATATTCATTAAATATTCAGGAGTAAATTCTTCATGTAGTTCTTCTAACATGGCATTTACCAGGTGAGCATACAAACCGGGGAATTGATCACCTTTTGGCTTACTGTAACTCAATGAAATTTGATTGGAATTATTCATCCAAAAAAGATATTCAGCCTGGAAACTTGCACCCATTGCATCAATTTCACTTTTCATTTGTAAGAGCTGTTCTACCGATTGAGGAAAATCGGGTAACCTGAATTTACCCAATGTGATCTCTTCCAGGAAATCCTTTTCTGCAACTCCATTACGACTGTTCCTTCTTTTTGCCAACGCCCGCAGGTTGAATTTTTTTCCCATTTTATAAGCCATTGCCAACGTGCTTCTCCTCACCGCAACACTCAGCTCTCTCTCAAAATAAAACATGGCTTTGTCGTACTCTTTTTTGAAATAATGGATCATACCCATGCTGTGATTGGATTCCAAATGCAATGAATCAACTTCCAAACATTGACGGAAATACGAAGCCGCAGTTAACATATCACCTAACGCCAAATAACTTTGCCCGATATTTCCCAGCACCATGGCACTGACCGGATTTTTCTCCAAACAATACCGAAGCAAGGGAATGGCTTTATGCATAATGCCGGTAACATTATACATAGCTCCGAGATTGTTGAGATATAATAAAGAATCGGGTGATTTACTTGCTAATTGCATCATCATCATTAAACCCGTACGTTGATCATGTGTATAAAACTCCATCACCGCTTTTTGATGAACAACAGCAACCGGCTGTGTGGATACAGTTGTTGTTATTTGTTCAATTTGAGGCATAGGCATTCCCTTTTGCAATTGTTGCATGGATTGCTGAATACCATTTACCAACTCCGTTCTTGTTGGTGGTTGAACCGGTATTAACGAAATCTTCTTTATATCTTTTACCGGTGGTTTTAATTCAAGTCCCGGAATAGTAGCCTTATTAATGGCCAGGCCATTTGCATCAGCATAATCTGCTGCATATTGACTGCTCTGCTGGATCATCTTTTTTTTGTAAGCCTCCAGTTCGGCAGGTGTCATTTTGAGCATAGCGTTCACATCCGGCGTTGACGGGGCAACAGGTTTTTTTGTTTGAGCATTTATAACAATGCATACACTAAAAGCAGTGAACAGAAAAAATAGTTGTTTCATCAGTTGTTATTTAGAGCGCTAAAGTAGATGCTGTTACATGGGCGTTCAACACACCTATCAATGAACTGCTGTAAACGTTGTATGAGTTGTTTTCACAAATCTGCTTCCCATTTCACGCAACAAAAAATTCAATTCATAACATATGAAGATGCAATGCTTGGTTGTGCACATCATATTTGCCCTGTAAAACACGAACCATGCAACGAACATTGATCATCATCTTATTATTGGCAGCTACACCCTTTTTTGTACAGGCACAAACCGGCGGCGGGTTATTGAATAAGATCAAAAACAAAGTAAACAACAGGGTTGATAAGAAAATTGATCATGAGATCGATAAAACCCTGGATAAAATGGAAGGTAAAGATCAACCATCTACTAACAATTCCAAACCAAACGATACACCTGCGGTAAATACAGGCTTGCAATCATATGCCAAATATGATTTTGTTCCGGGCGAGCAAATCATTTACAGCAATGATTTTGCAGCTGATGCTATGGGTGAAATGCCCATTGGCTGGAACAGTAATGGAACCGGAGCTGTAGTAACCATTAATGGTTTAAAAGGCAACTGGGTGCAACTCCATCAAAACTCAGCTTATTTAACTGATAACAAAGATTCACTCAGTGAAAACTTTACAGTGGAATTTGACCTGGTGTTACGTCGCACCAATCCTAAAGCACCGTTTCCCATGATGGCATTTGGTGTGCTGGCATCAGGCACCTATGAACCAAATGCCAATGAACTATTGAAAGATTATACATCCACATTTGCTACCGAACTAAGGATTCAACCTTACGATAACAATACTTCACACCTGCATCTCCAAACCTATAAGGACGGAAACAAGTATCTAACAACTGATATCAAAAAGTTTGGCGTATTAGAACAGTATTTTAATAAAGTGATACATGTGGCAATGCAGGTTCAAAAAGAACGTCTGCGTATTTGGTTCAATGAAACAAAATTGTACGATCTGCCAAAAGCTATTGTTGCAGGATCTGTTATCAATCAATTGTATTTTGATGTAAAACGTTACGGTGGTGAAGATGCAGAAGTGGGTTATGCCATTGGCAATATAAAAATCGCCAAAGGTTTGCCTGATACAAGGCATAAGCTGGTGGAGGAAGGAAAATTTTCTACAACAGGAATCTTATTTGATGTAAATGCAGCTACCATCAAACCGGAAAGCAGTGGTGTATTAAAAGAAATCGCTGATGTTCTTCAAAAACATCCGGAACTGAAAGTAAAGATCATTGGTCATACAGACAGCGATGGAAGCGATGCTGCCAATCTTGAACTTTCAAAGAAAAGAGCAGAAACAGTAAAGCAAGCATTGATCAAAGACCATGGTATTGACAGTTCAAGATTGGAGAGCGACGGAAAAGGGGAAACAGCACCTGTTGGAGATAATAAGACCAAGGAAGGAAAAGCTCAAAACCGGAGAGTAGAATTTGTGAAACAATAGACCCATCCTAAAAAAGCACCTGGTCAATTCATAACCGTTTATCATCAATTCGTTCACTTATGCAATGAAAATTGTATCAGAACAAGTTATTATTGACATTCATTAAACCTTAACATCATCATGAATCAAACTTTCACACCTAGCGGCAAACGTATTTTGTTTGCCGCAGTACCGGCTGACGGTCATTTTAACCCATTAACAGGCATTGCCAAATTTTTACAGGACAGAGGATTTGAAATTGGCTGGTACGCATCAGCCGCCTATGCTGAGAAATTGCAACAAATGGATATTCAGCATTTCCCTTTTCAAAAAGCACTGGAAGTAACAGCTGACAACGTAGATGCGCAATTTCCTGAGCGTACTAAAATCAAGAATCAAATTAAAAAACTCAATTACGATTTGGAGAACTTCTTTATTCTACGTTCAACAGAATACCTGGATGACATACAGGATATCTACAAATCATTCCCTTTCGATCTCATGATCGCTGATTGTTTGTTCACTGCCATTCCCTTGGTGAAAGAGTACTTGAAAATTCCGGTAATTGCTATTGGCGTGGTACCTATAATGGAAGAATCAAAAGACCTGGGCCCTGCAGGTTTAGGATTAACACCTGCATCATCGGTTTTGGGAAGATGGAAACATTCATTGCTGAGAACAGTCGCAAGGAAAATATTATTCCGCAAATCCAACCAGCTCATGCATGACATTCTAAACAGCTATGGAATTTATACTAATGATGTGTTCCTGTTTGACATGGCTTCTAAAAAATCAGACCTTTTACTTCAAATAGGAACGCCGGGTTTTGAGTATTACAGAAGTGATCTCAGCCGCAACATACGTTTCGTAGGTGCTCTTTTGCCATGGTCAAAATCAAAAAATCGCAAACCCTGGTATGATGAGCGCTTGAGCCGTTATAAAAAAGTGGTATTAGTAACACAGGGCACAGTGGAGAAAGATGTGAATAAGCTCATTATTCCAACACTGGAAGCCTTCAAAAATACTGATACCCTCGTTGTATGTACAACCGGTGGATCACAAACAGAAGAGTTAAAGAAAAAATATCCATATGACAATATGATCATTGAAGATTTTATTGCTTTTAATGATGTAATGCCTTATGCTGATGTTTATGTGACCAATGGTGGTTATGGAGGTGTTACGCTTGGCATTGAAAATCGTCTGCCATTAGTTGTTGCAGGCTTGCATGAAGGTAAAAATGAAATTTGTGCACGCATTGGTTATTTTAAATACGGCATCAATCTTAAAACAGAAACACCAGGTATTACACAGGTGAAAAAAGCAGTGGAGGAAGTATTAAACAACCCAGTTTATAAAAACAAGATCAATTGCCTGGCCAATGAATTTGAGCAATACAATGCCAATGAGCTTACGTTGAAATATGTAACTGAAACATTGCGCAAGTCAAACCGGAAATTGGTTTCTGCATTTTCAGATAAATCAGTGTATTAAATAGAGTTATCATCCATAAACCTTATAACGATCATGAAACAACACCACTCAGCTTCAAAAAATAGCGGCACTGTAAACGACTGTGCCGAAAATAAGTGCATCAATTGTGTTAATAACAACGGATGCATCTACATGCGAAGTGCTTTTGAAATGCCGCAGGAAATTCCTTCACAAGAGAACATCATTTCTGCTAAAGCCATTTCATTGGTACAACCAATTGTTCATCCCGGCAATTCATTTCAATATGGCTTATAAAAACAAGATCATCAGCAACCCGGTTACCAATCAAACCATCAAATTTTTGCAAACAGCAAAAGATACAGCCGGCAGTTTGCTTGAAATGCAATCTACTTATGTTGGAAAAAGCAAAGAGCCGGCGGTTCACTATCATCCCAAACAACAGGAGTTGTTCACGGTACTTGAGGGTGAATTGTCAGTTGTAATAAATGGCAAAAAATCAATATTGAAAAAAGGCGATCAATTGCAAATTGCAGCCAATGAAGTTCACAGCATGTGGAATGACACTGATGGCACTACTGTTGTAAACTGGAAAGTATGGCCGGCACTTGATACCGAATATTTGCTGGAAACAGCTACTGGTCTTGCAACAGATGGTAAAACCAATAAAGATGGAATGCCTGATATTTTGCAATTAAGCCTTACAGGCGTAAGATTTGACCATGTGTTTCGTATAGCAAAACCACCACATACTATTTTAATCTTTCTGTTTTATTTTTTAACTCCCATTGCACGGCTGCTCGGTTATAAGTCTGTCTATGAAAAATATATTGATTGATGAAAGAAAAATAAAAGACCTCTGACAGAGGTCTTTTTCATATAAGCACAATTCATGCTTTGTTAGTTCCAATTCATACATGCTCTTCTTTACTGCTAGGCTGATACGAAGCATTTTTACAATATCAAATAAAATTTAAACCTTATCAAATATGAAGAAGCAGCGTCAAAAAACCGGGATGTTTATTGGCAAATTACTGGCAATAATATTTATATTGCTTACAGGATCTTTCATTCTTTTTTCTTTCACTATTAAAACGCTCACAGGTGATTTTTTAAAACAGCTTGGCATTTCCAAAACAGATGCTGATGAAAAGATCATCAATAGTATTCTTGGTGGTTCCCTGGATCAATATGGTATTCGTAATGCTAAAAATATTGCAGTTGGCAACCGGGCCGCAGTAACAAAAGATCTGTTACTCTACACTAAAACTTATGTGGGTAGCCCGGCATTCATAAAAGCATATAACGAATTAAGGCAACGGGAAAAACCTGAAGTACGGGTTATGCAAACTCCGGAAGCTATGCATAAAGAATTGATTGAAAGGAGTAAAAAGGCCGTTGCTGACATGGAAGCCAGTGCTCAAAAAGCAGATGCAACTATGAAACCTATGTTTGAAAAAATGGTGGTTGATGCAAAAAAGCAATTGAAAGAGGCAGAAGATCCGAACAATAAAATGATCGCTAACTACCGTAAAAACTATCCTCAGGGATTAAAGGATATGGAAAAAGTAAATCAAAAACTACTGGAAGATTGGGAATCAAAATATCCCGGCAATCATTTACTATTTGTAAAAATGCGTATGCAGCAATTCCTGGACGAAACAAAAGATATTGACTTTAATGCTCAGCTTATTGAAAAGAATGGTAAAAAATATTTTGTAAATAAAGCTTATGAAAGCAAAGGCAACAGATGGAAAATGGCTTTTCGTGCCGGTAAAGACGCTGTTGAAACCGCCAGAACTTTTGTACAACAATGGATCAATGAAATTAACTAACACTTACAAAACACCTTTCTAAAAAAGAGCCTTAGAGGCTCTTTTTTTTATTATTAAAACTTCGTATGCAATTCATACTGTTATTCATACAATTCATGCGCTTACATCTTTTCAAGCAGCACTATCAGTTGCAACTTTGGGTTCTTAATTATTAATCATTAAACCTTTTCAAATGAAAAAAATCTTGATGCTCTCGTTGGCAGTTGCCGTAATGGCCGCTTCATGTACCAAAGACAATGGTAAAAATGAAGCAGGCGTATTTAAAGGACCTGAAGTGCAGATGCACGATGGTAAAGCCTGGACATGGGTTCAATTGAGCAGCGATGGCAAACCGGAACGTATTGCAATTTCTATTGACAATGATGCTCTTAACAGTGTACCCACAGGTGATGATAATCATAACGGCGGACATTCCCATAATGACAACGCTGTTCTGCGTTTTCACGAAAAAGCAAGTGGCATTGTTTTCAATCACGTATGGCTTAACTGGAATCCGGCAGGTCATCCACCAGCTAATATTTACACCAAGCCTCACTTTGATATTCATTACTATATAAGTTCAGTAAGTGAAAGAGAAGGCTATGTTGATCCGGCCAAATTAAATGCTGATCCTGCTCAGGATTATTTACCTGCACTACATGTAGGAGCTGATCCTGTTCCCACTATGGGTAAGCATTGGGTTGATATAACATCACCTGAATTGAATCCTAACAATCCACAGCCCTTTACTCAAACATTTATTTACGGTTCTTATGACAGTAAGATTATTTTTTATGAACCCATGATCACCCTGGAGTTTTTGAAAGCAACCAGCAATTTTGTAAGACCCATTCCGCAACCTGCCAAGTTTCAAAAAAGTGGTTACTACCCAACTAAGATGAGAGTACAGAAACAAGGCAATGCTGTAAACATCATCCTGGAAGATCTCGTTTACAGAACAGCTTCCTGATCTTTTATTTAACATTTAAACCTTATTATCATGAAACAGCTAATGATCACTTTAATTGCCTTTGTTCTTGGCAATACATCTTTTGCACAAGTTGATGTAGAAAAAAGAACTCACAACAAAACAATCACTCTTAATGCACCCGTGACATCTATCGTTGTGAATGATGGAGTGAATCTTGTGCTGATTGATGATGTTACCAATGATGTATTTATTGAAGGAAAAGCCGGATTTGTACAAACTGTTGATGTAATATTCCAAAATGGCGAACTCACCATCAGCAGCAAAAGTGAAAGTGAGGAAAAACCGGTAGCAGTATTTGTATCAGCCCGTTTTCTCAGGGAAATTTTAGTGAACGGTAATTCGATTGTTGGAAGTTATCAAACACTTCAGAACAATGGATTGAGTGTGATCATCAATGGTGATTGCAAACTCATGATCCGTTCAGTAGGGAAAGTGAATGTTACTACCACTAATGACTTTACATTCACGTACCAATCAAAAAAAATAAAGAACTGAGTTCCGTATCTTCAGTTGGTTTAGGTTACTGCCGGCGATTCATTGCCGGCAGTTTTTATGAAATTAAGATCATGTCGACTATAGTTCAGAATCCTTCTCAATTCATCCTGTTAAAACGACTATTCATAACACTCATGATTGATTCCGCAGTGTCCATTACAGAACTTTACAGCATTACTCAAACAATTAAACCTTATCATTATGCAACGTTACAACCTGTTTTACATGATTCATAAAGGCTTGCGTGAAATGCTTTATACTACCGCCAGCCATTTGCAAAAAATTGATTTTACTGAAGCCGAAGAAACAGAACCGGTTTTGGCACAAGTACAACAGGTGTTACGCCTGTTTGACAAACATGCCAATACAGAAGATGATTTTGTACTTACGGCTATAGAAGCGTATGAACCTTCCGTTGTTACTTTATTTGAAGAAGAGCATGTACAGGATCATGAACTAAGCAATAAACTGCGTTCACTGCTTGCCATGTTTCAGGAACTTACGACCGATGATGAAAAAACAGAATTAGGCAGCGCCATCCGTCTTTCATTTACTGAGTTCCTGGTATTTAACCTGAAGCATATGGCTAAAGAGGAAACAGTACTCAACAATTTACTTTGGCGCTATTACAGTGATGAAGAGTTACATGGGATTACACAACAGATCATTTCTCAAATACCGCCTGAAAAAATGCAGGAGTACAGCACATGGATGATGCGTGCTTTGAGCAATAATGAGATCAAAAGCTGGTTGAAGGGCATCAAAAACAATGCACCTGGGTTTGTATTCACAGGAATGCTGAGGATTGCTGAAAATGAATTACCGGAGAATCGCCTGCATACCATCTTAAGCGGCATTTCAGAAGGTGCCATGCTGGCTGAATAACAATCAATGTTTGAATCTTTTTATTGTACCTTAAAACACTTTGCCGGGATCAAAATATGATTCCGGTTTTTATTTTTATAAATAACCTAAAGTTGGGGTTATTTATACTATTTTATCTTTAAAGGCTTTTGCCACAGCTTCGCTTTTGCTGTTCACATGCAGTTTCTCATAAATTTTTTTTATGTGGCTCCTGACAGTATCAATAGAAATAAACATTTCAGAGGCAATCATCTTGTAACTGTATCCATCCACCAACAATTGAAGTACTTGTTTTTCACGGTCACTCAAATTATAATCTTCATTTTGAGGAGCATTTATTTGTGAGAACATTTTCAGCACCTGTGTGGCTATGGAGGCGGTCATAGGGGCACCACCACTTGCTGCTTCCTGAATATATTCTAAAAGTTTGGAAGGAGGGGTTTTCTTTAAGACATAACCATTTGCCCCGTTTTTGATAGCTTCAAATACATTTTTATTATCATCAAACACAGTAAGCATTAATACTTTAACATCCATGTTCATGGATCGAACCAGTTTTAATCCCTCGATTCCATTGGTACCGGGCATATCAATATCCATTAATACTACATCAGGTTTCCAGGCTTCCACCTCGTCTTTTACATTGTCACAATTTTTATAGGCTGCAAGAACAGTAAAACCATCGCTTCCATCAATCAACATGGTTAAACATTCTCTTAATTGCGGATTGTCTTCATATAACAGCACTTTTATCATGAGATTATTTTTATATAAAACTAAACCCGGTTTTTTTATTTAACAACCACATATTCATGTGTTTGTCAAAATCCTCTGCCACCTGTAAGCACCAAATATACCTTTGGCATCAATTTTCGGATCAACCCTGCTATCCAGATACAAACCATCAACACCGCTAAAGGAACCAATAAATATAAGATCAGGCGGTGTAAGGGTAAGAAACTGAAGGTAAGCATAGCCCATGTCATTACATATGGTAATAAAGGCACATGCATACCAAATATGAAAAAGGAATAACCACTTACCTTGTGAAACCACTCCTGCTTCATGATTTTATGGATAATCTTATCTGCACCAAACCACATGGCTAAAATACCTGCAATAACAGAGAATTGATGTAATAATGTAAGTATTATAGCTGTAGAGTTGAAGATACTGGCTGTTCGGAAATCAAACGGTTCCAATTCAAAAGCCATAAATGTTTTGATGACAGACAATCCTATAAAAGTGATCAAACATAACCCAAGGCTGAACCATTTGGGTTGTACTTCTACAGAAAAATTTTTCTTTTGAATCCATACGCCCATTGAAAAAAAGAACAATCCCCTGGAGTCGATAAACGGCAAATGAAAAATCAATATAAAATAAATAAAAGTAAGTGGCAGCCAGATATAGGGAACTTTAATAACAAGCCATCGGATAGCAGGGTAAAGAAGATTAAATACAAATAAGGTAGTTAAGAACCAAAGCTGGTAAGCGATCGGGGCTGTAAGCCAGCGCTGAATAATGCTCTTCCAACCAATTTCTGTATATGGGCGGTTATCACCCAGCTGATCAAGATTTGACTTTAAAACAATATCTGCCGTAAACGGGATTTGTTGTAAAGTGAATGTAAATAACAACCCCAAAGCACTCCATAATAAAAACGGGATGATCAGTGTACGAAACCTGCTTTGCAATTGCTGCTTGTAGGTGCGATGATCGTACAACGCATACAGGTAACCTGAAATCAGGAAAAGCATAGGAATCCGAAACCGTAATAACCCATTCGCAAACAGGTATTCAAAAAAAGCAGTAAAAGTAAGAGGTTCATCTACAGTACTAAAGGGGTTCAGATATGTATCACGAAGGTTGTAACCATGCACATACGCCAGCAAAGCAATACACACAAATGTAAAGAATCGAAACTTTTGGCTTAGCGAACGGTTCATTGTAAAAATCAGTTTAAAGGAACGGTTAAGGTTACTGAAGTGCCGTCACCGGGTTTTGAAAGTAACTGAATTTTACCATTTAATGCATCTGCCCTTTTTTGCATGTTACCCAATCCATTTCCACCATCAGCTGCTTTTACGTCAAAACCAACTCCATCATCTTTTACGATCAATATCAATTTATTACTTTCAACTGATATTCGAACAGATGCTTTGCTGCACTTAGAATATTTACCGGCATTGTTCACCGCTTCTTTAAATACCAGGAACAAATCTCTGCGTCCTTCCATATCAATTTTTACTTCATTTACCGCATCATCTACCTTGAAATCAAGATCAATGTCTTTTGCTTCGAATACATTGGTTGCAAATTCACGCATACGACCCACCACTTTATGCATGCTGTCATTAGCAGGTTTGATGGCCCAGACAATATCATCCATCGCTTCCATCATCCGTTGTGAATTATCACTGATCTTATTAATATACTCACCTGTTTTTTTAGCATCTGAATTCAACTTGGCCTTTGCCATGGAGCTAAGAATGTTAATGGTACTTAATGTGCTTCCCATATCATCATGAAGATCACGTGCTACACGGTTCCTGATTGTTTCCACTGCTAATATCCGATTGATCCGCAGCCTGTGCATGGCATATGCAATAAGAGCAATCAACGTAAGCAAAGTGGAAAGAAACCATGCTGTTCTCCAGAACGGCGGACGAATGTGAATATTCAACATGGCAATGTTCCTGGAACGCACACCATCAATATTTTCACTATATACTTCAAAAGTATATTTACCGGGAGGGAGTGATGTAAAACTCACTGAGCCAAGTCTGTCGGCCTTTACCCATTCATCACTAATACCCCGCATACGATAGTAATACACCAGCTTTTCCCTTAACAGATAACTAAGTGAGCTGAAGTTGACAGTAAATGAGTTTTCATTGCTCTTCAGCTGTACCTGCGGCCGCTGCAACAATGAGTCAACAGGTAAAAATTGATCAAACAACCTGAAATCTGTGATCATTACATCCGGCGGTGTGTCTTCTGCATTAAACTCACTTGTTTTAAAAACCAGCAAATGGGAACTGCCTCCAAACAAGAGTAAGTTATCTGCACTCAAATAGTCGGCCTCTTTTGTAAACTTAGCAATGGTAACTCCATCTTTCCTTCCATAAGGTGTGATGCGATGATTGGTGGGATTGTAACGGCAGAGACCATTCGTAGTAATCATCCACATATTGCCCAAATGGTCTCTACGTATACGAACAAGCGAATTGCCGGGTAATCCATCTGCTACTGTTAACCAATGCACTTCCCCGGTTTTTTTATTAATAAAGTTCATGGCACCGGCTGCACAAATGATTGTACTGTCATTAAGTTGCTCAATATCAAATGCCATATTTTGAAACAGATGCCCGCCGTCTTCTTCTCCTGCGGTATAATGCTTCAGGATGGCAGATCCATTTTCACTGATGCAATACAAACCATCGCCTTCCAATGCAATCCAGATCAGCCCTTGTTTGTCAATAAAAATTTTACGGATGATGGTATTGAATTTTTGCAGTGCCGTAAACTTTACTCCATCATATTTTATTAAGTGACCCCGTTGTGTGCCGATCCAGATATTATTTTTCGAGTCAGAAGTTATGAACCGTATCGTTGCACCCTCTGCTTCTTTCAGCTCATGATACGAAGTTTTTTTTGCAGCAGGGTCATGTAAAAAATAATAGCCGGCCTGGCAACCAACCCATACAACATCATCTGTATGTTGATAAAGCGCCCATGTTTGCCTGTACTGAGTGGAGCGTACTCCGGCAAACGACGGCATGTTGTTGTAAATACCCGCCTCATATTTCTGAAACTTATTGTTCAATGATAGAATGCCGTTACCCCAGGATGACAACCAATACTCCCCTGTTTTCAATTGCAGTATATCAGTAATCTCATAGGCAGATCCGTTTTTGGCTGAAACTAAATAGTTCATTACATCCCAGTTCCTGCGCCCGCTGTTTACAAAGTACAAACCATTATCAGTAGCAATCCATACACCTTCTTCCCGGTCTTCCATCATATGATGAACAGCCGTATATTGTATATAATCAATGAGCCTGTTGCTGCCCTTTGTGAATGTAAACCGATTGGTATTTTCATCAAAATTGTACAAACAGTTTAATCCATATAACCATAGCCCTTTTCTCTTTGATTCAAAAAAATAACGCAACTCCTGGTAACCATCATTTTCAGCTAAGCCGGCTGTATCCTGTAAAGGCAACCCGTTTTCAGAAAAACATTTTCGTTTGTGGCCTGTCGTCCAGCTGAAGATCCAGTAACGTCTCTTGCTATCAATAAAAAACTCTGAGGGAGGAGACTCCTTCGTATAGAGTTGTAAAATGGGATGTTGAATGGGGTTATATTTCTGTGTATAGGTTTTGCCGCTTTTTATATCATACATGGCCAATCCACTATCGGCACAGGGAAACCAAAAACGTTGCGCTGCTGTATCTTCAAACAGGTAAGGCGTCGATATCCAGCCTTTGGGCAAATGAAATCCATCATAATCTATAAAAGCATCCAATTGATCACTGTACTTTAAAATCCCATATGGCCAGATGGAGAGATAAATACCTCCTTTACTATCCCGCCACAATTTTATATCCCTTCTTACCGGAACCGTTCTTTCCGGGTTCACTTTCACAGGTCTGTATTGAAAGGTAAAAGTATTAAATACTCCCACTTCTCCCCTGTTTTGAAAATGCAGCCACAACTCATTCTTGCTACCTTTGATAATCTTTGTTAAATCACTGATTGGCAATTGCCCTGCTTCATTACCTGAAGAAAAGTTTATGAATTTAGTGCCATCGAACCGTTGCAGACCGTTGGAAGTACCTATCCAAATGAATCCTTTTTCATCCTGGTAAGTTGTATAAACCACATCTGAGTTAAGACCAATACCATCTTCTGTAGTAATATGATTGAATGCAAAGGTCATTTGCCCCATTCCGGTACGGAGCATCAAAAGCATTAGTATGAACAGAAAACTTCTCATGTGTTAAACAAATCTAAACATCGGATTTGAAATGAAAGAATCATGTTTTCAAAACCACATATTTATGTGATACCCTTATGTGCAACATGGGGATGAAGTGTATAAAACAGGTTTAAATGGAAAATCATCCCCAAATGAGGGGATAAAAATTCACACATCTATGCGATTGTTTTTCGTTGCAAATGAGATCATCTTTGCATCGTTAAACCAAATCATCAAAAAAAGGGATTCAATCCCACAAACCTTATCACAAAATGAAAAAGTTCATCATCATGGCAGTTAGCCTGCTCACGTTTTCGGCAGCAAGTATTGCCAGCCCGGCTACTAACACCTTTTCTACAGTAATTGCATCCGGTACCGTTTATGACGTGATTATTGTAAACAATGATATTGATGTAGTGCTTACAGAATCACCCTTTGCTGAAATTCGTGTATCCGGTGAAGAAAAAGATGTAAATCTTGTGAAACACCAGGTAAAGAAAGGAATGCTCATCATTGGAAGCAAAATGGGTTCTTTAAAAGGCAAAGCCACCGTTTATGTTTCTGTAAGCAGTTTAAAGAAACTGGAAATCAACGGTAAATCATTTGTTACATCCAATGGTGCACTTAAAAGCAGCAAACTCATTGTAGTTGTAAATGGTGAAGCAAAATTTGATCTGAAAAACTATGGTGACATTTTATTTGAAACCGATGACGACATTGATATCAAATTTGAAAAATGGAATGATGCTCAACCACAAGCTGCAGTAAGTGTTGACAGCAACTTCCTGAAAAGCGCCGATGCAGCCATGGATTCTTTGTTAGTGCAAACGCAATCGTAAACAAGGCAATAAAAATATCCAAAAAACACCTGCCGGCCCTGTAAGGCCGGTTTTTTATTTTCAATTAATACATCATTCTACTCCATTCAATAAACAACAAAGTCAATTCACATAGATATGCGATTGTACAGCGTTCAACCCGGAGTATCTTTGTATCCTTAAATAAAAGCAAATAAACCTTATCAGTCATGAAACAATTATTCATCATAGCAGTAAGCCTGCTCACATTTATAACCGGTGTGGGTGCCCACCCGGTTGACAAATGTGTTTACAAACATGTCATCAAAGCCAAACACAGTTATCAAACCATCGTCATCAATAATGATATCGATGTGGTAATCACTGAGTGTGCACTTACGGAGATTTATGTTTCCGGCGGCAAAAAAGATGTACAGTCTGTTACTTACTTTGTGAAAAAGGGTGTGCTTTACATCCAAAGCAAAAGCGGCTCCCTCAAAGGAAAAGCTACAGTACATGTACCTGTAAGTAATTTGAAACAAATTGAAATTAACGGCCGATCAACCGTCAGCAGTAATGGTACACTCAGCAGCAGCCTGTTGAAAGTTTTGGTAAATGGTGAAGCCCGTTTTGATCTCAAAAACTTTGGTGAAATTCTTTTTGAAGCAGATGAGGCCATTGACCTCAACTTTGAAAAGCAAAATAAAGAGCAGCATTTACTCCATATGAAAGTTAACAGTGCCGCCCTTGCTGAAGCAGACGCTCAAATGGATACACTCGTAATTAAAAACATTCAATAGCAAGCAGGATCTTTTCAGTCTTTTCATTCATTTTTGATAAAGCCGGCCCCGTAAGGCCGGTTTTGCTTTAGATCACTTTGGCAATAACATTTATGTAAGCAAGACCTACGCTGTATACTGCCATGTTACATGCTGATCCCGACTCTTCCACCAGGTTTTTCACCTATTGTGATAACAATTCATTCGCCATTTGCCACCGTTGGATAACTGAAACGTACGATTCACATACTTATGTGATTGGCTACCCTCCTATGCATATTATCTTTGAGTTGTAATTCACAAAGAAGATGAAAGCATTTTTACTATCACTGTTGGTTATTGTTTGGCTGGCCCTTCCGCATGCCGGAGAGCTGCAGGCGATGGTAAAAAATGAAGTATGCAAAACAACCACCTGTAAGCAGGCAAACACCTGTGAGCAAACACAGATCCGGAAAATTGAAAACAACAAGGTGAAAAAGTCAGTGCCCAAAAAAGAAAAACCGGTTTCAGCATTTTTATTTGATTCTATGATGTACCCGGTTATGGCATTGTAAATCATCATTAATCATAAGACTCCTTATCATTCTTCAATAGTTCTCTCTCTCTACAATGGCAACAATGGGCCGCCCTGTAAGGCGGCTTTTCTTTTTAACAGGGTTGGGTTTTTATCCTAAATTCGGGCAACTTTATTCATATGCGTAATTTCATTTTTACTACCACATGGTTGCTGGTTCTTGCCGCCTGCTCTACAAAAGAAACCCCGCTGTTTAAAGAAATAAAAAGTGCTGAAAGCGGTATTACGTTCAATAATACCATTGTTGAAAATGAAATGATCAATATGATCAACTACCAGTATCTGTACAACGGCGGCGGTGTGGGCATTGGCAATTTTAATAACGATAGTTTGCCTGATATCTATTTTACAGCTTCTCTCTCAGGCAATAAACTATACCTCAACCGGGGCAATATGAAGTTTGAAGATGTTACCGATCAAAGCGGAACCAGCGGTGAAAAAAAATGGTGCCGTGGTGCTACTGTGGTGGATATTAACAATGACGGGCTCTCTGATATTTATGTTTGTGCTGCAGCTTGGCAAAGTCCTAATCTGAAAAAAGATATTCTTTATGTGAACCAGGGAGTAAACACAAGTGGTGTACCTCAGTTTCGCAACATGGCTGCTGAATATGGGTTGACTGATACCGTAAGTACACATATGGCTGCTTTTTTTGATTATGATAATGATGGCGACCTGGATGTGTATTTAGTTGTGAATGATCTGAACCAGGAATTTCCAAATACTTTTCGTAAGCCAAAAACAGATGGAACCGGTTTTACCAATGATATTTTATATAGAAATGACTGGAACACACAACTCAACCATCCGGTTTATACCAATGTTACCAAGGAAGCAGGTATCACCTGGGAAGGAAATGGCTTAGGTATTTCTATTGTGGATATTAATGCAGATGGCTGGAAAGACATCTACATCAGCAACGATTATCTCAGTGGCAATCTTCTTTACATCAATAACAGGAATGGAACGTTCACCAACCGGAATGCAGAAGTGTTTAAGCATGGAAGTTTAAATGCCATGGGGAATGATGCCGGTGATATCAATAATGACGGGCTCATGGATATTGTGGAGATGGATATGATGCCGGAAGATAACTACCGTCAAAAGATGATGCTCAACCCGGTGGATTACAATTGGTATCTCTACTCAGCACAATACGGTTATCCTTATCAAACAGTTCGCAATACGTTACAATTAAATAATGGCCCAAGAGTTTTAGAAAATGATTCTGTTGGTTTACCCGTGTTCAGTGATATTGCTTTTTATGCAGGCATGGCGTATACTGACTGGAGCTGGGCTGCACTTTTACTGGATGCAGACAATGACGGTTATAAAGATCTGATGACCACGAATGGTTTGCCTAAAGATGTTACTGATCTTGATTTTGTGGCGTATCGTGAAAGTGGCATGGCGCAAAGTGTGGGGCAATTGGTACAAAAATTACCACCTGTACAAATAAGCAATTATATTTTCCAAAACAATAAACAACTGGGGTTTGTTGACAAAACAATGGATTGGGGATGGAATATTCCCACTTTTTCTGCCGGTATTGCTTACGCAGATTTTGATCTGGATGGTGATTTGGATGTTGTGATCAACAATACCAACATGGAAGCAACACTGTTACAAAATGAAACCAACAAGCAACCGCAAAAAAAGAATTTCCTTCGTTTGCAGTTGCGTGGTGATACCGCCAACATCAATGCATTTGGGACTGTTGTTCATGTGTATAGCAGAAACATACATCAAACTGCAGAGCATACACCCTATCATGGCTATATGAGCAGCATGGAAACGGTATTGCATTTTGGATTAGATACTGCAACTACTGTTGATTCCATTGTTGTGTATTGGCCCGGTAATAAAAAAGAAACAATAACAAATGTTGCCGCTAATCAAACCATGTTATTGGCACAGTCAGGAAATGCAGCAACACATACTTATGCTGAAATGTTTACAGTGACCAATAGTTGGTTCAGCAATATTTCTACCAGGGCAGGTTTTACCTATTATGCAGAGGAAGAAGATTATCCTGATTTTAACCAGCAACGTCAACTGCCACATAAACTTTCACACATGGGCCCTGTACTGGCAAGCGGTGATCTCAATGGTGATGGTTTAACAGATGTTGTGGTTGGCGCCACCAGCCCTTCCTTCACAAGAATATTTTTTCAACAGGCTGATCAAACGTTTAACGGAGTTGCCTTTCCAACAGGTGAGACACAATATAGTGATGATGGTGCTATTTGTTTATTTGATGCAGATGGTGATAAGGATCTTGACATATACATTGCTGCCAGTGGTTTTAGTTACACACCCGGCAGTGATAAATATGTTGACCGCCTGTACATCAATGATGGGAAAGGGAGCTTTACCACCAACCAGCAATGGCTGCCCACCATTTTCTCGTGCAAGAACACGGTGAAAGCTGCTGATTTTGATAAGGATGGCGATATAGATCTATTCCTCGGCGAACGAGGTGTACCGGGAGAATATCCAAAACCTGTGAACGGTATTCTGTTGCGAAATGATTCAAAGAACGGTACTATTAAGTTCACAGATATTACAAAAGAAGCAGCACCGCAATTGCAACAAATGGGAATGATCACGGATGCATCATGGACAGATATTGATAAAGATGGTGATGCTGATCTGTTAATCGTTGGCGAATGGATGAGTATCACAGCATTCAAAAATGAAAAAGGCAAGCTTCAGCAACAGCAGACAGCAGTAAACAACTTAACCGGCTGGTGGAATCACATCAACGCAAGTGATATAGATAAAGACGGTGATCTGGATTTTATTGTAGGTAATTATGGAACGAATGGTTATTACAATGGAACTGCACAATACCCGGTAACTGTTTATGCCAATGATTTTGATAACAATAAACGCTGGGATGCGTTTTTAACAGTTTGGAAACCTGATGTACCTCATGGCACAAAAAAAGAATTTCCTGTTGCGTATCGTGATCAACTGGCTGAAGAAATTCCATCCATTAAAAAAGTATTTGTTGAATATGCTCCCTATGCAAAAGTAGATGCACAAACGGTGATGCAGAATTTCAATCATGAAAAAGAGATCAAACTATCAGCAACAGAGTTCAGAAGCGGATGGATCGAAAATAAAGGAAACTGGCAATTCGAGTTTCATCCTTTTCCGGCACAGGCACAATGGTCGCCCATCTATTCATCAGTAACAGCTGACTTTAATGGAGATGGTTTTACTGATGTACTTCTTACAGGCAATGAATACAACATGCATCCGTATATCGGTCGCTATGATGCTATGAATGGATTGGTGCTGAAAGGTGATGGCAAAGGAAACTTTCAACCATTATCCATTCTTGAAAGCGGCATATTTATTCCCGGCAGCGGTAAACAGTTAGTGAGTTTTGCATTCAATAATAAAACAGCAGTTGCTGCATCACAAAACAGGGGCGGTTTAAAATTGTTTGTTACCAGGTAGCAATGAATTTAAAATTTCAATGACGTAAGCCCCGTCAGCGGTTATAAACCCCGCCTGAACGGACGGGCAGGCCTGACGGCGGTTCAATGTCACAACACGCTATCTCAATTTTTCTCTTTATCTTCCGCCTGTTAATGATTGCCTGCTACAAACGTTCAGTAGTTTATGTCACACTCAGCAGGTTTAAAGCAATTCAATGATCTGGTTGGACTCAAGTTTCAACTGTACAATAGTTTATTTACTTCACTCCCCTTTCACCGGATTGAAAAAACTGGAATTCTGTTATCACTGTTATTGAACAACTGTGAAGAAGGGTATCGAAAAAAATTAAGCCCTTCACAAATCATCAACGATTTTTTTGCAAAGCATACTGAATACAATAAAGAGCAGGAAAAGCTGGATCTTCTTTTTCGCTTTGTTCAATATGCAGAACGCCAGGTGGTGTTGTTTGATGCACTGGAAGATGCCGCTTTCAGTAAAGTGAATGATATGAATGGCGTGGGAACACTCAAGCAACTCACAGGTGACCTTCAAAAAAATAATTTTGATAAAGCCACACTGGAAAAGCTAAAAGAATTTTGCATACGCATTGTGCTTACGGCTCATCCTACACAATTTTATCCCGGCTCAGTACTGGGCATCATTAATGATCTTTCAAAAGCCATTAGTGAAGATAATATCACCGGCATCAATCAATATTTACAACAACTTGGTAAAACACCCTTCCTCAAAAAACAAAAACCAACACCGTTTGATGAAGCCATCAGTCTTATCTGGTACCTCGAAAATGTTTTTTATGCAGCAACCGGTCGTGTGATCAGCTACATGAAAAAAAACCAGGAAGAGTTGTTGAATGAGCACCCGATTGTACAATTAGGCTTTTGGCCCGGCGGCGATAAAGATGGCAATCCATTTGTAACAAGTGATATTACATTGAGTGTGGCTGATGCATTAAGAAGCTCCATCATTAAGTGTTATTATATGGATGTGCGGAAGCTCAAACGCCGTTTAACCTTTGAAGGTGTGGAATTGCCGCTGAATGAATTGGAAAAGAAACTCTACAATAATATTTTCATACCCGGGCATCGTACCAGTTTGGCCAAGGAAGAAATTTTAGAAACCTTACAGCAAATACGCCAAACGATCATTTACAAACACAACAGTTTGTTTGTGCATTTAGTGGAAAGCCTCATCACCAAAGTTGAAACCTTTGGTTTGCACTTCGCCACATTGGATATCCGCCAGGAAAGCTCTGTGCATGGCAAAGTATTGCAGGCGCTCATCAACAAAGGCAATACATTACAATTGTTAAATGCAGGTGACTATGCAACTACTGAAGCAGCAGATGATAAAACAGTAACGGATACACTGGATACGATCCATGCGGTAAAAACCATTCAACAGTTCAATGGTGTGCAGGGTTGCCATCGCTACATCATCAGCCAGTGTAACAGTGCTGAAAATGTTTTGGAAGTGGCAGAATTGTTTTTACAAAGCGGATGGACAGCTGAAACACTCAATGTAGATATTGTTCCCTTGTTTGAAACCATTGATGATCTGCGTAAGGCAGGAAACGTAATGCATCAATTGTACAGTCATCCGTTTTACAGGGAACATTTGAAAAGACGTAATCACAAACAAACGATTATGCTCGGCTTTAGTGATGGCACAAAGGATGGTGGTTATTTAATGGCGAACTGGAGTATTTATAAAGCCAAAGAAGAATTGAGTGCCGTAGCACAACAATACAATATTGAAGTAGTGTTCTTTGATGGTCGTGGTGGCCCGCCTTCACGTGGTGGTGGTAAAACACATAAGTTTTATGCCAGTATGGGTAAGAATATCAGTGGCAATGAAATTCAATTAACGGTGCAGGGGCAAACGGTGAGCAGTAATTACGGCACCATTGATGCAGCACAATACAATATGGAACAGTTGATCAATGCGGGCATCAGCAATCAATTATACAATAGTCATAAAACCATTCTTACAGAGCCAGAAGAAAAATTATTATACCAACTGGCCAGTGTGAGTTATGATAAATATGCAGCATTAAAAAATCATCCGGGCTTTATGGATTATTTAAGCCATGTTAGCCCGCTGCGTTATTACAGTGATACCAATATTGGTTCACGCCCCGCCAAAAGAAGCAGTGGTGCAAGACTGGCATTGAAGGATCTGCGGGCCATTCCTTATGTAGGCAGCTGGGCTCAATTGAAACAAAACGTGACCGGTTATTATGGTGTAGGCACCGCATTGAAACAAATGCAGGAACAGGGACACTGGAATGAACTCAAGAAATTATACAATCAAAGTTTGTTTATACGTACGTTACTGGGCAATTGCGAAATGTCGTTACAAAAATGTTTCTTTCCGCTTACGGCTCATTTAATGAATCATCCCCAATATGGTGAAATATGGAATATGATCCATGATGAATATCAACTCACCCGGCAAATGGTGTTGCAGTTAAGCGGTCATACTGAGTTGATGGAAGAATATCCAATTGAACAATTATCAGTACAAATGCGTGAACGAATTGTATTACCATTGCTCACCATTCAGCAATATGCTATTACACAGGCAAGAGAGCTGCAGGAAAAATTAGTGAGTTCCCCTTTACAACCCGTGTTTGAAAAATTAACCATGCGCTGTTCATTTGGAATTATCAATGCGGCGAGGAACTCGGCATAGAGAAAACGAAGAAATTATAATACCGCAAGCATCAGCAGGTTTAATATATATAGAATGAATATGACCAAGGCGTCACTTGCCAGAAAAAACCGCTTCCCTTGAGCTTTATAACTAAGACCGATAATAACTACTGCCGTCATCATAACCACACTAAAAGCAGAAACCAGGTGAACATCAGATGCATCCTTCAATAACAATCCTTTGGTATAAAACAGGTCATCAACTGCCAGTATAAATACATTAAAGATATTACTACCCAATAAATTTCCTACCGCCAGATCAATAGACCCTGAACGGATCGCTGCTATTGAAACAGCCACTTCAGGTAATGAGGTGGACAGCGCCAGGAAAAAAGTTCCAACAAACGAAGTTTTCAAACCACTCATTTCTGCTATATGCTCGGCAAAGTATGGCAAAGCCAATGCAGCACTTACAATTACGAGTGCCAGTCCGGAGTACCTTGCAATAATTTGACGTAATGTTAATGACCCTGTTATTATATGACTTTGAGCTTGTACATGATCAGCTATGTGATTTTGTTCGTTTTTATAAATGATCCTTACAGATACGAAATAAACAACAATGAAAATGATACTTGAAACACCAATCCACGGAGTAATGTAAATATCACGAGGGAGAAAAACTGCCAATCCCGCCATAGCCACCAGAACAATACTTAAACCTGCATTGAGCATGTGTGTAGCCGATGCAACACCTGAAAGTGATTTTTTACCGGGTATAAAAGCATCCAGCATGGCTAATATTCCCAGATTAAATGCACAACTACCAAACACATCCCCTGTAGCCAGATCAGGAGACTGAACGATCGCAGATGAACTGATACCCACCATTAATTCAGGCAAGGAAGTGACTGAAGCCATAAGTATCAACCCGATCCATCCTTTACTCAATCCTGTTTTTTCAGCAAGCAAATCCCCATAAAAGGCTAGTTTTTTACCTGTAAAAAAAATAACAAGAGCACAAAAAACAAAACCTGATACCATCAACATACTAATTCATTTTAATTCATAATGATTGGACACTAATCAAGAAAATCGTTTCTCAAATTATCAAATATTACCGCAACTATGAGCACTTATAACGCTTATTTTTGCCCTTCAACATTCACTCATGAGTAAAGTACAGGTAGGGTTGGTGCAAATGAGCTGCACTGCCAATAAAGAAGAGAATCTTCAAAAAGCAATTGCTAAAACAAGAGAAGCGGCAGCCATAGGGGCACAGATCGTTTGTCTGCAGGAATTATTCACCTCTCTCTATTTCTGCGATGAAGAGAACTATGATAACTTTTTACTGGCAGAAGCCATTCCCGGTCCTTCTACTGATGTGTTAAGTGCAGTGGCGAAGGAACTCGGTGTGGTGATCATTGCTTCCCTCTTTGAAAAACGCACCCAGGGTTTGTACCACAATACCACGGCTGTGCTGGATGCTGATGGAACTTATCTCGGCAAATACCGCAAAATGCACATCCCCGATGATCCGGCTTATTATGAAAAATTTTATTTCACCCCCGGTGACCTGGGTTATAAAGTATTCAAAACAAAATTTGCGACCATCGGTATTTTGATCTGTTGGGATCAATGGTACCCTGAAGCAGCACGTATCACATCGCTCATGGGTGCTGAAATTTTATTTTATCCGACTGCTATTGGTTGGGCTACATCACAGGACGAAGCCACCAATACAGAACAATACAATGCATGGCAAACCATTCAACGGAGTCATGCAGTTGCCAATGGTGTGCATGTAGTGAGTGTGAACCGTGTTGGGCTGGAACAAAATGGTGCTATGAAATTCTGGGGTGGTTCATTTGTAAGCAATCCTTTCGGTTCTCTTTTATACAAATCATCACATGATGCAGAAGAAGTGCATGTGCAGGAAATAGATTTAGCAAAAAGTGATCGCTACCGTACGCACTGGCCATTTTTGAGAGACAGAAGAATAGACAGTTATCAACCCATCACCAAAAGATTTATTGATGAAGACTGAAATGTTTATGGTTGATGGTTCATGGTTCATAGCAATACCATGATTCATCAACGATGAACTATGAACTATCAACTATGGACTCAAAACTTTCCCCAAAACAACTCGGGTACTATTTCCCAGCTGAATTTGCCCCACATGTTGCCACCTGGTTAAGCTGGCCGCATAAAGAAGCAAGCTGGCCCGGAAAAATTCATACCATCTTTCCTTACTATGCACAATTTGTAAAAGAATTAACCAAAGGAGAATTGGTTCGCATCAATGTAGCAGATGAAACGATGAAACAGTTTGCAGTAAGTCATCTCCAAAATATCAACGTTGATCTTGGTAAAGTAGAATTCTTTTTTCATCCTACCAATGATGCGTGGTGCAGGGATCATGGTCCCGCATTTCTCATCAATCCCAAAGCAGAACAGAAAAAAGTAATTGTTGATTGGGGTTATAATGCATGGGGCGGCAAATACCCTCCTTTTGAACTGGATGATGTGATTCCTACTCTTATTGGCAACCATTTCAACATCCCGGTATTTCATCCCGGCATTGTGATGGAAGGTGGCTCTGTAGAATTCAATGGCAATGGAACATTAATGACCTCCACGGCCTGTTTGTTAAATCCCAACCGCAATCCGCATTTGAATCAATCTCAAATTGAAGAATACCTCATCAAGTACTATGGTATTGATCAAATCCTATGGATCGATGAAGGTATTGTGGGGGATGATACGGATGGGCATATTGATGATACCGTACGTTTCACCAATGAAGACACCGTTCTTACTGTTATCGAAGAAAATAAGAATGATGAGAATTATGAACTGTTACAACATAATTTGAAGCAGTTGAAAGAAATGCGTCTCATCAATGGCAAACAACTGAACATTGTTGAATTACCCATGCCTGATGAGTTGGTGTATGAAGATCAACGTCTCCCCTGCTCTTATGCTAACTTTTATATTGCCAACAAATCAGTGATCGTTCCAACATTCCGTTGCGATAAAGATGATAAAGCATTGCAAATTATTCAGCAATGTTTCCCCACAAGAGAAGTGGTGGGCATTGATTCTACAGAAATTATCTGGGGGTTGGGAAGTTTTCATTGTTTAAGTCAGCAGGAGCCGGCGGCATAAGTTATTTGCAGAAAGTCTTCTAACAGCATATGCAGTTCATCGTAAGCTTCCGTCATCTGATGCTCTTTATTGCTCAATACATGAAAACTATTATTGCTCGTACCGATTCGCTTTTGTTTCTTTACTCCATTAAATAATAACATCTTTATGATCAAACTCCAACTTAAAACACTCTGCATTGTACTTCTTGTTTTTACCGCATTTACGGCCTGTAAAAAGAAAAACGATGCCAAGTCAAAAACTCAATTATTAACGCAATCAGCCTGGCTCACTGCTAAGTATGAAGAAAAAGTGAACAATGGTGCCTTTGTGGATGATTTCCCGAACTGGGATGCATGTGACAAGGATGATAAGACCATATTTGCTGCTAACAATGTAGCCACATTAGATGAGGGTGCTACCAAGTGCGACCCCAATGCCCCTCAAACGCAAACAGGGACATGGTCATTTGGTGACAATGAAACCAAACTTGTTTTAAACGGGGAAAACTTTACCATTGAACAATTGGACGAAACTACACTCGTTGTTTCAAGGGTTGATGTATTCCTGGGTGATACCTATACAACAAAGATTACTTTACGCCATTAATACAAAAAATCAAATACAAAAAACGCTGCCAGTTGGCAGCGTTTTTTATTTGCACAATTTCTTTAATCAGCACATAACTGAATTTCATCTGTTGACTTAGTACTCATGATGATCTTATTCACCTGTTTTCTTGCATTGAAATAAACAATCAATGTTCCATACTGCATTTGGTAAGCCTCCCAATTTGCATCTTTCAACTTAGGATTACCAAACCATGGAAATAATGCATCCTGTTTGGCCCCCATTAATGGAAGTGTAAGTTTCCCTTTGAACTTTTCACCGATTACGATATAATCCCTTTGTACAAGGTATTTAAAATCTTTATCAGCGAAGTAAATACCACCACCGCACTTACTTTCATTTCCTTCCTTTTCAAAGGATGTGAAACAGGGCAGTTTCACTTTTATTTGTTCGGGATCAGCATTAGGGCGGGCTTCATTGATCCAGCCCTTGTATATATCTGCAACAATATTATTACATTCCGGTTTGGCTATTAGCTGTGCTGTTCCGGGTAAAGCAGAGATGCTGATGAGTATGGCAAGGATCGCTTTTTGGTACATGGTAAATGAGGTTTGATGACAAAGATGATAAAAAACAATTTTTGTACCACAAACAACACCGTAAAAGAATTCTTTATCTTTCCTGCATGTTTTTCATCCTGTCCAAAACGCTCAATTTCCTGCTGAGCCCGTTTAACTGGCTGTTACTGTTGCTACTCTGGTTTTTGCTCACCAAAAAAAAGGAAAGAAAGAAAAAATTAAGCATCGTCCTGGTTTCACTTTTTTTACTGTTCTCCAACCCATTCATCATCCACAAAATCCTCCTTGCCTGGCAATATCCTATGAAAGAAATGAAAACGGATGAACGATACGAAACAGGCATTTTGCTGGCCGGCTTTGTTGGTTTTGAAACAAAAACCAAACAGGGATATTACGGTGGCGCCAGCGACCGTTTTATACAGGCAGTAAGATTATACAAACTGGGTCATATCAAAAAAGTACTTGTGACAGGGGGCAGCGGAAGTATTTGGAGACAGCAATATAAAGAAGCTGATTTTGTAAAAGAACAATTATTGCAGATGGGTGTTGATGCTGGTGCTATTATTATCGATAACCAAAGCCGCAACACTTATGAAAATGCAACAAATACGAAATATTTACTGGATTCATTGCAAATAAAACCTCCTTACCTGCTCATCACCTCATCCATGCATATGAGACGTTCGTTGAAAGTGTTTCAAAAACAAGGAATAGACCCTGTTCCCTTTCCCTGCAATTTTAGAGCGATTCCCAATCCGCAAACCTTTAGTGAAATTATTTTCCCTTCCATAAGGGCATTTGATGATTGGGATGCATTTTTGAAAGAGGCCGTAGGATTACTCATCTATAAACTTACGGGTAAAGCTTAAACTGTTTTTATAAGATGAACATCATGCAGGTCTTTAAAGCGGTACAACACTTCCTCTAAACGATTTTTAGGAACTCCTGTTTTTATTTTACAAAACAATTGTAATTCCTGTTCTACAACCGTGCAATTGCATTGTTTGAGGATCATCATTACTTCATTCATGCGTGTATAATCAAACTCAACAATGTAATTCACTTCAATTTGCTTTTGAATGATGGGTGTGGTTTGTAATACTAAGGCCGTTGCTGTTTTGTAGGCGTTGATCAAACCCGGAACGCCCAATAATGTCCCGCCAAAATAACGTACTACGATCACTGCTGTATTGGTCACTTGTTTAGAGTCAAGTTGTCCAAGAATAGGTCGGCCTGCGGAGCCGGACGGTTCACCATCATCACTCACACGAAAAGTGCTGCCATCAGCACCTATACGATAAGCGAAACAGTGATGATTGGCTTTGGGATGCTGCTCTTTTAGCTGCTGTAATTTTTGTTTGAATTTTTCAATGGAGTTGACCGGTACTGCATATGCTAAAAACTTACTGCCCCGGTCTTTAAACTCAGCTACTGTTTCCTGCTCAATGGTGTAATAAAGATCCTGTTCACTCATGTTATCCAAATGCTATAAATGCAATAGCTGCTATTGATAAAATAATTCCTAACCAATTCACTTTGGATAATCGTTCCCGGAAAAAGATCCACGCTGCAACCGTGCTGAACAATACAATACCCATATTATTGATGGGAAGAATAGCTGAACTGTTTCCCTGGTAATCTTTCAACACCTGCACCAAACACCAGATGGAAAAATAATTGGGTACACCGATCATGATACCCGCAAGAATAGAACGTTTATCAAACTTTGTCTTGCCTGTTACAAGCAGGAACAGTAAACCGATGATACCTAACATGGCCGCTACGCCGAAGGAGGTGATGAGATAGGCATTTTTATTACCATCATTGAGTTCGGTTTGTTCAACATACTTAATTAATGTATCCAGTAACCCGCTGCTGATGAACAGGCCGATGGGCAATATTAAATTAGTAACATGAAAAGGTTTACCCGTTGGCTCTAACCCCCTGGATGATGGCATACAGGTAAGCACTACCGCTACCAGCGCTACTACAACTCCCACTATTTTGATCCATGTTGTTGTTTCATTGTAGAGATAAATGGAAAAAATAAACGGGATCACCAATGATAATTTGTTTGCAACAGATGCAATAGCCACTCCCATTTTTTGAGCCGTTGCTGCCACTACATTAAAAATAGAAACAAACATAAAGCCCATCAATAAACTCCACTTGAACCAGCTTTCACTGAAAGTACCGGCATTAACAGGAAACTCACCGTTTACAAAAGAGCCTGTAATAACACAAGTGATGTAGTTAAATACAATTGCCTGGAACACGGGAATATTGAACCGTTCCACCACTTTAAAAGAAAGTGTAAGCCACGATGTAAGAATAATAGAGCCGAGTAGAAATAACATTTACAATTTATAGTTTGTAGTTTCCGGTTTGTAAAATTCAATCTTGTCTCTTAAAATATTTACAGTTTCAATTTTTGAGGAATGGGAAAGCTTTGGAGCCGGCAAACCATCATGAATTATTAATTCTTCATTCGTAATAATTCTCGCCTCGTCCCACATGCCTTCATCAATAAAACTTTGCAACAACTGAGCACCTCCTTCCACCAATATACTTTGAATTTTCTTTTGATACAATGCATTGATGATTTGATGCACTGCATTTACATCTGCTTTGATCCGGTAATACTGCGGCTGTCCTTGTTCTTCATGCTTTTGGTAATTAAAGATGATCGTTGGCGCTTCTTCATTCATCAATTTGGCGGAAGAAGAAACCTGTAACTCTTTGTCCAATACCAAACGCAGCGGTTGCTTCCCGTTGAAGTACCGATTGGTGAGTTGAGGATCATCCATCAAAGCCGTATTTGTACCTACAAGGATAGATGCTTCTTCACTGCGCCATTGATGTACCAATCGATTGGTGAATTCGTTGCTGATGTATAAACGTTCAGTTGAACCACTGTTGATCTTCCCATTCTTTGTTTGAGCCCATTTAAGAATAATATAGGGACGATGTTTTTGATGAAACGTAAAGAAACGTTTATTCAGGTCGATACATTCAGTTTTTAAAACATCTACAGTTACTTCAACATTGGCTGCTTTTAATTTATCAATGCCTTTCCCATTCACCTCTGCAAATGGATCACGGCAGCCGATCACTACTTTGGGAATTTTGTGGGCAATGATCAAATCAACACAGGGTGGCGTTTTACCAAAATGAGCACAGGGTTCCAAAGAAACATACAAAGTTGATTGCTGCAGTTTATCTGCATGACCATTTGTAACAGCTGCAGCAATACAATTTACCTCCGCATGTGCTTCCCCATATCGTTCGTGAAATCCTTCGCCAATGATTTCATTATGATGTACCAATACCGCCCCCACCATGGGATTAGGGGCTGTATAACCGGCACCTTGCCGGGCCAGTTGCAAACAGCGGAGCATGTATTGTTCATCTTTTGTCATTGCAGCCTGCAAAAATAAAGGTTTCGCAGCAAGCATTAGATTTGCAGCTATGTTGTGGAAAGAACAATATCATTTGCTGCGGGAGGCGCTATTGCGTATTTATGATGAAAGCGAAGCATCGGCTATTACCCGTTTAGTAGTGGAGCATACAGGCAAAGCTGATATAAGAACACTCGATTCTGCAAATGTTACAGCTGAGCAAGCAGAACAAATCAATCATTACCAACAACAACTGCTCTCTCATCGTCCGGTACAATACGTACTGAATGAAGCCTGGTTTTACAAACTGAAATTTGAAGTAAATGAAAGCGTATTGATTCCAAGACCGGAGACGGAGGAATTAGTAGAACTCATCATAAAAGAAACAAAACATCAAAATCAAAAAGTACGAAATACAAAGTACGAAGCACCATCTGATCGTACCTCGTACTTCGTACCTCCTAATTCCTTCTTAGACATCGGTACCGGCAGCGGCTGTATTCCCATCACCATCAAAAAAAATATCCCGGAAGCCGAAGTGACGGCGGTGGATGTTTGCAGTGAAGCACTGCATGTGGCGATGAACAATGCAGTGAACCATGAAACAGAAATCAACTTTCAGTTACTTGATTTTTTAGATGAAAGCAAATGGATAGAGCTGGGTATGTTTGACATCATCATCAGCAATCCTCCATACATTAAAACCAGTGAAAGCAAAACGATGAATGAACATGTGTTACAATACGAGCCGCATAAAGCCTTGTTTGTACCTGATGATGATGCATTGATCTTTTACAGAAAGATCGCTGCATTTGCTACCACACATTTAAATCCCAATGGCAAAGTATATGTTGAGATCAATCAACAGTTAGGAAAAGAAACAGCGAATGTGTTTTTAGAAAAGGGGTTTACGAATGTTGAATTGCTAAAAGATATGAGCGGGAATGAGAGGTTTGTGGTTTGCAGCTTATAGTTTTGAGTTCTTCAAGTTGATACAGTATAATTAACAATAACAGGCTGAAATAATTTGCATAACTCATGATAAGGTGTCTGACATCTGCGATGTCCTGACACCGCAAGCTCTCTGAATGTTAGAGGTGGTGTCAGTACGCCGTGGAGGCGTCAGACACCTGAATCATTTGATTAGATTAAAAACAACTCAAATTAAAATTGCTGTTATTTGCACATGCTTTGATGTGTGCGACGCAAGGAACGATGCTATTTGCATATTTGCCCGTAACCAAAAACAACAAACCTCAAACAAGAAAACCCTACTCCACTCCTTTCTTATCTACACTCATCACCGCCTTTACTCCCAATCTGTCGGCAGCACGTAAAACGGCGGCAAAACTTTCAATAGTGGCATTACGATCGGCATTGATCACAATACTTACTTCTTCACCGCTGGTGCGTTTGCTGTTAATGATCTGGGAAAGCGTGCTGTCCATCATCGACGGATCGACAGGTTTTGATCCTACATAAAAATGGTTGGTATTATCGATCGTCACCACTACGGTTTGTTTACTGCGGGTATTGCTTTTTGCCTTTGGCAAACTTGCTTTCCGCACATTGGGATTAGCCAGGGTACTTACGATCAAAAAGAACATGAGCAGAATGAAAAGGATATCATTCAACGCATCCGTAAACACTTCGCTTTCACCTCTATGTTTTTTTCTGAGTTTCATGGGCGTGGTTTAACGGGTTGGTTCCTGTAATACATCTAAGAAATCAGCAGAGGCTGCTTCCAGTTTATTGGCCATTTTATCAACCTGCGTTTCCAACACATTATGAAACAGGTAAGCCACCAAACCTACCACCAAACCGGTAATGGAGCTGATGAGTTTTGTATAGATACCCCCGGCAATGGTACTTAGTTCATACTCTCCGGTAGCATTGATATTAAAGAACAGTTGCATCAACCCTACCAGTGTACCAACGAAACCAAAAATGGGAGCAATTTTTGAAATAATGGAAAGAGCATTCACATTCCGTTGCAGCTTGAACAATTCCAGCTCTGCTACATTTTCCATACTGAAGTTGATGGCATCAATGGGTTTGCCAATACGTTGAATGCCTTTATCAATCATTCGTCCAACAGGATTGTTGGTGTTGCGTGCAAAATTCCTGGCAGCTGTAATATTGCCACTGAGGATATTATCACGGATGATGTTCATGAAATTATCATCTACCTGCCCGGCTTTTTTAATGGCCATCCAGCGTTCAGCAAAAACATAAACGGTAGCGGCACTCAGTAACAGCAACGGGATCATGATCCATCCGGCACTGATGATGAGGTCAATCAAATGCATTTGTTTAGGGGCAACGGGTTGTGAAAGAGCCTTATTTACTGTGTCCACTGCGTTTTGCACCTGCAAAAAGAAAAGATTCATGTGGTTGATTGGTTTTGATGAATTTGCTGACGGGCAGCAAACAAATGTAAATCCTGATGGTTGAATTAACGGTGATGTCCGTTAATTATTTTCCACAGCAGCAATATCGTACCATGTTTTAACCAAACGGGTTTTCTTTTGTTATAGGTTTGCAAAAACTTTGATTATGTTTCTGTTGGCCATGCCTGATTTTACTGATCCTGCTATATGGGTGAGCCTTCTTACATTAACCTTTCTGGAAGTAGTTTTGGGAGTAGATAATATTATTTTCATCTCCATTGTGGCCAATAAGTTACCCGAGCATCAACAGGCTAAGGCAAGAAATCTCGGGTTAACACTTGCACTTTTCATGCGTATTGCATTGCTGTTTACCATTACGTGGATGCTCAAACTAAAAGACCCGGTGCTAACCATTCCGTTCCTGGATGATGCTGCAAAACCGGGTAACCCACTTGCCATTAGCTGGAAGGATATTATTTTAATTGCCGGTGGTATTTTCCTGTTGATCAAAAGCACACTGGAGATTCATCATAAACTTGAAAAATCAACTCAGGCGGCGGGAACGGTGGCCGGTGCTGCATTTGGTGCCGTGCTGTTTCAGATTGTGATGGTGGATGCGGTGTTTAGTGTGGATAGTATATTAACAGCAATCGGTTTGGTTGAAAGCATCGTTATCATGATCATTGCTGTAGTGGTGAGTATGATTGTAATGCTCATTTTTGCGGGCCCTATCACCCGCTTTATCAACAAACATCCTTCGCTCCAGATTTTAGCACTGGCGTTTTTAATTGCTATTGGAATTATTTTAATTGCCAATGGTTTTCACCAGAGCTTCAACAAAGGATATATCTATACCGCACTGGCGTTTGCCCTGGTAGTTGAAATGATCAATATTCGTATGAGGCGGAACAGGGAGAATGTAACGTTGAATACAAATAATGAGAAGTGAATGAATAAATGAATATCATAGCTGTTGATACATCATCAGGCAGCCATTTCTTTGTTGTATTTGTTACGGTAGTCAAGTGGTGAGAGCCCGGTTATTTTTTTGAACATTTCCCGGAAGGCCTTGGTATCATTATAACCCACTTCATACATCACTTCATTCACTGTTTTACGACCTACTTCTAATTGTTTTTTAGCAGCTTCGATCTTTACACGCTGTATGTATTCAGCAACAGAATTTTGAGTTGCCTTTTTAAACCGTCTTTCAAATGTGCGCCGGCCAATAGAAAACCTGTCGGCCAATGCATCTACTGTAATTTTTTCTGTGATATTGGTTTCAATAAAGTCCTGTGCCTGTTTAATATCGTCATCTTCATGGATCTTTTGTCCTTTGAACATGGAAAAGGGCGATTGACTTTTACGGTCAATATCCAGTACAAAGAATTTGGATGCAAGAATAGCCAGTTCCCTGTTGGTATATTTTTCTACCAGATGCAACAACAGGTTCCAGTATGAACTGGCACCACCGCTTGTATAGATCCCGTTTTGCTCAGTTACCACTTTGGAATCCACAAGGTCAACATCCGGAAACATCATTCTGAATTCATTCGCAAATAACCAATGCGTGCTGCATGGTTTGCCTTTTAACAACCCTGTTGAAGCAAGTATAAAAGCTCCCAAACAAAGACTTGCCACTTCACATCCGTTCTTGTAATGCTTCATAACCCATGGTAAAAAATCACGATTCAGGTGAATGGCATGTTCAATATTGCCGCTAATAGCAGGTATAATAATCAACTCAGGTTTGGCAGCATTCTTTAGTGTGGTATCAGTATGAATGGTAAATACGCCATCCATTAATTTCACTTCTTTGGTAAGGCCCACCAATTGTACATTGAACAAAGGGGCATGCCCTTTGCTCTTTAAAAATTCATTTACGGCAGTAAACATATAACGGGGGTCTGCAACGGCTTCCACTACTGCTGTTTCAGGAACAAGTATGGCAATCTGTTTCATGTGTAAATTTTTATTGATTTTGGCCATATAGGATACCTGTAAAAATCATCATCGCTGTTTGAATTAATGAACTTGATACTCTTTACAGGTAGTTCATGATTCTTGAATAGAAAGTAAAGATAAAAGGAATGCCTGTCGCAAACAACCCCTAACAATGTCGTAAAACCACAGCACAGAGGTGAAATTGTGAAATTAGTTTTGTGATATCAAATCAAAAACAAAATGGCACAGATCAACGCTTACATTAATTTCAATGGCAATGCCCGTGAGGCCATGAGCTTTTACAAAGAATGCTTTGGAGGCGAGTTGATGATGCAGAAAATTGCAGAGTCACCCATGGCGGCACAATTGCCAACAGATATCGGAAATAAGATCCTGCACAGTCATTTAAACAGTAATGGCTTTGTACTTATGGCCAGCGATTGTATAGGAGAAACAGTTGTACAGGGAGATAATGTGTGGCTGAATGTGAATTGCAACAGCGATGAGGAGATCCACAATTTTTTTGATGCATTGGCGCAAGGAGGAAAAATAACAGAACCCTTGCATCAAACATTTTGGGGTGCTACATTTGGAATACTCACAGATAAGTTCGGGATCAACTGGATGTTCAACTACAATAAAAAGTGAAAGCAATGATTCAGGGATGCGGCAGATCAATCTTTTTCCCAAACAGCAAAGTAATCCACAACAATAAATAACAACCAAACAACAAATAAAATGAAAAAGCAAATTTTTATTAACCTGCCGGTGACAGATCTTAAAAAGTCAATGGCCTTTTATACAGCTATTGGATTTACAAATAATCCACAGTTTACTGATGAAACAGCAGCCTGTATGGTGTTAACAGATGAAATTTTTGTAATGCTGCTTACACATGAAAAATTAGCAACGTTTACAAACAAAGCAATCATTGATGCTAAAAAATATGTTGGCGCTATTAATTGCATTTCGGTAAGCAGCGTAGAAGAAGTAAACACCATGGCCAACAATGCCATTAATAATGGAGGTTTAGAGCCCTCGCCTCCGCAAGACTATGGCTTTATGCAGCAACGAAGTTTTGAAGATCCTGATGGCAATCACTGGGAGGTGATTTATATGGACATGAGTAAGTTCCCGGGTTAAATCATTGTTTCATACCATAAAAGAATTCATATGAGCATACAAAAAATTACACCCTGTTTATGGGTTGAAAAGGATGCTAAAAAAGCAGCGAAGTATTATCTATCCATTTTCAAAAAAGGAAAAATAAAATCGTACAGAGCCTATAAAGACATCCCCGGCCCGAGCGGAGATTTTGATATAGCAACCATCCGCATTCTGGATATGGATTTTCAGATATTGGCAGCCGGACCATTATTCAAATTCAATGAAGCAGTATCTTTCGTTATTACCTGTAAAGACCAGGCAGAAGTAGATTACTATTGGAAAACGCTTACAGCCAAAGGCGGAAGCGAAGGCCCCTGCGGATGGCTGAAAGATAAATACGGGCTTTCCTGGCAGGTAGTACCGCAGCAGTACTTCAAATTGGAACAAAGTAAAAGCAAAACAAAAAGATTGTACGCATTAAACGCAGTGCTGAAGATGAAAAAAATCATTATTGCTGATTTGGAAGAGAACACATCAAACAAATAACTTCATAACCTTATAAACAACAATCATGGCAACAAAAATCACAGTAGAAGCAACGATCAACGCACCTGTTGAAAAAGTTTGGAACTATTGGAACGAACCACGCCACATCATCCGCTGGTGCAGCGCATCAGACGACTGGTGCACATTAAAAGCAAGCAATGATCTAAAGCCCGGAGGAATGCTCAGCAGCACCATGGCCGCAAAAGATGGCAGTTTCAGTTTTGATTTTGGAGGTGTGTATGACGTGGTGAAACATCATGAGTTCATTGAATACACTATGGATGATGGAAGAAAAGTGTCTGTACGTTTTACAACCAATGGGAATGACACAACCATTGTGGAAACATTTGATGCAGAAACTGAAAATCCACTTGAAATGCAGCAACAGGGCTGGCAGGCAATTCTCAACAATTTTAAAAAACACACAGAAGGCATCAATCAACTGGAAGTGATCCACTTTGCAACTCACATCAATGCACCTGTTGAAAAAGTGTTCAGTATCATGCTGGAAAAAGATACATACAATCAATGGACAGCAGAATTCAATCCTACCTCCACGTATGAAGGCTCCTGGCAAAAAAATTCAAAGATCTTATTTGTAGGCACCAGCCAAGACGGTGAAAAAGAAGGCATGGTTAGCCGTATAAGAGAACATGTGCCCAACAGGTTTATAAGTATTGAACATTTAGGTTTGGTTAAAGGAGATGAAGAGATCACCTCGGGCAAGGAAGTAGAAGGATGGACAGGGTGTCTTGAAAATTATACATTCTTCAATGACAACGGCAAGACATTACTGGAAGTGGATATGGATGCCAATACAGATTTTAAATCCTATTTTGAAGCAGCCTGGCCTAAAGCTTTGAATAAGCTAAAGGCTATTTGTGAGAATTAATTATCAATCACCTAAATCAATAATTTATATGGCAAGTAAAACAAACAAGGTACTCTATTGGGTATTTACCATCCTGTTTGGAGGGCTTATGATCTTTTCATCAATTGGCGGTATTGAACCTAATGCCCAAACTGTTGAAATATTTCATAATTATTTGGGATACCCCATTTATTTTATTCAGTTCATCAGTTGGGCAAAAATTTTGGGAGTCATCGCCATTCTTATACCCGGTTTTCCAAAGATCAAAGAATGGGCTTATGCAGGTTTGTTTTTTGATCTGGTGGCTGCTGTATATTCAGGAATTGCTGTTGCTGGCAAATTTGATCCGATGATGCTTACCATGTTAATGTGGATTGTACCCGGAATTCTTTCCTATTATTTCTTCCATAAACTGAATAACAGTTAATGAGCGTAGTAACTAAAAAAGCAGAAACCGGATCAAAATGATCCGGTTTCTTTATTTCGGGAGACCGAAGGGTTTCGAACCCTCGACCCTCAGAACCACAATCTGATGCTCTAACCAACTGAGCTACGGTCTCCGTAAATGGGCAGCAAAAATAAGGCAATTCTGCTTTTAGAACAAATCGACTCAGATCAAAAATATTTCAACGACATTTGCTGCCATTTTATTCAAACATGAATTACTGGCTCGTTTTAATACCCATTATTTCTGCATTCATTGGCTGGTTCACCAACTGGATCGCTATCAAAATGCTGTTTCATCCAAAACAACCCATTACCGTATTAGGTATAACCATACAGGGAATTTTTCCCAAAAGACAGGAGCAGTTTGCCGTAAAACTGGGAAAACTGGTAAGTGAGCAACTTTTGTCATTCAATGATATTGAACAAAAACTTACCAATACCGCTAATCTACAAAAGATGATGCCCCAAGTGGAGCAGCATATTGATTATTTCCTGCGGGAAAAACTGAGCGAAACAATGCCCATGATCAGTATGTTCATAGGCGATAAAACCATTGAAAAACTGAAGGCGACCCTTACAGCTGAATTGGAGCGTCTCTTTCCCTCACTTATCAAAAACTATACTTCTTCACTGAAAAACGAACTTGACCTGGAGCAGATCGTTACAGAAAAAGTAAAGAATTTTTCAAGCGATCAGTTAGAAGCTATCTTATACCAGGTAATGAGCCGTGAGTTTAAGTTTGTTGAAATTATCGGCGGTGTGCTGGGCTTTTTGATCGGGCTGCTGCAGATAGCCATCACCCTTCTCACAAACTAACAACCATTTATCCTTTTCCATGGCTTTCTGAACAACCTTTTTTCCGCAAAAAGGGTTATAGATACCGTTCATACCAAAAAAACTGTACAGGCGCATGCAGAAAGTCAAATTTGCGTCCAAACCATATCAAAAACAAAAGCATGAGACTTTTAACACTCCTAGTAATCGTTCTTTTTTCAACTGCAACTTATGCACAAATACCTGGTGGCGGTAATCGTCCCGGTGGTGGTGGCCAACAAATGAATATGGGCCGCCTCTATGGAAAAATAGTTGACAGCAAAACAGGCAAGCCCATTGATGCTGCAACTGTTACACTTACGCAAAATAAGTTTGACAGTGTTTCCAAAACAAGGAAAGATGTCATCGTCAACGGTCAGTTAACCAAAGCCAACGGTGAGTTTAGTCTTGAGGGACTGAACATTATGGCCCAATACAAGCTAAAGATCACAGCGATTGGTTACAAAGTTGTAGAACAAAAAGCCGGTTTTACACTCAGCAATACAGGTGGCGATATGAGCCAGATGCTGAACAATATTGATAAAGATCTTGGCAACATTAAACTGGAAGAAGAAATTAAACAATTGGGTGAAGTTGTAGTTACCGGTGAAAAACCAACTCTTCAATTAGGAATTGACCGTAAAATATTCAATGTAGATAAGAATATTGTATCACAAGGTGGTACCGCTGTGGATGTAATGCGTAATGTGCCCACTGTAACTGTGGATGTGGATGGTAATGTAACTATGCGTAATAATGCTCCCCAGTTGTTTGTTGATGGCAGACCCACTGTATTAACGCTGGATCAAATTCCAGCTGATGCCATTCAAAGTGTTGAATTGATCACCAACCCTTCAGCTAAGTTTGATGCCAGCGGTGGGCAAAGTTCCATCATCAACGTTGTACTGAAAAAGAATAAAAGAGTGGGTTACAGCGGTGGTATTCGTGCAGGTGTTGATATGCGTGGAAGATTGAATGGTGGATTAGACATCAATGTGCGCCAGGGTAAAGTAAACTTCTTTGCCAATGTAGGAATGAACCAGCGTAAGTCCATTTCATTTGGTGAAACAGACAGGATTCAAAAACCAGTAGGACCTTTCCCTGCGAACAATATGTTTACCAGAAATCGTAACGTGAGCCTTGGTGGCTTTTTGTTTGGCCGTACGGGTTTTGACTTTTTCATCAATAACCGCAACACTATCAGTATTACCGGCAATTTTGGCGGAGGTAATTTTGATTTTGATGATATTAATAATATCCGTTATGATACCCCCTCTACAGCCGGTTTGCAAAATGAATTTCGCCTGACAAATGGAATTAATGAATTTAGAAATGTTGGTGGGCAGATCAGTTACAAACACAATTTTGCCAAACCCGGAAAAGAATTAACAGCCGATGTAACTTTTAACAGGAGCAGAAGCGAAAACGACCAGGTTATAGATTTTACACGCTTCGATGCCGGTGGCAACTTTTTGAACAAGGGTGCTGTACAGGATATTGATGGTGGTGGCAGAAATAAATTTTTAGTGGGACAAATTGATTATGTAAACCCCATTAACGAAAATATGAAGTGGGAAGCCGGTGCCCGTACACAAATAAGATGGTTTGAAAGTTTTCAGTTCAACAAACTTGATGGCATATTTATTCCTGAACTCAGCAACGAGTTTCAATATGTAGACTATGTACACGCTGCCTACGCCACGTTCTCGCAAAAAATAAAGAAGGCGAACTTCAATTATCAATTAGGTTTACGTGCAGAAAGTTCTGAGTATGATGGAGAGCAAATTGGCAAGAGCGGTCGTTTTCAGAATCAATTCCCATTGGCACTATTCCCCAGCGTTTTTCTTTCGAAATCAATTAAAGAAAACCAGGATTTACAGTTAAACTATACAAGAAGGATCAATCGTCCAAGTTTCTTCCAATTGTTGCCGAATACTGATTTTAGTGATGTATTTAACTTCCAAACCGGTAACCCAAATCTTAAACCTGAATTTACCAACTCACTGGAGTTAAGTTATCAATTAACTTATGGTGAAAAGAAAAATACATTTCTTCTTACCCTTTTCGGGAAACAAACGAATAATTTAATTGCACGCTATCAGGATAGAATTACTATTGCCAGCGGAATTGATACGCTTGCAACTACATGGATTAATGCTGATAAAAGTTATGCAGCAGGTCTTGAGTTAGTATTCAGAAATACGATCACCAAGTTCTGGGAGATCAATTACAATGCTAACTTCTACTACTCCAAGATCAACGGCAGTGCACAAGTTCCCGATCTTGAAAATGAGCGTAACAGCTTTTTCTTCAAACTCAACAACACCTTCCGTTTAGGTAAAGGATGGACTGCTCAATTGAGCGGTGATTACAACAGTCGTTCTATTCTGCCCGTTTCCAGCGGCCGTGGCGGTGGTGGCGGCGGACGTATGGGTGGTTTTGGTGGCTTTGGTGGCGGCCAGCTCTCTACCACCCAAGGTTATATTGATGCCAACTATTATATGGATCTCGGTATCAGAAAAGAATTTAAAGTAAAGAAAACAAATACAGCTACTATATCATTGAACTGGAGTGATGTGTTAAGTACACGTAAGAATATTGTGTATGCAACATCCGCATTTCTTGATCAAACAAGCTGGAGAAGAAGAGACCCCACTTTCGTGCGGTTAAACTTCAGCTACCGTTTTGGTAAATTTGACGCATCTCTTTTCAAACGTAAGAACACAAGAGTTGAAATGGATGATGCTAATGGTGTACAGTAATAATTAAGAAATGTATAAAAAAACTCCCCTGTAAAATGCAGGGGAGTTTTTTTATGTTATTGACATTCATTTTCCATTTTGTTTTCCGCCAAGCATAGGTACAAAAGAAAATGCATCGAATACTTCTTCATCAAATCCTCCGTCTGCCCGTTTAGTCAGGCGCTTCATACGTTGGTGTTCGCCCTCGTCTACAGGTATCACCATCTTACCACCGGGTTTTAATTGTTCCATTAACTTAGGTGGTACAAATGGTGCAGCAGCAGTAATGATCACTTTGTCAAATGGTGCAAAAGTGGGCAATCCTTCAAATCCATCGCCAAAAAAGAATTTAATAGAAGGATATTTCTTTAGAAATGGAAATGCTGTTTTATTGAAATCAAATAATTTTTTCTGCCGTTCAATGGTGTACACATTGGCTTTCATTTCACCCAGCACACAAGCCTGGTAGGCACTGCCCGTTCCTATCTCCAGTACTTTATCATAAGGTTTTATTTCCAGCAATTGTGTTTGATAAGCTACTGTATAAGGTTGTGAAATCGTTTGCCCTTCTTCAATCGGAAAAGCTCTGTCTTCATAGGCAATTTCATCAAATGCAGTATCAAGGAAATAATGTCTTGGGATATTATTGACAGCATCCAGCACACGTTCATCAGTAATGCCTTTGCTGCGTAATACATCCACTAATTTCTTGCGAAGTCCTTTATGACGGTACGTATCTTCAAATCGTCTCATAAACAGATGCAAGATAAGAACTCAAAATGTAGATACATAAAATAAACCGGTCACTGTATTGTCTTGCTTCCGACATAAATTACTTTTCCGGATCAACTAACTTTAACCTGTGAGAAAAGTCAATTTCTTCCAGATTGTTGTATGTTGCAGTACGATTGTACCGGCCGCCAGCTTTTCACAATCAGATACTTCTTTCATCAGCTCAATTCCGCAAAAAGATTTTTTGCAACTCTATGCCGGCAGTTTTTCGAGGTCAATTGACTTTTGCTCAACAATCAAAGAATCACAACCACCTGAAATCAGGTACTCCCCCAATTCATCTGCCTTTTGCGGTTTTGTGTTAGGCTATAAAAAAATAACACTTTATGGTGATGTGGCCCTGCCTTTGTTTACCAAAGTAAACAGAACCCAATCAGATGTAAGGGCTTTCACATTTTTCCTTTCTTACTTTAAATCAAAATGGGGTATTACAGGTTTTGCCGGGTACAACAGGGGTTTGCTGATGCGTATTGAAAACATGAACGCCTCCTACAATTCAAGAACAGACATTAGAATGTATCATGCAGGTGCACACCTGTACAGGATATTCAATGCTTCCAAATTTTCATTTATTGCTGCTAACAGCCAACAAATGCTGCAACTGAAATCTGCCGGGAGTTTTATTTTGAAAGCCACACCTTCTTTCAGACTTATTAAAACACCGGAAAGTATTATTCCGTTTGAAAAAAGTAAATATCATCTTACCGGTGAGATGATGACAACGAGACAAATACAATTACTATCGCTGCAGGTAAAACCGGGCTATACTTATAATTTCATCGTACCAAATACTTATTTTTTTATAGCCCCTTCTTTTTTTGCAGGCACAGGCATTGATTACCATTTTTTGCAACAGCCCAACAAACAAATAAATGGTTTCAACCTCAATTTGGGTTATCGTTTCAAAACAACAGCCGGCATTAACAACAACAAATATTTTCTAACGGCAGAGTTTTTGAGAGATCACTCCAGATCATACCTGTACCGATCTGAAGTAAAAAATACGTATGTGGAATGTACTTTAAACTTCGGTCTTCGTTTTTGAAATCTATTTCAACTTCATATCACTTATGATTCCCTGTATATATGTCTTCAACCGCTCATGAACAGCATCAAAATTTTCTGCTTTATCTAATTTTGCATTTACACTGAAATAAAATTTAATCTTGGGTTCTGTACCACTTGGTCTTGCAGATATCTTACTGCCATCAGCTAAAATAAATTGCAACACATTTGACTTGGGTAAGTCGATCACCCAGCTTTCACCTGTTTGCAGGTTCTTTCCAACTTTCAATTCATAATCCAGCAGTTGTACCACCGCACTTCCATTAATGGTTTTGGGAGGATTACTTCTGTATCCTTCCATCATATCGGCAATTTCTTTCTGCCCATTCATTCCCTTCTTGGTGATAGAGATGAGGTCTTCCAGGTAAAATCCATACTGCACATATAATTCAATCAACTTGCTGAACAGCGAACGGCCTTTGTCTTTTTCATAAGCAGCCATTTCACATAACAATGCTACCGCACTAATAGCATCTTTGTCTCTTACCTTATCACCAATCATCAATCCAAAACTTTCTTCACCACCAATAATATAATTTTGCTTTCCTTCTTCTGCTTTGATCATGGAAGATATCCATTTAAAACCTGTAAGCACATTGTAACAGGCAACACCATTTTGCCTGGCTATTTCATCGATCAGTTCTGTTGTTACAATGGTTTTGATCACCATATCATTGGGCTGAGCAATGCCTTTTGCTTTTCTTGCCTCGATCATATAATTGAAAGCAAGTACGGCGGTTTGGTTACCATTCATCAATACCCAATTACCATGATTATCTTTAATACCAATCCCTACCCTGTCGCTATCAGGATCAGTACCTAATAAAATATCAGCATTTAATTCCTGTGCTTTCTTCAATCCAATGCTCATGGCTTCCTTCTCTTCAGGGTTTGGATAAACGACTGTTGGAAAATTACCATCAGGTTTACTTTGTTCTTCAACAACAGTAACATTGGTGAACCCAAAAGTTTTGAGCACTTGCGGTGCCAGCATAATTCCCGTGCCATGTATGGGTGTGTAAACGATCTTAAGCTCATGTTGCCTGGCAATTACTTCAGGATAAACACTCAGACTCTTGACCATCTTAATATATTCTTCATCCATATCCTTCCCAATGATGGTGATATTACTTTCACCCCCGCTCCATTTCACATCATCCACTGAATGTATTTGATCCACTTCTGTAATTACATTTTTATCATGTGGTGGCACCAGTTGTGCACCATCATCCCAATACGCTTTATAGCCATTGTATTCTTTTGGATTGTGTGAGGCTGTACAAACCACGCCGCCTTTTCCTTTATGAAAACGAATAGCATAAGAAATTTCAGGTGTGGGTCGTAATGCTTCAAACAACAACACTTTAATACCATTGGCTCCCATTACATTGGCAACGATCTCTGCAAAAAGGCGACTATTGTTACGACTGTCATGCCCTACTACCACTTTGATTTCTTCATTGGGAAAACTTTTCTTGAGATAATTGGCATACCCCTGTGTAGCCATACCCACTGTGTATTTGTTCATGCGGTTGGTGCCAATGCCCATGATACCACGCAAACCACCGGTACCAAACTCAAGATTCCGGTAAAAAGAATCAGCCAGTTCATCAGGATTTGATGCCTGAAGTTTTTTGATCTCTTCTTTTACAGATGGGTCAAAATTGCCGGAAAGCCATTTTTCTACATTGGCCTGAATCGTTGCTTGCATAACAGTTGGTTTAAGAAACCAAATATATCATTCTCCATTGTTACTTCCATCCGGACGTAAAGCAATTTTTTGAAGAAAATAAGTGCCTGCTTATAAAACCGCTGACGGGGATTTAACCGCCGTCAGGGTTTTTCGTATTTTGCACCCACCTATGGGTTTCAAAAGCCGCATCCAAAAACTTTGCTGTTGTATTTGTGTAATGGTTTTGCTCTTGCCTGCTGCAAAAGCCCAACCTGCATTTCTGCCGCCTTCCGATGTGTACAGACCTGAACGTTTACGAAAAGTAGTGATCGGTGAATCGGTGCTGTTCGTAGTAACATCTGTTGGTCTGTATTATTTATGGTATAAAAAATTTCCAAAAAGCCGTTTCCATTTTTTGAATGATAACCGGGAATGGTTCATGATTGATAAAGTGGGGCATGCTACCACTGCTTACACGCTTGCTACCATGCATCATGATCTTATGCGCTGGAGCGGTGTAAAACCTTCCACAGCTATTGCCACGAGTGCCCTTTCGTCTGTAGCGTATATGAGCATCATTGAAATTTTTGATGGCTTCTCCAAAGAATGGGGTTTTTCAAAAGGTGATATGATCGCAAACATCAGCGGAGCTGCTTTGTTTGCAGCACAACAGCATTGGTGGGGAGAGCAACGGATGAACTTAAGAGTTTCAGCCAGTTTTTCGCCCTATGCAAAACATAATCCAAAACTACTGGGTGATAACTGGGCATCAAGGCTGATGAAAGATTATAACGGTCAAACGTACTGGCTTTCTGTAAACATCAGATCCTTTTTGAAAGCAGATAGTAAGTTTCCGGCCTGGCTGAATGGTGCCGTTGGTTATGGTGCTGATGGTATGATTGGCGGTACTACCAATCCTTCCACGATTGATGGAAAAGAGATTCCCTTTTTTAAACGAAAGCAACAATTTTATTTAGGATTAGATGCTGACTTTAACCGTCTTGATGTATCACCCGGAGTAAGTGTGCCTTTGTATCTCTTACAGTTCATCAAAACACCTGCACCTGCGGTTGAACTCAATTCAGAAGGAAAGATTATATTGCGGCCCGTACAATTCTAACATTTGTGGCTGAATACTTGCTTATTGCACTGATACTGGTGTTTTTAATGACTTACTTGTTGCGCTCCATTCTCATGGTGGGATATGAATATTTGAAGTACAAAAGCAAACGTGAGCAGGCAGGGGAGTTGCTGAGCGATCTTGTAAAGATCATTATTGGGCTAAAGCCTATTTTTCAACGCAAGCTTGAACCGAAAGGCTATGACTTTAAAGTGCAGCAACGCTTTCAAAAAAAATTCACCATTTATTACATCATTATTTGGGTAAGCCTGTTTCTCATTCTTTTTCTGGTTGCAAAAATTTATCTTGACGCTTTTTAACTACCATTGAAAATTATGCTGTACAGTTGGTGCATTCAACCGGTAACTCTGTGTATTGTTATTGGCTTTAAAATGAATAATGTTGATCTGCCCGTCTCTTAATTGATACAACACATCGTTATAAACGGTAGCTGTTTTGAAAGGCGAAACATTTTTCACCACTAAATAATTCCAAACGGCTTCCTGCTCTTTTTCAAATCCCAGCATTTCATAGGTTACGGGTTTACCATCAAGAATCAGTTTAAAATGCTGCTGAAGATATTTGTAAATCAAAGCCTGGTGATCGGCTTTCTGCTTTTCATCACTTAGTGTTATGGATCTTTTTGTTTCAGCCTTCAATGCATCTTCCAGGTCATCGATAAAAATTTTACAGGCAATTTGCAGTTCTTTCTGCTGGGGCCTGTATTCAATTTCAGTAACACTCATGTAGAATGGATGCTTTACAAAAGAACCAAAAACCAAGAAGCAAATCCCTAAAAAAAGCATCCTCCTGCCCATAACCGGCAATTGATAACCGCTACGCCGCCGTTCGTGTAATTTTCCCTCTTTTCGAACATTAAATTTCATGGGTACAAACTTCTGATTTATTTTCCATGCTTCAATCACCAATTGTATAGTAATGGGCGATTTTGGCTTTTATTTTAAAGAAGGGATCTTTCACATCACCGATTGGAAAGGCTATGACCATATCCTGTTTGTGATGGCCCTTTGTCTCCCTTATTTGCTGAAAGATTGGAAACAAATTCTCATTCTCGTTACTGCGTTCACTATCGGTCACAGTATCACACTGGCCTTGAGTGTTTTCAATAAGATCATCATCAGCAGTACGTGGATCGAGTTCCTGATCCCCATCACTATCCTCATTACAGCTTTAGAAAATCTGTCTCAAAAAAATACAGATCAGCAGCATACACGCTGGAGATATATTTCAGCGCTCATTTTTGGTTTGATCCATGGCATGGGTTTCAGCAATTATTTAAAAAGCATGCTGGGCAAAGATGAAAGCATCATCACCCAATTACTGGCGTTTAATATTGGACTGGAAGTGGGTCAACTGTTGATCGTGGCTGTAGTAGTGATCCTATCGTTCATTGCTATACAAATCTTCAATGCAAAACGAAAAGAATGGAACCTCTTTGTTAGCGGAGGCATTTTTGGTTTATCATTTGTAATGGCATTAGAACGTTTACCTTTTTAAAAAACCCTCAATTATGAATATGCGTTTATTGATTCTTTGTTTATTGCTGAGTACGGGTTTGATGGCCCAACCGCCATTGAGCAACCCTGGCAGCAATCATGGTAACCGCTTTGAGCAATTAGGTTATTTGCTGCAAAGCCCTAATGAATACCGCACTGCCAGCGGTGCACCGGGACCCAAGTATTGGCAACAACGTGCAGATTATAACATTACTGCTGAGTTGGATGAAGCCAATCTTCGTTTAACCGGCAGCGAAACCATTACTTACACCAACAATTCACCTGATCCTCTCACCTACCTGTGGTTACAGTTGGATGGTAATTACCAGGAGGCAGGTGCAGATGTCATGTTTACCAACCGCAGCCGCATGGATGCAAGCATGACCAATAGCCAGTTAAAAAACATTGAACCATGGCGCAACTCCAAAGAACAGGGCCTGGGTGTAAAGATCACCAAATGTGTAGATGCAACAGGTAAAGCATTGCCTTATACCATCAACAAAACCATGATGCGTATTGATTTACCAACAGCATTAAAACCCGGACAAAAATTTATTTTCAGCATTGACTGGAATTATAAAATTCCTAACCGTGGTGTAGATCGTGGCCGCAGTGGTTATGAAATTGTGGGTGAAGATGAGAACAAAGTATTTTGTATGACCCAGTGGTATCCACGCATGGCTGTGTACAGTGATTTCCAGGGTTGGCAGCATTTACAATTCACCGGTGGTGCTGAGTTTGCACTCAACTTTGGTAACTACAATATGAAGCTGACAGTTCCTGCTGATTTCATTGTATCATCAACAGGTGAATGCAGCAATTACCAGCAAGTATTGACACCCGCACAGTTGCAACGCTGGAACAAAGCACAAAATGCAACGGATGTAATGGAAGTGGTAACACTGGAAGAAGCCATTGCCAATGAAAAAGATAAATCAACGGACAAAAAAACATGGAACTATACAGCAGAGAATGTTCGTGATGTGGCCTGGGTTACAAGTCGTAAACTCATTTGGGATGCTATGCCTACGTATGTGAATGGCAAAAAAGTAATGGCGATGAGCTATTACCCAAAAGAAGCTTACAACCTCTGGAGAAAATATTCTACAAAAGTTACAGCACACACACTCAAAGTATATTCAAAACATACAACACCCTATCCTTATCCTGTTGCCATTAGTGTGGAAGGAAGCCAGGGAATGGAATATCCCATGCTGGCCATCAACTTTGGCCGTTGTGAAAAAGATGGTACATACAGTGAAGCAACAAAATATGGAATGATCGGTGTGGTGATCCATGAAGTGGGTCATAACTTCTTCCCCATGATCGTGAACAGTGATGAGCGCCAATACTGGTGGATGGATGAAGGGTTGAATACGTTCACTCAATTCTTAACCGAACAGGAATTTGATAACAACTATCCCTCCCGTCGTGGCCCTGCACATTTGATCACCGATTATATGCGTTTACCAAAAGATCAATTAGAACCTATAATGACCATGGGTGATAATGTGGTGAATGTTGGTGCCAATGCCTATGCAAAAGCAGCCACCGGTTTGAACATCTTGCGTGAAACGATTATGGGAAGAGAGTTGTTTGATTTTGCTTACAGGGAATATGCACGCCGTTGGGCATTCAAACATCCAACACCTGCTGATCTTTTCCGTACCATGGAAGATGCAAGTGGTGTTGATCTTGATTGGTTCTGGCGTGGATGGTATTACGGAACTGACCCGGTTGATATTTCACTCGATACTGTGAAATGGTATAAGATGAACAATGCACAAAATGCAGCCATGTTCCGTCAGCAACCGTTTGAGCAAATTGGCAAACAACGTAACAAAGAAGATAAGAGCATTACGTTTGCTACCGATGCTGATACAAGCCTTCGTGATTTTTATTACTACAACCGTAATGCAGATGCCATGTACATCATTCAGCAGCGTGAAAATGGAGCTGCTGCCAATGCAGATAAAGAAAATGCAGCACAGTGGGCCAATAAAAACTTCTACGAGTTAACCTTCAATAATAAAGGCGGCATGGTGATGCCGATTATTGTTGAGTTTACATTCAAAGATGGTACGAAGGAAGTAGATCGTATTCCTGCAGGCATCTGGAAGTTGAATGAAAAGCAGGTAACCAAAGTGTTCATCAAGGACAAAGAAGTTGCCAGCATTCGTTTGGATCCTATGCGTGAAACAGCTGATATCAATGAAGAAAATGGTTTGTGGCCGGTGAAAGAAATGCCCAGTCGTTTTGATCTGTTCCGTGCAGGCGGTGGCGGCGCACGTGGACAAAGCGGTGGAGGCAACTCTATGCAGCGTGCACAAAAGCAGTAATGCATAACCACTAAGTACACAAGGTATTTCACAAAGGGCACTATCCAGTGCCCTTTGTGTTTTTTTGTCATCGTGTTCTTCGTGGTTAAAAAACTTACTATAACTTAGACTCCATGAAATCACTCATCACTTTTCTTCTTCTGTTTTCCTCTTTCGAACTCTTGGCCTCCCGTGTTGATACCATTGCTGTGTACAGCAACAGCATGAAGAAGCAGATCAAATGTGTGGTGATTACGCCCAACAGTTATAAGAAGAAGAACACAGGTTTTCCGGTTGTTTATTTATTACATGGCCATAGCAGCAATTATGCAGGATGGATCAAAGAAGCACCACAACTCCGGCAAAAAGCAGATGAACTGCAAATGATCTTTGTTTGCCCGGATGGTGGTTACGGCAGTTGGTATTTCGACAGCCCCGTTGACAGCAGCTTTAAATATGAAACCTTCATGATAAAGGAATTGGTTCCCTATGTTGATGCACATTACAAAACACTCCCTCAAAAAAAATACAGGGCCATTACGGGTTTAAGTATGGGCGGGCATGGCGCTTTGTACCTGGGTATACGTAACAAAGAAGTATTTGGTTCTGCCGGTTCTATCTGTGGTGGTGTAGACATCAGGCCCTTTCCTAAAAAATGGGATTTGGAAAAACGATTAGGCGATACTATTTGTTGTAAACAAAACTGGGAAGACCATACGGTGATCAATGCGGCCAACCAATTAAAGAATGGCGACCTGCAACTGATCATTGATTGTGGTTTGGGTGATTTTTTCCTGGCTGTAAACCGTGCCTTACATCAAAAATTAATGCAAATGAATATAGACCATGATTATACCGAACGCCCCGGCAAACATGATAAAGCCTATTGGAGCAATGCTGTTGATTTTCATTTGTTGTTTTTTAAGAAAGGGTTTGAGGGAAAGTGAAACAGCAGATTGTACTAACGAAAACCTTTCTGCCAGTAGCCAAGTACAATTAGTTTAACACTATTCCATTGATTTTCAAAAACGTTTTTTTAAATTAGTAGTGAGTATACTAACAGAAATACACGTGTTAGCAGCAACTATAATGAGACCACATCTATATACCATACTTTTACTACTTAATTTTACTTTTCACGCTAAATCTCAGACAGATGATCGTGAATTTAAAAAATGGCAATATTTCAACGTTCCAAGCAATGAAGACACTGTTTACTCATATAACCTTTGCGACACTAATTGGATAGTATACAAAAAGAATAAGCTCCTCTTGACAAGGCAAATGGGTGACACGACAGATTGGGAATATCTACCATTTAAAACTCCAACGCCAAAGTCATACAGTAAGATGGAAGAATTTTCTGGAAAAAAATCCTTCATAAAAGTAAATGACGGGTATTTAGTTGCATTCTGGCGTGGAGAATTTGGAGCAAGCATGTTTTGGTTTTCAGATGACGGAACGAGCAATTATAAAATTCCAGGCGCAAGTGCAGTTCAATTTATTTCCCGTGACGGGGAAATCTTTGCTATTAACGGCTTAGACCATTTAAACATGTCAAGCGGCAGAATCCTAAAAATTAGTAAGGTTAACGACAAATGGGTTGCAAGCACGTATGTGGAATTACCATTTGCTCCCTATACCATCTTGCTTGACTCAAAAAATGAATTTATTGTGGTTATGTCTAATAATTTAATACGAGTAAATAAGAATAAGAGAATAAAAACGATTTTAAAGACAGATTTTTGGCAAGGTCTATATCCGACAAGCTCTGTTATTGAATATGATAATGTTTATATCGGAATGAGAAAAGGAATTTATCAATTCAATTTGAGGACAAAGGAAAGCAAGTGGCTGCTACCACAATAGCTGCTACTAACATGGCATTGGCAATATGGCGGGGCGTCGAAAATATTCTCAGTTTTTTTTCGTTATTCAGCTTCTGTTTCGGCAAACGAATAACGCCAAGCAACAGAATAAGCAATGACCTTTTTTCGCCCCTGTTGGTGTTCCCCCTTGTTGATAAAAGAACCAATGATGAATCAACGCACACCGCCCTCGTTCGGTGTTATCACCAACGAGGTCATCATAGGTAAATAGCACAGAACCTGTAATGCTAATTTCCTCAGTTTCAGTCTGTAAACGGACACTTACATCATATAAATCACTTGCTACAGTGACTTAACTACAGCGTACACTGTCTTAATTACATTGTACAGTCAATCAATTGATACGTCCAGTGGATAAATGAGCCCTTGCAATCAATAAATCGTTCGGTACAGTCAGTATATGAATTCTTACAGTCGATAAATCAACCGTTACAGTGATTGAATTACAGCGTACACTGTCTTAATTGCATCGTACATTCAATAAATCAACAACTACAGTAAATAAATATCCGCCTTATCATCAATACCGGCTCAGTATTCCCGGGAGATCCTTCGTTCCTCAGGATGACAAGCATTCTGAACAATCAATAAAAGTGGAGCATCAGTTCTGCTAGTCAATAAAGTTGTCTTTCTGACGAAGGAGGAATCCGCCGGTACAAAATAAAAAACCTCCTGTAAAAACAGGAGGCGGGAACGTTTCTGTATATAAATGGGAACTAAAAGATGAGTTGATTAAAACTTATACACCACACCCAATACCAAACTCACAGCGTTTTTTTGATTGAGTGCACCTTTGGAATCAAAATAAATGGGATCGGCAGCACTTTCAAAACGCAGCTCAGGAATGATCGTAAAGCCTTCTACTTTAAAATTGGCAGAAAGTGTATTGGCTAAAATGGTAGTACCTAATCCTTTCACACCTTTATCATCATTAAAGTATTCACTGCGGAGTGTTAAACCAAAAACAGCAGTAGGATCATAGTTGAAATAACCGGCCACACCATACCAGCTTTGTCCATCCACATTCTTATCACCATCCCAACCCTGTGAGCGGTTAAGTGTACCATTCAAACCAATGTTGAATTTGCTGCTTACAGCAAAAGTGCCCACAATGTCAAACTGGTTTACCAGTGATGTATCAGGAGCTTTACCACCTACATAGTTGGCATAGAGTTTTACCTTATCACTTGGTGCAATGCTGTACTGTGCAATTAAAAATTTACGGTTGATCTGATCAGTTGGAGGCACACGAAAATCAGTAGCATTGCTCACACCCACCATGAAGGTACTTTTACCGGTTGCATATTCTGCTTTTAAACCGGTATGTGTGAACGGGCCATTGGTGAACATATAACTCATACTGTAGTTACGGTTCAGTTGCGGATCTACTAATTCATAACCCACATGTGTGGCCCATGTACCTGCAGTGAATTTTAAATCTTTCGCAGGTGAGTAACTTACATACGCCTGTTTTACTGCCTGGAAAATGCCTGTTTCAGCATAAGCAAATTCTGTAGCACGTGTACCAAAGCCCAGATCTAATACAGCGCCAACTTTTGAACCGGTATGTTCCAGTTTTACAGAAGCCATACCTAATGAAAATGCGTTATGGCTATTGGTGAAACTGGTTCTGTTATTACCTATTTGTTTTTTGAAATCATAACGGTAATACACATCAGCCGAACCACTGATGGTTAATGTAGGTTTCTTTTCTTCCGGTGGCGTTTCTGTTTTTGTTTCTGTGGGAGGCAGTGTTGTGTTCGTAACCGCTACCGAATTTTCCTGCGCTGAGGCAAAAGAGATGGAACCAACGGCAAAAACCGTTGCGAATAATTTTCGTAACATTGTAATAGATTTTAAGTGTTAATAAGGGTACAGCAGATGAGTTGCGTCAACAACCCATCATAATGCTGTACCTTTTTTAATGTTTGATAAGAATGTTGTTTTAAGGAATATTTCAGCAACCACGTTTTGGTTGAATGATTGCTGAAATAAGTTGGGTTTATTCTGAGATCACTTCACTTGTTTCTTCTTCTTTCATTTGTCCGTTCTTAGCTACCAGCAACGTACCCTGCAGATATTTCTCGTTATGCTGTGTAGCATCCAGACCAAGAACTTCTTCTTCTTCAGTTACACGTAAAGGAAGAATAAAGTTGATGAAACGGAAGATACCATAGCTCATTGCAAAGCTGTACGAAACAACAATGAGTAATGCTTTTACCTGTGTAAAGAAGAAATCAAAATTGCCATAGAACCATCCGTCGTTACCGGCACCATTCACTGCTTTGGTTGCCAATAAACCGGTCAACAGCATACCCACCATACCACCAATACCATGGCAGGGGAATACATCCAGTGTATCATCCAGTTTTGATTTTTGCTTATAATAAACAGCGATATTAGAAATGATAGCTGCTACAACACCTACAAAAATACTTTGAGGAATACCTACAAAGCCTGCAGCAGGTGTAATGGCAACAAGACCCACCACTGCACCAATACAGAAACCAAGTACAGATGGTTTTTTACCACGTAATACATCAAAGAACATCCAGCTTAAACCGGCAGCGGCAGCAGCAGTATTGGTGGTAGCAAATGCTGAAACAGCCAATGAACCTGCACTTACTGCAGAACCTGCGTTAAAGCCAAACCATCCAAACCAAAGAAGACCTGTACCAATCAATACATAAGGCACATTGGCAGGAGGGATTTCTTTGTGTTCTTTGTGAACGATACGACGCTTTAATACCAGGGCACCTGCAAGGGCTGCACAACCTGCAGAAATGTGTACCACAGTACCACCTGCAAAGTCAAGAACACCCCATTGAAAGAGGAATCCTTCCGGATGCCAGCTCCAGTGTGCTAAAGGCGCATACACCAGCAAACTGAACATAACGGTGAACAGGATGTAAGAAGTAAAACGAATACGTTCTGCTACTGCACCTACAACAAGACCCGGTGTAATGATGGCGAACATCATCTGGAAAAGTGCAAATAATGCCAAAGGAATGGTGGGCGCCAAACTCCAGGGAGCACCGGATGTAACATCCTTAAAGAAAAGGAAGGTTGAGGGGTCCCCAATAAATCCACCAACGGATTTACCAAAGGCCAAACTGAAACCAACTACCACCCATAATACTCCAACAACACCCGCTGCTACCACACTTTTGATCATGGTAGAGATCACATTTTTACGGTGCACCATACCTCCGTAAAAGAATGCCAAACCGGGAGTCATTAAAAACACAAGAGCTGTGGCTACAATAATCCAGGCAATATCTGCAGGAACATAGGCGCCGGCCTTATCCTCAAAACTGGGAAGTACCGGAATAAACAGGGAGGCGATTGCAACGGCCGCCAGGATTAGAAACGGGGCTACTTGTCTAGCTGTTACTTTTTTAATCATTAGTGTAAGTTTTAAGTGGTCGAATACATTAATTATTTTTTAATAATTAATTACAAAGCCAAATTAGGAAATATAATTACAATTTAACACACTTAAAATTCACATTAGTTTAATTTACATTTATTTGAAAATAATTGGAATTTTCATCCTAAAAAAAAGAAAGTCAGTGATTTACATACAATCACTGACTTTGGAGACAATTATAGATGCAGGAATTACTTTCTACAAATGCTGTAAACTCAACTGTGTTGCGGCTTCCTTTGTTTCAAGAAGTGAAACACCACTTAAAAACTCATCAACTTTACGGGCACATTCACGCCCTTCACTAATAGCCCAAACCACCAGGCTTTGCCCTCTTCGCATGTCACCCGCAACGAATATCTTATTGATAGAAGTTGAATAGCTTTTCTCTGTTGCCCGAACGTTTTTTCGTTCATCTAACTCAACTCCCAGTTGTTCTAATAAACCATTATATTGAGGGTTTACAAAACCCATCGCCAATAAGGCCAGTTCACAGGGAATCACTCTTTCGCTTCCTTCTCTTTCAACAAATGAAGAGGGTCTTCCATCATCGCTGCTCTTCCATTCCAGCTCAACGATCTTTAATGCTTTTAAATAACCATTTTCATCACCAATAAATTCTTTAGTGGCAATAGCCCATTTCCTGTCTGCACCTTCTTCATGTGATGATGATGTTTTTAAAGTCATAGGATATGAAGGCCATGGCATAAATGATGTACGTTCTTTTGGCGGCATGGGCAACAACTCAAACTGTGTAACACTTGCCGCTTTGTGACGATTACTTGTTCCCACACAATCACTTCCTGTATCACCACCACCAATCACCACTACATTTTTATAGCTTGCAAAAATATCTTCATGATAAATATTGCTTTCAATGCTGGCATGAGCTAAGGGATCAACATTGGCGTTACGTTTGTTTTGCTGCTTTAAAAACTCCATAGCAAAATGAACACCTTTTAATTCTCTGCCGGGTATATTCAAATCTCTTGGCACTGTTGAACCACCGGCTAAAACAATCGCATGAAATTCACGTAACAGATCATTGACACTTACATTCACACCTACGTTTGCATGACACTTAAATGTAACACCCTCTTCTTCCATCAACTTGATTCGTCTGTCAACTACCCATTTCTCTAATTTAAAATCAGGAATACCATAACGCAGCAAACCGCCGGGTTGATCATCACGCTCAAACACCGTTACTGTGTGACCTGCATAATTTAATTGTGCAGCAGCAGCCAATCCTGCAGGACCACTACCCACCACTGCTACTTTCTTTCCCGTACGTTTGTTGATCTTGCGTGGCTGCACCAATCCTTTATCAAAAGCAATTTCAATAATGTGCTTTTCGATTTCCTCAATAGCGATTGCAGGCTGATTGATACCCAGCACACAAGCTGTTTCACAAGGAGCAGGGCAAATCCTTCCGGTAAACTCAGGAAAGTTATTGGTAGACGAAAGAATTTCATAGGCTTCTTTCCACTCTTTGCGATAGACTGCATCATTGAATTCAGGTATTACATTACCCAGCGGACAACCATTATGACAAAACGGAACACCACAGTTCATGCAACGGCCACTCTGTTGATTTAATTTTTCATCAGAGTAACGGTGTATAAATTCCTTATAATCATTCACACGCTCTTCCACACTTCTTTTGGAAGGAAGCTCTCTAGTGAATTCTAAAAATCCGGTTGGTTTACCCATGAAAAAGTTTATGGTTTATAGTTTGTAGTTTTTTGTTTTTACCAGCGATTGTTCTACTATGTTTCTTTCGTTGTGTCACTCACTTGTACGTTCAGTAGTTCTATTCAGCACCCACCCCTTTCAATCATTCTAAATGTTTGAGTCGCATCCACCCCTCCGGGGAGGGGATAATCACTCTACACTTTTGCTGTAACGCTATTTGCTTTTATTTGCAACACTTTCTTATAATCTCTTGGAAATACTTTTATAAAATGCTGTAACTGATTTTCGAAATCATCCAATACAAATTTGGCAACAGCACTTCCGGTGTATTGCAGATGTCTTTCAATCATTGATTTTAAAACTGCTGCATCATCATCGCTTACAGGATCCAGATCCACCATTTCTTTATTGCAGTTCGTATCAAATTTTCCTTTTACATCATACACATACGCAATACCGCCGCTCATACCCGCTGCAAAGTTTCGTCCGGTATCACCCAGCACCACAACAATACCACCGGTCATGTATTCACAACCATGATCGCCTACACTTTCTACCACTACATTAGCACCGGAATTACGCACAGCAAAACGCTCACCCGCTTTACCACGAATGAATGCTTCGCCACTGGTAGCGCCATAGAACGCCACATTACCGATAATGATATTTTCTTCAGGATTATAAGTTGCGGATTTATCAGGATAGATGATGAGCTTAGCACCGCTTAATCCTTTGCCGAAATAATCATTGGCATCACCTTCCAGCTCATGTGTAATTCCCCTTGTATTGAAGGCTGCAAAACTTTGTCCGGCTGTACCCTTATACTTGAAATGGATAGTATCATCAGGCAATCCATCTCCACGATAAATCTTAGTGATTTCATTGGAGAGAATCGTACCCGTAGTACGGTCAGTATTGATGATATCAAATTCAGCATTTACTTTTTGCTTGCTTTGTAATGCAGGTTGAGCGGCCTGTAATAATTTCCAGTCCAGCACTTTTGCTAATTCATGATCCTGCTCTTCACAATTATACAATGGCGTATAAAGTGATGCAGGCTCTTTATAAAGTATCGGAGATAAATCCAGCTTGCTGAATTTCCAGTGATTGATATTCTCTCTTACCTGCAAACTATCTACCTGGCCAATCATTTCATTCACCGTTCTGAAACCAAGTTCTGCCATGATCTCTCTCAACTCTGCAACAAGGAATCTAAAAAAGTTCACTACATGATCTGCATTACCGGTAAAACGTTTTCTCAATTCAGGATCCTGCGTTGCTACACCAACAGGACAAGTATTCAAATGACACTTACGCATCATGATACAACCTTCCACCACAAGAGCCGCTGTGGCAACACCCCATTCTTCGGCACCAAGCAATGCTGCAATGGCAATATCTCTTCCTGTTTTCATTTGCCCATCTGCCTGTACTACTACCCTGCTTCTCAATTTATTTTTTACCAATGTTTGATGCGTTTCTGCCAAACCTAATTCCCATGGCAAGCCTGCATGTTTAATAGACGAAACAGGCGATGCACCCGTACCTCCATCATGACCGCTGATCAATACTACATCAGCTTTTGCTTTGGTAACACCCGCAGCAATCGTTCCAACTCCAGCTTTACTCACCAGTTTTACATTGATGCGTGCAGCACGGTTGGCATTCTTTAAATCAAAGATCAATTGAGCCAGATCTTCAATAGAATAAATATCATGATGTGGTGGTGGTGAGATCAATCCCACACCCGGTGTACTATGTCTTGTTTTACCAATCCAATCATCTACTTTATGACCGGGCAATTGTCCACCTTCCCCCGGCTTTGCACCTTGTGCCATTTTAATTTGCAATTCATCAGCTTCAGTGAGATACAAACTCGTTACACCAAAACGTGCTGAGGCAACCTGTTTGATAGCACTACGCATGCTATCGCCATTCTCCATTTTTTCATAACGGCGTTCATCTTCACCTCCTTCACCTGTATTGCTTTTACCACCGAGACGATTCATGGCGATTGCCAATGTGGTATGTGCTTCCCAACTGATAGAACCAAAACTCATAGCGCCTGTTGCAAAACGCTTGTAAATGTTTTCTGCAGGCTCTACTTCATCAATGGAAATGGATGGACGGTTCCGTTTGAATTCCAGCAAACTTCTGAGTGTAGCTGCTTTTTCACTCTGGTCATTAACTGCTTTAGAATATTTTTTAAACGTAACGTAGTCATTCATTCTTGTTGAATATTGCAACAGGTGAATGGTGGTGGGATTGAATAAATGAAACTCACCTTTACGTTTCCATTGATAGATACCTCCTACCGGCAAACGATTCACCGGAATATCTTTTCTGCTGAACGCAAACCAATGCTTTACCAATGCTTCCTTTGCAATTTCTTCCAGGCCTATACCTTGTATACGACTTGTTGCACCTGTGAAATATTTATCAACTACTTCCTGGTTCAAACCAAGTATTTCAAATATCTGTGCACCCTGGTAAGATTGCAAAGTGGAGATGCCCATCTTGCTGAATACTTTCAGTAATCCATCACAAACAGCTTTGATATAATTATATCGCAGTTCATCCCATTGAAGATCTGTTTGTAATTGGCCATTCACTTTCATATTACGAATGCTGGCCAATGCCAAATAAGGATTGATAGCAGTTGCACCAAATGCGATCAAACAGGCGAAGTGATGCACTTCCCACACATCACCTGCTTCTACTACAATTCCTACTTCGCCACGCAATCCTTTTCGTATCAAATGATGATGAACAGCAGCAGTTGCAAGCAATGATGGAATATTTGCATGATCACTGTCAACAGCACGGTCACATAAAATCAACACTTCAAAACCATCATGCACCGCATCTTCTGCGTAGCGACACAAGCGCTCCAACCCTTTCTTTAAAGAATCAGGTTTACCATCTGCACGGAAATATGTTTGTAATGTTTTTGCCTGGAACTTACCTGTATCAATGCTTCGTATTTTTTCAAGTTCAGTACTAGTAAGAATCGGATGTTTCAATGCTACGGTGTGACAATGCATCGGATCTTCCTGTAACAGGTTTCCGTTATTACCAACAAAGGCAGCCAAACTCATCACCATCCGTTCACGAATAGGATCAATAGGTGGATTGGTTACCTGTGCAAATAATTGTTTAAAGTAAGAAGAGAGATGTTGCGGTTGATCACTTAATACAGCCAATGGAATATCAGTGCCCATAGAACCAATGGGCTCTTTACCATCCAATGCCATGGGCTTGATGATGGTTTCAATATCTTCTGTAGAGTAGCCGAATGCTTTTTGATATTTCAAAATACTTTCATCACTCAGGTGCGTAAACGCTACACGAGGCTCCGGCAATTCTTCCAAACGAATTTTATTTTGATTCAGCCAGTCGCCATATGGTTTTTGGGAACATATCTTTGCTTTCAATTCTTCATCACTGATAATTCTACCCTGCTCCATATCCACCACAAACATTTTACCCGGGTGCAGACGACCACGCTTTATAACGGTGGAAGGATCAACAGGCAGCACACCACTTTCACTTGCCATGATTACACGATCATCATTCGTGATGCAATAACGTGATGGACGAAGACCATTTCGATCAAGTGTTGCTCCGATCATTTTACCATCAGTAAAAGAAATAGAGGCCGGCCCATCCCACGGCTCCATAATGGACGCATGATATTCATAGAACGCTTTCTTCACCGGATCCATTTGATCATTACCATCCCATGCTTCAGGAATGAGCATCATCATTACATGCGGCAGACTTCTTCCGGTCATGGTAAGCAATTCGATCATGTTATCCAAACAGGCTGAATCACTCTGACCGCTTGTTACAATCGGTAGCAACATTTCCATTTCTTCCTTCGAAAAGTTGGGCGATGTAAATCCATGCTCACTAGATTTCAACCAGTTCAAATTGCCCTGCAGTGTATTGATCTCACCATTATGTGCAATGTATCGGAATGGTTGTGCCAGTTTCCAGGAAGGAAAAGTATTAGTTGCAAATCTTGAATGCACCAAACCAAATGCACTTACCACACGTTTGTTGTTTAAATCAGGAAAATAACCACGTACCTGGCCGCTGGTTAATTGCCCTTTATATACAACTGTTTTATAAGAAAGCGATGCAATGTAAAAACCAATTGCATCTTTCTTTACAGTACTGTTGATGAGATGGGTTGCATGATTCCGCAACACAAACAACTTACGTTCAAACTCATCAGGATTATTAATGTGATCAGGACATGCTACAAACACATGTTCCATCTCCGGCTCCACACTCAATGCTGTTGGACCAATACCATCAGGGTTTACTGGAACTTTTCTGTAGGTAAGAATTTCCAATCCCAGTTTTTCAGCAGTACGGTTGAAAATATCACGGCATTCTTCCCGAAGTTTGATTTCCTTGGGAAAGAAAATAACACCCACTCCATATTTACCAAAAGAGGGAAGATGAACACCCAGCTTCAAACATTCTTCAAAAAAGAATTCATGAGGTGTTTGAATCATAATACCGGCACCATCACCTGTATTGTTTTCACAACCGCAGGCACCACGATGCTCCATGTTTTCCAACACGGTCAATGCATCACTGATGTGCTGATGAGATTTGTAACCTTTGATGCTTGCCACAAAACCAATACCACATGCATCATGTTCAAACGAAGGATTGTATAAGCCCTGATTGCTCTCCATTTATTCGTAGAGTTTAATAATAAATATTGTTACAGACAACGTCTGATATGGCAGGCAATCGTTCGGAAATTACCGAATTATTCAACTAACAGGTGTTCAAACGTAAGCCCCTTTCTCCACCTCTTTCTCACCTCATCCTCTCATCCTTCTCCCAAGGAGAAGGACGGCGCTGTATCATTATTGTATTCTATTTAACTACCACTTCATCTTACGCTCTTTTATCAACGCATAGTAACCTCACTCATTTTCTTCAAACTCTTAAACAAGCGTGGGCTGTGCCAGGCTTTTCCCTCTCCTTAGGAGAGGGAGTAAGGGTGAGGTGGGCTTCACACGAGATAACCAAATGCGTTATCATCGTTTTTCAGTTCCGTATAATTGATTTGGAAACGTTGCATATTCTCCAATAAAGCATCATAATCTTCACGCTGTTTCAATTCAATACCCACCAATGCCGGACCCGTTTCCTTATTATGCTTTTGCATGTATTCAAATCGAACAATATCATCATAGGGGCCTAATACATAATTCACAAATTCTTTTAAGGCTCCCGGGCGTTGAGCAAAGCGAATCAGGAAATAATGTTTCAATCCCTCATATTGAAGTGAACGCTCTTTGATTTCCTGCATACGGTCAATATCATTGTTACCGCCGCCGATGATGCAAACAATATTTTTCCCTTTGATCTCATCTGCATAATCATCCAATGCCGCAATACTGAGTGCGCCGGCTGGTTCTACCACCACGGCATCTTCATTGTACAATTTCAAAATAGTAGTACACACTTTTCCTTCCGCCACCAGATGCATATCGTCCAGTACTTCTTTACAAACAGAAAAAGTAATCTCTCCTACCCTTTTTACAGCAGCACCATCAACAAAACGATCAATGCTTTCTAATGTAACAGGCTCACCTGCCTCCAATGCCCGTTTCATGGAAGGTGCCCCTTCAGGTTCAAGACCGATGATTTTTGTTTTAGGTGAATAGGTTTTGAAATACGTTCCAACACCTGCACTCAATCCTCCTCCGCCGACCGGAACAAATACGTAATCAATATCACTTTGTTCTTCTAAGATTTCTAATCCAACAGTTCCCTGTCCTTCAATGATCCTGTAATCATCAAATGGCGGAATAAAAGTCATCTCATTTTCTTCTGTATACTTTTTTGCAGCTGCGGCACAATCATCAAACGTATCACCAACTAATTGCACTTCGATAGCGCCATCTCCAAACATTTTTGTTTGATTGATCTTTTGTTTGGGAGTGATCACCGGCATAAACACCACGCCTTTTACATTCAATTTTTTGCAACTATATGCAAACCCCTGTGCATGATTGCCGGCACTGGCACATACCACCCCTTTTTGCAATTGTTCCTGTGATAAACTGCTCATCATATTATAAGCACCACGCAGTTTGTAGCTACGTACTACCTGCAGGTCTTCACGCTTTAAATACACATTACATTGGTATTTACGGCTGAGATTGGGATTCAACTGCAAAGGTGTCCTCACAACTACTTTTCTCAAATTCAAAGCAGCTTTGTGAAAATGCAGAGTCACGCTGCCCCCATCCCCTAAAGGGGTGTGAGTAGCACTCAAAGTATTTATAACATTTTTTTTCAAGTTAATTGAGGTTTTGTTTCTATCAAGCTGTTGCCAAACTCCCCTTTAGGGGATGGGGGCTTTTCTTCTTTACTTCATTGGTCGCTGTTGTGATGGCTTTCATCTCGGTCATTGCAGCCCGCAACTTCTCTCCTACTTTTTCTACAGGATGATTGCGGATGATCTTGTTTACTTCGATGATAGCACGGTTATCAACACCATTGTCTTTGCCTGCATTGAAGTTGATACCGATCACATCTTTATTCACCGTACTCATAAATTCTTTTAGTAATGGTTTGGCAGCATGATCAAACAAATAGCATCCATATTCAGCTGTATCAGAAATGACACGGTTCATTTCATACAACTTCTTACGTGCAATGGTATTAGCGATCAATGGTGTTTCATGCAATGATTCATAATAAGCGCTTTCTTCTTTGATGCCTGCTTCCACCATGGTTTCAAATGCTAATTCCACACCGGCACGAACAAAGGCAACCATTAATAAGCCATGATCAAAGTATTCCTGCTCGGTAATGGATTTATCAGTAGGTGTTGTTTTTTCAAACGCAGTTTCACCGGTTGCCTTGCGCCATGTAAGTAAGTTCACATCATCATTGGCCCAATCTTCCATCATCGTTTTGGAGAAATGACCGCTCATGATATCATCCTGGTGCTTTTGAAACAGCGGACGTAAAATAGTTTTCAATTCAGTAGATAATTCAAAGGCTTTCAGTTTGGCAGGATTGCTTAACCGATCCATCATAGCTGTAACACCACCGTGTTTCAATGCTTCAGTTATGGTTTCCCAACCATACTGAATCAACTTAGCAGCATAAGATGGCTCCACACCTTGCTGAACCATTTTATCAAAACAAAGAATAGAACCTGTTTGCAATACACCACACAAAATGGTCTGCTCACCCATCAAATCACTTTTTACTTCTGCCACAAAGGAGGAACGCAATACACCTGCACGATGACCGCCGGTTGCAACCGCATACGCTTTTGCCTGTGCCAGTCCTTTTCCTTCAGGATCATTTTCAGGATGCACCGCAATCAAGGTAGGAACACCAAAACCTCTTTTGTATTCTTCACGCACTTCTGTACCTGGACATTTAGGGGCCACCATGATAACCGTAATATCTTTTCTGATCTGCATACCTTCTTCCACAATATTAAAACCATGGCTATATGAAAGTGTTGCATATTTTTTCATCAATGGCATTACTGCATTGATCACAGCCGTATGTTGTTTATCAGGCGTAAGATTCAACACCAAATCTGCTTCAGGAATCAACTCTTCGTAAGTACCTACTTCAAAACCATTTTCCGTTGCATTTTTCCAGGAAGCTCTTTTTTCTTCTATTGCCTCCTTACGCAATGCATAAGAAATATCCAAACCACTGTCACGCATATTTAAACCCTGGTTCAAACCCTGTGCACCGCAACCAACGATCACAATCTTTTTTCCCTTGAGTACATTTACACCATCTGCAAATGCACTGCGGTCCATAAATTCACATACACCTAATTGATTGAGTTGCTCACGAAGCGGTAAAGAATTGAAATAGTTTGCCATTGTTATTTTTTTAAATTTTTATTTTTTATGTTACCTGCGACGGGGCATCAATTAAGCTGCTGTTGCGTCGCACTCCTGTACGTTTTGAATTCTACTCATCAACCTCATCCTCTTATCCTTCTCCGAAAGAGAAGGACGGTTCTACACCTCTCTTACATTCTATTTAACTATCACATCTTCATTTGTTCTCTTATCATCACATATCAAACTCTCAAATTTTACTTTGCTCTTAAACAAGCCTGGCCTGCGCCAAGCTTTTCCCTCTCCTTCGGAGAGGGATTAAGGGTGAGGTGCTATTTACATACTGAATACTTTCTCATTCTCACTCAAATACTCATTCTCTATCACCTCTTCGCCGGGTTCACTGTATTCAAACTCTTTAAGCTTTTTATGAAAGCCTTCACTGTTTTTAATAATTGCTACTCTTGCACTGCGTACAAACTCGATCAGTCCGTACGGTTCCAGAACCTTAATTAAATTATCCGTTTCTTCACGCTGACCAGCTACTTCAAAAACGGTATAGTCTTTTCTTATCACCACTGCTTTTGCACCATGCTGACTTAGCAATCGTTCTACTTTTACCTGCTCTGCAATTACATCTGTTGGCACTTTGTACATCGCCAGTTCCTGCCAGATGATTTCGTCATTGGTGTTGTAATAAGCTTTTAATACTTCTACTTGTTTTTCAATTTGACGGCAGAGTTTACGCACCACTTCTTCCGTTTCATTAATCACAATGGTGAACCGATGTACACTGTCCACTTCGCTGGGTGAAGTATTCAAACTTTCGATATTAATTTTTCGCTTGGAAAAAATAATAGCGATGCGGTTGAGCAACCCAACCTGGTTTTCAGTATAAACAGTTATGGTGAATTCTTTCTTTGTCATATTAATATTTTTTCAACCGCCGTCAGGGTTTGCAACCGCTGACGGGGTTGGTTTAAATTTCCTCTTTTGATAAAACACATTCCGCCACACCTCTTCCCTGCGGCACCATAGGAAATACATTGTTTTCTTTTCCTACCATTACTTCCAGCAAGTAACTCTCTTTAGATTGAAGCATGGCCTTCAAAGCATCTTTCAGTTTACTTCTTTCACTTACACTTTGTCCTTCTATACCGTAACCTTTGGCTACCTGTACAAAATCCGGGCTCTGGATGTCTACAAACGAATAACGTTTTTCATGAAACAGCTGTTGCCATTGACGCACCATTCCTAGAAACTGGTTATTGAGAATTAATATTTTCACATTGGGCTTGAACTGCATGATGGTCCCCAACTCCTGTATCGTCATTTGAAAGCCACCATCACCTATGATAGCTACAGTTGTTCTTGACGGATCACCGTAAGCAGCACCAATCGCTGCAGGCAATGCATATCCCATCGTACCCAATCCACCGCTGGTAATATTGCTTTTGCTTTGATTGTATTTAGCATAACGGCATGCTACCATTTGGTGCTGACCAACATCTGTAACAATAATGGCATCACCGTTTGTTAACTCATTCAATGTTTTGATCACTTCACCCATCGAAAGCACATCACTGGAAGGATTCATCTCCGGTTCTATACACGTTACTTTCTCTTTCTCCATGTAATCATGAAACTTCTGCAACCATGTTGGATACACTTTTTGCTGCAACAATTCTGTGAGTAACGGCAATGTTTCTTTACAATCACCCCAAACACCCACTGTAGCTTTTACATTCTTATCGATCTCAGCAGGATCAATATCAAGATGAATCACTTTTGCCTGCTTGGCATATTTATCCAGTCTTCCTGTTACACGATCATCAAAACGCATTCCCACAGCAATCAATACATCGCATTCATTCGTCAATACATTCGGACCATAATTACCATGCATACCCAACATACCAACCGCTAATGGATGATCAGTAGGAATGGCACTCATTCCCATGATGGTCCATGCAGCAGGCAAACCACCTTTTTCAATAAATGCTTTGAATTCTTTCTCCGCTTTACCCAGGATCACACCCTGGCCAAAAATCACAAATGGACGTTCTGCTTCATTGATCAACTTTGCTGCTTCTTCTATATATTCTTTACGAACAATCGGTTTGGGACGATAGCTTCTGATATGATCACATTTTTTGTAGCCCTCATAATCAAACTTCTGCAATTGTGCATTCTTGGTAATATCGATTAACACAGGACCGGGTCTTCCACTACCTGCGATGTAAAATGCTTTGGCTAATACATGCGGAATTTCAGTTGCATCCGTTACCTGGTAATTCCATTTGGTAACAGGTGTTGTAATGTTGATCACATCTGTTTCCTGAAATGCATCTGTTCCCAGCAAATGAGCAAACACCTGGCCGGTGATACACACAAGGGGTGTTGAATCAATCATCGCATCTGCCAAACCTGTAACAAGGTTGGTAGCTCCGGGACCACTTGTTGCAAACACTACACCTGTTTTACCACTGGCTCTTGCAAAACCCTGTGCTGCATGAATACCTCCCTGTTCATGACGCACCAATATATGATCAAGTTTATCACGATAATCATACAATGCATCATAAATAGGCATGATAGCACCGCCGGGATAACCAAATAAAGTAGTTACACCCTCAGCGATCAATGCTTCAAGTACAGCTTCGCTGCCGGAGATGGAACCCCCCTCCGCCCCCTGAAGGGGGGACTTGATTTCCGATGATGCTGCTTTCTTGTCTTGTATTTGAACTGTTTGCATGTTCAATATTTTTTATTTGCCGATAGAATTTTTCATTGGTTGAACAAAGACTCATTTTCCCCTTCAGGGGTCAGGGGTTATTCGTCAGTTACACAACCTTGTGATGCATCTTTTACACACATCGCATATTTATACAATACACCTTTTGTTTCTTTCAATTTTGGCTGCTGCCATTTTTTTCTTCTTTCAGCCAGTACCTCATCACTTACTTTTAAAGTGATAGTTCTTTTCGCAGCATCCAGTTCGATCACATCATTATCCTCTACCAAAGCGATGGTACCACCATCAAATGCTTCCGGAGTAATATGCCCAACTACAAACCCATGACTGCCACCGCTGAATCTTCCATCAGTGATCAACGCTACATCTTTTCCCAGGCCGGCACCCATGATCGCACTTGTTGGTTTCAACATTTCAGGCATACCCGGTGCACCTTTGGGTCCTTCGTAACGAATCACTACAACATCACCTTTCTTCACTCTTCCATTCGCAATACCGGCAACCAAATCCTTTTCACCATCAAACACCCGGGCGGGCCCTTTAAAACGTTCTCCCTCTTTACCGCTGATCTTGGCCACACTTCCTTTCTCAGCTAAATTGCCAAAGAGAATTTGCAGGTGTCCCGTTGCTTTTAGTGGTTGCTCTAATGGATAAATAATTTTCTGCTGTTCAAAATCAATCGGCTTGATATCTTTTAAATTCTCAGCAACCGTTTTTCCGGTAACGGTTACACAATCACCATGCAGCAATCCTTTGTCCAGTAAATATTTCATCACCGCAGGTACACCACCATGTTTATGTAATTCCTGCATTAAGAATTTTCCGCTGGGTTTGAAATCTGCCAGTACAGGTGTTGTATCACTGATGCGTTGAAAATCATGAATACTCAAATCCACATCCACACTTTTTGCCATAGCGATCAGATGCAATACAGCATTAGTGCTTCCGCCAAGGATCATGATAAGAGTAATAGCATTTTCAAATGCTTTCTTTGTCATGATATCTTTTGGCTTGATATCTTTTTCGAGTAATACTTTAATCGCCTTGCCTGCATCCAAACATTCCTTTTTCTTTTCTTCACTGATGGCAGGATTGGATGATGAATAAGGCAAACTCATTCCCAATGCTTCAATGGCACTGGCCATAGTGTTAGCTGTGTACATACCGCCGCATGCACCTGCACCCGGACAACTATGTTTCACTACTTCTTTAAAATCTTCAGGCGCAATGGTACCTGCTAATTTTTGACCCAGTGCTTCAAATGCCGAAATGATGTTTAATTCCTCTCCTTTATAATGACCCGCAGCAATCGTACCACCATACACCATGATAGAAGGACGATTCAATCTTCCCATAGCCATTACAGCTCCCGGCATATTTTTATCACAACCGGGTATGGCGATCAAACCATCATAATAAAAACCACCGCAAACAGCTTCAATGCTATCAGCAATGACATCACGGCTCACCAATGAATAACGCATACCATCTGTACCGTTGCTGATACCATCACTGATGCCAATGGTATTAAAGATGAGCCCCACCATTTCTTGATCCCACACTCCTTTCTTCACATCTTTTGCCAAATCGTTCAGATGCATGTTGCAGGTATTGCCATCATAGCCCATACTGCAAACGCCAATTTGAGGCTTCTTCAAATCTTCCTCTGTTAAACCAATACCATACAGCATCGCCTGTGCGGCAGGTTGTGTTTCATCCTGTGTTAATACTTTTGAATATTTGTTCAATTCGCTCATACTAATTCCGGTTCTTGTTTATATTCCTTTTCTGTTACTCTGCACTTATAGGCTATTTGTATTTTCCTGCTTACAGTATTGTTCCATGGTTTGGGAAATTCATATGCATCTACACTTTTTATTCCTATCACTTCAGCTGCAGTGCCGCAGTAGAAAGCAGCATCAGCTGTTTTTAGTTCTTCCAACGTAAATAATTTTTCTTCTGCTTCAATTCCCAACTCAGCACACAGCTCCAACACCGTTGCTCTTGTAATACCCGGTAAAATATTTCCCAATGAAGGCGTCATTAATTTTCCATCTTTTTCATAAAACAAATTAGCACCCGGTGCTTCTGCAGCATATCCGTTCATATCCAGCAATAGGGCTTCGTCATATCCTTTCGATTTTGCCTCCTGGCTGGCGAGAATGGAATTCACATAATGCCCTGCTGCTTTCGCATGTATATGAAATGCTTTTGGATTAGGACGTTGAAAAGAGGAAGTCATTACACGGAGTAATTGATCACCCAGGAACGGCTGCATTTCCCATACTTCGATTACAATGTGTGACTGTTCATTTTTTACAAAACTCATATTAGCAGGCGCATATACAACAGGACGGATATAGGCATCCTGCAGGTTGTTACGTTTCAATGTTTCATAAGTAGCTGCAATCAATTCATCTGCAGTCCACTGATAAGGCATATTCAATGCAGCGGCTGAATTTTTCAAACGCTCATAATGCTCCACTGCTTTGAAGATCTTTGTTTCACCCTTTACCGTTTTGTAAGAGCGAATGCCTTCAAATACACTGTAGCCATAATGTAAAGACTGACTATAGAAGTCCATCTTTGCATCTGCTGCCTTTACAAATTCTCCATTGAGAAAAAGAATTGTTTCGTTGTTGTAGTATGTTGCCATAAATAAAAAACCCGCCTCGTTGGAGGCGGGTCTGTATGATTTGTTTGTAATTCGTTTTATATACAATTTCCACCTCCGTTGAATGCAGGAATAATAATGACAACCACAATAATAATCACTGTGGAAAGAATCATATTATACAATCTGTTGTTCAACATTAAGTGTCGTTGTTAAAACGAATATACCGCCTTAATTTGAATTTATACAAAGAACTTTCGGAAAATATTTTTCAGCCGCTAACAACCGTTGTTAAATAATGGTTGATTTGCGGAGTTCGATATTCTCCTTTTTTACACTGCCCGGAATTTTTCCACTCACATAATCAGCGATCAAATCACCAATAGTGCTGGTGAAATAAAAATTAACGGGATCAATGTCTTTTGTAACAAAATTGTTCTGTAATGTCCAGTCAGCTGCTTCACGGATCACTTTTGCTTCTTCGGTCAAACCAAAATGATCGAGCATCATCGCAGCACTTAAAATAGAACCCAGCGGATTAGCAATATCCTTACCTGCTGCCTGCGGATAAGAACCATGAATGGGTTCGAATAACGCTGTACCATTTCCAACTGATGCGGAAGGCAACATACCCAATGATCCACTCAATACACTTGCTTCATCGCTGATGATATCACCAAACATATTTTCAGTAAGAATGACATCAAATTGTTTGGGATTAAGAATAATCTGCATGGCTGCATTATCAACAAACATATAATCAACGGCAACATCGCTGTACTGTGGTGCAATAGCCTGTACCGTTTTACGCCACAAACGTGAAGTATCCAACACATTGGCTTTGTCTACCAGTGTTACTTTCTTTTTTCTTTTTTGTGCATATTGAAAAGCAAGGTGTGCAATACGTTCAATTTCTTCTTTGCTGTAACTGCATTCATCACTGGCATAAGTACCATCTTCACTGGTTTGCTTTTTGCCGAAATAAATACCACCGGTCAACTCACGGAAGATGATGCAATCAACACCTTCCAGTTGCTTGGCTTTGAGTGGTGATAAATGCTGTAATGAAGGATAAGTTGTGATGGGGCGAATATTGGCAAACAACTGCAATGCTTTACGAATACCCAGTATTCCCTGCTCCGGACGAACTTTTGCGGAAGGATCATTATCATACTTTGGATGACCTACTGCACCAAATAACACACCATCACTATCCAGACAAATATCAATTGTTTCAGCTGGCAATGCTGATCCTGTTTTATCTATCGCATCAGCGCCAATCAATGCTTCACGAAAACTGAATTCATGTTTAAATTGTACCGCAACAGCTTTTAATACTTTAATTGACTGGGCTGTTACTTCAGGCCCGATCCCGTCTCCGTTTAATATGGCAATCTTCTTGTTCATTAATTTTTCAGATTTATTTTTCTATCGATTCAAATTGTTCAATATCTGATTTAATGCTTAACAGGTAATCAATATCATCATACCCATTGAGCATACATGTTTTTTTATACGCATTGATATCAAAGCTTTCGCTTTCACCAGTGACATCAATGGTAATGGTTTGTGCTTCTAAATTGATGGTAAGTGTTGCATCATTTCCCAGTGCAAATATTTTTTGCAGAAATGATTCGCTGACAGTTACAGGAAGCAACCCGTTGTTGAGTGAATTGTTTTTGAAAATATCAGCAAAGAAGCTGCTGACCACTGCACGAAAACCATAATCAGCAATCGCCCATGCAGCATGCTCACGTGAGGAACCACAACCGAAATTTTTGGCAGCTACTAAAATCTCACCACTGTACTGCGGTTGATTTAATACAAACTCAGCTTTGGGCTGCTGCTCATCATCATTTGTATAGCGCCAGTCACGGAATAAGTTTTTTCCAAACCCATCTCTTGTAGTTGCTTTTAAGAAACGTGCAGGAATGATCTGATCCGTATCCACATTCTCAATATTGAGAGGAACAAATCTTGATGTTAGCCCCTGTCCCCTAAAGGGGGATTCAGTAGCTTTAAAATTATTTTCAGAGTTACTCATTACTTAAATCAATTAATTAGCATGATTACTATTAATAAGACTGTTTAAAAGCTCCCCTTCAGGGGATGGGGGCAACAATTCTCTTACATCCGTTACAACTCCAGTTACAGCTGCAGCTGCTGCCGTTAACGGACTTGCCAGTAATGTTCTGGCACCCGCACCTTGTCTCCCTTCAAAATTTCTGTTGGAAGTAGAGATGCAATATTTGCCTGCAGGAATTTTATCTTCATTCATACCCAGGCAGGCACTGCAACCGGGCTGACGCAACATAAAACCGGCTTCTTCAAATATTTTATCAATGCCTTCTGCTTTTGCCTGTGCTTCCACCTGTTTACTGCCGGGAACGATCCATACTTCCACATCACTTGCTTTTTGTTTGCCTTTTACAAAAGAGGCTACCATTCGTAAATCTTCAATTCTTGAATTGGTGCAACTGCCGATGAATACATAATCAACTTTTTGTCCTTTGATGGGTGCACCTTGTTCCAATCCCATATAGGCAAGTGATTTATTCAAACCACTTTTATCATTTTCGTTAATGGTTTCCGTTGTAGGAATCGTTCCTGTAACAGGAATACCCATGCCCGGGTTTGTTCCATAGGTGATCATGGGTTGAATATCGGCCGCATCAAAATGATATTCTTTATCAAACGCTGCATCAGCATCACTAAACAAAGCTTTCCATTCGTTCAACTTTTGTTCCCATGCTTCGCCTTGTGGAGCAAACGTTCTCCCCTTGATGTAATTGAACGTTGTATCATCTGGTGCTATCAATCCGCAACGACCACCCATTTCAATACTCATGTTACAAATGGTCATGCGTGCTTCCATGCTTAATGAACGGATAGCACTTCCCGCAAACTCCACTGCATAACCTGTTGCACCACTGGCAGAAATTTTAGAAAGGATGTATAACACAATATCTTTTGAAACCACACCTTTATTCAAAACGCCATCAACATTAATGCGCATCAATTTTGGTTTGCTTTGCAACAAACACTGTGTACTCAATACCATTTCCACTTCACTGGTGCCAATACCAAATGCAATAGCACCAAACGCACCATGGGTTGATGTGTGACTATCACCGCATACAATGGTCATACCCGGTTGTGTAATACCCAACTCAGGACCTATCACATGTACAATACCCTGGAATGGATGACCTAAGCCATACAACTCAACACCATGCTCTGAACAGTTTTTGATCAATGCTTCTACTTGCTTTCGGCTGAGCTCTTCTTTAATAGGCAAATGTTGATTGAGCGTTGGCACATTATGATCAGCCGTTGCCACCGTTTGTTGCGGACGAAAAACTTTAATGCCTCTTTTATTCAATCCGTTAAAAGCCTGCGGGCTTGTTACCTCGTGAATAAAGTGCTTGTCGATATACAATACAGAAGGCCCGCCGTCAATTGTTTTAACAACGTGCTTACTCCAGATCTTTTCGAATAATGTTTGACCCATATTTTATACAGCTACAGTGATCGAATCAGCCAATACTTTTAAATCAGCATCTTCCACTTCTTTTTTAGAATCAGCAATCTTTAAGAATTTTTCATAGAGTTCGTCCACCTGGTTGCGGTCAAAACCATAGCCCAGGTTTTTGAAACGATAAGCCAATGCACTTCGGCCACTCCTGGCTGTAAGTACAATTTTAGAAGTATCAGCACCAACTTCTTCCGGGGCAATGATCTCGTACGTAGTGGCTTCTTTCAAAAAACCATCCTGGTGAATACCACTTGAATGGGAGAATGCATTATCACCTACAACTGCTTTGTTCGGTTGCACCACCATACGCATGGTATCAGAAACCAAACGGCTCATGGGCAATAACAATTTGGGATTGATATCAGTGTACAAATCAAGTTCAGGATGTTTGCGAATGGTCATCACCACTTCTTCCAGCGATGTATTGCCGGCACGTTCACCAATTCCATTGATCGTACATTCAATTTGTCGGGCACCTGCAATAGCACCTGCAATGGAGTTGGCAGTGGCCAAACCCAGATCATTGTGACAATGACAGGAAAGGATCGCTTTATCAATATTGGGAACATGATTCATGAGGTAACTCATCTTCTCTGCATATTGATGCGGTAAACAAAATCCGGTTGTATCAGGAATGTTCACCACTGTTGCACCTGCTTTGATAACAGCCTCTGTTAAACGTGCTAAAAATTCAAGATCAGCACGGCCGGCATCTTCAGCATAAAACTCCACATCATCCACATAGTTACGGGCAAGCTTAACCGCCGCAATGGCACGTTCCAGTATTTCTTCTCGTGTAGAATTGAATTTGTATTTGATGTGATTATCACTGGAACCAATGCCTGTGTGGATACGGGGACGAACGGCAGGCTTCAATGCTTCAGCCGCTACCTCAATATCTTTTTGAACAGCACGGGTTAAACCACAAACCGTTGCATCTTTTATTTTCGATGCAATCTGAAAAACACTTTCAAAATCACCAGGGCTTGAAATGGGAAACCCGGCTTCAATAATATCTACACCCAGTTCTTCTAACTTGAGGGCAAGCTCTACTTTTTCCTTGGTGTTCAATTTACAACCGGGTACCTGCTCACCATCACGGAGCGTAGTATCAAAAATGTGTACCTTTTTTGAAGACATAGTTGTTATTTAATGAATGGCGAAAATTGCTTACAATCGTTTGCTAAGAACAAGAATTTCAACACCTTACGAAATTAATTTGATGCCGCACCCTTATCAAACCATAATTGTATGTATTTTACGGCAGATAACTACGCTTACATTTACTGAAACCCTTACCAGCAAAGGATTTGAGCTGTTTTGAATTACGATGCCCAACAAAAGCACAGATACCACTTTTCAATTGGTGAAATCACTGGAAAAGAGTGAGAAACGCAATTTTAAGCTATATGTAAAACGTAATTCATCTTCTGCCGATTTAAAAGTGATCCAGCTTTTTGATGCCATGGACAAAATGGGTGACTATGATGAAGCCGCTTTGCTCACCAAAAACCGCAGCATCAAGAAGCAGCAACTGTCCAACTTAAAGGCCCATTTATACAAGCTTATTCTTTCCAGTCTCCGATTGATAAAACAGGAAGATAATATCACCATCCAGTTGCATGAGCAAATGGATTTTGCCCGCATTCTGTATAACAAAGGCTTGTATTTGCAAAGCTTGAAAGTGCTGGATAAGATGAAGGAACTGGCAAAAGCTTATCAACAGTTCACCTATTTGCAGCAGATCCTGTTTTTTGAAAAAAAGATTGAAGCCCTGTACATCACCCGGAGCATGCAGAACCGGGCGGACGAATTAACGACTGAATCAGAAAACACAGGTGAACGCATCAACTACATCAACCAACTTTCGGATCTGTCGCTTCAACTCTACAGTTGGTATATCAAAAACGGTGTAGCCAGGAATGAAAAAGAAGCCAGTGATGTAAAAAAATATTTTGAGGAGCATGTACCACCTAATGCTGATCATTTGGTTGGGTTTTATGAACAGTTATACCTATATCAATCGTATTGCTGGGTGGTGTTCATTCGCCAGGATTATTTGCTGTTCTATCGTTATACGCAGAAATGGGTTGACTTATTTGAGAAATATGAAGGTATGCTGGAAGCAGAAACAGCACACTACATTAAAGCGATGCACAATTTAATGGGTGCTCACTTTGATTTGCAGAATGAAACAAAACTCAATGAAGCCATTCTGCAGTTTGAAAAATTCACACAGCGAAAAGTAGTGCAGCAAAATGAGAACTACCGCATGCTGTGCTTTGTGTATTTGTACATTGCCAAGATCAACAAACATTTTTTAGAAGGAACGTTTACAGAAGGGTTACGCCTGGTACCGCATATTGAAGAAAAACTGGACGAATATGAGTTATACCTTGACCGTCATCGTGTGCTGGTATTTTATTATAAGATTGCCTGTTTGTATTTCGGCAGCGGCAATAATGAAAAAGCAGTGGAGTACCTCAATAAGATCATTCACTGGAAGGTGGATCTTCGTACAGATCTGCAATGTTATGCACGTTTGCTGCATTTGATCGCACATTATGAGCTGGGTAATTTTGATCTGCTGGAATATCTCATCAAATCCGTCTATCGATTTATGGGCAAGATGCAGAATCTTACTGCTGTTGAGGAAGAGATCTTCAGGTTTCTTCGTCAATCATTTAAATTATCGCCTGATAAATTTAAACCTGCGTTTGAAAAATTATTGCAACGCATACGCAAGTATGAAGGCAATCGTTTTGAAACAAGAGCCTTTTTGTACTTAGATATTATTAGCTGGCTGGAAAGCAAAATTGAAAACGTAAAAGTGCAGGATGTGATCCGAAAAAAATTCAGGAAAAGAAAAACCTGATTTGAAAAACATTTATCTTACAAACTTGTATTAGCACCTGTAAATGATTGCTTGTATGAAACCCGTTATTTATGTTTTATTTATTTTCTGCACTTCATATGGTGTTGCACAATCACCCATCAATCCTAAAAACATTACCATCGTAAGAGACAGCTTTGGTATACCTCACATTTTTGCAAAAACAGATGCTGAAGTTTCTTATGGTTTGGCATGGGCACATGCAGAAGATGATTTCAAAAGTATACAGGAAGTGGTATTACCTGTTAAAGGATTGATGGGGCGGGTATTGGGCAAAGCCGGCGCAGCAGGTGATTATGCATTTGCATTATTCCGTTGCAGAGAAATCACAAAAGAAAAATGGCATACACTTTCACCCGCATTTTTAACAGTGGTGAATGGATATATACAAGGATTAAATGATTATGCCGCAACACATAAAAGTGAATTACTGCATCCACAACTGTTTCCTGTTACTGCAGAAGATTATGTGGCAGCATCGGTACTTGCATTAACCGTATTTAATGGTGCTGATGATATGTTACGCAGGATTTATGCCAATGAAATATGGCTGGCACCAGACATGAGTAATACCAATAAAGGAAGCAATACCATGAGTGTTCACCCCAATAAAACCACAACGGGAGAAGCTTTCTTACTCATTAATGCACATCAACCCAACACCGGTTCACAGGCTTTTTATGAAGCACATTTACATAGCGAAGAAGGTTTGAATATTCATGGTGGCTTGTTGGCGGGAGGTCTTTGTATTTTACATGGCGTGAATGAACATTTGGGTTGGGCACATACCGTTAATTTTTGCGACCGTGTCGACGTCTTTCAATTGGAAATGAATCCTGCTAACAGTAATCAATACAAATTTGATGGACAATGGATTGACCTGGAGCAAAAGAAGATCAAGCTTCGCATTAAAGGAGTTCCTGTTGCGGTATCAAGAACGGCTTACTGGAGTAAGTATGGTGCCACTATGAAAAATAAGCAGGGAGTATTTTCCATTCGGTTAGGAGCCAACATGGATATAAGAGTGATGGAGCAATGGTATGAAATGAACAAAGCCAAAAATTTTACTGAATTCTACAATGCTATTCAGCAGCAGCGGCTGTCGATGTTCAACATCATGTATGCTGATAAGTATGATACCATTTTTTATGTGAACAATGCATTGATGCCTAAACGCAATCCATCACCCCAATACAACTGGAGAAGAACATTGCCGGGCAATACAACCAAAACATTGTGGACAGAGTTTCGTCCGTTCAAACAAATGCCGCAATACCTGAACCCCTCCAGTGGATTTTTGTTCAATACCAATCACAGTTCCTTTGCAGCCAGCGGCAGAAACGACAATTTAAAACCACAGGCTTTTTCGCAGGCTGATGGTTGGGAAAACTATCATAACAACAGGAGTTTGCGTGTTTATGAATTAGTGGATACAAATAAGTTGAGCTATGAACGATTTAAAGAGATCAAGTTTGACAAACAGTTGCCCAAACAACTTGCGTATCCCTATAATATCGATACGATGTTTTTGCTGAATGCAACTGAATACCCTCAACTAAGCTCACTCATCACTACATTTCAGCAATGGGATAAAAAAGGCGACAGCAGCAGCAAAGGCGCTGCCATTTTTCTTCTTACTTATGAGCATGTAAAGAGAACCATGAACGGCCAAGATTCAAGAGCATTAACCAAAGCAGAATGTATTGCTGTTTACCAGTCTGTGTATGACTATATGATGAAATACTTTGGCAGAACAAATCTTGCATTGGGTGATGTTCAGAAATTGGTGCGAGGCAAAAAAGATTATTCACTATGGGGTTTTCCTGATCTGCTTTCGCCGCAATGGACAGATAAATACAGAGAAGGACAACTAAAATCTGTTGGTGGTGATGGTTTGATCATGTTCATTCGTTTTTCAAAAGATGGTCTGCCTCAAATTGAAACCGTGAATATGTATGGCGCTTCTGCAAGACCCGGCAATAAACATTTTGATGACCAGGTGGAGTTATATCGTTTTCAAAAAACAAAACGAATGACCTTGGACAAAGAAGAAGTATTTAAGAATGCAGAAAGAATTTATCATCCGGGCAAGAAATGAATTTCATAGTAACCTATAACATGTATTGAAATGAGGCTTATTATTTTGTTATTAATTTTCATAAGCAGCTGCGTGAATAAAATTGATTCAGATAAGAAAAAAGAAATATCGAAATGGATAATCCTTAAAGATAGTTTTGCGAGAAAAAATATTAATGAATTTTCATTCTCAAAGAAATTAATTTCATCGTACGAAAATTTTCATAAAATCAATCCAAAGCTTATCGACTCATCGCTTTCAGAAAAATGGAGTTCTGTTTATTTATACTCATGGCATGAAACAGATAGTCCATTTATTGAATTTACCACTATTATTCATGAAGAAGACCGAGGCATAAGAATGATGTATAACATTTTAAATAGAAAAGACAGTATAATATCATCAATCAGAGTTGCAGCTACAGCAATGGAAGCTGAATATCAATTTGATTCTTATTCAGTATTAAAAGAAAATGGAACAATACTTACAACCAGTTCTATTACAAAGTGGTTTGACTTGGAAAAAAGAGAGAAACTAAAAAAGACATTAGGCGATACGATAAAAACCGAAATAACTTTTCTTCCTGATGGTTCAACTAGAGAGAGAATAATAGAAAGTAAAAAAGAACTACATCTTGATGAGAATTAGATAATCGTAATTCTCCCTGTCAATCCTTCCGAAATCGTAGTTTTCCCATAGCCTATTTTGTCACATGTGAATAACTATGTTGTATTCGTCTTGCAGCGTTCAGGGTCTCTTTGTAATCTTGTCATCATAACTCCATATCCGCTTCTTTCAAAGAAGCATGAAGCTAACCACTCATTTCATTTAAAGTCTGATTCCTCTGTAAAACATGTAGAAGTGTATTCTCTTCATCCATTTACCTGTGAGAGCCATTGATTCTTAACCGTACAAAACAGAGAACAATGGAAACAAAAATTTTACTCAGGAATTTAACCGCCGGCCAACCAAAAACATCTGCTGCTAAAGCCTACCGCATCAAGCGTGGCAAAAACAATTCAACAGATTATTTAATGATGCTTCGTTTATATTCAACCTGTATCAAAGGGGCTGCTACTCCAAAAGATTTTAAGGAAGGAGTAAGTGAGTTCCGCAGAATCATGTGGAATGCCAGGTAAGGCATCTTATTGTAAAGCATTATATAAAATTTCTACAGGATGTAAGGCCTGTTTACCGGTGCCGTCTTTAATTTGATGACGGCAACTGGTACCGGGTGCGGATACCAACACATCAGCTCCTTTACTTCTTACCGCCGGGAATAATACCATCTCTCCTATTTGCATACTCAATTCATAATGTTCCGCTTCATAACCAAATGAACCGGCCATACCACAACATCCGGAAGGGATCACTTCTACTTTGTAATTTTCCGGGAATGATAAAATGTTGACTGATGCATTGACAGAACCGACTGCTTTCTGCTGGCAATGGCCATGCAGTTGAATCAATTGTGCTGTATTTGTGAACTGTTCCTTTTTAATATTCCCCTTCTGCATTTCTTTTTCTAAGAACTCATCCATCATCATTGCATGTTTGGCTAATGATTGTGCAGCAACTAAATTATCGTCCGTCGCCAGGTCAGGATATTCATCTCTGAACGTAAGAATCGCTGATGGTTCAATACCCAGCAAAGGCGTTTCTTCACTGATGACTTTACTCAGTAATTCAATATTTTGATTGGCAATTTCTTTTGCTTTCCGGATCAAGCCTTTACTCAACCATGTTCTGGCGCTTTCCAAATGCTGCGGTATTTCAACAGTATAACCCAACTTCTCCAGTAACAGCACAGCTGTTTTGCCAATATGTGCATCATTGTAATTGCTGAACTCATCACAAAACAAATACACTTTGCCCCTATCCCCTAAAGGGGGATCAGCAACTGTCTTCGTTTTTTCAGATGCATATTGTTTAAACCAGTTCTGTAATGTTTGTTTAGAAAATTCAGGAATGGAGCGTTTGGGTGCAAAACCAATTGCTTTTTTCATGAGTGTGCCCGTTACCGCATTGTTCATGAAAAAATTGGAAAGCGAAGGAACAACAGAAGCAAGTTTTGCACCGGCAGAAAAATTAGCGATCATCTTTGAACGCATGGGTACTCCATTGGCATCATAGTAATGTTGTAAAAATTCTGCTTTCAATTTGGCCACATCCACATTGCTCGGACATTCACTTTTGCAACCCTTACAACTCAAACAAAGATCCATTACCTCATAAATTTCCTGATGATCGTAACGATTGAGTTTGTTGCTATTCGTCAAAAACTCTCTCAGAATATTCGCTCTTGCTCTTGTAGTATCTTTTTCATTGCGTGTAGCCATGAATGAGGGGCACATCGTACCACCGCTCAAATGTGTTTTGCGGCAATCGCCACTGCCATTGCACTGCTCAGCATGTTGCAATATATCCTGGTTGTGAAAACGGAAAATAGTTTTGAACTCCGGTGTTTGTTGTCCCGGTACATACCGCAGCATACTATTCATAGGAGGTGTATCAACGATCTTATTAGGATTGAAAATATGATGCGGATCCCATGTGTTCTTTATTTGTTTGAGCAGTTGATAATTTTTGTGACCAATCATTTGCTCAATAAACTCACCTCTCAATCTTCCATCACCATGTTCACCACTTAAAGAACCATCATATTTTTTTACCAGTGTTGCCACATCTTCAGCAATGGTTCTGAATAATTGATTTCCTTCTTTTGTTTTTAAATTGATGATGGGCCGCAAATGCAATTCACCACTGCCCGCATGGGCATAGTGCACACTGTACAATCCACGTTTCTTCAGCACTTCGTTAAACTCAGCAATGTAAGCGGGCAGATCATTTACATCTACCGCTGTATCTTCAATCACGGGTACCGCTTTTTCATCACCGGGTAAATTACCAAGCAATCCAAGTCCTGCTTTACGAAGCGTCCATATCTTTTTGGTATCAGCACCAAACAATACAGGAAAATGATAGCCTAAGTTGGCGGCACGCATTTCAGCTTCTACCTCTTTACAAATCGCTTCAATTTCTTCTCTGGTATCTTTTGCATATTCAATTACAAGGATAGCACCGGGATCACCCTGTACAAAAAAGCGATTCTTCTGCTGTTCAATATTATTCTTCGTGCATTCTAAAATATAATGATCGATCAACTCACTGGCGCTGGGTTGATATTTCAAACCAATAAGATTGGCACGCAACGCTTCATCAATGGTATTGAAATGCACACATAACAATCCTGTTTCTTTTGGCGGCAGTGATACTACATTCAATTTGATTTCAGTAATAAAGGCCAACGTACCTTCGCTCCCTGCAATCAATTTGCAGAAATTAAAATCTTCTTTACCGGCAGTGAAGGGTGCTGTTTCTAACAACAGATCAATGGCATAACCGGTGTTACGACGCTCAATGGTTTTCTTGGGAAATTGTTTCCGTATTTCAACTTGATGATCGTAGTTGCCTAAAATACTCCGGATGTTTTTATACACAGAGCCTTCTAAACTTGGCAGTTCACACTTCGCATGAAATTCATCAAGACTTAATTCTTTAAATACCACTTCGCTGCCATCACTTAAAAAAGCAGTGAGTTCAAGCGTATGTTCTCTTGTGCTTTTATACACCACTGAATTGGAACCGCAGGAATTATTACCTACCATACCACCGATCATGGCCCTGTTAGCGGTTGATGTTTCAGGACCAAAGAACAAACCATGTGGTTTGAGAAACAAATTCAATTCATCACGAATCACTCCCGGTTGCACACGAACCCATTTTTCTTCTTTGTTCAATTCAATGATCTGTGTGAAATGCTTGGATACATCTACAATAATACCATTGCCTACTACTTGCCCTGCGAGTGATGTACCTGCCGTACGTGGGATCAATGATGTTTGATGTTGCTGAGCAAACTTTATGAGCTGAAGAATATCCTCTTTTGTTTCAGGAATAGCAACCGCCAATGGCATTTCCCGGTAAGCCGAAGCATCTGTGGCATACAGTGTGCGGATGGTGGTATCAGTAAAAAGATCGCCTTTGAGTTGTGTGGCTAATTGTTGCAGTTGCTCTTTCATTCCTGTGCTGAATTCCGGTCAAATTTAGTTCAATATGGGTTAAGGTGAGGAAAGAAAAAGCTAACATGTAATAGCAGGATTTTCTTAGAAACTCCAGTTAACCCGGCACAAGATATACCTGCCAATACCTACGAAAGTATTTTTCGAAATAGAGTTGGGTGAATTATACTGCTGTGTGTATAATCTTTTATTGAGCAGGTTATGAACAGTTACGTCCATATTTAACTTTTGGCTTAGTATTAGATTTTGAAAAACACTCCACAAATGAAATTGTTGTGATGAGGATAATTGAAGGTAATTGTATTGTGTACCTACATAATAATTTCCTTTAAACTTCGAACGCAGCTTAAAAAGAATATTGGTTGTTTGATTACTGTTGCGGTTAACAAAATCCTTACTTGTTTGTTTATTACTGAAAAAGTCCTTTGAGAAATTCAACTCCCATCCTATTGGCCATTTAAAATTAGGCACCCATGTTGCTGTAATACCTGCAAAAATAAATTGATTCTCCACGGGATTATTATTAAGTAAAGCATTATTAATGCTGTAATTAGCGTTTGAACTAAAACGAAATGTGGAATTTAAAGGAAAAATAAAAGTGCCAATATCAAAATTGGCACCTACCTGCCTGTTGTTATTCACGATAGACCATGTGCTTACCGAATACTGGGGTACAAGAATATTGTTAACAACATAATCCGTTTTTGCATAACGAACATTAACTCCCGCAAGCAATGAGAATTTTGACATGATTTTAAAATCAGCAAAAGAGGCAGAAATATTAAACGATTCAACAGGTTTGATTATTGATGCACCGTCTTTTATGCTTGCATTGGCAGATACCATTGCAGAAGGATGAAAAAATAAAACATTCGGTAATTCACGGTTTGTACCAGCACTAAAATTAAAACCGGAAAAAGCCTTGATTTTATATCTATAACTTACCGATGCTTTCCACAAAAAGAAAGAGTTTTGTGCAGTAGAGTTTTCTGAAGTCAATCCAAGCCCCGTATTTGCGTCAGCACGTATAGATGATTTGCCTGAGATTTGTTTTAATACACTAAACGTAACACGGTTATCCAAAAAGGAAATTTTTCTACTGTTCATTGAAAGAGTACTGTCAAGGCCACTCACACTATTTCGTGAATTGATAGCTTGCCAGTTGGTTTCAACACCATAACGGATTGTATTGACGCTTTTTTTGCGAAAGAAAGAAAATGAGTTCTGCCACTGTATTAAATCTATGTTTGTTTGTTGGCGGAACAAATCAAAACTATCTTTAATGGAATAAAAAAAATGTAGTCTGTTTGTTTGGATTTCAAAATTTTTAATTTCAGGCAGGTAACTGAAATTACTTTGAATGTTAAATACGGTATGGTCATTTACTTTAGAGGCACCATTATAAGCTGCGGCATACCCTTTTCGTTGGGCTTTCAAACTTTCAGAAAGTGTATCTGTAAAAAAGCCCGATGTAAAATTTTGAAAACCATGCTCATCTTTTACCCATCCAATTTGTAAATTAAGGTTACCAGCAAATTTTTTAAGGTTATCATGCGAAAGCTCAATTGCAGTGGAAATATTATGCCTGACTTTTTGTGCAAACTGGTTGTTTGATAAACTCCATTGATTCTGTTCACTGACGATGGTATTTGTAAAATCACTTCCTGTAAACCGTAACCTATCTTTAACTGCATAGGTTCGCATGGCTAGTTTAACTGACTTAGTTAATCTAAAATGCAGTAACGGGGAAGTAAAATAATTCCGGTTATCTAAAACATACTCCCTTGAAATATCAGGAGCAGCTACTAACCCTGTTGTAATAATACCGGGACCATTTACTATTTTTTTTGTAAGTTCTTCCCTTTGCTGCATAGCACCTTGCGAGCCAAATTCCTGGTATCGCAACAAGCCTGTTGCATCTTTTGAAATATTATTAGAGTTAAACAAACCGATCATTTTAAACTTGCTTTTTAACCAAACCAGAGTGGCATCGCCTTCGTATCTTCCTTCAACTGATCCTGCCGCAGAAGCACTTCCGTTGACTTTGCCCTGCATGCTTTTCTTCAACTTGAGATTGATGGCAGCCTGGTTGCTTTCCACTAAATCTCCCATAATTCGGTTTTTATTGTAATTATCAATTACTTGCAACTTATCCACCACATCTGCATTAAGGTTGCGACTGAGCAATTGGTATTGATCCTGTGTCATATCATCACCATCAATCAACAGTGCTTTTACTTCTTTACCACGATAGGTAATGCGACCATCCGCTTCTACTTTAAACCCTTCAATATTTTTGATGAGGTCTTCAACTTTCCGTGTTTGAGCTGTCCTGAAACTATCTGCTGTAAACTCTACTGTATCTTTTTTAATACGCACCGGTTCTTTATTCTCTACAATAATTTCCCGGAGTTGATTTTGGGAAGGGAGCAAATAAAAATCAGAACTACTTACCGTATCGCTATTAGAAACGCTCACGAGTTTATTTTGGCGACCGTAACTGATATGCGAAACTGAAATAACGACTTCATTTAATTCTAAAGGCAGTTTAGCACGGATCAGGTATTCGCCTTTTGATTTTGAAAAGCCGAAAGCTATAATTTGTGTATCTCTTGACTGATTTACTTTTTGAATGAGAATAGATGCCTGAACTACAGGTTTCGTATCAGTTTCTGTTATTATAAATCCTTTAAACTCAACTAACCGTTGTGATAGGGCAGCGGCAGAATAAACTACGAGCATTGAAATAAATAATAGATGTTTCATGCCTCAATAATCTTCCGTTAATCTTTCAGGTGTATTGATTGAAATGGTAACTGAATTCTTGCATCCTGCACAGGAAGGATCACTGGCATCATTATTAGCTTCCATTGATTTTTTCATTTTCAGAAAATTGGATTGAAACTTAGATTTGTATTCATGAAAGTTACCTGCAAAGGATGTAGGAAATTCCGGAATTGCACGTTCTGTAAAACTAAAGCCGCTTAAACGCCAGTAAGAAACATACTCCAAGTCATAAACTTCCGTAATTAAGCCCGGAAGCCCGCCGAATTTCCATGGACCGTTATTAATACTTATAGAAGGTGTGTACCAGGCAACATAACTTCGCCCACGCCATACACAAACAGCTTTGTTACAAATGTAGCCACTTATGGTTTGTGTATCTTTTAGAATCTGCCAGTTAAAATTATAGAGGCTGTCAGCATAAATTTCACCATCTTTTAAACCGAAACCTTTTCCTGAAATAAACGCTAGTGTTTCGCTATCAAACTCTTTCCATATCTCAATCCTGTTTGTATCAATCTCTAAGACAATAGCTGTATTCTTTAATTCACCATTCTTAGAAGGCAGTTGCTTCTCACCAATTTTTTCTGAATTATCTAAAAATCTAAAAGAAGCAGATTTTTCTGTACTATGAAGTGTTACAATTCCTGATTTAATCATTGGCTGAACGGAATCGTTGTAATTTAAGTATTCAATTCTGTAGTTTTGAGCAGAAGATTTTATGAACAAAAAGAGTAGGCAAAATAAAATATGAGAACGATATATTATCTTGAAATAGATATATTGCATAAATAGTTAATTAGAGTTTCATTACAAACTCTACAAACCTAATTTAAAATTCAAAAAAGCAATTACTTAATAAGTCAAATTCTCAGGGGTTCGCATCAATATTTCAGTTGTACCCCCACATGATTTACAGTTTGCATTGCTAATCCCATCACTTGATTCTAATGCCTTTTTGAACTTCAAAAAATTTGATTTAAAAGATGTTCTGTAATCATTGAAATTACCATCAATTTTTTGTGGCCAAGAAGGAATTGAAACTATTTCCCGATTAATTCTTTCCAACTTCCAAAAAACAAAGTTTTCGCTGTCGTAAATTTCAACAATTAATCCTGGCAATCCCCCAAATTTCCATGGGCCATTTTGAATAGGAATATCTAAACAATACCATGCAGAATATGATCTTCCTCTGAAACGCATTTTTGCATTTTTGCATATAAATCCACTAATAAATTTCACGCTATCTGTAAGCTCCCACATAAAGGGATGTAAAGAATCTTCAAAGTTTTTAAACTCCCGAAAAATTGGGTCAATAGGAGATTCAAATACTAATTTATTAGACATAAAATTTTTGAATACATATCTTTTAATTGTATCTCCATAAAAAACATAATTTATTACTTTTTCATTCTTTGAGTTAACCTTCAAGTCACCTAACCCAATTTTAGAAAACTCATAAGGTAACATATAAGATATTGAAACTTCATCAGTTTGCCTTAAAAAAATAGAACTTTTGAAATCAGGTTTATGAACACTGTCAAAATTGTTGTAAACAATCTCAAAGTAACTTTTTTGAGCTTTTAAACTTAAAGTACTTATCAAGGCCAAAAAGAAAAACTTTAACCGCATCTTGCAAAATATTAATTACAGGGCTTATGATTGAAGCAATAAGCCCTGTTCATTTTGGTAAAATTATTGAATTACTGCTGCCTTTCCCAATAAACACATATCAACTTGATAAGTTGCATCCTCTTGTGAAACATTACTGCATCCATTACAAACAACGATAAGCCCACTTTGAAAAACAATCCTTGCACCATCCCTGTAAAGGCAATCATCAAATTTAAAAACATCCTTTTTAATTGAGTTTTTCGTGGCATTACCTGCAAAAGTCTCAGCAGAAATTAAACAGGCAAAAATCATTAAGCAACAAAGAATAATTTTTTTCATAATGAAAGTTTTTTAGTTAAGAATTTTCTATCACACTAAAGTGATAAAAAAAAAAAACCGAACTAACAAATTTATTTTTCAACTTTCCTACAAACAAAAATTACAGAAATTCCACTCGCTCCACTTCATACACCCCACTGAATAAATACAAAGCCCCGGTCTTCACATCGATTGCTTTATGACGCTTACGTAACTTTTCGCCTTTCTTGAAAACACGCCCGTCTTTGAGTTTGAATAATTGTCCAACTGAGAGCTCTTCTACCAATGCTTCATGAGCAGCACGTGCATCATACTGTTTCAGCACACGCATCAAATGTTCTTCACCGCAACTGGTGGCTGATGGATTTTGAATGGAACGCAGCAATGCTTTCTCCACATCAGCAGGAAATACCTTCTTCAACAAAAATTGGGCTAATATCTTACTATATTCATTCTTCCACTCTTTGCCATGCGGTGCAATTCGGTTGCCGTATTGTTCAAAAGTGAGCAGGTGAGCAATTTCATGAAGCAATGTAACCAGGAAGGCATATGGGTTGAGATTCCCATTCACACTGATGCGGTGATTTTTTTGATCCACAGCATGCCGGTAATCACCCAGCACACTGTTACGTTCTCTTGTAATGGTCAAATGAATTTTGTATTGATGCAGATAATGCAGCACCGGCTCCAGTGCCTCCTTTGGCATATAAGCAGCCAGTGCATGTAAGGGAACTTCCTTTTTAGCCATTGTTCTTTTTCTCTTTCAACAGCTTAAACACCTGAACCATTTCCAGTGCCGTATAAAAAATATACAATCCCATACAAATGAACAGAGCAGGTTTATTCACTCCCTTTTTGACCACCAAAATATAGATGGCGGCTACAGCAGCCAGTCCAAACATTTTCAGCATCATGGAGCCATACACACTTCTCAGGAACACCTGTACATTCTTATGCAAAAATCCTTTGATGTGAAAATAAAGCGACACCAAACTTACCAGGAAAATAAGTGAATTGCCAATGATGAGCACATCGGCATCAATTCCTTTTTGCTCTAAAAAATTCCTGAACAAATTGGCGAATGAAATAACGGCAATGAATAAACCAAGTAAGGGGATAAAATACTTCCTGTTCATTTTTTCTTAGCTGTGTCTTTAATAATTTTCACAAACATAGCTATTAAAAACACAAGCGGCAGTACCCATATAAAAACAGGAAAGGAGAATTGTAACCAATGATCCAGCTTGTATCCTAAAAAAACTCCTAAAGCCAGGGCTGCCATTAGTTGAGATGCCAGCCCGGCATATTGCATTAAATAAGATCGGTTGCTGCGGTAAGGCTTTTTGTTATTGGTCGTTGGCTGCGACATTCACCGGTTCATTTTTAATGGCTACCACATTGGCAGTGGTGGTGCTTTTAGCAACGGCAGCGGCACCCATATGACATTCGCCATTAAACTTAGCGGAAGCATCTACCTGCAACTGACCGGTGTAAATGTTACCGTTCACTTCACAATCATCTTTGAGGTAAAGCAGTTCGGTAATTTTTACATTGCCGTTGATCTGTCCCAACACATCAGCCGTGTTGGCCTGTACATCCCCATTGATCTTTCCGTTGGTGCCAATAATTACCTTACTGGTTGTGGAAAGATTGCCGGTAAGCGTGCCATCCACCCTGATGTCGCCTTTGCTGTCAATATCTCCCTTGATCTCTGTGCCGGCAGCAATGATAGTGGCAAGTCCGCTTGCGGTTTCTTTGGCAGTACTGTTGGTTTTGTTACTAAACATACGGTATTGATTTTATTGTGTTGATTTCTCTACCTGGGGTATTTCTAAGGTTGCAGTGTCGAGGGCCTTTATGTCGCCACTCAGTACTTTCTTCAGGTTATCAAGATATTGGTCTTTATAATACATTGCCTTTTCTAACGAGTCAATCTTGGTTTTATACAGGATCAGTTCCTTTCTCTGGCTTTGTGTACCGTAACCCGGCAGGTAGTATTTAAGGTTGGTGAAAGTGATCAACGCCACCGTTAAACCTACCAGCAGTACAAACATGGTACTGAAGGTTACATACACGCTCAAACGGCTCAATTTAAAGGTCACCACCTCCTCGTACGTGTCATCGTTCATGATGACTAAACGATAACGGTTTCGAAGCCTTTTGAGTGTGCTATTAGGGTCAAATAATCGTGCCATAGTTCCTGCGAAGGTCGAATTTAAGGGTTAACAGGGGTTAAATGTGAAAATCTTTCTTGAATTTCTCTGTATTTAAAATATTTTTGACCGAATTGAGTTTATAAGAAAAACTACCCGGCTCTGCATGCGTCAACCCTTTGTGCTTCAATCAAAATGGATGTTTTTACTGCTGCTGTTGATCTCACTGAACGCATCAGCCCAGCCCGACTTTGTTTTACCGCTTGAAAAGCCCGCCAAGTACCGGGATAAAGAACTCAAATCAGAGCTCAGCGACCAGAAGAAATTTACCCTGCCCCGCAAGTTGTTCCAGGGCATGATCACCCATTACAACTATTACTATAACGCCAACCGCAAGCTGGATGAAATGATGGAGCGGGCCAAACTGGCACATAAGGATGATTATAACGAACTGCTATCGTTTTACAACTATTCCACCAGAACAACCGCAGGCGATTCAACTGAGCTGGATTCAATCATTTACAAAGCAACGGCCGGTATTGTGTTACATGATACACGCAACAGCTATGTAGATAACCTCTACCAGATCATTGGTAAAGCGTATTACTATTGGCGCAAGTTTGACAGTGCTCACCGCATGTTTCAGTTCATCAACTACAATTATTTCCCAAAAGGAAAAGATGAATACATTATTGTGGTGGGAAGTAATGATCACGCCACCAAAGGTGATCTCAATATTGCCACTAAAGAAAAAAACAGCATTGTTCATAAAGCATTTTCACAACCACCCAGCCGTAACGAAGCATTGTTCTGGCTGGCAAAAACCTATGCTGAAGACAGTTTGTATCCTGAAGCATTGAGTTTGACGAATATGCTACGTAAAGACAGTTATTATCCAAAACGACTGCATTCACAATTGGATGAGATCAATGCTTATGTTTTCTATCAACAGGAGCAATGGGACAGTTGTGCTTTTTATTTAGAACGTTCTTTAGTGAATGTTGAAAACAAAACAGAACTCGCAAGATGGGAATACCTGCTGGCACAACTCTACTCGATTCTTAAAAAACCGCAGGAAGCTTCTTCGTGGTTCAACAAAGCGAAAAGCCACACCACTGATCCTGTAATGTACATTCATGCACGCATCTATGAATCACAAATTGTGCGTGGTGAAACCGGTAATTCTGTACAACTGGCGTTGGATGACCTGGTGAAGCTTTCTAAAAAAGAACGGTTTGATGGTTATGAAGATGTATTGTTTTATGCCGCAAGCGGAATGGCGCTTCAGTTGAAGGACACAGCTTTTGCCAAAGCATTACTGCAAAAAAGCACAAAGTATAATACTGAGAACCCATCACTCAAAAACAAGGCATTTTTAAAACTGGCCACTATTGCATTTGCTCAAAGGGATTATGCATTTGCATCAGCCTGTTATGATAGTTTGGATATGAGTGATCCTTTGCTGGCAGAACAATCACAGCAACTGGAATTACGTAAAACCGTGTTACAGGAGTTGGTGAAGAATATCAACATTGTAAAACTGCAGGATAGCTTGCAGACTGTTGCCAACATGCCTGAGAAAGAAATGGATGCTTATCTCAAAGCATTGGTAAAAAGATTACGTAAAGAAAAAGGGTTGAAGGAAGAAGAAGCAGCTAACAGCAATGCTGCAGTCCTTACAGGAAACAATACGAATGAGACTCCCATTTTCACAACGGGAGGCACAGGGAATAATTGGTATTTCAACAACACATCACAAAAATCAAAAGGTTACGGTGAGTTTATTGCACGCTGGGGCAAACGACCCAATGTTGACAACTGGCGCAGACAGGCAGCCGTTGACCAAACATTTGCAAAACCAAAAGATGATTCCAATCCCAACGGTGATCTTTTGCAAAAACAGGATGTAGTCACTGACGTTCCGGGTTCAGATGAATTAACCGTAGATGGTTTAAAATCAAAATTACCATTAACACCAGAGCAGCAAAAGCTGTCAGGTGAACAGATATTGAGTGCTTTGATTACACAGGGACAGATCTACAAAAACCAACTGGAAGATTATGACCAGGCAGCTCTTGTGTATGAAGAAATATGGAAACGTTTTTCCAATTATCAACAGGAAGAAGAGACCCTGTTTGAGCTTTACTATTGCTTTAAGAAAGCTGGTAAAGAGGACCGTGCTGATTACTTCCTCAATCAGCTCAAACAAAAATACCCTGATGGCAACTTCAACAAAACAGTGACCAACGCAGGTAAGCCAAAAACAGAAGTGAAAGATGAAGCAACGATCACTTACGAAAAAATATATGGCTTGTTCATTGAAGGGAACTTTACCGATGCATTGCAACAAAAGAAAGTAGCTGATTCTATTTATGGCACTTCCTACTGGACACCTCAATTGTTGTACATCGAATCACTGTACTATGTGAAACAACGAAACGACAGTACCGCTATACAAACACTCGTAACATTGGAAAACAGTTTTCCCGGTACGCCAATGGCAGAAAAAGCAGCAGTGTTAAAAGATGTATTGCAACGCCGTGGTGAAATTGAAAATTATCTAACTAATGCCAACATAGTACGTGAACAGGATGGCGTAGTAATACCGTTTGATGAAGGCACCCGTGTAACAAAAACACAACAGGAAGTAAAACAACAGGAAAATAAAATAACCGCTCCTGATAAACCGGCACAGCAAACCTATATTGAAAAGCCCAAACATGTAGTACAGAAAACAGGTATTGAAAAAGAAGATAAAGGACCTTTTAAACCAACCATTGGTAATAAACCCGGTAAGGACAGTACCAGCATTAAGCCGCTGAAGGATACAAAAATTGAAATGGCATATATCTACAATGCCAGTGAACCTTATGTGGTGCTGATGGTGTTTGATAAAGTGGATCCTATTTACATGAGTGAATCGAAGATCGCTTTCCAGCGTTACAATAATTCCGCACATACAACAGAGACCATTACCATCAATATTCATGAAGGTAAGCCTGATGAATTAAGCTGGATGGACCTTGGTACCTTCAACTCCATCACATCTGTTTTGGGTTATTTTGACGAATTAAAAGCCAATGCCCGCAGCATTGTGCCTTGGTTACCGGTTGACAAATACCAGTTCCTGGTGATTTCCCAAACCAATCTTGAAATTTTACAAAAAAGACAGGATTTAGGGGAATATAAGCTGTTCATTCGTCAATATGTAAAGGACAAATTTTAAGATTTCTTCTTCCCCGAACCTTCCTGAATTGTTATAGATTTGGGGCACTGTATTTGCAGATAGTTCCATTTCTCAATTTACCATTATGAGTAAAGCAGTTAAATACTTGTGGCGCTTGTTCTTTATTGGAGCAGGTATATTCCTGGCAACCATACTGTTGGCCAATTTTGGTGTGTTTGGACGCATGCCTTCGCTGGAAGACCTGGAAAACCCATCCGCCTCACTTGCCAGTGAAGTCATTGCCAGCGATGGTACCACAATGGGAAAGTTTGCCCTGCAGGACAGAAGCAATGTAGAATTCAAAGACATTTCGAAAAATGTGGTAAATGCATTGATTGCAACTGAAGATGAACGTTTTTACCAGCATTCAGGAATTGATGGTATTGCATTGGCAAGAGCTATCGCCAAATTAGGGCGTGATGGTGGTGGCAGTACTATTACCCAGCAGTTAGCCAAAAATCTTTTCACCAACTATTCCAGCTTTGCTCCTTTACGTGTTTTACAAAAGATCAAAGAATGGATCATTGCAGTGAAACTGGAACGCAATTTCACCAAAGATGAGATCATTGCTTTGTATTTGAATACCGTTCCTTTTGGTGATAATGTTTATGGCATCCGGAATGCCTCCAAAACATTTTTTCAGAAAGAGCCATCATTGTTAACAGTGAATGAAGCAGCGGTGCTGGTAGGCATGCTGAAAGGAAATACGATTTACAATCCCCGTCGTGATGCCCGCCGTTCGCAAATGCGCCGTAATGTGGTGATCGATCAGATGGTGAAAAATAATTTTCTTTCATCAGCAGAAGGAGAAAAAATCAAAGTACAACCCATCCCGCTCAATTATAAAAAACTGGATGAAAATACCGGGCTTGCTCCTTACTTCCGTGACGTGGTAAGAGATCATATGAAGAAATGGTGCAAAGAACATACAAAAGCCAATGGTGATCCTTATAATTTATACCAGGATGGTTTAAAAATTTATACGACGATTAACCCACGTATGCAGTTGTATGCTGAAGAAGCAGTGGGCAAACATTTAAGTGCGTTGCAAAAAAGTTACTGGACATTGCCATGGATCAAAGACAACAGTATCTGGAAAGGCCATGAAAAAATATTGGAACGTGCCATGAAAGAAAGCGACCGCTGGAAAAACATGGAAGCAGAAGGTTTTCCTGAAGAGGAAATACGCAAAGTGTTTAAAACAAAAACCAAGATGAAGGTTTTTGCATGGAATAATAAAAGAGAAACAGATACAACAATGACTCCTTATGATTCTATCCGTTATCATAAGATGATCATTCAAACCGGTTTCATGGCGATGGATCCGTTCACAGGTGAAGTAAAAGCATGGGTGGGTGGTGTTAATTTCAAAACCTTCAAATTTGACCACGTTAATTTAAATACGAAGCGGCAAGTGGGTTCTACGTTCAAACCCATCTTGTATGCTTATGCTGTTGAAAATGGTTTTACGCCTGAAACACCATTGCCCAGTGGCCCTATTAATCTTGGTGGAAAAATGATCACCGGTAGCGGTGGGCCAATGGCAGTTTGTTTGGCTTATTCCAAAAATCCGGGTGCAGCCTATTTAATGAATCAATTTGGAGTAAAGCCTGTAATGACGTTTGCTGAAAATGCAGGAATCAGCAGTAAGCTTCCTCCTTATCCTTCACTGGCATTAGGTGCCGGTGAAACAAGTGTAATTGAAATGATGCATGCTTACACCATGTTCCCCACCAATGGTATGAGTACAGAACCTATTTTCATTACAAGAATTGAAGACCGCAATGGAAATATTTTGGAAACTTATGCACCCAAACAAAAAGTAGTGATGAGTGAAGCCGGTGCTTATACCATGACCAAAATGATGCAGGGTGTCATTGATTTTGGTACAGGACGTCGTTTGCGTGGAATGGGGCTTGAAGGTGATATTGCAGGCAAAACAGGTACAACGAATGATAATACAGATACATGGTTCATTGGTTTTACACCTCAATTATTAGCAGGTGGCTGGGTTGGATGTGATGATCCATTTTTGAAAATGGTGGGTGAAGGTAACCGTACAGCCTTACCTATCTGGGGTTATTTCATGAGCAGTGTTCGGAACGACAAAACACTCATGGTATCAAAAGACATTGCTTTTGTACAGCCGGAAAGTATGAAAGTGGAAACCTTCCTCGATTACGAAAACTTTGCTGATAAATATCGTAACGAACCTGATGCAGAGAACCCGGATGCAGGCAGTGGTACATCATCTGATTTTGATCAAATGCAATACAGCCCTGAGCCGAATATTGGTACAGAATCTCAATTGAATAAAGAAGAACAAAAAGTATTACAGGAAGTAAAGAAAGAACCGGCTAAAGCAGATGAAAAGAAAACAGATGCAAAAACCGAAGAGAAAAAACTGGAAAAAGAAAAGAAAGGGATTTTGAACATTTTCAGGAAAAAGAAACCCGATCCAAAACCCTCTTCAGGAGGATAAATTTAAAAGTCCCGGCCAAAAGCGCCGGGACTGTCTTTTTCATAGTAGCTGAGTATATATTAGTTGTGTCTTAATTTCTGTTGTAATTCTTCACTGGTCTTTTCATTAGATGAAGGACGAATAAAATCTGCCGGGTATCTAAAAAAGTAGCGGCGCATGATCCCAAGAAATTCAGGATAATCTTTCAATCGTATTCCTCTTGATTTTACAGCTACATAAAATGCACACCCGAAGCTCACCAGGAAGTTGAGGAAACCGATCATTAACACTCCCATTACGATCGTAAACAAATATTTGAGCGGCACCTGGTGATCCAATCCATAAAAACCTATGGCTGTATTGCCTGCTGAAATGGTAATGTGACGAATATCAAACGGAATACTCAGGGTCTTGCCAATGAAGCCAGCCATACCCAAAAAGAAACCCAATGAAATACTACCTGCAATGGAACCTAAATTGTTTTGTACCAGGTTCACCAAATATTTTAATTGTTTTTTCCCAAGGGTTTGTGTTAGCACAGGATGAAAGCGTAACCGATCAGGCAATTGAGCATACACTACATAGTTCTCTACCCAACCTGCAATCAATCCACTCAGGAATAAAAAGAACCCGGTGAAACAAGCATACAGCAAAGCCAAACTTTGAAACGGATGCTGTGCCAGTAACAATGCATCTGCTTCCACTCCAGTTGCAATTTTGGCTCCTGTAGATACATCAAATAACATAGCCAGCAAATAGGTAAGCGGAAAAACAATCACCAGGTTGCCTGCAAACGATGCAATCTGACTGCGGCATGTTCTGGCAACTGTTAACGCAAGATTATACAGATCAGGTCTGCCTTTCTGTTTGGAACTGTCTAAAGAAGCAGCAATGGCTGATGCAGTGAAAGCAGGTTGTTTTGTTGCAAGCGTAGACCCTGTGCTTTGCATCAAAATAAAACCCATAGAATAGTTACTGCTGTATAAGATACCCTGCCAGAAAGGAGCAATAGCAAGTTTGCCCAAGAGGTTTTTGAAAATAGCAACAAAGGAAACAATGAATCCCCCGCCCATGGCACTGCGGAAGAGTTTATAAAACTCATTACGTGTAACAGCAATAAATGTTTCTCCTCTCCTGCCACCATGCTCAGAAATTTGATAAGCTAACAACCCAAGGTTTTGAGACAGAAATTCACCCACACTGTTCTTTCTGTTTTGATTTCGTACAACAGTTATAAAATAATGAATGAAGCGTTGTGTGTTAAAGTAATTGTCTTCATCCAATGCATCCAATACCATGAACATACGTTCAACATGCTGCTCCATACGTGTTAGAAGGAATGTTTCAGCCAAACTTGTTCCATTTTCCCTTCGATCATCTTTCAGCCACTTGATGCTTTGCAAACAGTTGTGCAGGGCTTCCGCAATATTTTCGAGAAGCAACTTATGTTCATGCTCCATCAAATTTTTTTGCTTCCGCTCCAGTAAGAGATTAATCAGACGGTTTTGTTCCATGAACGGGAATGCACCATCATTCCACTGATCATAACGGCTGGTTACTTCCTTTTCAAGACCCATCATGGTTAAACGGTAAGAAAGTATCTGCAAGGAATCGCTCAATTGCTTAATGAGTACAGGCTCAGATAAATTCACTTCAATGCCTATCAACTCAAACAAGCGAACCCAAAGCTGCGTATCAATCTTTTCCATCCACAAATAATCATCACGCTTGTAAAACACACGTTCAATCACATATAAAAAATCAGTGGGTTTTAATAATGGCGGCACTACTTTATGTTTCAGCTTTGAGTTCAACTCCTGTATAAATCCACGGGAGCTTAATAATCCACTTTCCGTTAATGCATGGGTAATATCACTGTTGATAAATTGATTGAGCAGTGAACGGCGAAGAGCAAATAAGAGAGAACGGTCTTCCTGCAATTGATATAAAAGCGCCTTAAACTTTGTTTCGGCCTCCTCTATATTTTTGGAACTGGAAGGCCGTATCTGCTGAAAGAGTTCTACCAGGAAATCAAGTCCCCGATTCGAGCTTTTGATAGAAAGCACAATAGCCTTGCCGTCTTTGGGCATAGTTTCTCCTGCTTTCTTTTTGGCTAAGAACCTGAATTTCATGGTTGTGTCGTAATAATGGTAGTAATCATCAATAATGACAAAGATGGGGCTGTTTTTGCTGCAATACAAACCAAGAAACAGTTAAGTTTTGTTTTGTATTTTTGCTGTGTCATGATTTTGAATGCCACACATACAAAAGAAAAAATACAAACAGATATTCTGACGGAAGTAGAAGAGCCCTGCAGCCTGATTGTATGGAATGATGAGGTAAACACATTCGACTGGGTGATTGAAACCTTAATAGATGTTTGCAATCATACACAAGAACAGGCAGAACAATGTGCGTGGCTGATTCATCACAAAGGAAAATATGCTGTGAAACAGGGTATCTATGATGAGTTGAAACCTATGTGTGATGAAATTACCGACCGTGGTATTGGTGCAACAGTTGAAGTAATGGCTTAAAATTCAAGTTTGTTGCTTGTGGCTTCTTGTTGTTGCCGCTCACTTTCCATTTTCGTACTTGGTATTTCTTACTTCAAACTTCTTACCTCCTGCTTCTTATTTTCATTCATGCCCATTTCCATTTTAGATGATGAACTTTGGTTTCCACCTGTTGAAGATGCAACAGAAGACGGTTTATTGGCATTGGGAGGCGATCTCTCCGTTGAGCGTTTATTACTTGCCTATAAGAACGGTATTTTCCCTTGGTTCAATGAAGAAGAGCCACCCTTGTGGTGGTGCCCGCATCCGAGATGTGTGCTGTTTCCTGAGGAATTGTACATCAGCAAAAGCATGAAGCAACTGTTGAAACGGAATGCATTTACCATTACTGTGAACCGGGCTTTTGAAGAAGTGATCTCTCAATGCGGTGAAAAAAGGAAAGATGAAGAAGGCACATGGATCAGTAGTGATATCATTGATGCTTATACAACCCTGCACAGGCTGGGTTATGCAGTAAGTATTGAAGCATGGCATGAAAACAAACTTGTGGGCGGACTCTACGGGTTGAGGATGGGCAATATCTTTTTTGGCGAAAGCATGTTCAGCAAAGTGAGCAATTCCAGCAAGTATGCGTTCATCAGCTATGTACAGCAACTGCAGCAGGAAGGTGTTGTATTGATTGATTGCCAGGTGTACACTCCGCATTTAGAAAGTTTGGGTGCACGAATGATTGACAGGGATTTATTTTTGAAAATAGTGAGGGAAAATGTGAGTTGAAATATGCCACGGAAACACGGAATTTTCCGTGCCTCCGTGGCAATCTGCTTATTTCTGTCGTTTGAAAAAGAGCAATGAACTGTCTGAAGCAAGCAATGTGAATTGCTGCTTATCAAATGAAACAACAGCATTATTAAATTCTTCTTTTGTTGAATCACCGGCAACAAATGTGATCTTTGTTGAATCTTTCATTTGATAGCTCAGTTTCTCTACCAGGCTATCTCCCAAATTCTTTTCAACTGATCCATCCGTTGCAAATTTGTACGTGTAGTTGAGATAATTACTGTCCAGTGCCATGATCATTAATCCGAGTACATTCCCTGAATCCTTTTTGCTTGTTGCAACAGAATCGATCTTCCAGGTGCCGATCAGATTTTCACGGAAAGAAATAGTTACAGGTTTTATTTTCCGCATTTCAAAGAAATAATACAAAGCTCCGCCAAGGGCTGCCAATAAAATGGCAACCATGAATAGTTTTTTCATTGTCCAATTTTTTTAATGTTTAAGAATAAAAGAGAACATGCAGGAGCAGTAACCTGTTTGCAGATTTTTTATATGGTATGCAAATGAAGAACCGCTGATGCAGTTTCATGATGGCAGCACTTTGTACAAAGATTTGATGATTGATACCTGAAGCGATGAAAAGGTAACCGAAAGAAAATGTTAAAGGGCTAAGAGATAAAGGAGAAGAAGAAAAAGAGAACGGCTCCAAAATTGAAGCCGTTCCAAAAGTAAAGTCACACTGCTTATTAAAATGAACAAAGAATCAAACTCCCACTCCTTAACTCTTTTTGCTCTTTAACCTCTTAGCCCTCTCCTGCCAGCTCCAGCACCACTTTCCATTCTTCATCTGTTACTTTCCCAACACTTAAACGACCCAGGCGCAGCAGATCCATATTCGCTAATCGTTTGTCAGCTTTCATTTGCGCAAGAGAAACAGGCTTCTTGAGTTTACGTACAGGTTTTACATCCACAACTACCCATGCAGCTTCATCAGTAGTTGGATCTTGGTAGGCCTCTTTTACTACTTTGGCAATCCCCACAATTTCCAATCCTTCATTACTGTGATAGAAAAATAACTCATCGCCCTTTTTCATGGCTTTGAGATTGTTACGGGCTGCGTAATTACGCACACCATCCCAAAAAGTTTGTTTGTCTTTTACAAACTGATCCCAGCTGTACTTAAAAGGTTCTGATTTAATTAACCAATGAGCCATATGTAATTTGAAAATTTATAATTTGAAGACCTGTCTGCCGACAGGCAGGTTTGAAAATGGATGTACAAATGTAGGCGATTGGATAATTTTCAAATTTGTGAATTTTCAAATATTTCACCATCCGTTTGCCAGTACATCGGCAATATGCAGCGTTCTTAAGTTGTGGCCTTTTTGCTTGATATAACCATCCAGGTGCATCAAACAACTCAGATCAGTGGAGATGATATATTGGGCACCGGTAGCCAATGCATTGTTCACTTTTTGATCGGCCATGGCAATGGAAATGGGTTCAAACTTTACAGCAAATGTTCCACCGAAACCACAACAGGTTTCTACATCATTCATCTCTGCTAATTCCAAACCTTCTACATTTTCCAGAAGCTTCCTTGGTGCTTCTTTGATCTTGCATTCACGCAGGGCCGCACAGCTATCATGATAAGTAGCTTTGCCGTGGAGACTTGCACCACTTACTTTCTCCACTTTCAATACATCAGTTACAAACTCTGTAAACTCAAACATGCGTTTCTGCAGATCTTTCACTTCATTATGAACAGAGGAATTATCAAACATCTTTCCATAGTAGTTGCGAACAAACCCGGCACAACTGGCACTTGGCGCCACAATAAAATCTGTTCCGCTAAAATCTTTCAGGAATTTGGACGCAACGTCCTTGCATTCATCCTGGAAACCGGCATTGAATGCTGGTTGACCGCAACAGGTTTGATTGGCATTGTAGTTCACTGTACAGCCCAGCTTCTCCAGCACCTTAATCATATTAAAGGCCGTTTGCGGATACAACTGGTCAACAAAACAGGGAACAAACAACTGAACATTCATAACCGTTGGTACAATTATTTCTTTAAAGATACATTCAGGGCGATCATCTTCAATGCAGTGATGGCGGCTTCTTCACCTTTGTGGCCATGCTTACCACCAATACGTTCATCTGCCTGCTCTTGTGTATTTACGGTGAGCACCCCAAAAATTACAGGCACGTTCAAATGTAAGTTGAGCTGTGTAACACCATCGGTTACACTTTTACATACATACTCAAAATGAGGTGTATCACCTTTGATCACACAACCGAGTGTAATAAACGCATCCGCTTTCATCATCTTTTCACTTTCAGCATAGGCTTTTACGGCAAAGGGAATTTCAACAGCACCCGGCACTGTGATGGTCTCAATATTTTTCACTCCAAATTCATTCAACACTTTACGGCAACCTTCTTCCAATGCATCGATCACTTTTGCGTTCCATTCGGTTCTCACCAAAACAACACAGGCACCCGTGTAATCATGAGTGCCTGCCTGTAATTGATATAAGTTGCTGTTTTGAATATCAGCCATAATTATTCATTGATAATAACACCTAAACGTGCCAGGTTTTTATCTACCTGGTTTTGAGCAGCAAACTGAGGATATTTTTCTCGCAGGCTTTTGTAAATAGAAACAGCTTTGTCGTTTTTGCCGATGCTTTCATAAGCTAAAGCAGCACGCAACAGGTTCTCAGTAGAGCTTGCTTCATCTTTATCATTCAGGTTACCTGCTTTTTCATAATAGCCGGCACCTTCTTCTTTCTTACCGTCGCTCATCAACGCATCACCCAGCATACGCCAGGCAGCACTTTGAATTTGAGTAGCGTTCGTTGAAAAATCTTTCAGATGCTTTACTGCACTTTTAAAGTCCTCTTTACGCAGATAAATAGCGCCTGCATAGTAGTGAGCTAAATTAGCAGCATCAGTACCACTGTAATTTTTCATGATCTTCAAAAAACCTGCATTGGCACCATCACCATTCAATGCCAGGTCCAGTGAATCCTGTGCAAAATAAGTTTGCGCCATACTGATGGCTTCGTTCGCTTTCTTTTCTTTGGGAGCAGATACAAAATTCTTGTACACTAACCAGCCACCTGCCAGTAAAATAATGATACCACCAACATAGGTAATGGGTTTGGAATATTTGCCCCAGAAATCTTTCGCTTGTTTAATTGCCTGCACCTCGTTTAATTCCTGTGCAGTTGTTTTTTTTGTTTCAGACATTTTAGTTGTTCTATTTTAATAACTCAATAACTCTTAGTCAACAATGAAAGGATAGTTTTGATCCATATATACATCCTTCAATAATTCATCATCACTTGGCCATGGGCTTTCTTCACTAAACTTCACACACTCTTCCACTTCTGCACGTACACGATCATTGATCACTTCAATTTCCGCTTCGCTCACACCATACACTTTCAGCAGTTTTTCTTTGGAAGTTTCAATGGGATCACGCTGTTTGTATTCTTCCACTTCTTCCTTGCTGCGATATTTCTGGGGATCACTCATGGAGTGGCCTTTGTAACGATACGTTTTGATCTCGATCAATGTGGGGCCATCGCCTTTTCTTGCACGGTTCACACCACGGATCACACTTTCATGCACCGCTTCAGGATCCATTCCATCAATACTATCAGCCGGCATATCGTAAGCATCAGCCAGTTTATAAATATCAACTACGTTGCTGGTACGCTCTACTGATGTACCCATTGCATAATTGTTATTCTCACAAATAAAGATCACCGGCAATTTCCAAAGCATGGCCAGGTTGAATGTTTCATGCAACATTCCCTGACGTGCAGCACCATCCCCAAAAAACGTCAAACACACATTATCAGTGCCCTTGTATTTTTCAGCAAAAGCCAAACCGGCACCCGTACCAATTTGTGCACCCACAATTCCATGACCTCCAAAAAAACCAACATCCACTCCAAACAGGTGCATACTTCCGCCCTTTCCTTTGGCGCAACCGGTAGCTTTACCATACAACTCTGCCATACAGCTTTTGGCACTTACGCCTTTGGCAATGGCCAATCCATGATTACGGTAAGCAGTAATGAACTTATCCTCACCACGGGTAGCGGTCATACAACCGGCAGCAATAGCTTCCTGCCCGATGTAGAGGTGACAAAAACCACGAATCTTTTGCATACCGTACAACTGTCCGGCTTTTTCTTCAAAACGACGCAGTAAGAGCATGAGCTCGTACCAGTACAAGTAAGTTTCTTTTGTGAATTTAGTGGCCACGGTCGGTTACGTTTTTGGAGTGGCAAAGATAAGGGGGCGGGGGCAAAAAAGAACAGGGCTTTTTGGGCTGTGGATTTTGAGTTTAAGTGCCTGTTTCCCTTGAAAATGAAGCAGAAAGGCTAAGGTTTGTTACGGGTTGTTGTGCAAATGGCATCGTTCGTTGCGTCGCACATTTCAGGGCATCTGCATATTGCGACTGTGGCTTCGAATTCAAAAGTGGAATACTGGTTGTAAAACTTAAATAATTTCAAGATGAATCAATTAAAAAATAATAACCCCGACTTTCAAGTCGGGGGAGATCGTTATGAAACAGTTGGCTTTAGCCTTGATTAAAAAAGACGTCAACGCTAAAGCCATATAAACCTTACGTATTCTTCCGGGCTTAAAAGTTAGAGTTATGAAATTATCAAAATCGCTTTTTATTCAATAATGACCTAATCACATAGACAATTCTTTCTACAAGCAAAGCCCAAAATATAAAATCTACAAACGAGAGCATAAGTAATGCTAACAAATTGTTTATCGGGATAAAAAAAATGGAGAACGGTTGCATTGCAAATACACTAAAGTTTTTGGTCCAAAAATTTATGATTGTAAATTTGGAGGGTTGTTCATCAAAAACAATAGCTAACCAATAGCCCAAAAGAGTATATAAAATTATAATAATTAATAAACCAGTTAAAACCTTGATATTGATATTTAATAAAGACTTCATTGCTATCAAAGTAAAAGATTTTTCTTCGACTTTTTGATATGTAACAATAGATAAAAAGTAGGTGCAGCTACATTTCCATAAACTACTTACACTTCATAATTTACCTTATTGCTTTTATCATCATATATTAAATTTTACTTAGTATATTAATGCGTATTAAAAGTTACAGCTATGTCTTGGAAAATTCTCCTTTGGAGACTAGGGAGGGCTTTTCTATCTTGCACACGTGCTTCAACTCCGCAACATAACTCTCACACAATTTAAAAACTACAGCCATCAGCATTTGCAGTTTCAAAAACCTATCATTGCTTTTACCGGGGCCAATGGTGTGGGTAAAACCAACCTGCTGGACGCCATCCATTACCTGTGTTTTACCAAAAGTTATTTCACGGGTATTGACAGCAATAATGTGCAGCACGGCAACGCCGGTTTTAGAATTGAAGGGGTGTTTGATAAAAATGGGGAATCGTTCAAAACCTGCATCATTTTACGGGAAAATGGTAAAAAAGAAATCACCTGCAATGAAGTGCCGTATGAAAAATTTTCCCAGCATATTGGCCTCTTTCCTTGCGTGATGATTGCCCCGGATGATGCGGAATTGATCATTGGTGGCAGTGAATTACGTAGAAAATTCCTGGACACCTTGCTATCACAGATCAATGCTGATTATTTGCAGCAACTGATCGTTTATACAAAACTGCTGCAGCAACGCAACAGCTATTTGAAACAGTCGGCTCAAACCCAAACCCGCAATAACAGTTTACTTGAAGTACTGGATGAACAGTTGATGAAAGCAGGAAATTTTATTTTCGAAACAAGAAGATCTTTCCTGCCCCATTTTCAACAACAGGTGTTACAGTTTTATCAACAAATTGCAGGCAAGGAAGAAGCGGTTACTCTTTCTTATGAAAGTCAATTGAACCACAGCAGTTTTGCTGAGTTACTGCATCAATCAAGAGACAGAGATTATTTATTGCAGCGAACCAATTACGGTATTCATAAAGACGACCTGGTGTTGAAGCTGAATGAAGAACCATTTAAATCTACAGCTTCACAGGGGCAACGAAAAAGTTTACTCTTTGGCTTGAAGCTGGCAGAAGCAGAAACCATCAAAGAACAAAAAGGTTTTTATCCATTATTGTTACTCGATGATGTGTTTGAAAAATTAGATACGCAACGCATGCATAATTTGCTGGATTATGTGTGCAGCCAACAGGCACAGGTATTTATTACGGATCCTAATGAAGAACGGGTGAAGAAAGTGTTTGAAGAGTTGGGGAAGGAAATAAAGATTTATAGTTTGTAGTTTTTAGGTTCATGGTTGATAGTTCATGGTTCATAGCAAAGCTTCCTACTTCCTACTTCCTACTTCTTACTTCTTACTTCCTACTTCTTACTTCCTACTTCTTACTTTCGATTTTCTACTTCTCACTTTCCCCTTCCCTCCTATCTTTGTCTCATGAGCGAATATTCCATACAGGAAGCCATGCAACAGTTTTTAGAGAAAAGCAAACTCAAACAAAGAGTTCGTGCTTTGGAAATAAAAGACGTATGGGCTGAACTGATGGGTAAAACCATTGCCAATTATACAGAAGATATAAAACTGGTGGGCGGACAACTCATTATCACTACTTCTGTTGCCCCACTCAAACAGGAACTTATTTACCAGCGTGAAAAAATTCGCAACCGCATCAATGAGCTTTTCAATGAGCATGTGGTTAAGGAAGTGATCATAAAATAATGGCTGCCCGGTCGGCCCACGCCACAAAGCGTGGTCTGACCGGGAGTTTAAAAGTAGGTTTTCCATATTACACGCATTACCTATTTTTAAGTAAAAAACACCATGCGTTTTGTTGAAAACGAAATTTACCATGTGTATAATCGAGGCAACAACAGCCAACCCATTTTTTTTACCGACGCCAATTACAATCATTTTCTTGATAAAATTCGAAAAGAATTGAAACCAATCTGTGAACCTCTGGCATATTGTCTTATGCCCAATCACTTTCATCTGCTCCTTCGTGCAACAGAAGTTTCATGCAGAGAAATTCCAACTTATGGTGGCAAGCCAATGCAATTACTTGCAAGAAAAATCGGGTTAATGCTCAGCAGTTATTCTCAACAAATCAATAAGCAAAGAGGAACTACAGGTTCTTTGTTTCAGCAAAAAACAAAAGCCAAGTGTGTTTCAGCACCGGTAATCGGTCAGACCACGCTAAGGCGTGGGCCGACCGTGTCAACACCTTCCTATATCATCAACTGTATGCACTATATTCATCAAAACCCTATAAAAGCAAAGCTGGTAACGAAGATGGAAGAATGGAAACATAGTTCTTTTGCAGGGTATGCAGGATTCAAAGAGGATGATTTATGCGATAAAGCAATACTAATGGAATTCGCAGATTACGATTTAACCAGTTTTTACAGTGACAGTTACCATATTATTGAAGATGCCGCTATTCATTTTAAATGGTGATATGAATAAGCATTTACTTTTCACTAAGCTTTATCTTCAACCTGAAAACTCTCATTCTTTTTTCTGATCTCCGTCATCATTTAAGTGAGTGTACTACAACATCTTTGAGATGTAATCAATCATTCAACACAACTTAAATAATTACCAATGAGCTTTGTTACCGCCGCTGTTTGTGGCACTGATCATCACCAATGGCTGAGCACCATTGATTTCTATAATAACGAGCTGGATATACTTGAAAAGCGTCTTGCAGAAATAATCAGTAAAAATACAGGCACAGATGCCATGGCAGGAGCCGAGCATTTTCAGAACCAGTTCATTATTCAACGAAACAATATTGATGAACTGAAGCACAGCATTCGTGAACACGACCATCATACAGCAGAAGATGCATACATACACGCAGGACATATACACAGTGAACTGGTGCAGGAACATGAAGCAGTTAAAGACAGTTTTGAAAGTTTTCAAAAAGTAGTTAATGAACTGCGGGTGGAGTTTAACGATTACCTGCGCAAATGGATGTAAAAGAGTTTCCCTTTGTTGGTGTTTTTTAGTAAGCAAAAAAGCTGCCCCGTAAGGCAGCTTTTTTACTGAAATACAAACCATCTTCAGAAGCTTCCTCCGTCTACATCTTTAATAAATTGAATCACACCATTCATGAACACCTGCTGATCATCCCACATCGCCAAATGACTACCGTTGGGACAATAGAGATAACGACCTTTCTGCACCAGTTTACTTTGCTCTTCCATGGCTTTGGGATCCATCGTATCATGTTTGGCACCGATCATGAGTGTGGGCACTGCAATTTCTTTCAACCGATTTTTTATATCCCAGTTCAGCAATCTTCCTGCCACTCCAAATTCACTCGGTCCCTGCATCATTACATAAATTTCACTGTTCACATGTTTCATGCTGCGGTTAAACCCATCAGGCCACACTTCCAAACGACATAAATGTTCTTTGTAAAAATTAGGAATGAGCAGTTCCATATAACGTGGGTTACTGTAATCGCCTTTTGCTTCAATAGCACGAATCTCCTGTAACACTTCGGGTTTCAATTGTTTGGCCAACACATCCTGTGCATATTTTCCATACTCGGGAATACTGGCCATCATATTGGCGACTAATAATCCTTTTAAATGCTTTTGATATTTGAGTGCGTATTCCATGGCCAGAATTCCTCCCCATGAATTACCGAGTACATAAAAGTTGCTGCTGTCTGCACCAATGGCCTGGCGCACCTGTTCCACTTCTTCTACAAAACGTTCCGTTGTCCAAAGGCTGCTGTCTTTAGGCTGATCACTGTAATAAGAACCGAGCTGATCGTATTCATAAAATTCAAATCCTTCTCTCTGAAAAAATGTTTCAAAACATTCCATGTATTCATGCGTCATCGCCGGACCGCCATGCAGCAGCAATACTTTGATCTTTGGGTTGGAACCAAAACGTTTGGTCCACACATTGAACTCACCTACGGGTGTTTTAATAGGAATCATTCGCACACCTGCTGATTGAACACCGGAATCACCATAGTTAAAATAATCAGCAACGGAAGTTGATGCTGGTTTTTGTTTACAAGAGAAAACAAAGCAAAGAATAGCACAATAATAAAGCAATCGCATATAGTTGGATTTAGTTTCTTGTTTATCCGTCAGACGAGGGCGTCAGACGGGGCGTACTTCTTACTTCGTACCTCGTACTTTTATTTCACTCTTACTCTTGGATCAACCATTCCATACAGCACATCAGCCAAAATATTTATGAGCACGAAGATGAAGGCACTCAGCAACACACTGCCCATCACTACAGGATAATCTAATTTCTCCAAAGCATCCACCGTTACTTTACCAATACCACGCCATCCAAAAATGTATTCCACAAAAAAAGCACCGGCCAGCAACTCTGCAAACCAACCCGTAACAGCTGTGATCACAGGGTTCAACGCATTACGTAAAGCATGTTTCCAGATCACTGTTCGTTTGCTGAGGCCTTTGGCATAAGCAGTACGTACAAAATCCTGGTTGAGCACATCCAGCATAGCACTTCTTGTTAATTGTGTAATGATCGCCAGCGGACGAATACCCAATGTAACAGCAGGGAGGATCAGGTTCTGTAAGCTCAGTTTCTTTTCCCCCGTTTGTACATCTATATCAAACCAACTGCCTGTCATATTCAAACCGGTATAACTGCTCAACACAAAACCAAAAAAGTAGGCAATTAAAATACCCATGAAAAAAGAAGGTGCAGAAATACCAAGAATACTGGTGAATACAGATGAGGTATCTAACCAACTGTCTTTTTTAACGGCAGCGATCACCCCTAACGCAATCCCAAGTACAGTTGCAATAAACATGGCAGCCAATGCCAGCATGATGGTGCCGGGCAATGCTTCCATCAATACTTCCCACACATCTTTTTTTGTGAGATAGCTTTTGCGGAGATAAGGAACTTTAAACGCAAGATTGGTTTCGCCACCAATGAACAAACCATTCAATTCTTTCTTGTCAATATCTTCTTTACTGTGTAAAGCAATGGGTGACACATCATTCACATACAAAACAAACTGTTTCCATTTGGGTTGATCGAGGTACAGATCTTTTTTGATGTTGGCAATGGTGGCGCTGTCACCTGTTTGTCCCATCACCATTCGTGCAGGATCACCGAAGCCCTGGAACATCCAAAACACCAATGTAACTACTCCTGCCAGCACCAGCAGTCCATAAACAATTTTGCGAAGGAGATAGTTGAACATTTATCAATTAAAATATTCTGCGAATAATATCATCTTTAGTTGTATTGAAATGACTGGCGACATCATTAAGTATTGATGAAAGCGTTCCTATTTTAATTGGATTATGATTGGGAATTGTAATATGATGCTCCCCATTTTGTTGAGTGGTTAAACGTATATGACTTCCGGCTTATCTTGTAATTTCATACCCCAAAAGTTTAAGTACTTTGATTAAAGAAGCGGCATTAATATCACGGGGAAGTTTCATGCTGCAATCACTTCTTCACGAACAATATGCAATCGGATGATACGTTTTTTTTCATCGTCAAAATGACATTTTACAGCGTCAACAACCTGTAAACGCATTTCTTCAATTGATTCGGCTTCGGTAAATATTGAAATACCTAAAGCCCTGGCCGTAAATCCTCCCTCAGGACTTTCTTCAATAACAAAGATGATTTCTTCCATTATCAGATATTTCCTTAAAGTTAATCAACTTTTCCAAAACTGGCACCACTCCATTTACCTTCTACTACAGGTCCATTCATTTTGTACATGGAGGGCACAGCACGTGCTGCTGTTTTTACAGCGACCACATCACAAACCAACACGGGTAATTTGCTGAGCACTGCATCCTGTTTCAACAAATTCACTACAGCTTCGTATTGCGGGGTGATGATGGTGAGTTTTTTAGATACTGCTATAGTTGAAGCCTGTTTGATCCATTCATCGGTTGGGCTTAACCCATCAGGTGTTTGTATGAACAGTAAATAATAATTGCCCTGCTGATTTAAAACAGAATCTGTTACATCTACATTATCAACAGTTATTAAGTTAAAGTCTTTGATCTTGGGTTCATTGTTTTTTCCTTTCTCTATTAACACCTGCTTCCGGTCTTTGAATTTCCATGTACTGTCGGGCAATGCAGTGAGTGGAAATTCCTTGGCCTCACCATTTTTTTCATAGATGAATTTGTATTCAAATTTATCAGGCACGGCATCAGGTGGCAATTGACGTTGCACAATGAGGTTGCTTCCTTTTTTGAACGGAAGACAATCTACAACCGGCAAATATTTTAATGTGAACCATTGCAAGATGAATGCAATTGCAGCTGCATCAAATACCAATATGGTATTGAGGATGGGTTTACTGAAGATGGGTTTGATGTTACTCCTGTTTTTAAAAATGAACAGGATCAAAACCAACAAAATAATATCCTTGAGAAACGATTGATCAGGGCTCAACGGTATGCAATCACCAAAGCAACCGCAGGAACGGAAGATCAACTCACCATTCTCGTTTTTGGCAAGAGCGGCATAACCCGTTAAAAACGTAAAGAAAAGAATCAACAATAACAGCAACCAACTGAACAACTTCATTCTGTAACCAACGATTACAGCTACACCTGCGAGAATTTCAAAGGCATTCATGAGTACACTCATGGCCAATGTATAATCATGCAGACCCACCCAGCCCCATGCTTCAAAAAACTCCTGCATTTTATAACTCAATCCAAGAGGGTCATTGGCTTTTACCAATCCGGAAAAAATGAAGAGCAATCCAACGATCCAGCGGGTTATGGTGAGAAGAATATTCATATAAAAAGTTGACGGTTGACAGATAATAGTTGACAGCACTCCCTATTTCTATTTCTATTCCTACTTCGTACCTCGTATTTCTTACTTCGTATTTGTCTTCATCCTACATGCGCTCCTTCCTCTATCAGGATCAAAGCAAAGACACTGTAGTTGATGATGTCATAAAAATTAGCATCAATTCCTTCGCTCATAATGGTCTTCCCTTCATTCTGTAAAATTTGACGGATGCGTTGCAACCTGGCCAATACCATATCAGCAAATGTTTCCTGGTGCATCTCCCGCCATGCTTCACCATAATCATGATTTTTATCCAGCATGAGTTGGAAAGCAATATCAACCTGCTCTTTATACAATTTACTCAACTCGTCAACAGCCAATTCTTCACCGTTATCTTCTCCCAATTGTAATTGGATCAATCCTATTACTGCGTAGTTAAGAATACCTTTGAATTCAGACGTGATGCTGTCCCCTATCTTTTGTTCTTTCTTTTCCTGTATTGTACGAATGCGTTTGGCCTTGATATAAATTTGATCTACTACTGAAATGGTGCGGTACACACGCCATGAAGTGCCATAATCCTTAGCCTTACTGATAAAAATATTTTTACAGGCATCGATCACATTTCTGTACTGCTGAACTGTATCCATGAATCAAAAACTGAAATTGTTAGGTTACTCTATCTTTGTTGCGCCTTCAAAAATAACAGAAACGCATCAATGTACACACTCAATTGTAAAGGACGCTTATTGATTCTGGATAAACCCGTGGTAATGGGCGTCCTCAATATTACACCGGATTCTTTCTATAGCGGCAGCAGAACGGAAACAAATGATGCCATCCTTGTAAAAGCAGAACAAATGCTCAACGAAGGTGCTGCCATTCTTGATATTGGAGGGCAAAGCACAAGACCCGGTAGTAAAAGATTGAGTGCTGAGGATGAACTGCAACGGGTTTTACCTGCTATTGAAATTTTGAAGAACCATTTCCCGAACTGCTTTTTATCTGTTGACACCTATCATGCAAAAGTTGCCAAAGAAGCCGTGCAAGCAGGAGCAGATATTGTGAATGATATTAGTGGAGGCGAAATGGATACAGAAATGATCACAACTGTTGCCACATTAAAAGTACCGTTCATTACAATGCATATGCAGGGCACGCCTGGTACCATGCAGGAAAACCCAACTTACAAACATGTAACAGGAGAAGTACTGGATCATTTCATCAAAAAGACAGAACAATGCAAAGCAGCAGGTATTATAGATGTGATCATTGATCCGGGTTTTGGCTTTGGCAAAACCATTGCCCATAATTTTCAACTGTTGCGTGAACTGGAAGTATTTCAAATACTAAAATACCCATTGCTTGTGGGTCTCAGCCGCAAATCAACGATCTATAAAACCTTAGGCATAACTGCTGAAGAAGCGTTGAATGGTACAACCGTTTTAAATACGATCGCACTACAAAAAGGCGCAGCTATTTTAAGAGTGCATGATGTGAAGGAAGCCAAGGAAGCAATAACATTAGTTCAATCAGTTTATACAAAATAAAACAGCGGCCATTGAGCCGCTGTTTCTATAAGAAGTAAATTCCTTCTATTAATTACCGCCTTGTTGTGGAGGAGGTAAAACCGGGGACTGTTGCTTTGGGGGGGCTTTTATATCCAGTAACTCCATCTCGAAAATTAAATTTTCATTAGGTTTAACAGCAGGCGGATTACCCTGTGCACCATATGCCAAGGAAGATGGCACAAATATTTTTGCTTTACCTCCTTTTGCAATTTGCATTACCCCATCCTGAAAACCTGCAATCATGCCAAACTGACCAATTACAAATTGTAAAGGTTCCGGATGCTGAAAACTTGTATCAATATTCGAATCAAACTTTTTTCCATCAAATGAAAAACCAGTGTAGAGTACAGAAACCTGTTTTCCGCTATCAGCTTTAGGGCCTGTACCGGCATCTAATATTTGTACATAACAACCTTTTGCCGTTTTAAAAGCTGAAATATTGTTTTTGGTAAGATATTCCCGAATAGCCTGATCATCTTTTACCAATTGCTGTGCCTGTTTAACCGAATCTTTTAAACGTTGTTGCTGCATAATAACCATACCAGCACTATCAGCAGCGTTTCTGTTAGAATAAATATTGACGATCCTGTAACTGGTAACAATAAACCCGCCTTTTTTCAAGAAAGGTGCTACGTTACCCATACTACTTTTTATAATACTATCCGTTGACTGGCGAACAATAATGCTGTCACCTTTTCTTATTTGTTTAAAAATAGTGTAAAAGTCAGGGGGTAGGGTGGCCGAATCCATTGGAACCACCTGGTTTGGCGGCAACATATTAGGATCAGAAAGAAGGGTATCTTTTTTCCCTGTTTTGTAAACAGTTTCACCGATTTGTATTTCAAAAAAATCACCGTTTTTAATTACATTTCCTCTACTATCTGAAACGATTTGATATAAAATTCCACCTTTTGTTTTTTTGTAGCCTCCGCCGCCGCAGGAAACAAGCATTACTGCTGCTGCCACAACAAGAATTGATTGAATTGTCTTCATTGTTTGTTTATGTGTTGTTATTAAAAAGTTGAAAGTTGGTCTTTATATTGTTGAATCACTGTTTTAAAATGCTGCAGAGTGGTTTCCAGGCTGTCATCAGTTTCACCTCCAGCTGCATTATAATGCCCTCCCCCGTTGAAATGAGTGCGTGCAAAAGTATTGCAATCAAAGTCACCTTTACTGCGGAAGCTCCATTTTCTTTTTTCGTCCCTGTCAATCACCAGGGCAGCAACTTTAATGCCCTGAATACCCAGCGGATAGTTCACCAATCCCTCTGTATCACCTGTTTTGATCTCGTATTTCAAAAGATCGCCTTTGCTCACCCACATCAAAGCCGTATTGAGTTCATAATCTACTTCCATACGGTGCAACAGAACATGACCTATAAAACGGAACCTGCCTTCCAGGAAATTATCGTAGATATTTTCATGAATGGGCGTATGCTCCAATCCACGGTGTTTGAACTCAGCGATCATTTCATGAACGGTAGCCGAAGCACTGGGGAAACGGAAAGAACCGGTATCGCCCATGACACCTGCATAGAGACATTGCATAAGGCTAAGGTTCAACACATCCATTCTGCCGCTTCCCTTGATGAAGTCATAGATCATTTCACAGGTAGAGCTTTTGGATGTATCGCTGATGCCGTAAGTAAACACCTCCGTTTGCGGTTGCTGGTGATGGTCGATCAATATTCTGATGGCGGAGGCTTTTTCCAGTGACGCTGCCATCCGTTTGGTGCGGCTGAGCGTATTGAAATCAAGACAGAAGATCAATTGGGCTGATGCAATGGCTTCTTCACTTTTATCCCTGTTCTTCTCATAGTCCAGCACTTTATCACAGCCGGGCATCCAATCCAGGAAACCTGCCCAGTTGGTAGGAGAAATTACCTGTACTTCATGACCAAACTGTATCAAAAAATGATAAAGACCGAGAGATGAGCCCATGGCATCAGGATCGGGTTTCTGATGGGTAGTGATCACTACCTTATGGGGATTGTCAAGCTGTGAATAAAAATGTTCAATAGACTGCATAAAGCGGTTGCAAATGTAGGGGAAATAGCCGTTATAGGCTCTTGTTTGCAGGTTTCCGGCGTTTCAACTCATGACAAGCCCGTAGCCAGCAGGGATTTGTTACTATGTTTTACTGAGACAAGAAACCAAAAACCTTGAACCTCCAACTTGAAACCTGCTGCTGCTCCCTTACCTTTGCGGCGCAAAAACAAATAGATACAAACAATGAGCAATCGTACGTTTACCATGATCAAGCCTGATGCTATGAAGAATGGCCATGCAGGTTCAATTTTAAACCACATCATCAAAGGCGGTTTCCGCATTGTGGCCCTCAAACAAACATTATTGACCAGGGAAAAAGCAGGTGAATTTTATGCAATTCATAAAGAACGTCCCTTTTTTGGCGAACTGGTTGAGTTTATGAGCAGCGGACCCATCATTGCAGCCATCCTTGAAAAGGACAATGCTGTGGCTGATTTCCGCACACTCATCGGCGCTACAGATCCAGCCAGGGCCGATGAAGGCACTATCCGTAAATTGTATGCAACATCAGTAGGTGAAAATGCCGTTCATGGAAGCGATAGTGATGACAATGCTAAGATCGAAGGCAGCTTTTTTTTCAGTGGTTTGGAGCAGTTCTAAACTATATTTTTTGTAAATATACTTACCCCTGCATTTTATTGCAGGGGTATTTTTTTTAAACACAATTTTTAGTGTTTTATTTGTAGCGTTAATTTTAAATATCAAAAACACTCAACATGAGATTCACTGTCATTACCCTGATCTATTTTTTCCTGCTCATTAATGTATCTGCACAAAAAGGACCATCATTCGGAAAAATCGATAAAGCTGAACTGGAAAGCAAAGAATGCCCATACGACAAATCAGCTGAGGCTGAATGTCTTTATGACTATGGCGAGGTAAATTATTTCATTAATGGAGATTATCTAACCAACGAACGGATCATCTGGGCACGCATTAAGATCTACAATGATAAAGCACTGGACAGAGCTAATATCAAGGTTCCATTCTATTCCAAAGGAAACAATGTAAATGTCTTAAAAATATCAGGTTATACATATAACATTAACGATAATGGTGAAGTAGAAAAAACAGAACTTGAGAAGAATGCGATCTATCGTCAAAAACTAAATGAGTATTATGATGAAATGGTTTTTTCTTTACCCAAAGTAAAAGCAGGATCTGTGTTTGAGTACAAGTATACAGTTGTTAAAAAAGAGGCGCTGGAGCTTGATAACTGGGTCTTTCAGCAAAGTATCCCTGTTAAGAGAAAGCCGGTATGATGTGGGCATACTTGCTGGTTTAGGTTTTAGTTATAAAGTGATCAAAAGAATGCCCGTAGAGGAAAAGAATGAGGGTGGCAACGCTATGAGTAAGCGTAAGATCTTTATCATGAGAAATATTCCCGGTCTTAAGTCGGAACCATATATGGGTAGCAGAAACGACTATTTTCAGAGGGTAGAGTTTCAATTAAGCAGTATCAATGGCAGACCACGAATTAGTTCTACCTGGAAGGGTTTTTCTGATTTATTAATGCAGGATGAAGGCTTTGGTTTGCAGCTAAAAAAGAACGTTTTAAACTCCACAGACCTGGGACCTAAATTAAAACAGGCTTCTACCACATTTGACAAGATCAATCTTATTTATAAATATGTTCAACAAAACATTAAATGGAACGGCAGTAATGAATATTTATGTTCCAAAAGTGTAAAGAAAACTGCTGAAATAAAAGAAGGCAACAGCGCAGACGTAAATATTTTATTGATCAACCTTTTACAGGATGTTGGCATTGATGCCAAACCTGTATTGGTGAGTACAAGGCCACATGGCAAAATCAATATGTCATTTCCCTTTCAAAGCCAGTTTGATAATGTATACGCCTACATTGAAACCGACGGGAATGTTTTTGTACTGGATGCTACTAACAAACACAATCCTTTTTTCATGATCCCATGGGATGTGCAATTTACTTTAGGGTTTGTTGTAGATAAGAATTTGCCTCAGTTTATCAATATTGGAGATGTAAAAAATAAGTATAAAGTAACCACTGTAATTCAAACAGATATTAATGGTGAGGGAATGGCAAGTGGAATTGCCAGAACATATGCATCAGAGTATGCAAAAGTGGAGCATATGAACTCCTTGGAAAAAGGGAAAGACGAATACAAACAAAAACATTTTGCACGTCATCACAAAGAATCTTCTTTTGACAGTATTGAAGTTAAAAACCAGGATAAAGATTCGGTTGGCCTTGAAAGCATGGCTACTTTTAAAACAGAACTTTCAAAAAGCGGCGATTATGTTTTTTATAACCTTAATTTTTTATCTGGTTTTGCAGACAACCCATTTTTATCAGATGAACGTGTTTCCACCATTGAGTTTGGCTATAACCAGGCACATGTTATCACAGGAAGAATTGGATTCGATGAATCATTGGTTCCTGAAGAGTTACCCAAGAACATCAAAATGATCATGCCGGACAGCAGTATTGTATTGCAACGTTTTTGCCAGTTGAACGGTAATAATATTGATTTCAGAATTGTATTAAATATCAACCGCCCCAGCTATTTTGCTGATGAGTACCTGGACTTTAAAGCCTTTTATGCAGCTTTGATTGAAACACTCAATGAACAATTGGTATTTAAAAAGAAAACACAACCTGCACCTGAAAGCAAATAGTATGTACAAAGTAATATCAACTCTTTTCCTGCTGTTATTGATAAGTAACAGTCGGGCTCAATTACCTTTAACTGTAAATCAAATACCTGACAGTTTAAAAAAAGATGTGGATGCTGTTTATCAACTGGAAGAAATGATTTGCTCCATTGAATCTCCATCGTTTTATAAATTAAAAGTTCATAACATCATTACCATTCTTACAAAACAGGGAAGACGGCATGGAGCTGTACAGGTAGGAACAGATAAGTTTATAAAGCTGGATGATGCTGAAGTAACTGTATATGACAGTACGGGAAAAGAATTCAAAAGCTATAAAAAAAGAGATTTCAGTTCCTACGGAGGAAATGATGCATCTACGATTGCGTCTGACAACAAAGTGTTAGACCTTGATTATATTTTTCCCGGCTATCCTTATTCTATTGACATAGCCTACACAGTTCATGTTTCATCGTATTTAGATGTTCCGGAATGGTTTTTTGGATCAAGTGACGCATCTCTCATCACAAGCAGATACATCGTTGAAACAAAAAATAACCAGCAAATAAGATACAAAACGTACAACTCGGATATGAAACCCGTAATTAGCAGCAATGGTTCCGCTAATACGTACACATGGCAAATAACGGGTCGTAAAAAACCTCATAAAGAACCGGGAAGCTTTGGAAGAATTATTGCAGAACCCTGGGTAGATGTTTCGCCCGTAAACTTTCAATATGATGGATATGCAGGATCATTGGCAAGCTGGAATGACTTCGGGAAATTATTTTATCCGTTTTATGAAGAAGCAAATCCATTTACGCTTCAGCGGAAAGCATATTTTCAATCGATAGCCGATAAAGGCAGCTCAACACGTGAAAAAATCAAGCTGCTCTATAGTTATCTTCAAAATGAAACAAGGTATGTGAGTATTCAATTTGGAATTGGTGGCTATAAACCTTTTCCGGTTGCTTTCGCAGAAGAAAAAAAATATGGTGATTGTAAAGGCCTCACACATTACATGAAACACATTTTACAGGCAGCAGGAATTAAAGCCTATCCTGCTGTAATTAATGCCGGCACAAATGAATACCCCGTTGATCCTGCTTTTGCCAGCAATCGCTTTAATCATGTAATTCTTTGTGTTCCAGACGGTAAAGACACTATTTGGCTGGAATGCACTTCCAAGGATAATTACCCCGGTGTTTTGGGCGCTTTTACTGAAAACAGGAATGCCTTATTACTAACTGAAAAAGGCGGTCTTCTTGTCAAAACACCTTCCAGCAATTCTCAAAATAACATATGGACCAGCCATACAGAAGTTGAACTATTTGATGATGGAGGTGCTATTGTTAAAAGCCGCATGTTTCTGTCCGGGGATATCTGGACCCCCTTTTTTTACCTGGTAACCGGAAAGTCAAAAGATGATATCAAAAAAGCTTTGGTGACCCATTTCCAATACAAAGCACCCGATGACCTGGAAGTGAAGATCATTGGAGACTCGGCTGATGGGCATTTAATTGAATGCAAGTTTGCTTATTCCCAGTTTTACGATTTTAAAAGCGGCTCTAAATATTTCTTGCCATTGAGGAACTTTAAATTAAATGATGAAGATGTAACATCAACCGATACCAGGGTATTTGACTATCTTTTTGACTACCCCTATATCAAAACCGATTCCACCGTTTACATCCTGCCGAATGTATTAAAGAAAGAAAACTTACCTGAAACGAAAACGATTGAGAATGAAGTTGTTTCATACCAACGAACAACGATTGACAATACAGGGGAAAATAAACTGATCGTTTCGTCCAGGTTGCACGTAAAAAAGCATGTGGTGCCGGCTGCTGGTTATAAAGATGTTGCAAAACTGTTTGAGCTCATCCAAAAAGATGAAAATCAAAAAATTGTTCTCAAAAAGCAATAGTTCTGCCTTCTATGGCTTTTACTTACACGTTGTATGATTTAACTTTGGCATGTTTCTTGAAAACTTACACCCTATAAAAATGATTATTATGAAGAAAATTCTGTTCCCTTTAGCCCTGCTGGTAGCAGGTTTACTGGTTTTCGAAAGCTGTAAAAAGAATAGCGGCGGTTCAGCGAAGCTTGCTATTTACCTGACTGATGACCCCGCTGATTACGCAGAAGTGAACATCGATATTAAAGAAGTACTGGTTGATATCAGTGATAACGGTACGGAAAATTGGCAAAGTGTGGCAATTACGCCGGGAATTTACAATCTCCTTGACTTCAGAAACGGCATGGACGTGCTCTTGGGTACTATCGACCTCCCGGAAGGAAACATTTCCAGGATGCGCCTGGTACTTGGTTCCAACAACAGCCTGGTTGACAGCGCCGGTAATTCTTATGAGCTAAAAACCCCTTCGGCCCAGCAATCAGGTTTAAAGTTGAATCTTAAAACAGATGTTGACCTGGTGGCAGGTATTACTTATAAAGTTTGGATTGATTTTGATGCGGGTCGTTCTGTAGTAAAAGCAGGAAATAGTGGCAATTACATTTTGAAGCCGGTTATCAGAACCTTTGTTGAGGCTTCGGGTGGTACCATCAAAGGCATTGTTCTTCCGGGCGCAGCTGAATCATGGGTATATGCTATTCGTGGAACAGATGATACAGTGGCAAGTGCAAAACCTGATTCAACTACAGGTATGTTCATGATGAAAGGTATTGGAGCTGATACTTACAAACTGGGCATTGACGCAAAAAATAATTATAAAGACACAGTTATTACTCCGGTAGTGGTTACAGTAGGCGCTGTAACAGATATTGGAACAGTAACTTTGAAACAATAAGCTTCACATTAGCATACGATAAAAAGGCGCTGCTCTAGGGTAGCGCTTTTTTCATGAGCCAATCTGTTTGCGGATCTGTTCCAATGGGGAAGATGTGTTCACCAAATTTTTCAAACCCCCACTTTTGATAAAAAGCTATGGCCCTCTGATTTTTTTCCCAAACACCCAGCCAGATGACCGATCGTTTCATATCAAGAGCTATATCTATACAAGCCTTCATTAAAGCCGGTCCTACTCCTTTTCCAATAGCAGCTTGCGTTGAATAGATACGTGCAATTTCAACAGCATTCTCTCCTTCCAGTATTTGCTCCTTATTTTGCTCCCGCATGCGTGCATAACCAACTGCTTCCTCACCATCAAAAGCAAGAATAAAAATCCCTTCGTTGTTGAGCACCTCCTGCATCAATGCATCTTTGGTAAACACATTGTTCATGAAATCATCCATGTTTTCTTTTGTGTTGTCCTTTGCAAATGCATCATAAAATGTGGTGCGGCTTAAGTCAGCGATCAATTCCGCATCGGCAACAGTTGCTTTTCGAATCTGAATTTCCATATACGCAAATTACATAACTAATACCACCTGCGATTATTATGAAGTCCAAATCTTCGCTTGTAGCGGCATTATACACTTCTGAAATATTGGAAGTCTTTCGCAGATTCCTCATTGTTTAAAATTAGTATAAGTTTATCTTAGCCACCTACTACTAACTGACCCATTATGGAAAGAAGCTACTGGGAACGCATTGCTCCCAATTACAATGAAGAAATTTTTGATGTTCTTCAAAATGACAAGAGCGGAAAAATTGTAGGTGCCATTGAACAGGTGGCCTCTAAAGAAAAAACGGTAACAGACCTGGGTTGTGCCATTGGCAAATGGGCACCTCTGCTGGCTACTGCTTTTAAACATGTAGTAGCAACGGATATCTCCGCCAAAAACCTGGAAATAGCTGCTGAAAGATGCAAAGCGTATCCGAACGTGGAATACCAGCGTATGGATATGAGTGCAGATAATCTCACCGTTATTCCCTGCGATGTTGCTATATGCATCAACGCTATTTTAACGGACAATCTTAAAAAACGTATCAACTTCTTTCAATCACTCAATCTTTGTTTGAACAAAGGCGGCACGTTGATATTAGTGATCCCATCATTGGAATCAAAACTGTATACCAACATCATTGCCCATAGATGGAATGTGGATGATGATCATAAAGAACGGATTGAAAGTGCAGACAAAGCATATGCTTTAGCTAAAAACATAAAACAGGGCGTGACGGATATTGACAATGTACCTACCAAACATTACCTGGAAGAAGAGCTTCAACTGCTATTAACGTTAGAAGGCTTTACGGTTGAGCGTATTGAAAAGATCAATTACACGTGGAAAACAGAATTCAATAACCCACCCAAGTGGCTGGCAGAACCTTATCCCTGGGATTGGATGGTGGTAGCAAAGAAAATGAGTGATGAGTGATGAATAAATAAAAATAATGCCCTCGCTTGAGGGCATTATTTTTATAAACAACTTATTGCAATTACGTATTACATAACATTTTCAACTACCATGGCACTGGCACCACCACCGCCATTACAAATTCCTGCAGCACCATATTTTGCCTGATTAGCTTTTAATACATTGATGAGGGTAACAATGATTCTGGCTCCGCTGGCTCCTAACGGATGGCCCAATGAAACCGCCCCGCCATGTACATTTACTTTAGCCGGATCTAATTTCATGCGTTTGGTGTTTTCAATACCAACTACTGCAAATGCTTCATTCAACTCCCAATAAGAAATGTCTTCCATTTTCAATCCAGCTTTAGCTACAGCTTTTGGCACAGCTAATGAAGGTGTTGTGGTAAACCATTCCGGCGCCTGCTCAGCATCAGCATAACTTAAAATTTTGGCAATGGGTTTTAACCCAAGCTCATCTGCTTTTTCTTTACTCATCAACACCAAAGCAGCAGCACCATCATTCATCGTACTGGCGTTGGCGGCAGTTACTGTTCCCTCTTTTTGAAACGCAGGGCCCAATGTTGGTATCTTATCAAACTTTACATTGTATGGTTCTTCATCTTTTGCAAATACCACAGGATCACCTTTGCGTTGCGGAATTTCAACGGGCACTACTTCATCATTGAACTTACCACTCTCCCATGCGGCCTGTGAACGCTTATAACTTTCAATGGCAAAAGCATCCTGCTCTTCTCTGCTGATGCCGCATTCCTTTGCACAAAGTTCTGCTGCATTACCCATCGCCTTACCATCATATACATCTGTTAAACCATCTTTGGCTAACCCGTCTATCAAACTGGTGTTACCATATTTATTACCCCATCGCAAACTATCTGTATAAAATGGAACATTGCTCATACTTTCCATACCGCCAGCCACGACAATATCAGCATCGCCCAGCAAAATGCTTTGTGTTGCCTGCGCAATCGCTTTCATACCACTGGCACATACCTTATTCACCGTAGTACAGTTTACTTCGTTGGGCAAGCCTGCAAATTTTGCTGCCTGGCGTGCGGGTGCCTGGCCAAGATTCGCCTGAATGACACAGCCCATTAATACATCATTTACCTGTTGAGGTTGAACACCTGCTTTTAGTAAAGCACCTTTAATGGCAGCGGCGCCGAGTTGTGTAGCACTTAAGCTTTTTAAACTTCCTCCAAAACTGCCCATGGGAGTACGTACAGCGGAGATCACATAAACTTCTTTCATAGTCAATCAATCGTTTTATCCATCAACTTCATTTATTGAAGGAGCGATGCAAAGTTAAGAGGATATACCTGTTCTTTTTGAATTTATGATGGCTGTAAAGTGTTCTGCTCCAATGGGTTTTCATTCGTATTCTGTCGAAAGAGAGGAATGAGGCCGAAAAGAGAACTAAAGTTGAGTAGTACTTATTCGATTTTACTATCAAAGTATTTGGCGGCAATTACATGTATGTGCTCAATTATGAAAACCAAAAGCCTCAAAATTTCTTTTACGATCAATCCGGGTGCATCTTTACACTGCCTGAATGAAACCACAGATTCCGATATCCTGAAAAACGAAAACATTTCGATCCGTACCCTGAAACCAGAGTCTTACCAGTAACCAAAAATATTGGGAGCTCAGAAAATCCCCGTTCAAACGGGGATTTTCCATTTTATTCAACAGCAGTAAGATTGCGGTACACATCCCATCCAAGCCTGACGATGAGTATCAACATCACCAATAGAAAAATATAGCGTATAAAAGCATTGCCTTTTAAAATGGCCGCTTTGCTTCCAATATAGCTGCCCAGCATATTACTCAGCATCATGGGTATTGCCAATTTGAAAACAACCGCTTTGCTCATTAAAAATCCAACCAGTGATGCAGCATCTGCAATAGCATTGATAATTTTTGCGGATGATGATGCATGTAAAAAACTCATGCCTGCCATACTTACTAAACTAAACACGAGTAAACTTCCTGTACCCGGACCAATAAATCCATTGTAGAAACCAAGAACGGCTCCAATACAACCACATACAAACAACAACTTTTTTCCGGTGTATTTGGGCGCATGATCAATTCCAAAATCTTTTTTGATAAATGTATATATAGCAAGAACAACAATTACAAAAAGCAGGATGGGTTTAAATACTTCAGGGGCTATGAGCTTCATTACAAAGGTTCCGCTAAATGCGGTGATGGCTGAGGTGATGCCTGCTGTAATTACAACAGCCGTATCAACTCCCACACTTCTGATATAATGAAAAGCTGCTACGCTGGTGCCTGCCAATGATGCAAAACGATTGGTGGCAATTACCTGCACATGACTCATCTGTGGAAATAAGATCAGCAGCAGGGGAACCTGTACCAGGCCACCACCTCCAACCACTGCATCAATAAAACCGGCGAATAAAGCACCGGCACAAGTAAGAACATACAGCCAAACTTCGCTCATGCTGCAAAATAAGGAAACATCAAAACTTTACTCCCGGTAAAAGTTTATATGGCTGAGTTCTTTCATTTTCAAATTGTTTTTCTATTTTACTGTTTCATCCTCTTAACCTTTTACAGTATGAAACACAAGATGTTTACACTTGCAGTTGTTGCTGCTTTATTTGCTGCCTGCTCCAAACAAAAATTAATAACCACTGCCCCGGCTACAAATCAGGCTTCTGCAAAAAACCCGAATGATGGTATTGCAGCTAAACCGGCCCCCAGTATTGTTACTTATTTAACAGGCGATGGTGCTGATGTTACTACTCCTGCTGTTGGCGGCTTATTATTGATGGGTGGAAGCACGGATGTAGATGCTGCTATTCATTGGTTTTTGCAAAGAGCAGCCGGTGGTGATGTAGTGGTGATACGCAGCAGTGGCGCTGATGGTTATAATACGTATATGTACAATATGGTTTCTGTAAACTCAGTTGAAACCATCATGATCGACAGCAGGGAAAAAGCCATGCTCACTACTGTGCGTGATAAAATTAGAAATGCGGAAGCATTGTTTATTGCAGGTGGTGATCAATGGAATTATGTGAATTACTGGAAGAATACACCTGTTGAAGATGCTATCAATTATCTCATCAATACAAAAGGCGTTACTGTTGGCGGCACCAGTGCAGGTCTTGCTGTTTTAAGCAGTGCTTACTACAGCGGAGAAAAAGGTTCTGTTACAAGTACACAGGCATTAAGTAACCCTTACCACCGTTATGTTACGTTAGGGGCGAATGATTTTATCGCATCTCCCTTTTTAACGAATACAATAACAGATTCACATTACTCCCAAAGAGACAGGCAGGGAAGACATGTTACTTTCATGGCAAGACTTATGAAAGATTTTGGTTACAGCACTACTGTAAAAGGAATTGGGGTGGATGAGCAAACTGCGGTTTGTATTGATGCATCCGGCATTGGAAAAGTGTATGGCAGTAACAATGCTTATTTCTTAAAAAATACCGGTGCCGGAGCTGAAACATGTATCAGTGGCACACCACTTACATGGAACAGAAATGCACAGGCAGTAAGTGCTTATCGTATTGCCGGAAGCGCAACAGGCAATGGAAGTTTTAATGCCACCAACTGGACCTTTAGTGGTGGAACCAGTTATTACTACTATGTAAACAATGGAGTATTGTTCTAATAAGAATTTCAATAAAAAAGGTCCTGCCACTGGCGGGACTTTTTTATTTCAGAACAGATTTCACTTATCTTTCCCCTTTAAACAATTTCTATGAAGTTATTCATCTCCTTCTTGCTGATTGTATCCAACACACTGGTGTATGCACAGGTGAAACAAACAACATTTGTTGTTCCTGATTCATTAAAAATTACAGGTTTAGTAACTGATATGATCATCAGGGATGTTCATCCAAAAAAAGAAAACAAGGCAGGCATTCAGATTGACGATGTTTCTTTGTTCATCGAATCTGAAAAAAAAGAGCGTGAAATAGCACTCGAGTTTCCTGAAACGGCTGTTGTTGTTTCAAAAGGAATTGATGTAGAACAGGATGATGACGAACTGGAATGGAATTATCAATGGCAAACCAATGAGCCTTATCGACTGGCTATTTTTACTGCTACTGATTCCGCTTCTAATTTTATTCTCTATTCCGGTTATATTTATCTTCCCAAAAACAATAAATGGAAACTGATTGGCAGTGTAAAGCAAAATGGTAAATGGGGTACTGTTAAAACAGCTGCAGCTGTAAGAAAAGGCAATGTATCGTTTGAACAGACACAGGCCTGGTTTCAAAAAACTAATGGCAGCTGGAAAAATATTTTAGATGCTGTGCCCAGCACTCCTATTATCAATCCAATGAGTAATACTGACAGTACAGCTCAGGCTGTTGTTGAAGAAAATTACATACAGCAATTGATCAAAGAAAATAAAACAGATGCCGTTCAGAAACATGAAAATATCTATTATACCATTATGAAAGAGGGTAATGGAAGACAGGTTCGGCTTATTGACACCGTTACAGTTCATTACAAAGGTTATGTGTTGAGTGATGGTACAGTATTTGACCAAACAAGAGAAAAGCCTGCTACATTTCCATTGAACCGGTTGATAAGAGGCTGGCAAATTGGAGTACCATTATTGAAAGTGGGCGGCAAGATCAAGATCATTATTCCATCAGGACTAGCTTACGGAATCAGAACAAGAGCCTCTAAGATTCCACCCAACAGCATTTTGGTATTTGAAGTAGAAGTATTAGATGCAAAATAAAAAAGCGGGTTCCAATGAACCCGCTTTTTATTTACCGGCAAGCCGTCATTTACGGCCGTTATACCATCCTAACACAGCGCCAACAATAGCAAAAATCACGGCTGATGTAATAATATCAACCACAGCGCTTGTAATGTCGAACAAATTCATTTGTGCATAAATGATAAAATCATAAGAAAGAGAAACAAGGAATCCAACCATAGCACCTGTAGTTGCACCTGCGCTTACTGTAGCTACGTTGGATTTGGCAATAACATAAGAAGTTAGGAAACCTAATCCCATGTTTCCAAGGATCATGGCCCACCAAACCCATTCTGCCTCAGGGCGCATTACAGATGATGCAGCAGAAGACATGTGTTGAGCCATAAAATCCATAAGGAGCATTCCATAGATCAGCCATCCAAGAAGGAAAAATAATACACCTCCAATAACTCCACCAATAATGAATTTACTTGTGTTCATAAATGTTGGTTTAGGGTTAAAAAAATGAATGACCTTCCAAAGTAGAAAGAATAAACCCGAAATACAACAGGCATGTGGATATGTGAATAAAACGGGGATC